>Ga0209079_10000003_pt1 | contig 157070 bp, 150 predicted proteins | sample PPLLaktember2015_2_FD_187259 | JGI IMG/M metagenome (GOLD analysis project Ga0209079, IMG submission 187259) | Freshwater sediment microbial communities from Prairie Pothole Lake near Jamestown, North Dakota, USA - PPLs Lake P7 Core (6) Depth... | ecosystem: Environmental > Aquatic >... | reverse complement strand
CGAGGGCAAACTCGTCGCCCACGGCACCTCGTCGGTCATCGTCCTGCCCGGTTTCGGCATCCCGGGCAAACCCAAACTCCCCCCGAAGTTTCTTTAATTTCTCTATTCCTCAAAATATCCCCCTTTCATAAACCTTTTGTAAAGGGGGAAAGAGAGGGATTTCCCCCCGTGCAGGTCAAGTATAAAATCAAATTGGAATGATAATTGCCTCCTATTGAAGCTGCTTTGTTTCCCCGCTATACTGCGATGAGATCCTTCCTTGCGCAACTGCCAATAATCAGGCCTGACCCCGTTACTGATCTCAGCGCGATCACTACCCCTGGCGGGGCGTATGAAGGCTGACAGGCGCCGGCAGTACCAGAGGTGTAAATCCCTTGCTTTCAGACAGCAGGCATGCAGGCTTCTTACTTCCCGATTTCTTTCATAGCCAAATCTTTCAGGCTCATCTTATCCAGTTTGCCAAGCGCCGTCATAGGCAGAACGTCCTTGACGAAGACCTTTGCCGGCACTTTGTAATCTGCAATCCTTGCCTTGCAATGAGTGATGAGTTCCTCGCCCGTCACGTTGGCATTGGGCTTCTTCATGATAAAGGCCCACCCGACTTCGCCCTTGATGTCATGGGGCATTCCGATTACCGCCACCATAGCAACGGCCGGATGCTCCATCATGGCAGCCTCTATTTCGGGCGGATAGACATTGTATCCGCCGGTGATGTACATCTCCTTGTATCGACCCACAAGCGTCAGGTAACCGTTGCCATCCAGTTTTCCCATATCCCCGGTGTAGTACCATCCTTCCTTGTCGAACACCTTTTCCGTCTCCCCGGGCAGGTCGAGATATCGGTCGATGAGCAGATCGCCCTTGACGGCAACCTCTCCGACTTCGCTGACAGGCACCTCGTTTCTCGTTACGGGATCAATGATCCTGAGCTTGACTTCGGAGGGTGCCCGTCCCACGGTATTAATGATCTTGTCGATGGAATCATCCAGCGATGTGAACGTGCAGAAGCCGCTCACCTCGGTTGCGCCATAACAAGCCATGATCGTGGCATTTTCCATGTTGTTTTTCATTTTTTCCAAAAGTTCGGGCGATGCGGCGGCTCCTCCGTAGAGGGCCAGCCGGAATGAAGAGAGCATTTCCTTCTTGAAGGCGGGCAGCGAGAAAAAAATCGCATAGATCGTGGGCACCGCGCCGAAAGCGATGATTTTCTGCTTTTCGATGAGGGCGAGAACTTGATCCGGGACAAACAAGTCGTGCATGACCAATGTCGCCCCGGATGCGAGTGTCGAAAGCGCGAGAATAGTTCCGCCGCCGACGTGGTTAAGGGGAAGCACGCATAGCAGCTTGTCCCCGACGTTCAATTCCATGTTTCGAGTCCAGGGCCTGATCATGGCCATGATGCTCTTTTCGGTCAGCACGGCTCCCTTGGGCCTGCCGGTGGTGCCCGATGTGTAGATGATGAAGTTGTCTCTTGCAGGGTCTCTTTTTTGTGCGGCCTGGGCCAGCAGGGCACCATCGGCTTCCTGGGTCAGCAACGCATCCAGATCGATCGCGTCTTTGAAATTCGTCTTTCCCAGGAAAATAAATTTCTTCAGCGAGGGAAGCTTCGATAATATGGGAGTCAGGAAATCCTGATAATTGATGCCCGCAAATTCGCTTATGCATACCAGCGCGGAGGGTTTTGAGTTATTGACCATGTAGGTGATTTCTTCCGGTCGATACCGGAAGTTAAGACCCACGACGGATGCGCCGATTTTGGAAGCCGCCAGCCATACCAAGAGAAACTCCGGACGGGTGGGAAGGATGACAGCGATTTTGTCGTTTTCGGTCATCCCCATTTTCAGAAGGGCCGTTGCCAGCCGGTCGATTTTGTCGTTCAATTCCTTGAAGGTCAGGCTCTGATCGTGGAAGACCGTAGCGACGCTGTCAGGGATCCTGCGAGTCCTGTTCTCGATCATTTCACCCAAGGTCTGTTCCTGCTGCAATAACTCGAACATTTCATTGCGTTGTCTCACAGTGATCCCTCCTTTTTGGATTACTCTTTGATGTTACATATCGCTTTCACATTCCGTATTTTTTCGAGCAGATTATAGTTCCTCTGCACTTCGACCCTGTTTGTTTCAGGTGTGCCTCCTGCGCAGATAGCGCTCGCAACCAAATACCCGCCGAAACGGGATGCCGTCATATCCTGAATGAAGTAGAGCAGCTTCAGCCGGTCTTCCGTACTGATGCCCTTTCTGCCCTTGAAGTACTTCTCGATATACGTTCGAGTCGCTTCATTCAGGTACTCAGCTTCAGTTGGCATGGTCGTGACGACACCCCCTGCGATCTCATGCAGCATCCCGAGAAACTCAACGAAGCGGAGTCTGCAGTGGTATAGCCCGGCGTTGGATATGGAGACGTCCGGGATGGGGATGCCGCTCGGGTGCTGCACGGAGTTTGAGACGGCACCGAGGGCACACCCCCAGCCGATTTCCGACGAGATCATCATGTCGGTGATCTTGTTTCTGATATGGCTGGCCTTGCCAACTCCGTTATAGTCTGCAATCAGTGCTGCGGTTCCTGCGATGATGTCCGTTCGTGCCGAGGTGCATGTTCCCTTGCAGAGCCGGACATAGGGGGAGAAATACCCGACCAACTTCTCCGTGAACTCCCACTCCCCACACATGAAGACGTTTTCCCAGGGAACGAAAACATTGTCGAAGACCGTGAGACATTCGACAAAGCCGATGTTGGAACTGGCGGGGCTTTCAAGGGATTTCTTTTCGAGCGGGCCTGGGGCCGGTCTCGTGATGAAGGTGATCCCCTTGGCGTCGATCGGCACGGCAAAGGACACGGCGTAATCCTTGTCGGCTTCCTTCAATAAACCGGAGGGACAGGCGAAGATGTAATGCATGACCGGTGCGTTCGATGTGTGCATCTTTGCACCGTTGACAATGATGCCCTCGGAATTTTTATCCACCACCCTCAGATGGAGATCCGGGTCTGCCTGTGCACTGGGAGCAAGAGAGCGATCCCCCTTGGGGTCCATGACACCCAGGCAGTATCGGAGATCTTCTCTCTGAAGGTGTTTGAAGAAATTCTGCAACCGTTCATGATAATGGGTTCCTTTTTCCAAGTCGATGTCGTATGTGGTCGCCCACATGACGCTCAATCCGATCACCATGCACATGGAGCAGAAATGTCGGGCGTTATTTTCCTTCATGACGGCGATCATTTTCCGCAATCCATCTTTGTCCTGCCGAAGGTGGGTCCAGAAGCTGACGTCCTCATTAATGAGGGGCGACCAGTAGGCAAAATCCTCTTTTTCCCCCGGTTCGTTTGCCCAGTCGTACCATTTGCACATTTCTTTCAGGGTTATTTCGAAGTACTTGCTGCCGACAATATCCTCGACCTGCTCGCCCATGATGTAAACATTCGGCTTCAGACCCCTGAGACTTTCCAGGTACTGTTCGCTTGTCTTGATACCCATCGCCATTCCCTTTCAATGAACGTCGCTGTCATGATGATTGTTTTCGTCTGTCCAGTTCCTGCAAATACCATTCGATCATCGTGCGCAGAAGATGAACGGCTGTCCGGTAACAGAACTCGCCGTTCTTGTCCGCGCTCCTGATGACTGCTTCCTCCATGGCCAACAAATCTTCAAGCTGTTCCTGAAGAGAACAGATTTCCTTTGCGAATTCGCCGATGATGTCTTTTGTTTCGAGAAACCGGAAAAAGAGGACCCTGACGAGAAATTCCAGAACGTAATCGAAAGGTTTTGGTGGCGCCGTGATTCGCTTCAAAAAATAGTCGCGTCCTTCCCTGGTGAGCGAGTAAACATTCTTATTTGGTCTGCCTGTCTGGATGATCGTTTCTTTCTGAACGAAGCCCGCTTCCTCGAATTTTCTGAGGACGGGGTAGACTTGGTTAAGGCTCAGGTTATAATTAAGTGTGAGCTTGCCTGCTATATTCTGCATTTTGTAACCCGTTTTAGGGCCGGCCATTAGAAAGCCCAAGGTCATAAGCTCTACATCCATAGCTGTCACTCCTTGCATGTTTTCTTAGCAGGCATGCGTGATATATAGGTTAACAAAAATACTATGTCAAATGATATTTTATCATAAAATATCATTTTTATTTATACTAATAATTCTTGCTGCTTGGAGATGGAATGTCATAAGCAGGCGTGAAGTGATATGTCACTGAGAGAGGTCCAAGAGAGAGATCAATAGATAGACAGAGGCCTCTTTTCCAAAAGCCTTTGAGGGAGAGGAAAAGGGAACAGCCACCTTTTCCCTCTTTGTGGATACGGCGATCTTCTGGTGCTTCTTCGCGGAGCTCGACGAATCCGTAGGGATCACCACCGTGGATCTCAATGTCAACTACCTGGCGCCGGTAACAGACGGGAAGCTCTCGGCCCGGGGAAAACGAATCCGCCTGGGCCGCACCCTGGGCCTCGGCGAGACGGAAGTTTTCAACGGCGAGGGCAAACTCGTCGCCCACGGCACCTCGTCGGTCATCGTCCTGCCCGGTTTCGGCATCCCGGGCAAACCCAAACTCCCCCCGAAGTTTCTTTAATTCCACTTTTCCGTGTGAAGCCTCATTCCCTCGCCCCTCGCGGGAGAGGGCTGGGGTGAGGGGGCTTCGTAAGAGTTTTGGACGTTGGCAATCAGGAAATCCCTTATGGCTTTCCGGGGTGTTCCCTCAGATAATTTCACATGTAGGCCAAAGCGAACCGTCCTGATTTTGAATCCATGCGCTCATGGCTATCCAGTCAGCCAAAACTGGCTCGTGCCGGAAGGAGGGGATATGGATGTTCCGACCATGATCGGTTCCCGCCTGGCAGCCGCCGATACGATATCGGTGGTATCATACTTTCCGATACCCCCGTATGGGCTGCTTCCGGTCAATGTTTTTCTGCTTCGTGCAGCCCAGCCTGTTCTCGTCGACACCGGGCTGAGTGCACTGCAGGACTCCTTCCTGAACCAGCTTCGATCGGTCATCGATCTCAAAGACCTCCGGTGGCTCTGGCTGACTCACACCGATGCCGATCACATGGGCAACCTGCTGCCGATCCTTGCCGAAGCGCCCAACGCGCGGGTCGTGACAACATTTCTGGGAATGGGAAAGATGGCGCTGCAGCAGTTGCCTTTGGACCGGGTTTACCTGCTCAACCCCGGCCAGGAATTGGATGTCGGCGATCGGAAATTGCTGTGCGTGAAGCCCCCGTCCTTCGATGCTCCAGAGACGACGGGCTTTATCGACACCAGGACGCGGGTCCTCTTCAGCGCGGACTGCTTCGGCGCGCTCATGAAAGAGCCCGCGGAGGCCGCGGCGGATATCGCACCGGACGATCTGCGGGAGGGTGTAGTCACATGGACGACCATCGATGCGCCCTGGCTCGAGATGGCGGATCGAGGTCAATGGACTCTGTCGCTCCACAGGGTTCGCAGCCTCGAACCGAGCGTCATCCTGAGCAGCCATCTGCCCCCCGCCGCGGGCATCACCGAGACGCTGTTGAAACACCTTGCCGCGGCCGGTTCCGCAACTCCGTTTACAGGCCCGGACCAGACGGCCCTGGAGAACTTGATGAAAGGCTCCGGGAGAGGCTGAGGTGCAACACAGGCGCAATGTCTTGAGGCCGTGTCGTCTACCGGTCTTTTTTGAAAAAACCAGGAGGTGTTAATATGGAAAGGAAAACCAGAATTCTTGTGTCGATTGTCGTCGCGTCGGTCTTCATGCTGGCCGTCATCGGTTCTGCATCGGCCGCGACATACGAATCCCTCGCAGGTCTGAAGTCCATCAAGGCGATTTTTGACGTCAGGGCCGCAAATGCAAAGAGCGCCGCCATCCAGCTCAAGCTGATCCACGATACCTATAAGGACAAGAACATCATGGCGGTGTCGAAAAAGCCCTCTTTCATCGTTGCTTTCATGGGTCCTTCCGTCAAGCTGATATCCAGGGATAAGCAGGGTTTCTCCGAGGAGGACCAGAAGTTGATGGATGAGATCGCGCAGACTGTCCAGGCAATGGCGAAGGACGGGATCAAGCTCGAGGTTTGCGACTTTGCCGCCAAAGTGTCCGGCGTGGACACGGCATCGATCCTGCCGGAGATCAAGCACCTGCCGAACGGCTGGATTTCCCTGATCGGCTACCAGGCCAAGGGCTATTCCCTGGTGCCCGTATATTGATCAATCGGGCGGGAAATGGAGGTTTCTCTGTTTCCCGCCCTGTCGATGTAAAACGACCGCCGGTCAACTCGACAATCTCGCCTTGAAATTTCTCCGTTATCCCCCAAGCCGACAAGCAATCCCGCCTGGCCTGAACATCGGTAATCAATCCCGACCCCATGCTTGATTCCCGTGACAAATGCTGGATGACGCAATGCCCCTGTTGCGCCCGGAAGGGCATGAAAAATGCAAACTTCCCCTTGGCGCCGCGTTCAGTTCATGCGGGGTGTCCGCCTGTGGTTCCCTGCGGCGCGAGGTAGACTCAACACGGCACGGGAGCCTTCCGTCATCGGGAGATGAATCGATCATTGATTGAAGGGAGAGATACCATGGTTCTTTTTTCGTCTCGAAGGATGTTTTCGCTATATGCCGTTTTCCTTGCAGTCTTTTCGCTGATCCTGTCCGGCCCGGCATACATGCCCGTTGCCGATGCCGCCGAGGTGCTTTCCGTTACGGCCGGCGACGGGAAGTCGTTTTACTCCTACTCCACCCGCCTGGACCTGAAGCACGCTTACTACCTCCTGAACATCAACGGCGGCACGAGGCCCTATTCCTTCAGCCTGACGAAGCCCATCGTCGTCGTCGAGCCGTCTTACCCGGGGGCGCAGGTCTCCTTCAAGGTGATCCCCAAGGCGGTGGGCACCACCATCCTCACGGTCAAGGACACAAAGGGCAATACCATGGTCCGCGAGATCGTGGTCTATGACCCCGGGGCGCAGCCGCTCGCTCTCGGCGCGCTGCCGGCTGCGGGGAACCCCGTGGCGGTGGGCCAGGGGCGAGGGTTTGGCGTCTCGGGCGGCAAGGCGCCTTACACGGTCGTGTCGGCCAACCCGGGCATTGCCCGCGTCGAGGCCAGGACGAACCTTTACATGGTCTGGGGGGTGGCGGCCGGGTCGACGCAGATCACCGTCACGGATGCCGCGGGCGCAAGGGTGCAGGGCACGGTGCACGTGGGCACGACGAAACCGCTGAGCGTCTCGGCCGATGCCACGATGCTGGCGGGAGGCAGAGGCGAACTCGTCATCAGCAGCGGCAACCCGCCCTACACGGTGACGACCAGCGCGCACCTGTCGGCAGCGCCCAAGGGCAATGACGCCCACGGGCGCCCCGTCTACACGCTCACGGCCAAGTCGACCGGCCAGGGGACCGTCACGGTCAAGGACGGCAAGGCGCAGACGGCGACCAAGACCGTCACGATCAAAGAGTGGGTCACCCTGTCGTTTCCCCAGTTGACCGCCGAGCCGAGAACCATCGACGTGGGGCAGACGACCCCGCTGGCCGTCTCGGGCGGGAAGGCTCCCTATACCGTGACCGCAAGCAACCCCAACGCCGTGACCATCCAGCAGCAGGGAACAGGGCAGTATGCCGTCACCGGTCGCCAGGCGGGCGTGGTCAGCATCGTGGCCAAGGACAGCGGCGGCGCAACCCGCGAACTGTCGCTGATCGTCCGGAACCTGCCGACGCTGACGCTCGCCGCCCCGGGTGCGATGACGGTGGGCACGACCGGGACACTTTCGCTGATGGGCGGCGCAAGTCCCTTTGCGGTGACGGTGTCCGGCAGCCAGCTCACGGTGACCAAAATCGACGAGAAGAAATACACGCTGACCCCAAAATCGCCGGGCAGCGTGGTCGTCACGGTAAAGGACGCCAAGGGCACAACGAAGCAGCACGCCGTCGAGATCAACGCCCCTGTGGAGCCGCTGAAACTCTACGTGTCGTCCACCACGCTTCAGCTTGGCGCGACGGGGGCAGCCGCCATCCGGGCCCTGTCGGTCCAGGGCGGCGTTGCGCCCTACACGGCAACCGTTTCCGGCAACCAGCTGAGCCTCACCCAGGTCAACGCCACCCAGTTCCAGATGACCCCCAGGGCAAAAGGAACGGCCACCATCACCGTCAAGGACAGCAAGGGAAGGATCGCCACCCAGACGATGACGGTGCAGTAGCGCGGCAGAACCGAAGCTTCCGGGAAGGAACACAGACCGGAGTTCAGTGAAAGAAAAAGCAGGGTCATCGCTGGCCCTGCCTTCTTTTTTATCCTCCCACTTTATAAAAGGGGGACCGGGGGCGCATCCCGTCAGGGTGCGCAACCATGTCTGGTTCCTTCCCTACCGGGCCGCCCCGCGAAGCGGAACAGGGCGGCATTGAGGGGGATTTTGACAGCGGCAATCATCATTAAAAATAAGCCTTTTCAAACGCCTCATTGATGTGTATGATAAAGACAAATCATACACACGAGGGAAAACATGAGAACGAATGTTGTCATCGATGACGACCTGATGAGAGCAGCCCTTAAGGCTTCCGGCGTGAAAACGAAGAAGGATGCCATAGAGGAGGGGTTGAAACTGCTGGTGCAAATAAAGGGACGAAGAGAGATTAGGAAGTTTCGAGGAAAACTCAAGTGGTCGGGCAATCTCGACGAGATGAGGCTGGACAAATGATTCTCGTTGATTCATCCGTCTGGATCGACTACTTTAACGGCAGGAAAACAGTGCAGACGGACTGGCTGGACTCTGCACTCGGGAAAACCCCCATCGTCATCGTTGATCTCATCCTGACGGAGGTTCTTCAAGGATTCCAAAACGACAGGGACTTCAAGATCGCGCGAGATCTTCTGTCGCGCTTTCCCTTCATGTCGATGGGCGGAAAAGAGTTGGCCCTGGAAAGCGCCATGAACTACAGGGGCCTGAGGAGAAAGGGTGTGACGGTGCGGAAAACGATCGACGTCATGATCGGAACTTTCTGTATCCACCACCGGATCGCATTGCTTCACGACGACAGGGATTTCGACCCGATGGTGAAGTACCTGGGCTTGGAAGTCATTGACGTATAGCCGTTTGCAATACCCCCCTCAGTTCCCACCCGTTGCGCTGCCGGTCGTAAAGGGGGATGAAGAAGGGATTTTAGAGTTGGTTATAATTAAAATTAGGTGCCCACGGGACGAGCCTGCACCCAGCAATCCGGTACGATCTCGGCGAGGATCTCGTTGTTCTGATTGACGGTTGTCCATCGCATCTTTACGATGCCCCAGCCGGGATGAGAATGCGAGGCACGAGCTTCCAGGATGTCAACGGTGACGCGAAGGACGTCCCCGGGTCGTGTCGGCCGGGGCAAACGCAGCCTAACGTCAATTCCAACCAGCCCGTTCGCGATGTCCAGGCCGGCCCTCACCACAAGACCCATGGTGAGAGCTGCCACATGCCAGCCGCTTGCCGCCAATCCCCTGAACATCGATTGATTCGCTGCTTCCCGGGAGAGGTGAAACGGCTGAGGGTCGTATTGCCTGGCGAATTGGAAAATCATCTCGTCGGTGATCTCAACGGAAGCGGTCTCGTATCGATCGCCAGGTTTGAAGTCTTCAAGATAACGGGCCATCGCGCTTTCCTTCTGCCGGTACATTCACGCTGTCGCACGGCCATGCGTTGAACTAATTTCTCAGCGAAAAGCATAATAACATGACTGCCTATAACTATTCTGCCTGGCCACCGTCGAGCAAATGTCAATAATAATGCCTGACCCCATCACTTACCTGTTTCTCATCGAAAAGCATTTTAACATGATTGTTCCCTATTTTTCCTTCCCCTATTATTCCCCCCTTTTCTTGCCTCTGTCTCGAGCCGCTCTCCCGCAAAAAGATTTCTCTAAAGGTTTCTCTTTTCTATCCGAAAAAAGAATAAGGTACATATGCCGATGCGAGACGATGGAAACTCTATCGCTGCCAGCCGGGGGATTTCGCGATGCCGTCTGTTCCTGCGCACCGTAAGCACAATCTTTTCAAGGTCTAAACCCAATAAGGAGGATTCCATGAACGTCCAAAGGTTGAATCAGTGCGTTGAAAATCTCAAGCGAGACCTGGGAGAAGGCCTCCTCGCCACGAGCATCGTCTCGAACACGGATGGGCTTGCGATCGCTTCCCACAATTCGAGCCCGAAGGCAGCCGCCATTTTCGCCTCCATTACCGACAGCATCAACACAGGGCTTGCCAAGGGACCCTATCCCCCTCTCGGCAAGTACTACATCCTCGATCTCTGCGACAACAAGATGCTCATCTTTCTTCCCCTTGGAAGCTTCCAGTGGGGCGTCGCCATTGATACGACCAAGGTCAAGCTGGGGCTGCTTCTGAATGTCGTCCTTCCCGACATGGTCAACAATTTCGAAACGGCGATGACCGAGTGAGCGAGGAAATGGCAAATGGGGGATGTACTGAGGCAGATATACGAGTTCGTCGAAAAGAAAGGCGGCCTGAAAGCCCGAATGAAACTCGTGGAGTGCACGGGGATCGCGAAAGAGAAAGCCGGGCTCATCGAGGAGGAAGAGGAAATCGTCAGGGGATTCAAGGCGCTGGCGACCGAACTGACAGGTCAATCCTTCGATGACTACCTTCGCTCCTTGAAGTAGATAGTGACGGAAGCATCCTCCCGCACGGTCAATGCGCAAGACGTGAAGTGGGGCATCTCCCGTCTCCCTGCTGGAGCCCTTTCTTCCTTGTTGCGAGAGGACAAGGGAGTTCTACCGCAAGCGCGGCAGTGATTCCCACGGCGATCCGTCGGCATTGAAAGCCAAGCCCCTTCATGAGAACGAATGAAGGGGCTTGGCTTTGCCTCGAGAATGCAGGAGTACAACAGCGAAAATCTGTTGGCAGACCCCCGTATTCCCCAGGGAAAGAGTCAGAATTTCAAAGGGCCGTCGGGAAGCTGCAGCGTGCCTCTCATGATGTCGTTCATCGTCTGAGGAACGTACGTCGTCGGGCAGAGCAATTCCCTGACTCCTCGTTTGAACTCGTCCTTGTCGACGGGTTTGTGCGTGCCCATGACGATCTGGAGGTCGGAATACTTTCCCCGGATGATCTTTGCGTACTTCTCGATGAACGGGCAGAGGGCCGTCATGCAGTACGAGAAGTGAAGGGCGTCCACCTTGAAAGCGGCCAGCGCGTCGACCCGCTTCATGATCTTCTCCGGGGCCGCGAGGGTCGGGCATCCCGCGCAACTGATGATGCCGATGAGCTCGAGGGCTTCCTCTTTCGCGTAGCGGTCGAACAACCCCTTTCGTTTCCTCATGTCCGACAGGCATACGACGGCCGCACAATTCGTGTCCTGCGTGCAATTCGAGCATGTGATGATGCCGATTCTGGCCATATTTCATCTCCTCTATTCTGAGACTCGAAACAGCAGACAGCGTCCTCCCCGATTCTCAATTCTTCACTGATGGGACATCAATGACTTCACAGTATAATGCTTAAATACAAGACCTGACCCCTTCTCTTGCCCTGGCCATGTATTTTTCCTTTATTTCTCTCTTCGGATAAGCCGTCTTCTCGTCTCGACCATTATCCCGTTGCATATAAGCCAATAGTCAAGCCTGACCCCGTCTCTTCCTCAATTATCACCGACCCAATGAATGAATCTCCGGTGGATTAACTTGATCGGCCAATGGAAGAAAATATCTGATATAGCTTGTACCTTGACTTATAAAAATGACAGCAAGATCAAGTGGGGGAGGTAAAACCTCATGAACCTTTTGGCCATGCCTGTACATATGCCCTGCTTCTATCCACTCACATAAACCGTCGATTAAATGTTCTGCGGCTCTTGAAGCTGTTGGGTTATTCACAAGATATTGTAGCAGTCTTGGCTTTAGCTTATTCTTAACACCCGTTGCGTTTAAACGATCCTTGCCTTCCGCATTAACTATATGTTTGTATAGTATTTCTAAAGCTTCAAATGCTGACCTCATTGCACTTGATGTGTCTGGGGGATCTTCATCTAGAAATTTATGGGCCTTTTCAAATGCTTCCTTGACAGCAAGTTGTTTTCCCAACCCGGCAATTAGCAATAATTTATTACGTTCGAATTCTTCATCTATAAAAAAATGAACACCACCTTTCTTGTCTAACCTATATCCCACATTTTCTTCTTTGAAAACCCTTGTGACAAACTGATGCCACTGGTCTGCTAATCTGGTTCTGCCAGCATTCTGCAGATATTGAATAATCAAGGTTATTGAATCTAATAGATCTCGGATGTCGCATTTTTCAATGAAATCAGAGAATAAATAACCGGCAATATTAGATGGCACTTTAGCCCCGGTTTCTTTATGGATAAGTTTTACAATTTCATATTGGTAATCATGCAACATCTCCCAAAAGGCAGCGCTGAGTCTGTTTCTCATGCGGACGCTGTCGTTTACTGGAACACCTTTATCTAAATATACTTGGCTGAATCGTTTGCCTTCAATCATATACGACCTCGATTTGCCTGCTTGTCTTGACTACTCCTCATTGGGTCGGAGCAATTCAATCCAACGATCTTTTCTAAGCATTCAGCGCGATCGTCAAACGCAAAAACCCCGCTCTCTTTTTGAGATGCGGGGTTTCTCTTTTCATGGCATGCCCCTTTGGGGGTTGGGTGGTTGGGTTGACCCGATGCCGTCGGTTGTGCCTGCCGTCGTGGAATCATTAACCAAATAAAATCCGTGGATGCAAGAGAAATTTCGTATTATGATACCCGCTCCGGATGGGGAAATATCAATCGTTCCGGGTTATTGAGGGAAGGAGGATGAAGCCATGAAGAAGATCGCTGTCCTGGTTGTTGTTATGATGCTTGCCGCAGCGCCCTGTGCATTTGCGCAAGCCCTGGCGGACAAGGCGAAGGCCGAGGGGAAGGTGGCGTTCTACGCCAACATGACATCGGTAGAGCCCGTCATGGATGCGTTCCAGAAGAAATACGGCATCAAGGCGGAGTACACGAGGCTTTCCACCAGCAAGTTCGTGGCAACGATCCTGACGGAGCACGCGGCCGGCAAACTCACGGCCGACGTCCTGCAGGCGCCCATCCCGGTGCTGGAGCTGCTGATGAAGAAAGGCGTGCTGGCCTCGTACGTATCCCCCGCCTCGGCCGGTTACCCGAAGTGGGCGAACAAGGACGGCAAGATCCAGAGCTTCGGTATCGAGTACGTCGCCCTGATCTACAACAAGGATCTCGTCAAGGCCGCCGATCTGCCCAAGACCTACCAGGACCTGACGAACCCGAAATGGAAGGGCAAGATCGTCATGGCCGATCCCGCCTCCCACCCGACGACCATTTCCTGGCTCGTGGGGCTCAAGGAGAACGTGATCAAGTCCGACGCGGAGTGGAGGGCGTTCCTCAAGGGCCTGGCCGCCAACAGCCCCATGTTCGTGGCTTCCTTCGGCCCCACGCCGGCCCCGATCGAGACAGGAGAGAAGCTGATCGGAATCTCCATGCCGAAGTACATCGTCACCAAGGCCCCCGCGCCGCTGGACTGGGCAAGGGTTTCGCAGCCCATGATGGGGACTCCCCGCGGGATCGGCATTGCGGCCAGGGCGCCGCACCCCAACGCCGCGAGGCTCTTCGTGGATTACTGGCTCTCGAAGGAAGCCATGAAGATCATGGCCGATCAGGTGGGTGAATACGTCCTTGCCCCGGGCGTCTATCCCCCGATTGCCGGGATCGACAAGGCCAAGGTCATCCCGATCCGGGAGCTCTCCGACGACGAGATCAAGAAATGGGGCGCCGAGTTCAAGAAGATTTTTGCGAAGTGACAGCTTCGCTGCAGTAATTGGTTGATTGGGAAAGAGCAGAAATGACAGCAGAAAGAAAATCCCCCTGTGTCCTTCTTTATGAAGAGACTGTGCCGCAATGTCATTGCGAGGAGCAGAAGCGACGAAGCAATCTCGTAAACCACTATAAACGCCGAGATTGCCGCGCGCCCTTCGGTCGCTCGCAATGACGAGGCCGTATTAAGACACGGCCTCGAAAGGGGGAGGCCTGAGTGAGGGCTCTTAAAAGGCAGGATCATGGAAATCCGCGTCAGGGACGTCAGCAAAAACTACTATTCGGAAGGCAAGAAGATCGAGGCGCTGGCCGACGTCGATCTCACCATTCCGTCCAACCGGATCTTCACCCTCCTGGGGCCGAGCGGTTGCGGCAAGACCACGCTGCTGCGCTGCATCGTCGGCCTGGAATCGCCTGATGCAGGGGAAATCGCCATCGGTGATGAGGTCGTCTTCTCGGCCGAGCGGGGCATCTTCGTCCCGCCGGACAGGCGGGGGCTGGGCATGGTGTTCCAGACCTACGCCATCTGGCCCCACATGAACGTCTTCGACAACGTGGCCTATCCCCTCCAGGCCCGCAACGAAGCCGGGGAAGAGATCGTCCGCAAGGTCGCAAAGGCGCTCCATTTCGTTCAGCTCGACGGGTTCGAGAAGCGTCCGGCCACGAAGCTTTCCGGCGGCCAGCAGCAGCGCGTCGCCCTGGCCCGGGCCCTGGTGGCCGAGCCGAAGGTGATCCTCTTCGACGAGCCCCTGAGCAACCTCGACGCCAAGCTCCGGGAGGAGACGCGGAAGGAACTGCGGCGCTTTCTCACGGAGCTGAAGATCACCGCCGTCTACGTGACCCACGACCAGATCGAAGCCCTGGCGCTGTCGGACACCATCGCGGTCATGCGAAACGGCCGGATCGTCGAGATGGGGACACCGCGGGAGATCTACTTCGATTCTGACCGGCAGTTCGTGGCGGATTTCATCGGGCATGCAAACTTCATCCCGGGCAAGGTTGCGGCGGTTGGGGAACCCGGTACGAGGATCGATTCCGCCATCGGCCCCATCGCCTGCGCAAAGAAGATCGGGGCGGAGCCGGGAACGAAGGTCACCGTGTGCATCCGTCCCGAGTTCATCCGCGTGCTGAAGGAAAGCCGCAAGGACGGGGAAAACGTTTTCCTGGGGAAGGTCGAATCCCTGGTTTTCGTCGGGGACGCCTATGAGGGGGAGATCCGCGTCGGAGACACCCTCCTGATCTTCCGGATCGAGCCGACGACCGCCGTCCGGGAGGGCGAGGAGATTGCCCTGCAGTTCGACCCGCTTCACTGCTCAATCCTCATGAATTGAACGGCTGACGTGCGATGCAAAAGACGAGAACGGCGTTGACGCCGGGCCTGATCGCGATTGTCGGATTTCTCACGGTCTGTCCCGTCGTCATGCTCATCCTGGGGAGCTTCAGCGAAGAGCTGGGCACCTTCGGCACATTCACCCTGGACAAGTACGTCCAGGCCTACACCGACCCGGCCTTTGCCGAGATCCTCGTCAGCACGGTGATCTTCACCCTGGGCTCGGCCCTCGTTGCGACGGGGCTCGCCCTGTTCCTGGCCTACCTGAACACCCGGACCAACATTCCTTTCAAATTCATGTTCGGGATCATCTCCCTCATCCCGATGATGGTGCCGCACATCCTGTTCGCCGTCAGCTGGGTTCTCCTGCTCAACCCGTCGAACGGGATGATCAACCTCTTCCTGAGGCAGGTCCTCGGTTGGGAGGAGGCGGCGCTCAACATCTACACGCTCAAGGGGATGATCCTCGTGGAGGGGCTGCTCGATCTGCCCATCGCCTACCTGGTGATTGCCCCCGCCATGGCGGCCTTCGACGTCTCCCTCGAGGAATCCTCGAGGGTCTGCGGGGCGTCGAACTGGCGAACCCTCTACCGGGTGACCCTGCCGGTCCTGCGGCCGGCCATCCTTGCCGCGATGACGCTCGTGATCGTCCGGAGCCTGGCCTCCTTTGCCGTTCCTTCGGTCATCGGCATGCCGGGACAGATCTATGTGCTGGCCACCCACATCTACCGCATCGTCGCCACCGGTTACGCCACGGACTACGGGATGGCGGCGGCGGTGGGGATGAGCGCCCTTGCAGCCTCCATCACGCTCATCGTCCTGTACCGGCACCTGACCCGGGAAGGCGAGAAGTACGTGACCATCTCCAGCCGGGGCTACCGGCCGAGCGTGATCGATCTCAAGGGGGCCCGGTACCCGCTCTTCGGCATCGTCGCCCTGCTGTCCTTCGTGCTGATCGTTCTGCCGGTCGTTATCCTTTTCTACACGTCGCTCGTGCCCTACGTGATGACGCCGAGCGCGAAGGCCTTCACGATGATGAGCTGGAGGCACTGGATCGCAGTCCTCAAGGACCCCGTATCCCTGCTTGCCCTGAAGAACAGCCTCTACCTGGGCATCGGCGGGGCGACGCTGGGGATCATCCTGTCGTTCTTCGTCGCCTACGTGATCGTCAAGGTCCGGTCGAAGGCCTCGGGCTTTCTCGAATCCCTGAGCTTTCTCTCCTTTTCCTTCCCGGGGATCGTCGTCGGGATCGGCTTCATGTGGTTCTTCGTCCAGACGCCGCTGTACTCCACGATATGGGCCCTGCTGATTGGCTACATCGCCACCTACCTGCCCTATGGCCTGCGACCGCTCACGAGCGCCTTCGTCCAGATCCACGGCAACCTGGAGGAATCCTCGCGGGTCTGCGGCGGAGGGCCGCTCTACACCATGCGCAGGATCGTCATTCCCCTCCTGATCCCGGGGATCGTCTCCGGGTGGATCCTGATGGCGACCATGTTCGTCAGGGAGCTGAGCCTCTCGGTGGTGCTCTCCCGGCCCGGCACCGAGGTCCTGGCCGTCCAGATCCTCCGGTTCGCCGAAGACGGGCTGTGGGGAAGGCTCTCGGCCCTGGGGATCCTGATGATCTTCATCTCCACGGCCCTGGTGATGCTCGCCTCCCTGATCGGGAAGAAGCTGACGAAGAGGGACTGAAAAAGGGGACAGTCCCCTTTTTTCTCTTTATCTATTTCTCTTCTAAAAGAAAGGCCCCTGCGGCCGAAGCCGCCGGGGCCTTTTCGTTGTGCGCCCAGCATGGGCGCGATCTTGGAGGTGCAAGTCCTCCCGTGAGTTGACCACAGCGAACGAAGCGAAGCGCAACTGCGCAAGGGCAACCGAGCGTGGGGAGGAAGCGTGGAGCGAAGCCGCGAGCCGATGGACAAGAACCGGATATGAGGCGATGCCTGGCAGGGCGAGCGGGCAACTGACCGCAAAGCTCTCGTGGTCGAAGCCAAGGCGGCGTAAATCCGGCGGTTGTGCGGGGAAGGATTGCGTTCTTACCTGGGGAGATCCCGCCTCACGGCTGAAAGGCCGGCGTGGAAACACGGAGCGGGAAGTCAGCAGAGGCCATAGTAGCCGTATGTACGGCGAAGGGCCGAAGGAACAGGAGGGGACGTCCTCCGGTTCTCGAGCTCGGATTGCCTCAGATGTTCGCGCAAGCGAAGCTCGCCGATCTTCCTGTCCGGGTGAAGCCCGGACGGATGCGGCAGCGAGGAACCGAAACCGGCGGATCGGAGACCGGCAACCCCGGGAAGCGCGTCGGGATAACACAAACGCGCCAACCTCAACTGTTTCAACCGCCCGGTGCGGACCCGCATGCCGGGTGGTGTGGGAGGGGAGCGGTCATCACGACCGCCCCCTATCCCGATTTCTCTGTCCGAACGTTTACTGGAAGATCTTCGGTACGCCGAGGACCTTGATGGGATCCTCGCCCGGCTTGAGACCCATCAGCTTCACAAGCTCCGGCCGGATTTTTTCCCAGTCCTGCTTCGCGAGCGCTTTCCCCTTCTCCGTCTTGGCTTCCTCGTAGAGTCGGAAGAAGACATAATACACAATCTGGGCTTCTTCCTGCGTATTCTTTGCTTTCCAGCGCTTCTGCGCGAGCACCCTCCACTTGCTTCCCTCGGGGACCACCGACTCGTAGACGAACTGGGAGATCAGGTCGGCGTCGTGGGCAATCTTGGCCGATGCGTTTTCCGGCTCCGGGAAGACGGCCTGCCAGGCGCCCTTGCGGCCCGCCGCCTGGTCCACGGAATCCCGGAAATACCAGTACCCGGTGGAGTGCTCGATGATGGTCACCTGCATGATCTCGATGTCCTTCTCGGAGAATCCCCCCGCCTTGCGCGAAATGTCACCGGCCGTCAGGGCGCCCGTGATGTGGTGGATCAGGGCGAGGTTTCCCCCGACCTTCGGGCTTTTCAGCAGCGCCTCGTCGCCCCAGAACCCGGGCGAGGGTTTGAAGTACCCCGCCTTCCTGAGCTTCGAGACCATCTCCGTGCACTTGCGGAAGACCTCGGGGTTCGTCAGGACGGCCGCCTTGTCCTCCTTGCTGATGTTGTGAAGGATGTCCGCCGCGATGGCCAGCTTCCGATCCTGTTTGGACATCGGTTTGGCCATCTCGTAGGCCAGGGCCGAGCACACCCGGTTGTGAAGGATGTCTCCGTCGGGGTCCTTCAATTGCCGGACCGCCGTGGCGATCATGACATCCATGAGGCCCTGCAGTTCCGGGAATTCCTTGAGGTAGGCCTTCTCCCAGGCCAGGTAGGGCTCCGGCAGCCCGTACTTGTCCTGCGAGGCGGCTGCCGCGATGCCCGCCATCCCGGCAATGCAGACGATCGCGATCAGGCCAATGATGAACCGCTTCATGTTCTCTTCTTTTCTGTTTCTGCCCATGGTCCGTCCTCCTCTTTCAAAAATACAAAACCCCCGCTCTCTTACGAGATCCGCGGTTGATTGATCCATGACATGCCCTAACCAAATAAATGTCACGGATGCAAGACATTTTCATCCGCTTGGCTGACGTGCCCGTCAATAACTACACTCGAGACATCACGATTCACTTTGCCGCTGATCTATTTTCCCGTTCTGCGACTGCCGGGGCTGCTCTTCCGACGCATCGACGCCTGGCGCCTGTTCGCGATCCAGGACGCCATCATCCCAGGAGGCCGGGTCACTCAACGATTCCAGGTGGGTAAAGACGATGACATTGGGCAGCGCGCGGCGAATGTCCTCCTCGATACGCTCCACCAATTGGTGTCCCCTTTGGACGTTCCACATCCCGGGAACCAGGACATGAAGGGATACAAACCGGCGAGAGCCGGATTGACGAGTGCGGATTGCGTGGTACTCAACCCCTGCCAGCCTGTGCGGCTCCAGGACATGGCGGATAAGGTTTTGCTCATCGATCGGCAAGGCCGTGTCCATAAGGCCCAAAACGGACTTCCGGATAATGCGGACTCCAGTCCAAACGATGTTCGCAGCCACAACAAGTGCAACAGCCGGGTCCAAACGATTCCAGCCGGTAAGACTTACAGCAATGACCCCTGCCACGACACCCACCGACGTCCATACATCCGTCATCAAATGATAGGCATTCGCTTCCAGAGTGATTGAGTGGTATCGCTTTGCGGCACGACGCAAAATAAGAGCAGCTCCCAGGTTTACAAGAGATGCGGCAACCGCAACACCCAATCCCAGCCCGATCTGCTCCAGTGATTTTGGATTCACGAGTCGTTCAACAGCCGCAACGCCGATACTTGCTGCGGCAATGAGGATCAGAGTCCCTTCGACACCGCTGGAAAAGTATTCCGCTTTGTAATGGCCATACGCGTGATCCTCATCAGCCGGCCGCGCAGCAATGGTTAACATTGCCAGCGCCATCAGTGCGCCAACAAGATTGACGATGGACTCCAAGGCATCTGAAAGCAACCCGACGGAATCCGTTATGAGATACGCAGCTGTTTTGAGCCCGATGGTAAGGATGGCCGCAGCGATAGATAGCCAGGCAAAACGTGTCAAGGATAAAGGTTTCATGATTACCCGGGATTGCTGCTTTTCTTATGAGTTTAGTGAAGATAGTACCACATTTTGAGACAGGGCTCTGTCATTTGATTGCTGAAAACTGACCACGTGACTTCCGGCAGGGGCCTTTTGCATCAGACAATGTCTTATGGGCGAATCAGACGGGGTCTGATGGCGCGGATACGAGAATGAGAGTAGGCCATAGCCAGCCGGGATCATCGATCATGCGACACTCGGCAGCGTGACGGGGTTCGGGGAATAAACGTTCTTTCAAGAGACCAGACCATGATCACGAATTGCGCAGGAACTTCCCTGCGTGTTCGCGGACAAGGAGGTTGTCCGATGAGCTATTTCAATGCGGCCAGACAGGCAGGCGCGTGCAATCAAGTCGCGCGTGAAGAGGATGATTACATCTACGATACGCCGCACCTTTCCCCAAACGATTCGTGTCCGGTACAAAGGACAAGCTATTACGCAATCGCGCATGAGGTCCATTCACGCAAGAACGACGACGCCGGCGTGAGCCACCTCACGCCGGATGTCTGGGAGAACCTCTGGCTCTCGATCAGCGAAGCGGCGTGATGGATAGTCGAGGAGCTTTTTTCCCCGGATACCTGTTCACAAGTTCAGATACCCGTCATGTCGATTAGCACCTCCAGGAAGTGAGCCCCCGGATCACCGGCGGCTCGCCGGGTCGATCAAAACCCTGCCGCCCCTCCAAACACCCGCCCATGTTCACAAGCCACCCCGTTTTTTACCGCTGGCGTATTTTCTAAAATTCTCAAAGAATGCAATGGCTTGCAAGGCGTACCGAGACCCCTCGGGCGTCGAGTTGCATCCCCTGTAAACCAAACGCCGCGTCGTTCGTTTTACCAATCAAAAGTACGGAACGATTCAAGGTCAGTGGTTGGTTAAGGACAATCGGAAGGAATTAACGCCAGGGAAAGGAACCGAACATGAAACGCATTCTAATCGCCATGATGATCACCCTTTTCGCTGCAACCGCAGCAAGTGCTTCCGATGTGGGCTTCTCCGTCAGCATCGGCCAGCCGGGCTTTTACATGAACATCGGCAATTTCCCTCCGCCTGCCGTATACGCGCACCCGGTCGTTTACGCTCATCCGGTCGTGGTCCGGCCCGCCCCCGTGGTTGTCGCCCGTCCGGTCTACGTGCACGTGCCCCCCGGCCATGCGAAGCACTGGCAGCGGTACCAACACGGCCACCCTGTATATTACCGGCATGACGGGCGGTACCACCATTAAAGGGGATAACACGACGGCCATTATGAATCGGGCAGGAACATCCTGAAAACCGCATACTTAGAGAACCGCCTGTGCATATATAAACAGAAAAGCAGGGCCATTTCCGGTCCTGCTTTTCTGTTTTTAATATGACGACGTTTCTTTGAGCAATATCTTTATTTCCCGGGCTTGTATGCCCCGCAGCCCAAGATAATATTCCCATATTTCTCAAAATAGAGCGTTTTTAGTTCCTTTTTCTTGGTCAAGGGGTCGGTGAACTTGTACTCCTGCCAGCCCGATCCCTTGGTTTTGGTTATCTCGATTCGTTCCCTGATAAAGAATTTTCCATCGAGGTCTTTGGAGTCCATGAGATTCTTCCCGAGCAAACTCGGATCGAACCCTCGGGCGACACATACCCCGTTCATATCGATGACCGTGATGTACAGGTCCCGGTCCACGAACTTACCCTTGGGGTTGTTGATTTCGGCAAAAGCCTTCTCCTGGCCGTTCGCCTTGATGTATGCGATGGCATCTTCGACCATTTTCTTCGCCTCCGCAGGGGTGCCGCGCTGTTGAGAAGACACCGAAACAGCCACAAACAGGCATAGGACAACCGCGATCAATACGGTCCTGAGCTTCATCTCGTCTCCTCCTTTTAGGAGCCTTGGCGAAGGAAGATTCTCCAAATTCAGTCGCGCCGCGAATTTGCCTCCTGAGGGACATCATCATCCCGTGGAGGCATCACATGGGAAGTTTCAGGCAGCATCGCTTTCTCATCGAGAACTCCAGGAAGAAGAAACGCCGGGGGAGATTGCTGGTGAACGATATCGCTGTGTAGGTTGGGGTGTTGATATGAATAGGGGAAAACTCCTGACGAATCATCAGCGTATTTGATTGCTTTGTCAAGTCTGCTCTTTGACTGGGCCAGTCCCTTACCCGGAATTCTCTTCCGCCAGGAGAGAGGACGGTTAAGGAAGTTGGTTTTTTGAAGGGCGGTTCGTCAGGTAAATTCCCGAGAGCACCAGCGCCGCCCCGATGAGAAGCGAGGCATCGATGGTCTCCCCGAGCAGGAAGAAGGACATGATGACGGCGCTGATGGGAACGAAGTTGATGAACACGGCAGACTTCGACGGGCCGATCTGCTTGATCCCCTCGTAGTACCAGACAAACCCGAGGCAGGTGCCGAAAAACCCGAGATACACAATCGAGAGCCAGGCGGGCATCGAGTAGGTTCCGATGCTGCCTGCCATACCCTCGAACAATGCCGGCGGCAGCAGGGCCGCGGCGCCGAAGAGGCAGGCATAAGTCACCGCCGAGACGGGCAGCACGTCTTTCATGACGACCTTGCCGATCAGCGAGTAGGACACCCAGCTTGCGACGCAGCCGAAGATGAGCAACTCCCCCCGGCCGATCGCCCCCTGGAGGATCTCAGCCGGGCTTCCGCGCGTGATCACGTATACGGCGCCGCAAACGGAGAGCGCTACCCCGAGGGTCTTCAGCAGGGTCAGACGCTCCCCCCGGAAGAGAAGCGCCGCAAAGAGGGCGATGAGCACAGGATTCGAGGCCACGACGACCGAAGCCCGACCGGCCTGCACCGTTTGCATGCCCGTCAGGAAGAACACGTTGTAGAGGAAGACGCCCGTCATTCCCGAAAAGAACACGGCGAGAACCTGCTTCTTCTGCAAGGGCTGGAGACGTCCCTCGAAATGCCAGACCAAAGGGATCATGCACACCGAGGCCACGAGAAACCGCAGAAAGGACCCCGAATAAGGCTCAACCTCCTGGGCAAGAATGCGCCCCGCGATGAAGGTCCCGCCCCAGAAGACGGCCGTGAGGAAGAGCTTGAGGTAGATCATCCGAGAAATTTCCCCGCAAGCCAGTAGAGGGCCATCCCCAAGACCACGGTGCCGCCCAGCGACCGCGTACGCAGGGCGAACAGGAAGACGGGCACCGCCACGAGCAGATCGTTGTTCCACAGGGTCAACTGCCTGGGTTCGCCGACTGTCACCAGGGCGGGCAGGATCAGGGCGCTCAGGATCGCCGCCGGGATCATGTCGAGCCACTCCTCGAGCCAGCGGGGAAGCGTGCGCTGCGAAAGGGCAAAGAGCGGGGCCCAGCGTGGAACGTAGGTGACGAGGCCCATCCCGAGACAAAGAATTAAATAATCCACCGTGATCATCGGGAGCCTCTCTGCCGCGTGATTCGAGGGTAACGCCTCCGGATGAGAAGCCCCGCTGTTGCCGCGATCACCGAAGCCATGACAATGTAGCTGTTGCCGGGAATGGCGATGGACAGGATCACGGCGGCCGCCCCGGCGATGAGGCCCGTCAGGACATAAAACCTGCCGCGCAGCTGGTAGACGAGAAGGCACAGGAACATGCCCATGAGCGCGTAGTCGATCCCGAAGGCGTGGGCCGGGATGAGGGCGCCGCCGAGCCCGCCGATGACGGTGCTTGCCACCCAGAAGGCATTGGTGACGTGGTTGACGGTCAGCGCCCGTTTGAAGTCCCAGTTTCCCTCGCGGAACCGCACGAGGTTCAGGGCGAAGCTCTCGTCAGTGATCCCGTATGCGAAGAGGGAAAGCCAGCGCCTGTGGAGCCCCTTCAGGTAGACGGAAATGGCGGAGCTCATGAGCAGATGGCGCAGGTTGACGGTGAAGGTCGTGGCGACGATGGCCGCGATTCCCGCACCCGTCCCCAGCATGGCCACGGCGATAAACTGGGAGCTTCCCGCGAAGACGAGCAACGACATGAGCCCGATCGCCAGCGGCGAAAGGCCCGCCTTCTGGGCGAGGACTCCGAAGGCAAGGCCGATGGGAACGTAGCCCAGGCAGATGGGCCACGCGGCCCGAATGCCATCTCTTAAGATGGATGCTTTGTCTGCTGGTGCTGCGTGGTCGGACATATTCGAAATCACGAAGTTAGGAAGCTATGAAGAGCGGAAGAAAAGCTCCTCTACGATCGAAAGGCAGCCTGACAGTGCGCCCCCGGTCACCAGTCTATAGTTTGAATTCCGCCACCATCGGCGTATGATCCGAAGTCTTCTCGGCCTTCCTCGGCTCGAGGTCGATATAGCTGTCAATAGACTTCTTCGCCAGCGGCGCCGTGGCCAGGATGTGATCCACGCGCCAGCCCAGCCCCCTCTCCATCGACTTGGGCACCCGGTAATCGAAGAAGGTGTACTGGTTGGGCTCGTTGGGGTGATGCTTGCGGAAGACGTCTACAAATCCCCAGGCCTTCACGCTGTCGAAAGCCTCCCAGACTTCTGGGTTGAAGTCCACATGCCCCAGGATCCTCTTGGGGTTGTGGACATCAATGTCCTCTCTGGCCACGTTGATGTCGCCGCACCACAGGATGGGCTGGTCCGGCTTGTAGTGTCTGGCGAAGAATTTCCTGAGGCGCGTGAACCACTCGAGCTTGTAGGCAAACTTCGGGCTTTCCCGCTCGAACCCCTGGGGGACGTAAGTGTTCACAATGGTGATCCCCGAAAAAGCGGCCCGGATGAGGCGGTCCTCGTCGGCGGGGCCCCCGTCGTCAAGGCCGCAGGCCACCTTGTCGGCTTTCTCCGAGGAGACGATGGCCACCCCGTTGTAGCCCTTGCTTCCGCGGTAGGCCACGTTCCACCCGGCATCCTCGAACTCCCTGGCCGGGAACTTGGCGTCCTCCGTCTTGGTCTCCTGGAGGCACAGAACCGCAGGCCGGTTCTTCTCGAGCCAGGGAAGCACGATGGGAAGACGGCTGCGCACAGAGTTGACGTTGTACGTGGCGATCTTGAAGATTTTCATGGTCCCTCCTTGGCGGTTGTGCGGTTCCGAGAGTACCACAGATTTCGGCTTATCAGGAAGAGCGAATTCTGCTAAGAATCAGGTCCGGGATCGGATGGGAGTCGATTTTGACTAAGAGTCATTGCGAGCGACCGAAGGGAGCGCGGCAATCCCTGTAAAACGAGATCGCCACGTCGCTGTCCCCCACGCTTTGCTCGGGGCTTCGGCTAACCGCGATGACACTCTGTTCCTTGCCGGATTTGGACTGCAATCAGAAGGGCAGGAGAACAAGGGAAGGGAAATTTTTTCATGGCACAGGACGTCTATCAGGCCATCAAGGACCTTCTTGAGCGGATGGGGATCCCATACGACGAGATCGAGCACGCGCCCGTGGGCTCCTGCGAGGAGTCGCTAGCCTTCCGCGGGCAGGCAGGCTGGAGCGGCGCGAGCAGCAAGTGCATCCTCCTCAAGGCCAAGGGGAAATACTACCTGCTGGTTACGACGGCCGAGAAGGACATCAAGGCCAGGCTCTTCAAGAAGGAGTTCGGCACGAAGGACATCCGCTTTGCAAACCGGGAGGAGCTGATGGAGGTGACCGGGTGCGACCCCGGCTCGGTTTCTCCCTTCGGCCACCGGGACCCGTCGCTTCCCTTCTACGTGGACGAGAATATTCTGCGGGCCGAGCACTTCATGTTCAACCCTGGCATACCCACGAAGAGCTTCCGGGTCCGCACCGGGGATCTCCAGCGGATCTACGCTTCCATTCCCAACCCCGTCAGCACCTTCGGCGAGGACGAGGACGAGCGCTTTGTGATCCGGAAAGTGGAGAAGACCGCATGAATCAGAGTAAACCGGAACACGGCATCCTGGGCCCTGAGCCGATGACGGTCCTGACGGATGTTTTCCTGGCGGCAGCGGCCCTCTTCGGCGGTGTGAGGATTTACGGTGTCTCCGACGCCCCGGTGCACTTCTACTTTGCATTGTCTTTCTTTCTGATCGCCCTGGGCGCGCTGGCGGGGGCGACGATCCACGCCATACGGCACACCTCCCGAGTATCCTGGGTGCCTCTCCTGTGGCGCATCACGGGGATCGCCATCGGCACCTCCGTGACGGCCATGTTGGCCGCGACCTTTTATCACATCCTACCTGCCGACTATGCCGATACGCTCCGGTGGACCGTCCTGGGCCTTTCGCTCATCTATGCCGCCTGGATATGGCGGGACTATCGCTTCCGTAACGTCATCGTCTTCTACTCCATCCTCATGGCTTTCATCCTCGGGGCCATGGCGCTGAACTACGTCTCGACGGGCTCGCCGGGGGCGAAGCTTATCGTGGTCGGGATCCTCATCAGCTTTGGAGCTGCCGCCGTCCAGCGAAGCGGGTTCAAGCTGGCCAGGCACTTCAACCAAAACGACATCTACCACGTCATCCAGCTCATCGGTCTATACTTCTGCTATAAAGGGGCCCTGCTTCTTTAGTGCTTCCATCTCCATCCCGCCTTTCCCCTCTGTTTTATCGTTCAGCTCAACCACGTTCGCAGCTGCTCTGCCTGAGTGAAGAAATTTCCTGATTCAATCACTTAAACACTAAGACACTCAAGCACTTAGACACTTTTCCAGGGTGGTCTTGACAAGGCAAAATTCTGTTTTATTTTATCGGCGAAAAGCGAAATGGGGGTCTCGATGAGAGAAGCACCCGCATGAAAATACAACGCTTGAAAGGAGGTTTCGTCAAGATGGTCTGGCCGGAATTTGGTCGGTACGGGAGGGTCTGGAGCCCCTGGCGGGAGATGGAGCGGCTGCAGCAGGACATGAACCGTCTTCTCTCGAGAGAGAGCACGCCTTACTCCACCACGTTTCCCGCGGTCAACATCTGGGCTTCCGATCAGGATGTCATCGTCACAGCTGAGGTTCCCGGTGTAGATCCGGAAAATCTCGATATCACGGTTGCCGAGAATGTTCTCAAGCTGACCGGTTCGAGAAAGCCCGAGGAGTTGAAACCGGGGGAAGTTTCCCATCGCCAGGAGCGCGTAAGCGGCGAGTTTACACGCACCTTCCGTCTTCCCTATGCCGTGGATTCAGGCAAGGTGGACGCAAGCTGCGAGAAGGGGATCCTGGAGGTCCGGCTGCCGCGTGCTGAGGCGGACAAGCCCAAGAAGATCACGATCAAATCGCAGAACTGATGAAAGGAGGCAAACCTCATGGCGGAAAAAGAGATGCAGAAGCGTGAGGCTTCCTCGCCCGTTGAAACGGAGAGGACAAAAAACATGAAGTTCTTCATTCCCCGGGTTGACATCTGCGAGACCAAGGACGCCATCGTCCTGCTTGCGGATATGCCTGGCGTGGACGAGAAGTCGGTCGACATCACCCTCGAGAAAAACGTGCTGACCCTCTCGGGCAGAGTCGAGCCGGAGACCCATGAAGGGTACCGGTCCGCCTACGTGGAATACGAAGCCGGCGACTACGAGAGGGCATTCACCCTGTCCGACGAGATCGACCGCGACCGGATCGAGGCGTCGGTGAAAAACGGGGTCCTGAGGCTCACCCTCCCGAAGGCGGAGCCCGTGAAGCTCAGGAAGATCAACGTGAAGTCAGCTTAAATCCCGCAAAGGAGGCACACCATGGCAGGCAAGATCAAGGATATGGTTCCGGCGGGACAGGGGAAAGAGACCCCGCCCGCGAGACGCGAGGAAGAGTACCCCCTCTTCTCCCTCCAGAGGGACGTCAACCGGCTCTTCGAGGATTTCTTCCGGGGCTTTGACCTGAGGCCCCTCCGGACAGCCGATGAGAAGTGGGGCGGGTTCAGCCCGAAGATGGATCTCGAGGAGACGGAAAAGGAGTACCGCATCACGGCCGAGCTCCCCGGGATGGAGGAGAAGGATGTGGAGGTCCTCCTGACGGGCAACGCGATCACCCTCAAGGGGGAGAAGAAAGAGGAAAAAGAGGAGAAGGGCAAGAGCTTCTACCATATGGAACGCTCCTATGGGTCCTTCCAACGGACGGTCCCGCTGCCCGAGGGGATCGACCTGAAGAAGGTCGACGCCGATTTCCAGAACGGTGTCCTCACCGTCAGGCTCCCCAAGACGGTGGAGGCTAAAACCAAGAGCAAGAAGGTCCCCGTCAAGAGCGGGAAGAAGTAATCAAAAGGCCGGTTGAACAACCGGCCTTTTTCGTTGCCTTGCTGTTTGTGGCTTGTTGCTCCGGATTTCACCGAGTCGGTGAAATCCGGATTTTCATCAGGTCCTCGGCAAGCGTGAGCGGTCCCTGCCAGGTTTTGCGGCACTGGGTCTCGATGTCGACGCCGTCGCACTCCGGGTAGAAGTGGGTGAGAACAAGACGCTTCGCGCCCGCCCTTGCCGCCGCCTCTCCCGCCTCGGAAGGCGTCAGGTGCCCCGCCACCTTCATCCCGTCCGGAAGCGAGCACTCGCAGATGAAGAGATCCGCTTTCCTTGCAAGCTTCACCAGTCCGTCGCAGAGATCCGTGTCTCCCGAATAGGCCACCGAGATGCCGCCGGGCACCTCGACGCGGTACCCGATGCTGCTATCCGTGTGTACCATCGGCCGCGACCGAATGGCCATTTGACCGGCTGACAGCGCATCCGGCTTCCGGTTATCAAGCTCCCTCAGGGAGAAGAGGTCCTCGGGCAGGACGATCCAGTCGCCGTACACACCGATCAGCCCTTCGAAGAACTTCCGCAGGCCCCTGGCGCCGACCAGGGTGAAGGGGCGGCGTCTGCGGTACGTTTCAGGGTACTTGGTGGCGAAAAGAAATGACACGAGCTCGGCCGAGTGATCGGGGTGAAGGTGGGAGAGCAGGAGCAGGTCGATATCGTTGATCGTTGTCCCCGCCTCGAGAAGCCTGCGCATCGTACCGGGGCCGATGTCGAAGAGGAGCTTCTGTCCCTCCGCCTCGAGAAGGAAGGAGCAGGTGCTTCGCGCGAGCGACGGCACGATGGTGCCGGAACCCAAAATCGTTACGGTGATCGCATCCATGTGCTCGAAACCCCTTGTGAGACGTGCGGGAGCCAGTCGGGTGCCTTTAGGAGGCTCAAGGCGCAAGCAGCAAGCAACAAGGATCTCGCGGGTCTATGACCCGAAATGCCTTGATGCTTGAACCTTGCTGCTTGTTGTTTCCTGCGTCATACGCCCGGTATGACCTTGACGCAAACCTGCCTCGTCCGCGGCCCATCGAACTCGCAGAAGAAGATCGACTGCCAGGTCCCGAGGATGAGGTTGCCCCCCTCCACGAGCACCGTTTCCGAAGCTCCGAAAAGTGATGCCTTGATGTGAGCCGCCGAGTTGCCCTCGCTGTGCAGGTAATCCCCGCGCAGGGGGATCGTCCTGTCGAGCTGCGCCAGGATATCCCTGGGCACGTCGGGGTCGGCGTTTTCGTTGATCGTCACGGCCGCCGTCGTGTGGGGAATAAAGACAAGGCAGATGCCGTTCTCGACCCTGCTTTCCCGGAGAAATGACCGCACTTGGGCAGTGATGTCGATCATTTGCTGGCGAGCCTGTGTCTTGACGGAAAATTGTCGCATTGCCGCCCCTCCCGGTTTCATGAAAACGATTGCACGCGCATTTGAAGCCTGATTCCGCTTCGCGGGGCTTCCCGGCAGTTGTGCGCACCCTGGCGGGACGCGCCCCCGGTCCCCGCAGCGCCTGACGTGAGCTTGTCGAACGTTGCTGCGGGTTAATCGATTATAATAACAGAAAAAACCCAAACTCTGAGTTTCTAAATTCCTGGCATCTTGATGCAAGGAACTTTAATCCGTTGTACGGTCATTCAGCCCCGGCCGATGAGCTGATGCTTTTCGCCGGGCCCTTTTATTCATAGCAGATTTGGCGGATTCCTGTCATGCAAATTTGCCGGAAGTGCCGGTAACAATGCCTCTTTCCTGTTTTTCGTTTCCCGATAACGATCCCTGTCGCTGCAGAGAGGCCTCTGTAAACGGGACAGATTGGGGACGTCTCGACACGGGCGCCCGTCATCGGGGTAAGTATTTGTTTTGTGGCACATATTGTGCAATCGTTGCGTTGGTTACTTGGGCCTAAAAAAGCTTGACAAACCGAACGAAATAGATAATGGTTTCAAAGGGTTTTCTTCGTCGTGTAACTGTTTATTATTATTCGTGATTTTGGGGCGTTTTCGGGAAACCCTCTCCCGGCAAGGGTTTCATGGAATTCTGTTTCATTGAGACCGGATGGCCGACGGTGATGTCGGATTCCGGACAGCCGGGACTTTTTCGGACAAGAAGGTGAGCATGGCCTCCAATCGAGAAATTTCTTCCACGGAAAAGCTTCTCAACGTCATTCGGGGCAAGGCGAAGACGGCTTCCGATGAAGAGCCCTCGTACAAGCCCGTTGTGCCGAAGAAAAAGGCGAAGCCCCTTGCGACCCTCACCTCCACCTTCCAGCGGCCGGTGACGTTCGGCGTCGATATCGGACACCAGGCCCTTCAGATGGCGAAAGTGGAGGAAGTGGCCGCCGACCAGTGGCGGCTCGTCGACTTCCGGCGCGTGCCCATTCCGTCCACGACCACCCGGGGGACCCATGAGTTCACAAACTTCCTGAAGTCGGAGATGGGGAAATTCTGCGGGACGGGCAAGGGGCTCCAGATCTGGAACCTCATGTCTTCGTCCAAGGTGGATGTCCGATTCATCAAGATTCCCAAGGTTCCCCGGAAGCAGCTCGAGAACGCCATCTACTGGACGGCCAAGCGGGAGCTTGCCTTCGAGGACATGGACACGATCCTTGATTTCGAGGTCCAGTCCGACGTGGTGGAGCAGGGGATCAAGAAAACATCCGTCATGGTCTACACGGTGCCGCGCCGCGAGGTGGAGTCGGTACTGGAGCTCTTCTCCGATGCCGGCTACCAGCTGAGCGGCCTTTGTATCGCCCCCTTTGCCATCCAGAACCTCTTCCGCACCAAGTGGATGCCGACCTACGGCGAGACCCTCGCATGCCTCTATCTCGGCCGCGACGGGGCCCGCATCGACATTTACTCCAGGGGCAGTCTCATCCTGACCCGGGACATCAAGACGGGCATGAACAGCATGGTGGAGTCCCTCGTGGAGAGCTACATCGACCGCAAGCGCCCTACGACGAGGGACATGCGCTGGAGCGGTGCGGCGGCGGTGGATTTCACCATCACGCCCACGCAGGCCCACAAGCTCATCATGAGCCTCGATCCCGACTCGCCGGCCCTGACCCCCGACGACACCGGGCACGATCTCTCGGAAGAGGAAATCTTCGACATGATCCGCCCTGCCCTGGACCGCCTCGTCCGCCAGGTGGAGCGGACCTTCGCCAATCTCGGCGGGGAGAAGGTGCACCGGGTCTACATCTCGGGCGTCGTAAACGCCTACCGGCCCCTCATCGACTACATCGGAGAGCAGCTCGGCATCGAAAGTGGGGTCATGGACCCGTTGGATCCTTCCATCCCCTTCGTCTCGGGATACACGGCGCCGGCCACGACCTCCGAAAAGGTCTCCCTTGCAGCGGCGGTGGGCCTTGCCCTTTCGGACAACACGAGGACCCCCAACCTGCTGTTCACTTACAAGGAAAAGGAGAAGATGGCCACGGTCAGCCGGGTGAACAGGGTCATCCTGATCTCCCTGGCTGCAGTCATCATCACGGGGCTTACCGTTTTCGCCTGGCAGGAGCGCATCGCCTCGACGAAAAAAGCAACCATCTCCGAACTCAACCAGAAGCTCTCCTCGCTCAACCTCATGGTCGACACGAAGCTGATTCTCCAGATGGCGGCCAAGGACCGCGAGGAGCGGCGCCTGAAGAAGGAGTACGGCGACCGGTATTTCGGCATGGCCCTGATCAGCGAGCTTTCCGCCCTGACGCCCGAGAACGTCCGCTTCCTGAAACTGAAGAGCAACTTCGGCCGACCGGAACAAAAGGCCGCGGCGCCAGCCAAGGCGGCCGAAAAAGGGGCTGCGCCGGCCAAGCCGGCCGAGGGCTCCGTGCATGCCCTGGAGATCGACGGAATCGTCATGGGAGAGCGGAATATGCTCGACGGGTATCTCTCGAGCTACGTGCTCAAGCTGAAAGGGTCGCCCCTCATCAAGGAAGCGACGGTCCAGAAAAGCGTCATCGAGGCGCTGCCGCAGAACAAGGCCGAGGGGGAAGTCCTGCACTTCGTCCTGAATTTAAAGCTCCAGTAGGAACGATCATGGAATTCAAGAAACAATTCCCCTTTGCGACGCGAAGCCTGACGCTCCTGGTCATCGGGGTGGGCATCATCCTGATTCTCGCTTGGATCGGATTTTACAACTACCAGAACATCGCCAGGCTGGATGCGGAGATCAACGAGCTCAACACGAAGATCAACACCCACCAGAGCTACGCGCCCATGACCAAGCAGCTCTTCGAGCGGATGAAGGTCAAGGCGCAGCGCACCCTCCCGCTGCCGGCCAAGGCGAAGCTTTCCGGGGAGCAGAAGGACCGGATCTCCGTTCTGTTCAAGGACATGGCCCAGAAGACGAAAATGGAACTCGTCTCCGTGAGCCCCGACATCAATTCTCTCGTCGGGGGCTCGGTCGCCATGCTGGTCCACGCAACCGTGAAGGGGGACTTTTACAACTTCCGGAATTTCCTGATCGAACTGGGCGACCAGACCTTTCTTGAGAAGGTCGAGGAGATCGAGATCCAGCAGATTCCCGGGACCAAGGAGTTCCGGCTGAAGGTATGGCTCGCCGTCGGCTGAACGGCCGACGCCGGCACGGGCCCGCTCAACATGAGGAATGGCTGAATGAGCAAGCGTGAAAAAATCATCATCGGCGCCATGATCTTTTCGATCCTCTTTGCCCTCGTCTACTTCCTGTCGCCCGCCATCACGGGGCAGGGGGCAAAGCCGACGGAGCAGTACACGGGGTCGGAGAAGATCATCCAGGAAATCGGCGCGGAACTCAAGAAGGTGGCTTCATCGCCCAACGAAAATTATGTGATTGCCAGGGCGGAAGCGGCATGGGCGAAAGACCCCTTCTACAAGAAAGTCCAGCCGGCTGCGGCAAAGGCGGGACCGGGGGGTGCCGCCGCCCAGGACATCGTCTACTCGGGCTTTGTTGACATGGGCGACAGGAAACTCGCCGTCATCAACGGCAACACTTACAGGGTCGGTGAGAAGCTCGACTTCGGAAGCTCCTACTATCTCACGAGCGTGGAGCCATCCCGGGTGGTGATTGCCGACCGGCAGAACCAGAGAAACATCGTCATCAAACTGAAGGACGAATCATTCTAGAGGAGACAGGCCTTGAAACGCAGAGCCCTTACCCGGTGGATGTGCTGGTTTTTCATTCCTGTGATCGGTCTTTCGCTCGCGGGCTGCGCGAAGGACCTCAAGCAGGTGAAGGACCCCTTCTTTGAAAAGTGGAGCACCATGGCGGACTCGTCGCAGGGTCACTCGCCGACAGGGCGGCCGCGGATCATGGATATGCCGCCCCTCGAGGAGGACGAGTTGATCACCGACGAGGCGGCCCGCAAGGAAAAGCCGCTGCCCACGCGGCGCGTTTCGCTGAGGATGCACAACGTGGACATCAATGTCATCCTCCGGGCCCTGGCACAGGCCGCAAACGTGAACATCATGCTGCGCTCCGGCGTCAAGGGGGAGACCTCCATCAACGTCGAAAACAAGCCCTGGGACCAGACGTTTCTGGGCATCCTGAGAACCAACGGCCTGTCCTACGCCTGGGAAGGCGATATCATCCGCATCATGACGGCTGAGGACATGGAGCGGGATTACAAGCTGGATGCGGCCCGGGAGCGCATGCGCGGGCAGAAGCTTCTCACCATGGTCGTCTCCGTCGACTACGCCGATGCCTCAAAGCTCCGGGACAGCCTCAAGGAGCTTCTCACGAAGGACAAGGACGGAAAGGTCCGCGGCTCCATCCTGGTGGACCAGCACACGAATTCCATGATCATCCAGGCCACCCGCGACGACCTGAGGCGGATGATCCCCATGATTGAACGGCTCGACAAGCCCACGGCGCAGATCCTCATCAAGGCCAACATCATCGAGGCCGGGAAAGACACGGCGCGCACCCTCGGCGTGCAGTGGGGCGGCATCTACACCAACCGGGCGGGAGGGCAGAACTACTACATCACGCCGGGCGGATCGGGCGGGTCGACGACGACATCCCCTACGGCAGGCGGCTACACGCCGACGTTCGGGTCGACAGGTATCGCGGGCCAGGGCTTCGCCGGGAATTTCCCGGCCAGCGCTACGGCCATTGCCGCCGCAGGGGCTTCGGGCTCGCTGGGGCTCATCTTCGGGACGATCGGGGGCAGTGTCCTGGAAGTCCAGCTCCAGGCCCTCCAGCAGGACGGCAAGCTCAACATCCTATCGAGCCCCTCCATCACGACGTTGGACAACCAGATGGCGTACACGGAAAACGGCGAGCGGGTCCCCTACGTGGCGACGAGTACCTCGAGCGGTGTGGTAACCCAGGAGGTGAAGTTCGAGGACGTCGTGCTGCGGCTCGAGATCACGCCGCACGTCATCGACGGAAAGCATCTCAAAATGAAGATCAAGGTCAAGAAGGACGAGGTGGACACGACCCGGTCAGTCCAGGGGAATCCCTTCATCATCAAGAAGCAGACGGAAACCACCCTGATTGTCCAGGATTCGGAAACCATTGTGATCTCGGGCCTGACGAAGCAGCGGAGCCTCCTGTCCGATGCGGGCTTTCCCGGCCTGAAGGACATCCCCGGGTTTGGGTACCTGTTCAAAACCGAAAACCGGGCCGAGACGATGGAGGAGGTGCTCATCTTCATCACGCCGCACATCCTGCCAGCGCAGGCTGCATACCGGGCTGCCCCGGCCGCCGCCCCGGCACAGGCTGCGCCTGCTGCCGTGCCCGGCGAGGCACCGGCGCCCCAGAAGAAGGAGCCCCCCGGGGCAAGCCCGGGAAAATAGAAATGAATTACTTCTCGATCCTCAAGCTCGACAGGGAACCCTTCTCCAACTCCCCGGAGCCGGAGTTCTTCTTCGAGGCCCACCAGCACGTCAACTGCCTGCAGCAGCTGGAGATCTCCATTCGCCTGCGCCGCGGGCTCAACGTCGTCATCGGGGACGTGGGCACGGGGAAAACGACCCTCTCGCGCATGCTGATCCGGAAACTCCACGGCGACGACGCCGTCGAGTTTCACCTGCTCATGGATCCCGATTTCAGCGGGCCCATCCAGTTCCTGGCGGGCATCGCCCGGATGATGGGCGCCGTGGATTCCGCCGCGGGACTCACGGAGTGGCAGCTCAAGGAGGCCATCAAGCAGTACCTTTTCCGCCGGGGGATCGACGAGGACAAGGTTGTCGTCCTGATCATCGACGAGGGGCAGAAGCTTCCGGGGTTCTGCATCGAGATCCTGCGGGAGTTTCTCAATTACGAGACGAACCGATTCAAGCTCCTGCAGATCGTCATCTTTGCCCAGTCCGAGTTCAACGCCATCCTGGAGCGCCGGGAGAACTTCGCCGACCGGATGAACGTCTGCCTGCGTCTCAAGCCGCTCGACTTCACCCAGATGCGCCGGATGATCGAGCACCGCATTGCGCAGGCCAGCCAGGCCGGTCACGAACCCGTCGAGTTCACCACGCCGGCCCTTGCCGCCATCTACCTGGCCACGGGCGGCGTGCCGCGCAAAGTCGTCATGCTCTGCCACCAGGTGATCCTGGCGATGATCGTCCGGAACCGCTCCCGTGCAGGCTGGTTTCTCGTGCAGTCCTGCCTCCGGAGCCGTGCCTCCAGCCGCCGCCGGCGGCGATCGATTGGCTGGGGAATGGCCGCCGCGCTGGGTGTGGCAGCACTGGCCGCCCTGACGGGGGTTGCGGGCAAGCGGGACGTGGCGGGTGATCCGGGCGACAGGACGGTGGCGGCCTACCAGGCCCGCGTATCGGACAAGACCGTCTATTCGCTGGATCCCGTGAGGGCCGTTGTCCGGAAGCCTGCAGCGGAAGGCGTCCGGCCTCTTGCCGGCGCAGCCGAGCCGACCGGACCTTCCCTATACCGAAAGAACATCCCGAAGGAACAGGCCCAGGGCGAGGCAGGGGCGCCGCCGGGCCGCAACTGAACCATCGTTTGCTTCGCACGCGCCCTGCCGGGCCTGCCGGATACGGGGTTGATTTTTCGGCATCAACAGGGCATGTAGGAATGAAACCTTTAAGGAAAGAAAGGGCAAGACCTTGAGAGTCCGCAAGAAGCTGGGGGAAATGCTCATCGATGCCGAGGTTCTCAACGAGGAACAGCTCCGGCATTTTCTCGACGAGCAGAAGAAAACGGGCATGAAGCTCGGAAAGCTCCTGATCCAGCAGGGCATCCTGTCTGAGAATCAGATGGTGGACCTCCTGAGCCAGCAGCTCAAGATCGAGAAGTACCACCCCGACAAGTATCCCGTCGACCTCAACCTCGCCCAGGTGTTTCCCGCCGACATCGCCCAGAAGAGCCAGGTGGCGCCGCTCAAGAGGAAGGGGCGGCTGCTCACGATCGCCATGACGGACCCCGTGGACATCAACACGCTTGATTACATCGAGTCGCTCACCAACGAGGAGGTGGAAACGGTCGTCTGCACGGAGCGGGAACTGAACCAGCTCATCGGTCAGATCTACGGCATGCAGTCGGGCCTCGGAGGCGTGCTCGAGAGCCTGGAAGAGTTGAAGTTCGACTCCGGCATTGACACCGAGGCGGCCGCCGAGTACACCGACGATCTCCAGGTGAGTCCCAGCTCGATTGCAGGGATGGCTGAGGAAGCGCCCATCGTGCGCCTGGTCAACTCCATCATCTCCCAGGCCGTCCGGGAGGGCGCAAGCGACATCCACCTCAGCCCCCAGATGAAGAACGTCCAGGTGCGGTTCCGGATCGACGGCAGGCTCCACGAGGTTCCCGCGCCGCCCAAGCAGATGTTCCTGCCCATCATCTCCAGGATCAAGATCCTGGCCAATATGGACATTGCCACCTCCCGCATCCCCCAGGACGGGCGTTTCACCGTGAAGATGGAAAACAAGGAGATCAACGTCCGCGTCTCCTCCATCCCGACGATCTACGGGGAGAACCTCGTTCTGCGACTGCTCGACATGGGCTCCGGCGTCTATTCGCTAGACCGGCTCGGGATGGTCAAGGAGGACCGCGACAAGATCGACTCCATCATCAACAAGCCCTACGGGATGATCCTCAGCTCGGGCCCGACGGGAAGCGGGAAGAGCACGAGCCTTTACGCCATCATCAAGGAGATCAACCGGCCCGACATCCACATCATCACCCTCGAAGACCCCGTCGAGTACCGCGTCGAGAAGGTGCGTCAGGTCCAGCTCAACCGCAAGGCCGGCATGACCTTCGCGAGCGGCCTGCGCTCCATCCTGCGACAGGACCCCGACGTCATCATGGTCGGCGAGATCCGCGACGGCGAGACGGCGGGCATCTCCGTGCAGGCGGCGCTCACGGGGCACCGGGTCCTGAGCACGGTCCACACCAATGACGCCGCGGGGGCCATCACCCGCCTCATCGACATGGGGATCGAGCGGTTTCTCGTCTCGTCGGTGCTGCTCGCCACCTTTGCCCAGCGGCTCGTTCGGACCATCTGCCCTTACTGCATGGAGCGATACCGGCCCAATGAGAAGGTGGTCGCCGCCTGGGGCCTCAAGGTCGACGGGGCCAATTTCCAGCGGGGCAGGGGATGCCCGGCCTGCATGGGGACGGGATACCGCGGTCGAACGGGAATCTTCGAGATCGTCCTCAACGACGAAGAGGTGCAGGACCTGATCCTCAGGGGGATCGCCGCCCAGGAGATCAGCCGGATTCTGAAACAGAAGGGGAAGCTCAGGACGCTCAAGGACGATGCCATGAGCAAGGTTCTCTCCGGCATAACCACCATCGAGGAAGCCTCGGCGGCGGTGATGGTCTAAAGCCAGGGTTCAGGGTATAGGGTATAGGGTATAGGGTACTGGGAAGACAAGGACTCAAAGGAAAAACCGAACAGAGAAAAAGGGAGGGGCGAGGGGTTAGAGACAGGGCGAAAGGAAAAAGAGAGATATTTTCTTTCACCGGTCACTGGTCACTGATCACTGGTCACTGTATTTACGATGCCGAAATATTCCTACGAGGCCATCAACGAGACCGGCATGAGCATCTCCGGCGTGATCGAAGCGGAATCGCTCGATGCGGCGAGGACGCTTCTGCTCAACCGGGGCTACATCCCGTCCCGTGTCGCAGGCGCGTCGGAGCGCGGCGCCTTCCTCGGGGTCTCGTGGGAGAGCCTCCAGCAGAAATATTCCGGCGTCTCGATGCAGGAACTCATACTCTTCACGAAGCAGTTCCGCACCATGTTTCTTGCCGGCGTGCCGATCATGCGGCTCCTGGAAGTCCTGGAAGTCCAGGTGATCAATCCCAAACTCAAGCAGATCGTGACGGAGATCACCCAGGATGTCCGGGAAGGCTCCCCTCTTTCCGATTCCCTGGCGAAGCACCCGAAAACCTTCAACACGCTTTACCGCAGCATGATCAAGGCCGGCGAGGCCAGCGGGACCATCCCGGAGGTGTTGCAGAGGCTGATCTACATCCTCGAGCACGAGCACAAGATCAGGTCCGATATCAAGTCGGCCCTCCAGTACCCGATCATCGTCGTCGCGGCCCTGGGGATCGCCTTCTTTGTGCTTCTCAACTATGTCATCCCCCGTTTCGTGGGCATCTTCGCCCGCGTGGGCGTCGAACTGCCCTGGCCGACGAAGGTGAGCCTCTTTCTTCACCATCTCCTTACGGATTACTGGCTCTTCAGTCTTGCCCTGCTCATTACCCTGATTGCGGGCACGAGTTATTATCTCAAGACCGAACAGGGGCGATTCGTACGGGACGCGTTTTTTCTGCGGGTCCCCCTGCTGGGGCCTCTCTTCATGAAGGCGGCCATGTCCCGTTTTGCAAGCATCTTCTCCATTCTCCAGGCAAGCGGTGTCCCGGTCATGAATTCCCTGCAGATCCTGTCGGGGACGATCGGGAACACGGCCATAGCCCGGGAGTTCGACAAGGTGAGGGACCGGGTGGAGGAGGGACGTGGAATATCGGGGCCTCTCAGCACGGCCCGTTACTTCACCCCCATGGTCATCCAGATGGTTGCAATCGGGGAAGAGTCGGGTCAGCTCGACGAGATGCTCCAGGCCGTTTCCGTCCACTACGATGACGAAGTGGCCTTCGCGGTAAAACGCCTCTCCGATGCCATAGGGCCGATCCTGGTCGTGGGTCTTGCCTTCGTCGTCGGCTTCTTTGCCCTCGCCGTCTTCCTGCCCATGTGGGATCTGACCAAGATCGCCACCAAGGGGTTCTAAGGCCGGTGGCGGCTATGCACAACACGCGGGAAGAATCATTCCCGCGAAAACGGGAAACCAAGCAAGGCCGGATTCCGGATCAGGCACGTCCTCGAGAAATCGGGTATCCGGAACGGCCGGGCGCGAGTCCGCAAGCCCCGTCCTGTGGACCGGTGCTTCACTGAGCAGGATCCTCTCCTGAGGGTCTTTGTATTAACGGTTTGACGGTTCGATCGATACAGGCATGCAGAAATCAAGATTCCAGATCAGCCTCTACGTCCTGATCCCCATCATCTTCAGCGGCATCACGATCTTTGCCGTGATCGTCACCTATCAACTCGTCGATTTCTACGCGAAGTACAACATCGAAGCCGCGTGGATGCTCAAGTCCTGGGGGATCGGCATCGCGCTGTTTACTTTCCTTTGCGCGCTGCTCGTGACCTGGCTGATCCTGCGGCCCATCAAGAAGTTCATCCGGGACGCTGAGAACCTGCCCGCCTTTCCGAAAACCCAGCTGCAGAGCGCCGTCGAACAGAAGGCCGACGACATCAGCCAGTTCAACCTCGTCTTCGAACAGGTCACGAGCATGCTCTCCAAGGTGGAGGCCCGTGAGCTCTTTCCCGAGATCATCGGCCAGAGCAAGGTCATGCGGGGGATCTTCAGCCAGATCATCAAGGTGGCACCGACGGACGCCACGGTCCTTATCACGGGGGAGAGCGGCACCGGCAAAGAGCTCGTCGCCCAGAGCATTTACCAGCACAGCCTCCGAAAGGAGGGCCCCTTCATCAAGCTCAACTGTGTCGCCATCCCCGAGGGCCTTCTGGAGAGCGAGCTTTTCGGCCACGAAAAGGGGGCCTTCACAGGCGCCACGACGCAGAAGCGGGGCAAGTTCGAACTGGCCCACGGGGGCACCATTCTCCTGGACGAGATCGGCGACATGCCGCTCACGACCCAGGCCAAACTGCTTCGGGTCCTCCAGGAAAAGGAGTTCGAGCGGGTGGGCGGGACAAAGCCGATCCGGGTCGATATCCGCATCATTGCCTCGACGAACAAGAACCTGATGAAAATCGTCCAGGAAGGGAAATTCCGGGAAGATCTTTTCTATCGTCTCAATGTCTTTTCCCTCCACCTTCCTCCCCTGAGAGAGCGGCGCGAGGATATTCCCTCTCTCGCCCAGGGATTCGTGGAGACGGCACCGAAAACGGCGGAGATCTCGCCGAAGGCCCTGCAGACCCTCATGGGGTTCCACTGGCCAGGCAACGTCCGGGAACTCAAGAACGTCATTGAGCGGGCAGCCGTCATGGCCGAAGAGGGAATCATCGAGCCCCAGCACCTGCCGGTCCAGATATCGGGGGGCCTAGTCGGTCAGGCCATCCAGGAGGTTCCTGATCAGGCCAGTCTCGATGACCGGCTTGCGGAGATCGAGAAGCGATTCATCATCGATGCACTCACACGGGCCGACGGGGTCCAGGTCAAGGCCGCCCAGATCCTCGGGATCAAGGAGCGAAGCCTCTGGCACCGGGTGAAAAAATACGATATCGACGTCACAACGATCCGGAAATCTACATAATATGTAGATATTACAACAATTTATGTCAGTTTTTCGTGCCGGAAAGGAGTCTGTTGAGGCCTCCAGGCACGGAAAAAGCATATTCAAGCTGCCGAAAACCCAAGCCCTTTTATTTTTACGGCTTGACTGCCTTATCCCGTGGCACGGATGATGCTCCGACGTTTTGCAGGTCATGATGAAGGACCGGTATCCGTCGGTGGCGACGGGTCACCCGTTGACCGGGGGTTTTCCCCCCGCATGTTTCAGCCGGCCGGCAGGCAGTGCGGGGATGATCTCCAGGGGCCCTGGAGGTCGAAAAACTGTGGAAAAACGGGATGAAATGGTTTAGAATGCGCCACCTTTCGGACAGGCGCTCCTGATTGGGGAATTGGGGGCGCCACCGGTCGCCGCACGAACGTGCGATAAATGGGGTTCTTGGAGTCTGAAGAGAGAGAAATCTACATGTGAAGGAGGGCTTTTGACCATGTCAAGGAGGCGATCGAAAGTGCGTAATCAGAAAGGTTTTACGTTGATCGAAATCATCGCTGTGCTGGTGATCCTCGGGATTCTGGCGGCTGTCGCCATTCCCAGGTTCATGGACCTGACGACGGTTGCCGCGGACAAGGCCGCCATGCAGGCCGTCGCCGAGGGAAAGTCCCGGCTGTCCAATCAGTTCGCACGGAGCCTTCTTGAAGGAAGCGCTGGTACCGTGCAATCACTTCAAACCAAGGCGACAGCATCTTTCGCTTACGCGGGGGATTACACATTGAAGTATGACAGGGTCTCCGCAACAGCGATACGGGTTACTGCGTCCGGAGTAGGATCCGTCAAAGGGACGAACACCGGTCGCTGGATTATTCCGCAATAATCGCTTCGCGCGTGTCTTTTCAAACAGGTTCGATCGATGGAGGCCGCCCTACCTGCGGCCTTCCGTCGCGTCGATCCTCCCCTCGGGGGATGATGGCAAGCGGTCTGCCCGAGGCCGCATGCCTGTCGTAGAGACGGCGATAGCGGTTTTGTTCCAGGTGCAAAATACAGGAATGAGGCTGTAACGCGTTTATGTCTCTGCCCGCATCTCAGAGGGGGTTCACCCTGATCGAGGTGATTGCCATCCTCGTCATTCTCGGTGTTCTCGCCTCCATAGCCGTGCCCAAGTACTACGACATCACGCGAGAGGCCCAAAACCGGGCGGCCCTTCAGGCCGTGGCAGAGGGCAAGGCACGCCTTTCCATGAATTATGCCAGGCTCTTTCTGGAGAGGGGAACGCCGCCGGGCACCGCAAGTCTCGTCGATGCGGTCGGCGCCAGCACCGGCATCGGCGACTACACCCTGAATCTTTCCGTTGCGGGTGCGTCTACCATCAAGATCGACGCCTCGGGGAAAGCCGGTGTACTGGGCACCAACAGCGGCTTGTGGCTCTTGCCGCAATAGCGCGACCTCGATCACGCCGGGCAATACGCGTTTCGATCATCTACTCCGTGTCAACTCCCTGCTGATTTCCATCCGGAGGATCCGTCCGAGCTTCCCCGGATTCACCTCGTACGCCGTCACCCCGGAATTCCCGGCGAGTTCCGCAAGCCATTCATCCAGGGGCGTTGCGCCCTTGAGGGCCATGCATCGTGCCGCCATGCGGGCAAGGGCGGGTGCCTCTTTCATCCGGTCGTACAGCTCGACAAGGGCCAGCTGCGCCCTCGGATTTACCGGGTTCATGAGTAGTACCTCTTCCCAGCACCGGGCGGCCTTCCGCCACTGCCCGAGCTTCCGCCATGCCTCCCCCGATATCTCCCAGGGCTGCGGGTCGTTCCACTTCAACTCCATGGCCCTTGCCGCCGCCTTGAGCGCTTCGCTAGTATTTCCCTTCTTCAGGAGGACGAGCGCGTAGCAGTTGATCATCTCGACATCATTGCGGTGCAGCGGTACATGCTCCCGTATCAGCCCCCAGGCCCCCTCTACATCCCTCCTTTGGAGGCGCAGTTTTGCGAGAGCCACGATCGCCGGGGCATAGCCCGGATATCTCTCCAGCGCCCTGGCAAACTGCTGCTCTGCCCGGTCCACATCCTTTTTCCGGTCGAGGTAATAGACTCCGAGTCCATAAGAAGCCAGCCCGATCTGCCTGAGATTGGTGTCCCGATTCAAATCTTCGGCCGTCTTCAGCTCGCGGAAGGCGTCGTCGTACATTCCTGCTTCATAATACTGCTTGGCCAGGTTGATGCGGGGGCGGCTCAGTTCGGGCGACTTCCGGACGTTGTCGAGCCATAGGTGGACGTCTGACCGGACAATGTCGTTCCGATGGAAAGTCGTGTGACCCTGGAAGGCCAGAAGCAGCGCCAAGCCTCCGGCCATGAAAGCCTGAAATCCTCTGCTGTAGGCGAAATAATCCAGGCAGCGCAGCATCCCGTAAGCGACTGGCACGAAGAGGAACATCGACGGGATGTAGTTGCGGTGCTCGAAAACGAGCTCCAGGGGGATGACCGTTCCCTCCACGAGGTGATTCAGGATGAAAAACAGGGTGGCGAACGAGAGCAACGGGTATTTCCTTGCCCGGAGTACGGCAAAAAGAATGCACAGAACGATCCCGACAATGGCGGCAAGCGTCGACGACGGGTCGAAGAGACTGCGCGAGATTTCGATGTCGTGCAGAAGTGTCAGCCTCGACGGGATGGGGTACAGGAGCAGGGACACGTAGAAAAAGAGAACTCTGCCCTGCGTCAGGAGTCGCTCCAGAGGTGAAAAGGGTCTCACCCCTGCTTCGTAGGTTCCCTGCTGCAGGGAAAAATCGGTGTAGATCAACCCCAGCACAACCACGACGGCTATCGGCAGGACCGACCCTTTCAGGGTCCTCTTTACGGAAACCGTCGCTATCCCCTGGATAAAAAAGAGATCATAGAGCAGAAGGGAGAGCGGCAGGACAGCGGTGTTTTCCTTCGTGGCAAAGGCCGCCAGGGCGCTTATGACGCAGAGAACGTAAAAGACCGGCCTGCTCCGGCCCTGACCGGCAGTGCGTGCCCGTGCGTAGAAATAAAGCGATGCGACGTAGGCGAGCCCCGCCATACTCGCCATCCGTTGGACGATGATCGTCACGGCGTGTACCTGCAGCGGGCTCGTGGCCCAGATGAAAGCAGACAGAAGGGCGACGGGATAGGCGACGCTGCCGTATTGTTCTTTCATGGACGGGAGTGCGAGGGTCATCCGGACCAAGAAGAACAGGAACAAAGCTGCCGTAAAATGGATGACGAAGTTGACGAGATGGTAGCCAGTAACCTGAGTCCCGTCGGCGAGAAAATTCAGAGCCAGGCTCGCGTAGGCCAAGGGCCTTGAGATCCTTCGGTCTGCTGCGTCGCAGGTTAGCCCGTAAAATGATCTCGACAGATCATCCGTGCTCAAGCTGCGCAGATGGACGCACCGGTTATCGACGATATTGTGGTAATCGTCGAAGTGCCACTCGCCCTGGAAGCTGTTCGAGTACACGAGTAGAAGGATTATGAGCAGGGCCATGAAGGCGAAGGTTGCCTCCCGGTCGAAAGCGATCGGGAACCTCCGGGGGAACGTAAACCCGTTTTCCTTGTTCAGCATGGAATTTCACCGATTATGGCATTTGCCCCAGGTAGTTCCCATATTCTTTCGCATCCTGCAACTCAAGGGAATTCCTTTGTGTCCGTCGGGGGCACACCGCGTATTGCAATCAGTTCTTTTGACAGGAAGTAACTGAAAATCGGACCAAGTGCAAAGGCAGAAATAATTGTCAGGGCCCGGACGATCAGTGCTGCGAGCAGCCCCATGTCGGCCCCGGCTCCAAGAATTGCGGCCGCAAAACTTGTCACGGCTTCCTGCACCCCCAGGTTCCCGGGTGTGATATTGATCAGTACCGTACAGGCAGTCAGCAGGTAAATCAGGAGTGCAATCCTGAATGGAACGGCGGCCCCGATGGAATGGAAGACGATGAAAAAAAGCAATGCGCCGACCACCACGTTGAAGAAGGTGAGGGAAACGAGTTTCCACAAAAGCGCCCTGTCCCGCTGGATGAATTCAACGCCTTCCAGTGCCTGCTGCACGAGACGCAACAAATAATGGCGGCCTCCGATCGACGGCAAAGGCAGGAACAAGACCAGCAGGATCGCCGACAGGATTGCCAGAAAGAAAAAGATCACCGGCCACGAGAAGCTTTCCGTCCCCCGCAGCGTGAGCGTGATGACGACCCCTGTGACACCGATAACGGCAAAGGCGATCAAGTAGTTTGCGGCCAGTATCGCCAGGAAGTGGGCATAGGGAAAGTCGTGGCGATTCTTCAGGTAGGCTGCCCGGGCAACCAGGCCGCCCGAAAAAGGGGTAAGGTAATTTCCCATGGCCGTCACCGTGGCCAGGCCGAACCATTCCTTCCACTGGAGATGAACGTTGAATTTTCTTGCGAAAATCCTGAGGTAAAGGCCATTTGCCGCAAGAGTGGCCACGCTCATCAGAAAAAGGAGAATCATGCTCCAAGGCGAGATTCCGAGCACATGGCCGATCAGCTCGGGGTGGTGCAGCAGATAAAGCCCGATCCCCGCTACGGCCACAAAAAAAAAGATGAGAGATATGATCTTTCTTACGTTCACTTTGCCTTGTAACCCTGCCTGTTCGATGCTCAACGACTCCGGATCCGCTGCGTTGCTGCAGGCGGCCTCTGACGTCACACCGGCTCAGACCCTTTGCTGCCGGCCTTTCTGATCTTCAATGTGAGGAACGCCGCGTGCCTCGGGTCGAGCTTGCTCAAACAGTTCGGGAGGGGATAGTACCCCGACCCCTCGATGCGTTCGATGATGAAACCATGGACGGCGAATAGTTCTTTCAACCCGCGGTATGCAAAGACACGGTTGTGCTGCCAGCTCTGCGGGTTCGACGGCGCAACATCGTAGTGAATCGCGAGTGGATTGCCTATCTGGAAGCGTTTCCCGCATACATTGGTAAGAGAAAAAGGCTGCCATCCAAAGACAAGGGAAAAAATGTTATGCCAGCTGCTCAGATTTTCAGTGCAGATCACCGCGTACCCGCCCGGCTTCAGCGTTCTCCAAATCTCCTTGACGAAATTGTCCGTGTCCCTCAGATGTTCGATCACTTGATTGGCATGAACGATCTCGAATTGCTCGTCTCCGAATGGGAAGGGTTCGTTCAAATCGCCGGGCCGTGCCAGGATTCCCTTCCCCGTGGCGGCCTGCCGTCGCTCGTCCACAATCTCGATCCCGTGGAGCCGCACCGCCCCGATTCTTGCGCCCAGCTGCAGGGTCCACTCGCCGTCGTCGCAGCCGCAGTCCAGAAGCGAGATATCGCTTTGTGAGGGTTCGAGACAGTCCAAGATGCACCGGCTGTAGTTCGATACCGCCTGATTTCTCATTTTTGTTAAAAGGGTTCTTATCGTGTCTCTCAAGATTCAGCCTTTTTGCATTCCGCTATTTCAGGGGTGCTCTGCTATAAAACACCGGGGGTAAGACCGGTTCCGGCCTGTTGTCCCCTTCCGAGCAGTTGCCGGATCTGCCACTTCAGAATCCCAAGGCCAAAGGCTGCCGTCACTGCGGGCAGGCAGACAGCCACGACGACGAGATCACTCCAGCGCCGGCTCAGGTACGCCACGGCGCCGGCATAAACAGCGAGACCCAGGCAGGCCGCCGCCATCCCGAACCGGGTGTCAGTGATGCTTAGCAGCAACGCAAGCGTGATGCATACCCATATCCAGGCATAGAGCGTGAAGTATCGACCCCCCGGCCTGAGATAGTAATCGGCGAAGCGGGGCCCCCGCTCGAAGGTATGGGGGATGACCGCTGCCGGGTCCGTGCGCTGGGTGTAACGGACCGTAAGGTCGATCGCGCGAAGGATGGGTTTCATCGCGACGATTTTTCTCAAGATCCGGGTGTCGTCGCTCGTCTCCCGATCGGCCTTTTCCGGCTGGCTGGCAAGCCAGCGCTCGCGGCTGCAGACAAAACAGGTTGTCCCTTTCGGCACCCGGTCGAAATTGTCTGTGGTGATCCAAAAGTCTCCCTGTTCCTTCGAGAAAGGGTAATAAGGCGAGTAGAGCCTGCATCGGAGGAGGTAGAAGAACCGGGCAAACCCCCAGAGGCTTCCATCGTAATCATTGCCGTTGGGCAAGAGAGGCTCGTATCCTCTATCACGGATCTTAGAAAGTAGCTCCCGTTCAGGAACGACCCGCACGTCGTTGAAAACCAGCGTTTCAAATCGGGCCTCCGAGGCGCCACGGAGCCTTGCCTCGATGCGCCCCCGGTTCTCCGGCAGCCTGATCAGGCGGATGGGGTAGCGGGATGCGATTGCGGCACTTTCATCGGTCGATCCGTCGTCGACCACGATCACCTCGAAACGATCCGGCGGGTAATCCTGGCCGACGAGCGCCTCGAGGCAGGTCTCGAGAGTCTCCGAGCCGTTGTACACGGGCACGATCAGGGAGAAATGGGTAAGGGGCTCAGCCATGACCCTCCAGGTACTTCTGCAGGTGATCCACAAGGAGGCTTGAGGGGGAGACTCCCGCGTCATCCGTTCCCCGCCGCTTGAGTCCCGGGAGGGCCTTCAGGAAATCCTCGAATCGTTCCCGGGAAAAGCCGGCAAGAATCGCATTCTCTCCCAGCCCCTCCATGCGCTCCGTCTTGGCACGCATGATGAGGCAGGGAATGTCGAGGCTGTAACATTCCTCCTGGATGCTGCCCCCGTCCGTGACGGCAAAATCCGCCCCCGCCAGAAGATCCAGGAATTTCAGGTAGGGCTGCAGGGGCATCATCTCGACCCGGCCGTTTCGCTGCAGGCGGCCGAGCAGGTCGAACCGCTCGAGCTGCTTGCGTGTCGGCTCGTGGAGGACGAAGAGCACCCGGCGCTGTCTCGCGATCTCCTCGAGGAACATGATGATCGTTTTCAGGCGCGACGACGAGTAGAGGGTTTCCACGCGGTGGATCGTGACGACAACGTAAGACTCGCCCGGCCTGTCTGTACTGTTGTAACGGGCACGGGCGAAGCGGATTGTGTCCACGACGGTATTGCCGCGGACGTTGATCGATTTGACCCCGTAGCCCATCCGGGAGAGGTTCCCCATTGCCCAGTCCGAGGGGGCGAACAGGATGTCGCTGTACCGCATTACCGCCAGCCGGATCAGCTCCTCCGGGAAGGGATCAAAAAGGTGGTAGCTCCTGAGGCCCGCTTCCACGTGAGCGACGGGGATTCCGCAGCGCCTGGCATAGAGAAGAGAGAAGAGCGTAGTCAGGGTGTCACCGTGAATGAGGCAGACCCCCTTTCTCTCGCCGCGGAAAATTTCCCCCGTTATGCTTTCAGGCGACGATAAAAGGTGGAGAAGTGTCTTCGACGTCCAGAGCGCAGCCTGGCCGATCGTTGCGATATTGGTAGATTCGGTCCGAAGGCGCGTGTCTGCTTCCCGCAGACCGAACTCCTCGGTCAGATCGGCGGTGAGAGCAGCGTGCTGCCCCGTCTCGATCAGATGGTACGGCATCCCGCGACGGGTCATCTCCATCATCAGGGGAGCCGTCTTGATGAACTGGGCCTTCGTTCCGATAAAAACGTGGATCATCTGACGATTACGCGGGGCCCCTCAGGGACCCTCCTTTCCGCTCAGCGGGCCCCGAAGGGATTCGCTCCGGTCGAACCGCATCTGAGCGACCTGCTCGGAGACGAGCCCGACCATGAACACCACCACGGCCATCGTCATGAGCATGGCGGACGTGGGCCCGTAACGGGAGTCGAAATAGAAAATCCTCATGAGCCCGTAGGAGAGCCCAGTCAGGAACATGAGCGCGCTCACCGGCAGGAACACCTTCATGGGCGAAAAGAGGGTGGCGATTTTCAGGATGATGAAGAAAAACCGGGTACCGTCCCGAAGGAGACGGATCTTGCTTCGGCCAACCCGCCGCGCCGTCTTCACGGGGACGTATTTCAGGCTCCGGCCGGAGCGGACAATGGCCAGGGTGAGCGTCGTCGGGTAGGAGTACGTGTTCGGCAGAAGGTAGAGAAACGCCCGGGCCGCCTCAGTCTTGATCGCCCGGAAGCCCGACGTGAGGTCTTCAATCCTGCGGTTGCAGATGTAGGAGGCAAACCAGTTGTACACCCTGTTGGCCAGATCGCGGTGGAGACTGGTCTCGGATTCCCTCGTGCGGGCCCCCACGACCATGTCGTGCGTCCCCAGCCTTTCCAGGAGCCTGGGGATGTCGGCGGGGTCGTGCTGGCCGTCGGCGTCCATCATCACGATCACCCGGCCCCGGGCCTCGCGGATGCCCGTTTTCACTGCCGCCCCGTTTCCGATGTTGTAGGGATGGGAGATGACCCTGGCCCCGGCTTCGCGGGCCCGCGCGGCCGTCCCGTCGGTGGAGCCGTCGTCGATCACGAGGATCTCGTAGGGCCGCCGCATCTTTGCCATGACGGCGCCGATCTGCATCAGCAGGGGCGGAATCCCCTGCTCCTCCTGGAAGGCGGGCAGAATGATGCTGATTTCGATGGGGGATTCTGAAGCTGCTGACACCGGTTCGGGTTCCATCCTTGGAAAAAGTGCCGACAGGTTGTTCGATGCGCTGCGCTTGCTGACGGCCGACCTGATTCATTATTCAACTAATATGCCAAAACTATTAAAAAATCTCTATAATGAGCCTCTTGAAAAAGCAAGGGGAAGGTTTGTGGGGGCCGCATCGATGAAAAAGCTTTCTTCCGTAGCGATAATCGACTAAAAAGGCAGAGGGGCTCTGCGGCTTGTCACGGAAGATGCATAAAATGATGTGACTTTTTGCCGGTCCGATTTGTATATGAAGCAGATCGACGAACGGGAGATCATCGACCGTGTCCTCGGGGGAGACCGCGAGGCCTTTGCGGTCCTGGTCGACACGTACAAGGGGCCGGTCTTCAGCCTGGCCTTCCGGATGACGGGAAGCGCCCAGGACGCCGACGACCTCGCCCAGGAGAGTTTTCTCAGGGCCTTTCAGTCCCTGGGGCGCTTCAGGGCAGGGGAGCGATTCTTCCCCTGGCTGTACACGGTGAGCCTGAACGTGATCCGGAACCATCTCCGCAGGGTGAAGGCCCTTCCGGAGGAGGCGGTCCGAAAGGGCATGCGGGAAGCGACGGACCCCCGCGACGACCCGGCTGACGAGACTGTCGCCCGGGAGAGGCACCGCCGGCTCCAGCGCTACCTGTTGAGGCTGCCCCTACCGGTCCGGGAGGCCATGGTTCTTCGGTTCTACGAGGGGCTGAGCTTCGAAGATGTCGCCGCCGTTACGGGGGAAACGATCGGCAGCGCCAAGATGAAAGTTTACCGGGGCCTCGAGAAGATCCGTGCGATGATGGAAGCAGACGGATTGACGGGGGACGATTAGGTTGGCGAGCATCCTATGATGAGAGACAGCGACATCGAGAAGATGATGGATCTGCTTGCCGGGGAAGAAAAAACCCCGCAGGAAATCACGAGGGAGCATCCGGAGACCGATCCCCGCTGGAAGGAACTCGAAGCGATTGCCCGGATGATGCGGCAGGAGCCCGCCGTCGAACCGCCCGGCATCCTCGGCGAGCGTGTCATGGAGCGTATCCGGGCCTGTCGGCCGTCCCTCTGGACAGTCATCGGAGAGGCTCTCCTGCGGCCCCGCACAGCAAGCGTTGACCCGTTCAGGGCCCTGCGGGCCCCCGTTTCGGGCCAGGAGTGTTCTTTCTATTTCATCATGGTGGGTGTTTTCTACGCCATCCTCGGCGTGGTCCTCATGATCGGGCTGAACAGGTTGGGCTCGGCCCTGGCTCCTGCGGACTGGGTCCGCTGGCAACCCCTGATCGCCCTCGTGACGGCCTCCTGCATGGTGGCGATAGGCCTCTATGTCCAGAAGGACGGAAAGCCGGCCCTGCGAATTGCACGGATCGGCGCTTTCGTCTACCTGGGCTTTGCCCTGCTCAACGGAATTGCCGTTCCTCTGGAGAGGGACCTCCCGGTTTCGGCCGCCCTGTCGCTGCTCTCGACGCTCATCGGGGTGCCGACGGGTCTGTTCCTGATCCGGACCATTCAGAACTGTGGGAAACGTTATGCACAGACTTGATCTCAGAGTCGGACCGTTCTTCCGCGGACAGGGTGGTTTCACCTTCATCGAAATCATCACGGTTCTCCTGATCCTCGGGGTGATCTCGTACTTTGCCGCCACAAGGCTTTTCACGGACGACGCACCCACACAGCGAGGCGAATTCGAGCTCCTCAAGAACCATCTGCGGTATGCCCAGTCCAGATCCATGAATTCCGAGGCGTCCGCGGGCTACACAAAGGTGTGGGGGATCAAGTTCGGCACGGCCACAACCTACTGGCTATATAACGAGGCTGAGGGGGTCGATCTTGTCAAGCGTCTCCCCGGCGTAGAAACGGCCGACGGCAAGGTGGTTCTCAATAATGTCCAAGTGGTCGGTTCACCCATCGTCCTCGGGTTCGATCCCTTCGGCAGTCCCGGCGTCATGACGGTGACGCTCACCGTTCAGCAAAAGGGGGGCGGCAGCACTGTGGGCACCATCACGGTCACGAAAAACACCGGGTTCATCCCCTGATCGCGCGGGAGGTTCAGGCGACATGAAAGTACATACACGCCATTTCCGGAAGCCGAGGACAGGACGCGGGCAGTGCGGGTTCACCCTCCTGGAGGTCATCGTCACGATTGCAATCGCTGCCATCATGGGGGTTTTCTTTGCCCAGTTCGTTTACACAGGAGTGACCCACAGTGCGGACCCCGTCTACCGGCTGCAGAATCTCTCCAGCACCACCCACATCATGGAGTACATGACGGCGGACTACAAGAGGCTTGCCGCCACGCAGTCGAACTTCCTGTCCATCTTCAAGGACTACGTGGGCTATGGAAATATCACGGCGAAACCGACGGGTTATGAGGGCTATCCGTACTATGGATCCTACCAGATCGTCCATAACGATTACATCAAGTTCGTATCGGGGGTGGAACAGGTGGAGACAGAACCGGCCAACCAGAGGGTTCTGAAGGTGACGATCCGCCGCGGCGACCAGACGGTCACGTCACTCTTTACACGATAGGACTGCGGGAGAACGAAGCATGAGAAAAAAGGCGGGCTTCACCCTCATCGAAATCATGGTATCGCTCGTCCTGGTGGGACTGATCGCGTCTATCGCCGGCACATTGGTCATCACGGCCACAAGGGGTTATCTCTACGCCAGGGAGAATGACGCCATCACCCAGAAGGCGCAGCTGGCGCTTGGCCGGCTCAATCGGGAATTCACCGAGTTGATGGACGTCAAGGCCCGCGACGACGCCCAGCCCTATCTCATCTATGAAGTTCCATTGCGGACCGGTGGCGTCGAAAGACGGGGCATCGCGAAAGTGGGCAACACGGTTCAGATGTTTTTCAACGTGCCCGGCACCACGCTGTCCGGTTTGACGGGTGACGTCCTCGTCGACAATGTACAGACCCTGTCCCTCATGTACAACCCGTCCAGCGGCGTGAGCCTGTGGAGCATGGGACAGGACATCCGGAATCTTTTTGCGGTGAGCGTGCAGCTCGTGCTGAACCGCCCCGACACGGGAGGGGCCGTCTCCTTTTTCACGACGGTTTCGCCCAGGAACAACAACAACTCCGGCGGCGCCGCTCTCCCCTCGGCCGCGAACCCGCCCCCCGAGTACAGCGGCAAGCAGTGCTTCGTGACGACAGCCGCCTACGGTGATGCGGACCATCCCGTCGTGATCGTGCTGAGGCAGTTCCGGGACCGCTTCCTGCTGCCTACGGAACCGGGGAAGGCACTCGTCCGCTACTACTACGAGGTGGGGCCGTCGCTTGCGGCGGCCATCGAAGACCGGCCGCTTGCCTGCATGCTCGTCCGGCTTCTGGTCATGCCCCTGGCAGGGTTCGCCGTGCTGGCCCTGCACCATCCGCTTCTGATCCCCCTGATGCTTCTCTCATCCTGGGGGCTTGCGTATTTGATCCTCAAGGTGCTGCATCGGCGATCCCCCCGCTGGCGGCCGCGCCTGCAGGGACAGCGCGGCGCCATGCTGGTGACCCTGATTGCGGCCATGGTGGTCTTCGCGGCCCTGGGTGCCGTGATGATCTCCATGTTCGGCACGGCGGCTTTGAGCCAGGCTGCGGGCAACTACTCCCAGAGGGCCTACTACCTGGCCGAATCGGGTTTCCGGTATGCAGCGAGCCGCTACATTGCCGTCGATCTGGGGAGCGAGGCCGCCAACGAGACGGCGCGGGAAACCCTGATGGAAAGTGAGCTTCACGGGAAAACGTTTTCTCTTGGCGGCGATGGCGTGTTCCGCCTCGACGTCTATCCGTATTATTACAAGTCGACGCAGGCCCCCACCGGAAACGAGCTCACGGCGAAGGTTTTCGGGGGCATTCCCGTGTCCGGCAGTGATTTTAACTGGGGCAGCTGGGTGAAGGTCCTGAAACCCGATGGCAACATCACCTACAACCGGATCTCCGGCGTCAGCACCCTGGCACCGAACACGGTGCGTTTCTACCGGATCGATGCGGCCGGGACCCCCGCGGACTGGGGTGCCAGCTACGGGACGGGTTCACTGATCACGCCCGTCTGCATACCCGATCGGGATGTCAATGGCCTGAGGCTCATCACGAACACCGACGGGAGCCGCGATCTGGCATTCAAAGCCGGTACAGGAGCCCTGGCCTTTCCGGAGAAAAACGGGATCTTCATGGTAAAATTTCTGGGGGAAACAACTTCGAGAATCCTGTCCTACCGGCAGCGCGACATCGGCAGCAATCGACTGAGGGGAATCAGCGACCCCAATGGAGGAAGCCTTCCGACCGGGCAGATGATCGATCCGGGTACCACCGCCCCGTATCCAGAAGGATCTTTTGTTCAGATGACCAAATTCATGCGGGTCGAATCCACGGGCACCTTCGGCGCCGGCTCGACGGCTGTCAACCGCAAGGTCGCCTACTTCACGCCCATCGGCTACGCCAAGGCATCGCCCGTGGCGAAGTCGAAGTCTCACGACCAAATGCTGGACTTCACGGGCTGGCTGACGGGGGACAACATCAGCCGCATCGGCAGCCTGACGGCCGGGACAAGCTACGGCTCGACAATGAGGGTCAGCTCCGCCCAGTCCGTCTATACGCTGCCCGGGGGAAGCTGCGTGAGGTTCACGGAATTCCAAGTCGGGCTGAACCTGGCCACGGCACGCCTTACGCCGAGCGGTGCAATCGTTCACCCCGCCATCCAGCAGGAATGGCTCCGAGCCGGCAATTACCTGAGCTACGACCTGGAGATGAAGACCTTCTATACGCTGATCTCGCCGATGGCAAAGTATGGCGTGGGGCTCACCTTCCGTCTCGACGACAAGGGGAATGCCCTGGGTGTCACCTTCGCCAGGGGGGTTCCGGGTTATGATATGTTTGGCTGCGACAATGACGGCATCCCGCACGGGTGGCTGTTCGGGTACCCGGACTACACGCCGATGCTGCTGTTCTGGATGAAGCAGTATGAAAAGCAGGAAACCAGCCTGTACGTCGAACTGAGCCCCCATTCCACCCCGACCAAATTCGACGATCCGCCGCCCGTCGGCAGAGGGACCTATGCAATCCTTTCCAACAATCCGGAGTACTTCTGGGAAAACGGCGAAAGGGTCCGGTTCGTGAATACGGGCGGAGCGCTGCCTCCCCCGATCGTGCCGGGCAGGGATTATTACATCCGCAAGGTCGTGTACAACTCCAACGTGTACCTTTACCTCTTCAGCACCGTCGCAGGCGCCTTGAATCAAACGGAGCCATACTGGGCAGGCCTTGTGGATATCACGGATTACGGAACGGGCACGACGACCATGATCGCACAGGAACCCACCTTCACCAAGCTGGCGCACCAGGTGCTCACGTCGAGCAACCAGTACTACGGGCTGATCGCATCCCTGTCCTACCTAAAGACCTGGGCGACCTTCGCGACCCGGGTCATCGAGGCGCCTTCCGTGTCCTTCACCGGCGGAGGCGGCTCAGCGGGCCGGGAGATCCTGAGCGGGGAAACGGTGTACCAGACGGCGGACAACCTGCCGGGTGGAACGGTCACGGCCATCTACCGGGTGACCCGCAGTCCTTTATACCGCGAGTCCGGCTCCAGCGTGCGGAACTGGACCGGGAATGCGGCACAGGGGGTGATCCTGCTGGAGCGGATCCAGGGCAATGCCGCCTCGGATCCGTCCACGTCGCCGTTCACGGCGACCTCGAAGATTTTTGTCGGCGAGCACCCCGGCGGGACCTGGGCGGCAACGGCCGGCGTGGGCGGAACCAGCGATGTGGTCTTTCGCGTGCGGGACAACTGGGTCCTGTTGTATGTGGGGGATCAGACGGGTCTTGCCCCTGCCGATGCGGATCCCTTCAACAACTACCGGGGCCCCGTCAACCGGGACTCGGTCCTGTGGCCGCCGGACAACCCGCAAGACACGGCAATCGGCAACGATACCTTCACCCTCATCCGCTTCGGCGATTACGTGAACCCGTCGCTGAACTGCAAGGTCAACGGCTTGGACCGGACGGGTATTTACTGCCTGACAGGCTTCTTCTCAAAGGAGAATACGGGGACTGCCGGCGACGTGCTGCGCTTCGCGAGTCCCGACGGGGTCCTGTTCTACTCCCCTCAGAGCGGGGTTGTCTTCCCGACGAACCGGGCCGAGGTCGGGTTGCACGCTTTCGGCAACGACGCCACTTTCGCCGAGTTCGACGATTTCGGCCTCCAGTTCGGTCCTGGATACGGGATTACCAGGACGGGCTTCCTCCTGCCCATCCAGCAGTAGGCTTCCGCAGCCCGGAATTTACGAATCCCGGCCAAAAGCCGGGATTTGCTTTTGTACGACGCCGCGAAGTGAAGGAAGTGGCAGAGTGACAAAATGGCAAGAGTGGCAGAAGTGTAGGAAGTGAGAGAAGTGAAAAGAGGGATTCGGGCTTCCGGAATCCGGATTCGGGATCAAGGCATTGGGGACTTAGGAGGAAGATAAAGAGAATAAAAAACAGTCTTTTCTGAAGCCTGATGCCTGAAGCCCGGGGCCTGCGCGAAGCGCCTAGGCTTTGGGTCGTCCGAAGTTGCTGATCTGCGCAATCAACTCGTCGATGGAAGCCGTCTCGTCGATGATTAGCGGGGCGCCCCCTCTCTCGGCGTCATCGATGGACTGGCTGTATAGGTGATCGAATGTCCCCTCCTTGCCGGCATCGGGGGTCGGGGCGGCTTTCTCGCCGTTGCCTCTGCCCTGCTCGGCCACCGGCTGCTGCCTGCGGAAAGGCTCTGCGCTGATGCCGTTTCGGGCGTCCTGGAGGCCGTAACCCGTCCCGGTGCTGAAATCCAGGTTTGCCTGGGATCCATAGCCGGAGCCGCCTCTGGCCGCCTCCGGCTTGCGGGACTGGACGGGCCGCGGCCCGGCAGGCTCCCCGTCGACCAGCGGCGAGTGGTAGACCTCTTCCTGGGACAATTCCGCAGACGGTTTGAAGATGTCCTGGGGAGACGCAAAGGAGCTGACCTTGCCGAGATATTCCCGGATGTAGCGTTCGGCCGTGAACATGCCGTCGTTCTTGCCCATCTGGATGGCGCTCTCGATCTGGGGCAATTTGTTTTCCCGCAGGATTCCCTTGACCGACTGGTTTCCCCGCAGGATGGACAGGACGGGGACACGGAACCCGGCATCTTCCCTGATGACGAGCTGCTGCACGACGAGCCACTGCAGTGTCGACGCGACCTGGTGTCGGATTTCCTCCTGTGCCTCCACGGGGAAGGAATTGCACAGCCGATACAGGGCGTCTTCCGCGTGAGTTGCGTGAAGGGTTGCAATCACCAGGTGTCCCGATTCGGCGGCATTGAGGGTGAGCCGCATGACCTCCGGCTCCCTCAACTCTCCCACGACGATCACGTCGGGGTCCTCCCGGAGGACGTCGACTAGTCCCTGCTCGAAAGAAGGCATGTGAGCGCCCAGCTCGCGCTGTTCGATGAAGGATTTCCGCGATACATAGCGGTACTCGACAGGATCTTCGAGGGTCACGATGTGGGCGGTCCGGCTTCGGTTGATTTCGTCGACAAGGGCTGCGATCGTCGTCGACTTGCCCGACCCGGTGGCACCGCAGATGAGAACGAGCCCGGAGCGCAGCTCGGCAACCTGCTTCAGCGAGGTGTGGAGATTGAGCTTCTCGATAGTCGGCACGGTGCCGGGCAGCAGACGGACGGCTATGCTGAGTCCGCGCGTCGTGTTGAAGACGTTGACCCGGATCCGGATGTGGCGGATGGTGATGGCCAGGTCGACGGACCAGCGATTGCGCAGTGTCTGCAGCTGCCTGGCCGTGAGCACCTTTTTCACCAGCCCGTCAATCTCACCGTGTGTCCATCGGCCGGAGTTGTCGAACTGGATCTGGCCGTTCTTGCGGTAGACAACCGGATGTCCCCCGGTGATGTGCACATCGGAACAACCTTCCTGTACGGCTGTCACGATGACCTTGCTGAACTTATTCATCCTTTTTTATTCCCCCCGGATCCGGTTGGAGTCAGCGGTGCAGAATCCGCTGGCAGGCGTGCATCCGGCACAAGGATCAAAAGCGCATGGTTCCGGCGGTGGAATATTTAGCATGAAACATGCCACTTTGCCTACAACAACGCAAATATAAGTATTTTAATATCAAGCAGTTATATATTTATTCGGGGTAACGATGCTGAGGTGGGAGTCAAAAAAACGGCAGGGTGCCAAACGGATGCAACCAATGCATCAAAAAATGTAGGACAGGAGAATAAAGAGGGAGAGTTGATTGGTTTATTGGTTGACTGGTTGATTAGGAAATCGTGCAGCCGAATAGCGCTATGCGCAGGCTTCAGTTAAGGCTGTTTTTTATTCTCTCCTGATCCCCCGACTTTCTGATCCCGAATCCGGATTCCGGAAGCCCGAATCCCTCTTTTCACTTCTTTCTCTTCACTCAGGCACTAACGCACTCAAGCACTCCCGCACTCTTTTCATTCTTTGAACTTTCCCGAATCCCGGATCTGCGCGATCAACTCGTCGACGGTTGCCTTCTCGTCGATCATGAAGTGCTTCTCCGCGTCGTCCTCGGAATGGAGGAAGATAACCGACTTTTCGTCGGCAGAGGATTTCCTGGGCTTCGGGGTTGCCGGCTCGGTGTCCCCGTCAAGCAGGGGGGAGTGGTAGAGCACTTCGCGGGATGCTTCTTCCGACGGTTTGAAATTCTCCGACGGTGGGTAGAAGGATTCCTTCGATGCGAGGTATTCCTTGAGGTATCTCTCCATCGAGAACATGCCGTCTATCTTGCCGATCTGGATGGCGCTTTCGATCTGGGGCAGCTTGTTTTCCCGGATCATTCCCTTGACGGAGTTGTTGCCCCTGAGGATGGAGAGCAGGGGCACCCTGAAGCCCAACCGCTCGTGGAAAATGAGCTGCTGGACCACGATCCAGGAGAGCGTCGAGGCGATCTGGTAGCGAATTTCCTCCTGGGCCTCCATCGGGAAGGAATTGCAGAGCCGGTATAGCGCGTCCTCGGCATTCGTAGCATGGAGTGATGCGATCACGAGATGGCCTGACTCGGCTGCGTTGAGGGTAAGCCGCATGACTTCCGGCTCTCTCAACTCTCCCACGACGATCACATCGGGGTCCTCCCGGAGTACATCGAGGAGCCCCTTCTCGAAGGAGGGCATGTGCGTGCCCAACTCCCGCTGTTCCATGAAGGACTGCTTTGAAGTGAAGCGGTACTCGATGGGGTCTTCCAGGGTTACGATGTGGGCCGATCGGCTGCGGTTGATCTCGTCGATGATCGCGGCAATCGTGGTGGACTTGCCGGTTCCCGTGGCGCCACAGATGAGAACGAGCCCCGAGTGAAGCTCGGCGATCTGCTGAAGCGACGGGTGGAGATTCAATCGCTGGATCGTGGGGATCACGCCCGGAAGAAGACGAATGGCCATGCTCAGGCCCCGCGTCGTGTTGAAGACGTTGAGCCGCAGACGCACGTGCTGGATCGTCACGGCGAGATCGACGGACCACTCCCGGCGAAGAATCTGGATCTGCCGGGGTGTCAGCAGCTTTCTGACAAGCGTGTCCACCTCGGCATGGGTCCATTTGATGGAACGATCCTGTTGGATTTGTCCGTTTTTTCTAAACACCACCGGGTGCGCGCCCGTGATGTGGATATCCGAAACCCCCTCACGGACGGCCGCCGCGATGACGCCGCTGAATTTTTTCATTTTGTCTCCCCGCAGGACGGGGCCCTCTGCCGGGGAACGAATCCCCGATGATTCCGGGAAAAGAGGTCCCCCAGGGATATCGTCTCTTTCCCGCCTTCTCTTGAGCCCTGGCGAGTCCGCCCTAGAGTGTCTTTTTGATGTTCGTCAGAATCACGACGTGCTTGCGCTCCTCTTCGATGACCTGCTCGAGAAGATCTTGTGCGGAAGCCGTGACATACTTCTTCATTTCAGAATAATAAAGGACGGAATCGAGTTCGCGTTGGATGGCAAAGTCCAGGGCAGCGATCACGTCGCTGATGCCGGCCAACTCCTTGGTCGCTCCGGTCGTGAAAACGGCCTTCCCGTCTATCGAGCCCTGCAGATAGGCCATATACTCGCCGGGGTAGCTTTCCTTCGGCATGATCGTGTCGATCTTGGAGAACATGTCGGCAAAGAGTTTCCGGTGCTTTATTTCCTCGGAGGCAAGTCGGGTGAAGATCTCGCGCGCCTTTGCGTCTTTGGCGATCGACGCCGCGTAGTTATAGAATTTCTCGCCGTTTTCTTCCATGCGGATGGCGAATTGAAAGATGTCGCTTCCCTGGTAGCTGCTCATACCCTTCCCCCTTCCATAAATTTGCGGCGATTATAGACGTCTTTTCTCGCTGTGACCACCTTTTTTTATGATCGCCTGGATGAGAAATCTGTGGGACTCCCCGGCCACAGGACGGGGGTTGCTGGCGAGGACGAGGATTGCGAGTGACTGTTCGACAGGCTTACAGAACCGCTCTCCCATCAAGGCATAAAGGAAAACGACGGTACAAAATCAGTGCTTGCCGTGGAGAAGTGTCAAAGGAGGTGAGCCTTGGAAAAGGGGGGGCGGGGAGGTCTTGCGACCTCCCCTTCTGGTGTTGTAATCGCTTTTGTAAAGGAGGAGATTCTTTACGCGATCTTTTTGTTGAACTCTGACGCTTTCAATCGGTTTCTTTACTTCAATGAAGGCCCTCCTCGCTGTGTTGGGCACCTCATTTGCAGTTAACCTGTGCCTGATCATTTTGCAGGTAGTGTGCCACGAAAAAGATGGGGTTGTAAGCCTCTGTTTTAAAAGGGAATTTTAAGAACCCCCTCTTTCTCTTCTAACAATACGGACGCATCGGGCAGGCAAGATCTGTCGACACGAGAATCAAGGCTTGAAAATGTCCATTGATTACAAGTATTTGGAAATATTCGCGAGGAGCACGAATCCGACAATATTGTCGAAATCGATTGTTTCATCTTTTGCTGCAGGGCGGGGGGTGCTTGACATTTCTTTCCTGATGGGGTTCACTTATTTGAATTCCGTCCAGTGGTGGCAGAGGGGGCGGAAGTCAGACAAGGGATTCCTGCTGTGTTCGAACAGGAGATATTCATGAAGCTGACAGGGGTCGTCCCCCTTCTTTTCCTTCTTGTCTGTCTTGTCTCGGAGGGACATGCCCAGGGGGTAGGGCGCAATGGCCGGCAGGACCCATCGCTCCCCTCAGGCAGGGAGGTGTCGATCATCAAGGAGCTTAAACTGTCGGAGTCCCAGGTGAGGGAGACAAAGCGTATCGGGGCAGCCTATTCAAACCGGACACTCAAGCTTCGCAGCGAAATTATCGGGAAAAGCCTGGAGTTTCGCAACCTCCTGCACGACCCTTCCGCATCGGAGGAGGCCATCCGGGCCAAGGGAAAAGAGATCGAGGCCATCGACAGTCAGCTGATCCGTGAAAAAATCGAATTCCAGATCGAAATGAGAAAAATCCTGACCCCCGAACAGCTTCAGCGCTGGTATACGGTGATGGACCAGCAGCCGGCGGCGAAGAAACCCATCAGATGAACGGACGGGCGAAACCCTCTTTTCACCGGAAAACCGGATGAATCAGATTCCTTCAGCCAGCCAGATACTCCTGCGCCCTCTCACCCTGATCATTTCCTGCCTGATTTTCGTGATCCTGATCCTGGTGATGGGCCTCATGGACCTGAACCGGCTCGACCGGTCCCTCGTCAATTTCATGGAGGTCAGGGGACTCGACGTTGCCGAGAAAATCGAACGTGAGTCCCAGATCAGCTTCAGCAGCATCATGCAGATGCTCCGGGGTGAATCGGCCGGCGAGACCCTTATCCCTCTGACGGACGAAACTTTTTTGACCCAGGAGTCGCTGATCAGGGCCCTGGTCGACGTGATCCGCACAATCGACGGCAGATGGCCCTCACAGACGATCAACCCGGAGGAAGCGAAAGGGGTGATCGAGAAGGAAGGCCTCTGGCTGCTTGCCTTCGTCGATGACGCCGGCCGGGTTCTCTTCCAGAGCCGCCCTGTTCCGCGGCAGGTCCTTTCCCGTGCGGAGCCCGCCATCCGGAAAAAAAAGGATCTCGTCATCGACCTGTTCGGCCGCTCCGAAAGGGCGGCCCGGGGCGGGGTCGTCGCCCTTCGGCGCAGCGGCGGCAGCGGGACGGTCATCATCGCCCTCGACGACGATGCATTGCGCTGGTGGGGCATGCGGATCGCCATGCAGAGGGCCGTTGACGAGGCGGGACAGACCCCGGGCGTCGTTTTTGTCACGGTCCTGGATGGTTGGGGGGCCATTCTGGGTTCCAGGGGCGAGCAGCCTGCATTGAAGGAGATGTCCGCCCAGGAGAGGGAGCTTTTGACCGGAGTGATCGCCGTTGCGAATCAGAGCGTGAAGCTCGGCGAGCGGGAGCACCTCATGGTCATGGCGCCGCTTACCCTGGAGGGCCGGCCGGCAGGGGTCGTTCGGGTCGGGTTCGAAAGGGACCGCATGGATCAGGCCCTGGAGCGAAACCGCCACTTCCTTTTTCTCTCCATGGGATTCATCGTTCTCGCGGGGCTTTTCTCCCTCTGGTTCGTCTTCCAGAACCAGAAGCGACACCTTGCGCGCATGGAGGAGATGCGCAAACGCCTCGAACAATCCGAGCGGCTGTCCTCCCTCGGGCAGCTTGCCGCGGGCGTGGCCCACGAGATCCGCAACCCTCTGAATGCCATCAGCATGGCGAGCCAGCGCCTCCAACGGGAGTATCTCCCCTGTGAGGAGGGCAAAAGCCAGGAATTCGGCCATCTAACGGGGGTCATCCGGGATGAGATCCGGCGTCTGAATGTCATCATCGAGGATTTCCTCACCTTTTCACGCAGCCGCCGCCTGGAGCTCCGTGAGTTCTCATTGACGGAGATCATCGAGAAACTCGTTAGGCTCCTGGGCGAAGAGGCCAGGGCCCGAGGGATTTCCCTTTCCCTGAAAATGGAGCAGAACGTCCTCATGGTTCCCATGGACGTGGACAAGCTACAGCAAGCCCTGATCAACGTCATCAAGAACGCCATGGAGTCCATCGCAGGCGAAGGGGCCGTTGACATTGTCGTCGAGAGGCAGGCGGGAGAACGAGCGGCGATCCGCATCTCGGACACGGGGTCGGGCCTCACCCCGGAAGAGGTGGAGAAGATCTTCAACCCGGACTACACCACCAAGGAAAAAGGGCTGGGGCTGGGCTTGACCATCGCCCATGAGATCATCCGCGGTCACGGCGGCACAATCCGTGTGCAGAGCAACGTCGGCCGGGGCACGACCTTCGAGATCGTCCTGCCGATCAAACCCGTGCCGGGGAACCAGCCCGCCGAGACGGGGAAGAGGATAGGGAAGGCATGAAGAAACTCAGCATATTGATCGTTGAAGACGGGCAGATCCAGAGGGAGATGCTTCGAGACTTCCTGCGCAAGGAAGGCCACACGGCAACGGAAGCCGAATCCGGCGAGAAGGCTCTCGCGGAAGTCCGGGCGGCGTACTACGATCTTCTCCTCATGGACTACAAGATGCCCGGTATGAACGGCCTGCAGGTCTTGCAGGAAGTGAAAAAGTTCAACCCGGAAATCGACGTCATCATGATGACGGCCTACGGTACGATCGAGACGGCCGTGGAGGCCATGAAAGCCGGCGCCGTCGACTACGTCACTAAGCCCATCGACCTCGATGAACTCGTGCTGCACATCAACCGCATCTCGGAGCGGCGCATCCTGCTCCGGGAAAACGAGATGATGCGACAGCGCCTGCAGGAACAAGGGGTCACCGCCGATCAGATCGTCTTCCGCAGCCCCCAGATGGAGAGTCTTGTCAATCTGGCCGGCCGCGTTGCCGCCAGCCGGGCCACCGTTCTTGTTCGGGGTGAGAGCGGTACGGGCAAGGAGCTCTTTGCCCGCCTGATCCACAACCTGAGCCCGCGGGCCGCAAGACCGCTCATAGCCGTCAATTGCGGCGCCCTCCCGGAGACCCTGCTCGAAAGCGAGCTGTTTGGGCACGAAAAGGGTTCCTTCACCGGGGCGTCTGCGCGGCGCATCGGGCGCTTCGAGGAAGCCGACGGCGGCACGCTCTTCCTCGACGAGATCGGGGAGCTCACCCCTGCCGTTCAGATCAAGCTTCTGAGATTCCTCCAGGAGCGCGAGTTCCAGCGGGTCGGCGGAAATCAGGTCCTCCATTCCGACGTCCGGATCATCACCGCCACCAACCGGGACCTCGAAGCCAGGGTCAAGGAAGGCGCTTTTCGTGAAGACCTGTACTACCGGCTCAACGTTGTGGACGTGTTCATCCCGCCGCTGAGGGAACGCAAGGAGGATATCCCGGCCCTCATCGATCACTTCCTGAACAAATTTGCCGCCGAGAACGGAAAGGAAATCGAGGGCGTGAGCCAGGAGGCCCACGACCAGCTGCTCAAGTACGACTACCCGGGCAACGTGCGCGAACTCATCAACATCCTGGAACGTGCCGTTGTCATTGCCCGTGACCCGATCATCACGGTGGCCGATCTTCCCTTCGGGGACCGTTTCACAGGCCCCGTCGAAACGGCCGGGGAGGGCCGGCTGAAAGACTCCATCGAAGAGCTGGAAAAGCAGATGATCCTGAAAGCCCTGGAGGAGGCCGACAATCACCAGACCAAGGCGGCGGGCATTCTGGGCATCAGCGAGAGGATGTTGAGGTACAAGCTGAAGAAGTATGGACTGAAACAATGAAAAGCAGGGTACAGGGTAAAGGGTACAGGGAAGAAAAGACAGATCTCAAAGCAAAAACGGCGGGAGCAATTCCCGCCGTTTTTTTCTCAACCCCTGGACCCTTATTTTTTGAATCCCAAAATCTTTCTTGCCTCCGCGGGCGTGGCAACCTCGCGGCCGTAGGCGTGGCAGATGCCCGTGACGCGCTCGACAAGCTCGGCATTCGTCTTTGCGAGTACCCCGGGGTTCACGTAGATGTTGTCTTCCATGCCCACCCGGATGTGGCCGCCCATGATGAGACCCATCATGGCCATGGGGAGAAAGCCGCGGCCCACGCCGAAGATGGACCAGGTGGCGTTTGCGGGCATGTGCTCGTAGAGGTGCAGGAACGACTTCACCGTGGCCGGAGCGCCCCAGGGCGTCCCCAGGCAGAACTGGAAGTGCATGGGATCGTCTATCTTGCCCTCGTCTCGCAGTTTCAGGGCCGTCACCATCATGCCCAGATCGAAGACCTCGATTTCGGGCTTCACGCCCGCCTCTTTCATCTTGATTGCCGCCTCATCGAGGAAGGCAGGGTCGTTGATGAATGCCTTGCCTCCCAGATTGATCGACCCGGCATCGTAGGAGGCCAGTTCCGGCTTCAGCAGAAGCGGAGCGAGCCGCTCGTCGGTGGGAAGGTTTCTTCCGGGGATGCCGCTCGTCGTGAGGCTGAGAATGAGATCCGTCTTCTCACGGATCCTGTCTACGACCCGGCGGAAGAGTTCCTGGTCCTGGCTTCCCAGGTGTGTCTTGGGGTCTCGGACATGGATGTGGACGATCGAGGCGCCGGCCTGCCAGGCCTCGATGGCCGACTGGGCGATTTCCTCGGGCGTGATGGGGATGTGGGGGGCGATATCCCGCATCATACGGCTTCCGGTGATGGCTGCGGTGATGATGACTTTTTCCATGAAGTGTCCTAGCAGATAGCGAATTGTTTGTCTTTCAGAGAGCCAATGCCCGGCTGGTGTGCAAATATTTCCGGGTACTGAATGCAGAACTTAAGAAGTTTTGAAGTTGGGAAGCTTGCAGAATCCGGTGGATTCCGGCTTGCTCGAGCCTTATCCAAACTTCTTAACTTCTTACCTTGTAAGCCTCTGCGCACAGGATGGCTCATGACAAGCACATTGCATGCGTCGTTATTAAGATCCGATAACCTTCGCCTCGACTTCCCCGATCGCCTCGTCCAGGATCTGGACCATCCGGTCGATCTGGGCCTCCGTAATGACGTACGGGGGCGCGAGCAGGCTGTGGTCACCCTTCACGCCGTCGGCGCCGCCGCCGCCGGGGTAGGTGATGAGGCCCTTTGCAAAGGCGCTGTTGCCGACGAGTACGTTGACCCGGAGTTTCGGGTCGAAGGGCTCCTTCGTCTTCTTGTCTTGCACGAACTCGATGCCGGCAAAAAGCCCCAGCCCGCGTACGTCTCCCACGATGGGGTGTTTGAGAAGCTCCCTGAGCTTTTCCAGCAGGTAGACGCCCTTTTGGGCCGATGCGGCCACCAGGTCGTGCTTTTTCAAGTAGTCCAGCACGGCAGTGCCGATGGAGCAGGACAGCGGGTTCTGGCTGTACGTGTGGCCGTGGACGAAGGTGCCGTTTTTCTCCTTGATGAGCTTGTGAATCTCCTCTTTGGCCACGACGACGTAGAGTGGTGTGTAGCCGCTGGCCAGCCCCTTGGCAGCCACGATCATATCCGGCACCACGTTCCAGTGATCGAGGGCCCAGTTTCTGCCCGTCCGCCCCACGCCGGACATGACCTCGTCAGAGATGAGCAGCACGTCATACTTGTCGCAGATCTCGCGGATGCGCTTGAAGTATCCGTCCTTCGGTACCAGGGCCCCCGCCGTGGCCCCCACGACGGGCTCGGCGATGAAGGCCGACACGGAGTCGGGTCCTTCGTAAAGTATCGCCTTCTCGAGATCGTTGGCGCACTCGACGCTGCATTTTTCGGGGAAGAGGTTGAAGGGGCAGCGGTAGCAGTAGCAGGGCGCGATGTGGGGGGTGTGCAGCATCAGCGGCTGGTAGTATCGGCGTCGGCCCGTGTGGCCGCTCAAAGCCAGGGCGCCGAGGGTGTTGCCGTGATAGCTTGCCCATCTCGAGATGACCTTGTATTTCATGGGAAGACCCCGGTCCACCTGGAACTGGCGGGCCATCTTCATGGCCGTCTCCACGGCCTCGGAACCTCCCGAGAGGAAATAGACCCGGGAGAGCTCCGGGGGGGATATTTTGACGATCCGGTCTGCCAGCTCGATGGCCGCCTCGCTCGTGAACTGGGTGCCATGGGTGAAGGCGATGCGGCTTGCCTGCTTCAGCATGGCCTGCTCGACCTCCTTCACGCCGTGGCCGATGTTCACAACCGCCGCGCCGCCGGAGCCGTCGATGTACTGCTTGCCTTCCTTGTCGTAGATGTATACCCCCTCACCGCGATCCACGGTGGGATAATACTTGGTCGGCGTCCTGTAAAAGACATGATCCTCGTTGATTTTCTGCGCCATGACTGCCTCCTGGAAACGTCAGGGGTTGATGCGATAAAGCCACGAAATTCTATCAGATAGAATGCCGGAGTCAATGGGAAAGGATTTGCGGGGCGCGATTTCCTCTTGCACTTTACGGGCGGAAATAATACCTTTCTTCGTGAAAAAAGGGCCCATCCGGTGGCCGTGAAAACGAAGGGGGCATGAGCCATGGGAAGTGATACGCTGCAGTCGGTGATCGATCTCGCCATCCAGAAAGAGGAAGAAGCATATAACTTTTACATGAATCTGTGCAATAACGTTGAGGACAAGTCAGCGAAAGACACCTTGAAATATCTGGCCGATGAGGAAGCCGATCACAAGGCGTTTCTTGTGAAGTGCAAGGAGCAGATGTCCTGCGATATCGTCCTGCGACCGGATATGCCCGTGGATTACAAGGTCGCCGAGAACTTGAAACAGCCCGACATCAAGAAGAACATGAACTCCGAGGAGATCTTCCTTGTTGCCGCCGCGCGCGAGTTGTACGCCCATAATTTCTACAAGGGTCTCGCGGAACTCTGCCCCAAGGGGCCGGTGAAGGAACTGCTGCTCCGGATGGCCAACGAGGAGATGAGACACAAGGAGAAGATGGAATACCTCTACTCCAACACAGCCTTCGCGCAGACGGCGGGAGGATGAACAACAGGGTATAGGGTATAGGGTACAGGGTGAAGAGGAAACGGCGGGAGAATTCTCCCACCGTTCTTGTGTTTATCTTTTGTTTCTTTGCCGATACCCTTGACCCGATTCCCGATACCCTTTCTTCTCAGTCGGTGAACAGTGCCGAGGCGTAGGTGACGGCGCTTGAGGTGGCCGTCTCCCGGTAGGTTTCGTAATCGAGCAGGATTCCCTTCTTCCCCGTCATGATCTCGGCCAGCAAAACCAGGGCGGGAAACCCGCAGACCTTGTACTGGTCCCTCGTCCCGGCGGCATTTTCGTAAATTGCCCGTCCGTCGCCTGCCAGCAGAAAATCCAGGATGAGCCGGTCATTGGCCTGCGCGCGAGCCAGGATCGACTCGGCGGGCACCCCGTCGCCGAACTTGAGTCCCACGTGAGAGAAGTCCACCCCCGCCACGAAGAGAACCTTCCCTCGCATTTTTACCTGTTCCCGGATGGTCTCCACGAAACCGAGGAAGCGGTCGTCCCCCAGGGGATTCTGCTTTGCAGCGATGTACTCGTGGATCCCGCCGCAGAGGATCGGCACGATCGGCGTCCCCTCCAGGTAGTGGTGAAGGAACACGGTCTGAAACTCGACGGAATGTTCGATCTTGTGGCCGAAATCATGGGTTGTCAACGTGCCGGGCCGTACGCTTTTCCCCAGAGCCTCCACGAAATCCCGGTCCGTCTTGATTTCGCCGAAAGGTGTCATGTAGTTCTTCGGGCAGACGCAGAACAGACCGTCCTGCAGGGCATGATTGATTCCCAGGATCACGGCAAGGTCGTACTGCCTGCCTTTCAGGTGCCGGTAGGCCTTCACGTACGTGTGCCGCGCCACGCGGATGTCAATGTGGGGGGCGACGACGGCATGGATTTCCGGCGGGTGAAATTCCGGCGGGGGCAGCTCGCTTTCCGACTCCTCGATAAACCGGGCGAGCCTCTCCGGGTCCTGGTCGTAGGACTTGCCCGCATGGACGCACAGGCGCCGCTCCTGCCGGGAAAAGGCCGTGAAGAGAGAGTCCATCTCCCGGCGGAAGGATTCGCTATTCAGAAGGAAGGCCTGGTCGAGACTGCCGAGAAAGGCTTCGATGTCCGAAAGGTAGACCAGGCGTCCGCCGCTACGGTTCGTGAGCTCCCTCTGGATGTCCCGGATCTCGTGCCGGCCGTCGAGCATCTGCAGCAGCGGCAATGCGCCCGCATCGACGGCGATGCGCTGGGCGCCCAGGTCATAGGGGTCCTGGAAGACGATCATCCGGCGGCCCTCGACGAGGGTCATGACCATCTGGATGTCTGCTCGCAGGGCGGGTTTTTCGTTCATGGGAACTCCCGGGGGCCAACGTAACCCATCCAAAGGGTGAATGCAAGGGAGGATTGCCGCAGGCGCCGCCGCCTCGCGTTTGCATGCGCCGGATTCTGTGCTATAAGAAATATAGAGGGTAAGAGGGTTTGAGGGTAAGAACGTTGGAGAAGCCAGTGACTTGCGATGTTCCTGGAGATGCGCCAACCTTCTTGCCTTCTCACCTTCCTAACTTCTTCTCTTGGCGATCGGCCGGAACCAGAAGGACAGGACGATGAGCGTCAGATAGACCCCGGTGGCGTAGGTGATCTTTTCCAGGGTCACGTTGTCCACGTAGATAAGACGTTCCATCGTCTCGATGATGAATTTCCCCGAGTAGACCTCCGCGCCTTGCCCCTCCGATTTGAGCCAGGCCTCGAGATGGGTGAGGGGACAGATGGAACGCGTGATCTGCATCAGAACCATCGAGATCACGGCGGCCAGGTGGATGAGGCGCCACCGGGCGCTGTTGAGCCACAAAAAGACGGGGAAGCCCAGGATCACGAAGGCGATCCAGAGAAAATGGATCAGGATGACAATGTCGGCTGCGATCTGATAGGACATGGTTTCTGCGGCACCGGAAAAAGGCATTTACGCTAAACGAATCATATCACAGGGGAGGGACGACATGAAAGCCCTCGTCACGTTTTCCGCCTGTGTGACAGCGATGCTCCTGGCTTACGGGGCACTCCTTCCGGGTGCGGCCGACGGCTGGTTTTTCAGGCAGCCTTCCGGAAAGGATTTCGACGCGCTCCGGGAGTCCATGGTCAACGACCATATCGTCGCCCGCGGCGTCCGCCATGAAGGGGTCCTCCGGGCGATGCGAGCAACACCCCGTCATCGCTTCGTGCCTGAAGACCGCGTCTCCCGGGCCTACGACGACTCGCCGCTGCCCATCGGCCACGGTCAGACCATTTCCCAGCCTTTCATCGTGGCCTACATGACGGAGGTCCTCCAGCCGGGCGGTTCGGGCACAGTCCTGGAGATTGGCACCGGATCAGGCTACCAGGCCGCCGTCCTCTCGCCTCTCTACAGCAGGGTGTACTCCATGGAGATCATCCCCGAGCTGGCTGAGTCGTCTGCAGTCCGGCTTCGGGACCTGGGGTACCGGAATGTGGAAGTGCGCAAAGGGGACGGGTATTTCGGCTGGCCGGAACAGGCCCCCTTCGATGCCATCATCGTGACGGCTGCCGCCGGTCACATCCCCCCGCCGCTCATTGCCCAGCTGAAAAAAAACGGACGGATGATCATTCCCGTCGGCAACCCTTACATGGTCCAGAACCTCGTCCTCGTCGAAAAGGACGGCAAGGGAAACATCACCACGCGCAGCCTGTTATCTGTGCGCTTTGTTCCTCTCACGGGCGGAAAATAAAAGCAACATGGTGCAAGCAACAAGCAACAAGGACAAGATGTGTTCTTCCTCCGGAATCCTTGCTGCTTGATCCTTGCTGCTTGCTGCTGATTTGGTGGGAGCAATGAACTCTCGACGTCTCGCGACCTGGCGCATCCTGCTGTCCGTCTTCCTCCTTTCGGCGGTGATCATTTTTTTTGAGATCCTGCTGATGCGGGTCTTCGCGATCCAGTACTGGCACCACTTCGCCTCCTTTATCATCAGTCTTGCGCTGCTGGGTTTCGGGTCGAGCGGGACTCTTCTCTACCTCCTGCGCCGGCGCCTGGAAGCCCTCCTCGAGGATTTTCTCTACTGGCTTCCCCTTGCGCTGTCGCTGTCCCTGTGGGCGGCGCTCATGCTACTCGAGCACATGGTCTTCAACCCTTTCCTGCTCCTGACGCAGGGCGATGAAATCACGCAGCTGCTCGTCCTTGTCTGTGCACTCTTTATTCCTTTTTTCCTCGGGGCTCTTGCGATCGGCGCCTGCTTCGCCGTCTCCGCCGGGGGGGTCTTCCGCCTCTATTTCGTCAACCTTGCCGGGTCGGCTGCGGGGTGCCTGCTCCTTTTCCTGACCTGGCTGCATCTCGACCCGTTCGTGCTCCTTCTCGTGCTGTCGATCATCGCCGCCTGCGCCGCCGTCGTTGCGGCCCGGGGAGCCCGGCGGATCGTCGCCTCGGCGCTCATCGTGCTTCTGATGCCGCTTATCTACGGGGCCTTTTTCCATGGCGGATCGCTGGAGATGAGCCCCGTCAAGGACCTGGCCCAGGCCAGGAGCGCCGAAGGCGCCGTCACGGAACAGGAACGGTTCGGTCCCCTCGGGCTCGTCACGGTCCTCTCCGGGCCGGCATTCCATTATCTGCCGGATCTCAGCCTGAACTGCCCCCACGGGATCCCGGAACAGAAAGGCCTTTTCATCGACGGCAACCTGGTCGGAGCAATCAACCGTTTCTCGGGGGATCCGGGCGAGTTGCGGTTCATGGGATACCGGACGGCCTCGCTGGCCTATGAACTCCTGCACGCGCCCCATGTGCTCGTCATCGGGGGCGGGGCCGGCTCGGAGATCCTGAATGCCCGTCATCACGGTGCGCGGGAGATTTCCGTCGTGGAGATGAGCGCCGATGTGGTTGCCCTCATGCAGGGGAGCTTCCGGGAGTTCAGCGGGGCTGTCTACGATTCGGGGCCTGTCCGCGTCTTCACGGAAGAGGGGAGGGGATTTCTGGACCGGACGCAGGAGACCTACGACCTCGTCCAGATGGTCCTGCTCGACTCGATGGGCACGGCGGCCGCCGGCGTCTACTCCCTGGGCGAGAATTATCTCTTTACCGTGGAGGCCCTGGAGAAGGCCCTTCAGCGCCTCTCCCCCGGCGGGATCCTGAGCGTGTCCCAGTGGGTGGAAAACCCGCCGCGCTCGGGCATGAAGCTGCTCACCACGGCGGCGGAAGCCCTGCGAAGGCAGAAGCTGGACCCCCCGCAGAGCCTCATGATGATCCGCAGCTGGCAGACGGTGACCCTGCTTGTGAAGAGAGGTCCCTTTGATGCAGCCGATATCGAGAAGGCGCGCCGGTTCTGCCGGAGCCGGCTGTTCGACCCCTGCTGGTGGCCGGGAATCCGGACGGAGGAGACAAACCGGTTCAACCGGCTCGACCGGGACCCCTTCCACGATGCGGCCCTTCTGCTGTTTGCCGGCGAGGGGGTCGCCCTTTACCGGGACTATCCCTTCGACATCGCGCCGGCCACGGACGGGCGGCCCTTTTTCTCCCACTCTTTCAAAATGGAACACCTCCGGCAGGCCCTCGGCCCTGGAGGCCGCGATTTCCTGCCATACATGGACTGGGGGTATCTGCTGGCGTGGGCTTGTTTTGTGATCGTCGCGGCCGCGAGCCTGGTCCTGATCCTCCTGCCCCTCCGCAGCTCCTCGGGCAGGCCCGCGCGAGAAGCCCTGCCGGTGTTTTTCTATTTCGGGGCCCTGGGGCTCGGCTACATGTTCCTGGAGATCGCATTCCTGCAGCAGTTTGTCCGCTATCTCCACCATCCCGTCTTTTCGGCAGGCGTCGTCATCGGTTCCTTTCTCATTTTTTCCGGTCTCGGCAGCCAGCTGGCCTCGCACAGGGGGGCCGCCGGAGAGCTCGGCATGGAAACCGTCGTCGCCGTGATTGTCTTTGCGGGAGCCACCGTGTATACCCTCACCTTCGGCCTCGACCGGGTGCTGCCTCAACTGGACCTGCCGGTTCGGATGATCCTTTGCAGCCTCCTGATTGCGCCGCTGGCGCTTCCCTTGGGCATCCCCTTCCCGTCGGGGCTGGCCCGGCTTTCGAAAGGAAGAGAAAACCTCCTGCCCTGGGCCTGGGGCATCAACGGATTTTTCTCCGTCATCGGGGCATCGGGCGCCGTCCTGATCGCCGTTTCCTGGGGTTTTGCCGCCGTCATCTGGATCGCCTTCGCGCTCTACATCCTCGCCGCCGTCGTTTTCGTGAAGTTTTTCCCGGCCGCCTCGAAATAAAGAGGGGAAGAAGGTTAGAGGGTGAGAAGGTGAGACAGGAAGGGCTCATGGAAGCCCTTTGCGTGATCTCGGGCTCGATGGATTTCCCAACCTTCTCACCTTCTTATCTTCTCACCGTCTCGCCGGACCGGCAGTGCGGCAGGCCCGGCACAAAAGTTGCTTTAATGTTCATGGGTTGACATATGGAAGCCAGACAAAACATCACGGACGACCGGGCGGCGCAATTCCTGTCGCGCATCGAGGCGGCGAGGAACCTCCCGTCGCTTCCCCAGGTGCTCCTCAAGCTCATCGAGGCCTGCCGCAACGAGGAGAAGTCCATCCGGGACATCGCGCAGATCATCAGCGGCGATTCGGCCCTCTCGGTAAGGATCCTGGGGATCGTCAATTCCCCCTTCTACCGCCGGGCGGAGAAGATTGTCCGCATGGATGACGCGCTGTTCCAGCTGGGTCGCGACACCGTGCGCAGCATCGCCATCAGCGCCTCCATCCACCAGGTCTTCTCCAGGGTCAACGGCCAGTCCCTGTTCAACATGAAGCTCTACTGGCGCCATGCCCTGCTCTGCGCCGTGCTGGCACGGCGCCTTGCCGAAAAAACATCCTACAAGGCACCCGAGCTCGCTTTTCTCTCCGGGATCCTTCACGATGTGGGCAGGCTGGTCCTCTGGGTCAACTTTCCCGATGAATACGGGAAAGTGCTCCAGGCCGCCCGGAACCGGTCGGATGCGCTCCTCGAAGGGGAGCTCAGAATGGGCATCACCCACGCCGAGGCGGGCTCCTGGCTGCTCACCCGCTGGGGTCTCGATGCCTTCACGGCCGACGCGGCCCGGTACCACCACGAGCCCCTCGATCGCATTCAGTCCTCTTTTCCGCTCATCAAGATCATCTACGCGGCGAACATCCTGGCAGACACGCCCGAGTCGGATTTCTCCCGGTACGAGGTGATCCGGGAACTCTTCGGGATCAGCTTCACCGATATCACGGAAATGCTCTCGGCCGCCCGGGTGGAGGTGCTGGAAATCGCGGAGGCGCTGGACATCCAGATCGACCCCGACGACCGTCGACAGGAGCCTCTCGACGGCAAGGATAAGGCAAAGGAGGAAGCGCTCACCGGGGAAGTCCGTGACGTGGCGCTCCTGCAAGCCGCCATGCAGGGCCTCCTCGAGGCTCCCGACCGGGATGCCATCCGGAGGGCCGCCAGGCAGGGGATCGAGGTCCTCTTCGGCACGCCGGCCATCCTGCTCTTTCTGCTGGATCGCGACCGCGAACTGCTTGTTTTGCAAGATAACGCAGGCTCCAGGCTGCCGCCCGGGCAGGAGCTGACAATCCCCGTGGGACGAAACGAATCGCTCCCCGTGAAGGCGATGCTTCAGAAGGAGATCCTCGGCACCCCGGAGCGGCGCAACCAGGGTGCTCTCACGATCATGGATGAAAAGCTCGTCCACGTCCTGGGGAGCGAGGAGGCCCTGTGCCTGCCCCTCGTGACACAAAAGGAGGCGATAGGCGTTTTTGTCATCGGGGCGGAACGGGCTGCCGTGGCGTCGATTGCGGCCCAGTCGAATTTTCTCACTCTCTACGCGAACCAGGTGGCCATGTCCCTGAGGCTCGACCAGATGCGAAGGGCCCAGACCCGGCTCTACCAGGCCGGCCGTCTTGCCGCCTCTTCGGCGCTGGCCCGCAAGGTGGCCCACGAGGTGAACAACCCACTGAGCATCATCAAGAATTACCTCAAGATCCTCGGGATGAAACTCGGGGCCGACAACACGGTCAAAGACGAATTGCGGATCGTCAACGAGGAGATCGACCGCGTGGCGCTCATCATCCGCCAGCTGACCGATCTGACTTCCGAGAAGGACCGCGTGCGCCAGGCGGTGGACGTCAACGGTCTTTTGCGGGACCTGTCGACAATTATCGAAAAGTCATTCTCGACGGCGAGCCGGATCCGTTTCCACCTCGATCTGGACCCGGCCCTGCCGGGTTTCGTCACGGACCGCAACGGCCTCAAGCAGGTCCTGATCAACCTTCTCAAGAACGCCATCGAGGCCATGAAGCAGGGCGGCAATCTCTACGTGCGGACGAAGTGCCTCGTCACGCGGGACCTGGGGGAGATGGCCGTGAAGCGGGAGGGCAAGGCAGAGCAGTATGTCGAGATCTCCGTGCGCGATGACGGCCCCGGCATCCCCGAGACGGTCAGGCAGCGCCTCTTCGAGCCCTACGTGACGACAAAAGGGGAGGGCCACTCGGGCCTCGGCCTCTCGGTCGTGCACAGCATCGTCAAGGACCTCGGCGGGACGATCCAGTGCGAAAGTGCGGAAGGCAAAGGGACGACCTTTGTGATCCGCTTTCCCCTGAACGGGGTCACGAAAACAACATGAGTCGGAGCAGCCCATGACGGGAACGCCCAGAATCCTCGTCGTCGATGACGAGATCCGGATGTGTGAGAGCCTCAAGATCCTGCTTGGGGGACGGAACTGCCAGATCGAGGCCTGCCCCTCGGCCCGCGAGGCCATGAGCTGGCTGGAGAAAAACCACTGCGACCTCCTGCTGCTGGACCTCATGATGCCGGAGATGGACGGCTACCAGCTTCTGGACCACGTGAAGGCAGCCTACCCCGACGTGACGGTCATCATGATGACGGGGCATGCCTCCATCGAATCGGCCGTGGAGGCCCTGAAGCGAGGGGCCCACGACTATCTCGGCAAACCCTTCGAGCACGATGAGCTCGTCAAGCGCGTGCAGAACGCCCTCGACCAGAAACGGCTGAGGGCCGAGCGCGACATCTTCCGCAACAGGCTCAAAATCTCCGAGGAACGGTATCGCTACCTCGTGCAGCACTCCCCCGACATCATCTTCACCCTCGGTGCGAAAGGCGAGTTCCTGTTCGTGAATGACACCGTCGAGAGCCTCCTGGGCTACGAGAGCGCCTCCTTGCAGGGGAAGGATTTCTCGACGATCGTCCACGAGGACGACCAGGAAAAGGTCCGGGCGTTCTTCGAGGCTGCCCGCAGGGGCAAGCCCCTGTCGGACTGCATGGAAGTGAAGCTTCGCTGCCGCACGAAGCAGGCAGGCTCAGTAGACTTCTCCGTCGTGGAACTGCGCGCCGCCGCCATGGCAGAGTCCCCCGTCACGAACGGCGGGAAGATCCACGGCATCTACGGGGTCGCCCGGGACATCACGGATCGCAAGCGATCCGAGGAGGAGAAGAAGCTCCTCGAGGCCCAGCTGCGCCAGGCGCAGAAAATGGAAGCGATCGGCACGCTGGCCGGCGGCATTGCCCACGACTTCAACAATCTCCTGATGGCCATCCAGGGCAACGCCTCCCTCATGCTCTTTGACCTCAACCAGAATCACGAACACTACGAGCGCCTGCGCAACATCGAAAAACTCGTCGATAGCGGCTCGCGGCTCACGTCGCAGCTTCTGGGTTATGCCCGAAAAGGCCGCTACGAGATCCGCCCCATCGACCTCAACGAACTCGTGCAGTACGCCTGCGAAACCTTCAACCGGACGAAAAAGGAAATCCGGATCAAGTTCCAGCTCGACAGGCACCTTGCCCCCATCGAAGCCGATACAGGCCAGATCGAGCAGGTCCTGATGAACCTGCTCGTCAACGCCGCCGACGCCATGCGCGGCGGCGGGACCGTCACGATCCGGACGGGAAACACGACCCACGAAGAGATGAAGGGCAAGCTCTACAACCCGAAACCCGGGAAGTATGTGCTGCTTGCGGTGAGCGACACGGGCGTCGGGATGGATGACAAGACGAAGGAACGGATCTTCGAACCCTTCTTCACGACCAAGGAGATGGGCCGGGGCACGGGCCTGGGACTCGCATCGACCTACGGCATCATCAAGGGGCACGGCGGGTTCATCGACGTGGAATCGCAGCCCGGAAAGGGCGCCACGTTCTCCATCTATCTGCCGTCGTCGGCCAAGAAAGTTTCGAAGAGCCATCGGGGCCTCGAGAAAATCCCCCGGGGCCGGGAGACGGTGCTGCTCGTCGACGATGAGGACATGGTCCTCGAGATCGGACGGGCCTTACTCGAAACCATGGGCTACCATGTCGTCACCGCGAAGGACGGCGACGAGGCCATTGCGCTCTACGAGAACCAGGGCACCGGGATCGATCTCGTCCTGCTGGACATGGTCATGCCGGGCCTGGGGGGTGGGGAGGTCTACGACCGTCTCAAGACCATGAACCCGGACATGAAGTGCCTGCTGCTCTCCGGGTACAGCATCGACGGAGAGGCCTCGGAGATCCTGCAGCGGGGCTGCGACGGCTTCATCCAGAAGCCCTTCAAGCTGAGGGACCTTTCCAGGAGTATACGCGAGATCCTCCACCATCCGTGATGCCAATCACGGGTATCGGGTATCGGGACTAGGGTATCGGGAATGAAACAGAATTTGTTTATAAAAAATTCATAACACCTTTGAACCCTATACCCTATACCCGAGACCCTAGACTCTTGTCTCACACCTTTCTTTTTCCCCCGAAATGTACTATGCAGGATGAGGCGCTGTCCCGGGAGGCTTCCGGGGTGATCCGCGCGCCGGGGAGATCTTCGTCATGGGTGACATGCTTCTGGGGGCCGTGGAGAAAACCGCCGGGCTGATCGCCGGCGCGAAGCGCATCGTTGTCTTCACCGGGGCGGGGGTCAGCACGGAGTCGGGCATTCCGGATTTTAGAAGCCCCGGCGGGATCTGGTCCCGTTTCGACCCCGAGGAATTCACGATCTACCGTTTTCTCGCCAGCGCCGAGACGCGCCTGAAGCAGTGGAAGATTCTCATCGAAAGCGGCCTCATCGTCAACGCGAAGCCCAACGAGGCCCACCTTGCCGTAGCCGAACTGGAGAAGCTCGGGAAGCTCGACTGCGTCATCACGCAGAACATCGACAACCTCCACCAGAAGGCAGGTAATTCCCCGGAAAGGGTCTTCGAACTCCATGGCACCATGAACTACGCCAGATGCCTGAGCTGCCAGCAGCGGTATGCCATGGAGGATCTCCTCGGCCTGATCAAGCTCAAAGACGAGGCGCCCATTTGCCCCGAGTGCGACGGCATCCTCAAACCCGACGTGATCTTCTTCGGCGAACAGCTCCCCGCAGAGGCGCTGCGGCAGGCCGTTCATCACTCGCGGCAGTCCGATCTGCTCATCGTCGTGGGCTCATCGCTGGTCGTCTACCCGGCGGCCTACATGCCCGTCTATGCCAAGGAATCGGGGGCGGCCGTCGCCGTCATCAACCTTACCGTGACGGACTTCGATCACCAGGCCGATGTGGTCATTCACGGGAAAGCCGGGGAGGTGATGCCGCTGATCCTGCAGGCGGTCAAACGCAAACTGGGTGTCACCGGCGGCGATACCGCCTGAGGGAAATCAGCATCATGTGCCTGTTCTTCTGCGCCTTCGAGATCCACCCAACGTTCCGGCTCATCATCGCGGCCAACCGCGACGAGTTCTATGACCGCCCCTCGCAGCCAGCCGCCTTCTGGCCCGAGTCACCGGACCTTCTGGCCGGGAAGGACCTGCAGGGCGGCGGCACATGGTTCGGCATCACCCGTTCCGGGCGGATTGCCGCCATCACGAATTACCGCGACCCCCGGTCGCACCTCAATGACGCGCCCTCGCGAGGGCTTCTCCTGACGGACTATCTGCGCGGGTCCGCCGATCCCGCCGGCTACCTCGAACAGGTCAGGCGGAAGGGGGCAGTGTACAACGGCTTCAACCTCATCGCCGGGACGACCCGGGAACTTTACTATTATTCCAACCGAAAAGGCGGTGTCATTGCCCTCACCCCGGGGCTTTACGGACTGAGCAACCACCTTCTTGACACGCCCTGGCCGAAGGTGGCCCGGGGAAAGGAGGCTTTCGGCGAGCTTCTGTCACGAGGCGGGGACCCGGACCCCGAGGCCCTTTTCGATATCCTGTCGGACCGATCCATCATGGAAGACCGGCTGCTGCCGGAGACCGGCATCGGGCTGGATTGGGAACGGATCCTGTCGGCGCGCTTCATCGTGAGCCCCGTCTACGGGACCCGGTCGTCCACCCTGCTTTACGTTGACCGGGAGGACCGGGTGACGTTCATCGAGCGCAACTTCAACTCAAAGCCCGGCCCGGGCGAAACGATGCGTTTCGAGTTCACCCTGCCCGGGCGCGGCGCGGATTGAGGGAACGTGAAAGGGCTTGTCCAGATCGCAGGGATTCGAAGCCTGGAAGAGGCGAGGATGCTCCTGCAGGCGGGCGTGGACTGGCTTGGTTTTCCGCTGTGTCTGGAATTGCACCGGGAGGATCTGCCTGCCGAAGAAGTCTCCCGGATCATTGCTTCCCTCGGCATCGGCGATCGGGCCGTTTTGATCACCTATCTGGCCGATGCCCTTGCGATCGCCCGCCTGGCTGCCATGCTGGGATGCCGCCGGGTTCAGCTGCACGGCGATATCACGGCGGGAGAGGTGCGCCGGCTGAAGGAAGCGGACGCGGGGCTCTACTTGATCAAGGCTCTCGTTGTGAGACCGGGGAACCTCGATGAGCTCCTGAATGGCTTGCGGGACTTCGCCTCCTTTGTGAACGCCTTCATCACGGACACCTGGGACCCGCAAACGGGTGCCCGTGGGGCCACGGGGAAGACACACGACTGGAAGGCAAGCCGGCGAATCGTGGAGTCGGCGATCAGACCTGTCATCCTCGCCGGGGGCCTGACGGCGGCAAACGTGGGCCGCGCCATCATGCAGGTCCGGCCGGCGGGCGTCGATTCCCACACCGGAGTCGAAGCGCCCGACGGGTCGAAGGACCCCGCATTGGTCAGGGCCTTTGTCGAAGAATCCCGCAGGGCCTTTGCCCTGCTGAAAAGGAATGACAACGAATCATGAGCGACGGGAAGGGACAACGGAGCCGCGCATACCGGGAGCTGCCCCGGGTGGGCGTGGGCGCCGTCGTGATTCGGGAAGGGCGCATCCTCCTCGTGAAACGGGGCAGCTCTCCGGGAAAGGGCCTCTGGGCGCCCCCGGGCGGCCTCGTCGAGCTTGGGGAAACGCTTAGGGCGGCGGCCGAGCGCGAGATCCTGGAGGAGACGGGGATCACCGTCCGGGCGAAGGAAGCCTTCTATGTCTTCGATTTCATCGACCGGGATCCGGACGGCAAAATCAAGTATCACTACATCATCATCGATTTCGAGGCCGATTACCTAGGCGGCGAGCCAAGGGCCTCAGACGATGCGATCGAGGTACGCTGGGTGGCGCCGGAGGATGTGGCCGGCCTGGCCATCACGCCGACGACGAGGAAGCTGCTTACACGAATGAAATTCATAGAAGACAGGGTCTAGGATCTTGGGTATAGGGTATAGGGGAGGAAGAAGAGTAAACATTTTATCCTTCTTTGCTAGACCCGAGACCCGATTCCCGATGCCCTACTGAAGAGGAGGTGGACCGATGAAGGTTGTCTGGAGCGAGAAGTTCATAGAGTCCTACACGATGGACCCTGCGGCGGCCTCGGGGCGCATGGAGGCCATTATGGACGTCATCCGGGACAAGGTCACCTTCGTGGAGGCCAACCCGGCCGGCGAGGAAGATATCGCCGCCTGCCACACGAAGTACCACATCGAGCACATCCGGCAGATCGGGATCTACGAGATCGCGGCGCTTGCCGCCGGCGGCGCCATCCAGGCAGCCGAGATCGGCATGAAGGAACCCAGCTTCGGCCTGATCCGCCCCCCCGGCCACCACGCCTCGGCCAACAGCTGCTGGGGATTCTGCTACTTCAACAACATGGCCATCGCCCTGGAAAAGCTCAAGAAGGACGGCAAGATCAATAAGGCCCTCGTGCTCGATATCGATCTGCACTTCGGCGACGGGACAGTGAACATCCTCGGAAACAAGGGATACGTCACCCTCGTCAACCCTTCGTCGAACTCTCCGGCGGATTTCCTGCGGCAGGTCGAGAAGGCCCTGGCCGCGGAGACGTTTGATGTGATCGGGATCTCGGCCGGTTTCGACTACGCCCGGGAGGACTGGGGAGGGGTGCTCGGTGAGTCGGATTACACCGACATCGGCCGGATGGTCCGCGAGACGGCCCGCAAAACGAATGCGGGGTTCTTTGCCATCCTCGAGGGAGGCTACAACCACCGCGTCCTCGGCCACAACTGCATGGCCCTGCTGGAAGGGATGCGGGAGGATTGACGGGAAAAAAGAAACGCAAGAAAAGAGATAGTTGCCACATTTCGTTCGCGATGTACTATATCACGAACGGTGACTCTCTTCTGATGCGTTCATTCGCCTTTCCGGAGAAAGGACGGTACTGCGCAAGGTTTTCGACCGCGAGATAGATGCCGAGCGTGCTCCGGATGAACCGTGTCAGCGAACCACTCGCTGCCTTCGATTCCGACCACGGGTCCGTCCCAGATCACGGCCGACAAGCCTTGCGACAGAAATGAGCTATTCACTTTTCGTAAACAACTTGGACAGGGTGACCGGCTTCACCTCCCTTACCCGTCGATGAGGTTAATCCGGCATTTTTCCTTATTAACCTTTCATTTAATCTACAGGACCGGTTTCCGTTGTCAAGGGAGGGTATGCGAAGAAGTGTCTGAGTGCCTGAGTGTTTCAGTGTCTGAGTGAAGAGGAGAGACCTCGATCCTATTTTCCAATACAAAACGTCGAGAAGATCCGGTCCAAAACTTCTTCCGTGACCGTCTGTCCCGTCACCTCGCCGAGTATGTCCAGGGATTCCCGGAGGTCGAAGGCGATAAACTCCGGCGAGAGGCCTCCGGAGAGACCCTGCTCGGCCGTCCTCAGGGATATGTGGGCGCGCTCCAGGGCCACCCTGTGACGCAGGTTCGTGAGAACCGTGTCGGAGTGACACTCGCCGGTTGAGCGGTTGATCGCGTCGTGGACGGCATGGCGGAGGGCATCGAGGCCTTCCCCCGTCTTTGCCGAGATCGGCAGGAGCTCCCGGCCGGAAAGCTCCTCCGGAAGAGTGCTTCCGTCGAGAACCCGTGTCAGGTCGCACTTGTTGATCGCCACGACGAGGTTGCGGCCCCGGTTCGCGTCGACGATGCTGTGGTCCTCGGCTGTGAAGGGGCTGCTTCCGTCGAGCACGATGACGACCACGTCTGCGGCGGCCGCCTGCTGCCATACGAGGTCGATGCCTTCCTTCTCGATGGGGTCCTTCGACTCGCGGATTCCCGCCGTGTCGACGAATCTCACCGGGATCCCCCGGATGCTGACGCTCTCTTCGATGAAGTCCCGCGTCGTCCCGGCATGGGGTGTTACGATGGCCCGCTTCTCGCCCAGCAGGCGGTTGAAGAGGCTCGATTTTCCCACGTTGGCCTTACCCGTGATGACGACCTTCGCGCCGTCCCGCACGAGCCTGCCCTCGCCGTAGCTCGCCGTCAGCTCTTCGATCCGGGCCGTGATGTCCCGGAGCTGATCCAGCAGTCCTTCCCTCGGGGCCGTTTCGATGTCGTCTTCCTCCTGGAAGTCGATCTCTGCCTCGAGAAGGGTGAGGATGTCGAGAATGGATGCGCGCAGCTCGCCGAATGCCCGCGACAGGCCGCCGCCAAGATGGTCGATTGCGAGATCGAGCCCCCGCGTTGTGCGGGCCGATATCATCTCCTGAACAGCTTCGGCCTGGGTGAGATCGATCCGGCCGTTGAGGAAGGCCCGGCGCGTGAACTCCCCCGGCCCGGCGGAGCGTGCCCCTGCCCGCAGGACGGCCTGCAGCACCTCCTCGAGGATGAGGGGGCCTCCGTGGCAGTGGATTTCCAGGGTATCTTCGCCGCTGAAGGAATGGGGTGCGCGCAGAAATGCGACGAGGACCTCGTCGAGGATGCGCCCCGTGGAGGGGCAGAGGATGTCTCCGTGGTAGAGCCGGTGAGACCGGAAGGCCTCCGGCGCGTTCCGGGGCCGGAAGAGGGTGCGCCCGATCCGCTCGGCATCGGGTCCGCTTGCCCGAATGATCCCGATGCCGCCCGTGCCGGGCGGCGTGGCAATCGCAGCTATGGTGTCTGCCTGGATCACCGCGGTGGTCTTGGGCCGTGGGGGCCGCTTCTCCTGCCGGGCCGGACGATGATCTTGCGATTGTGGCCCTCACCGCGGCTCTTCGTGACGACGGTGTCGTCGTTCTGCAGGGTGAGGTGGATGATGCGCCTTTCGCGAGCGGTCATGTTGCCCAGCGTGACGGGTTTCTTTGTCTTCCTGACTTTCTGGCTTACCTTTGCGGCCAGCGACACAAGGGCCTCCTCGCGCTTCTTGCGGTAGTCCTCCGTGTCGACGATAACCTGTTTCTTCTCCCGGCCCTGCTTGCTGAGAATCTTGTTGACGACGTACTGGAGGGCATCGAGGGTCTGCCCCCGCTTGCCGATAAGAAGCCCCTCGTCTGCCCCCTGCAGGGTCAGACTGATGGCTTCGGGCGTGTCCTCCACCGTCACCTGAGCCTCGATCCCCATGAGGGCGAGGATCGCCAGCAGGGTTTCCTTCGCGGACGCCAGGGTCTCCGGAGAGGATGCCACCGGCTCCGGGCGCGGCTCGCGCGGTGCCTGGTTTTCCCTGTGTTCCCTCGGCGGGCGGGCCTCCCGCGTTTCGCGGTGTTCCCGCTGCTCCCGGTTCTCGCGGGGCGGACGGTGCTCTCTCGGCGGGCGTTGGTCCCTCTGCTCTTTCGGCGCCCGGTTCTCACGGGGCGGACGATGCTCGTGTTGTTCCCGGTTCTCGCGGGGCGGACGGTGCTCGCGCGGTTCCCTGTGTTCCCGGGGCGGATGAGGTTCGCGCTGCTCCCCTTGCTCCCGCACCGCCTGGGGCTTTGGCGCAGCCGGTGCTTCCGGTGCACTTTCCTTTTTCTCCCGGGGCAGATCGAAGCTCATGTCCAGGCTCAGAAGGCTTGCCTTGACCTTTGCCTTCTTCGAGCCCACGAGGCCGAGGAAGCCTGAGGACCCCTCGGAGAGGATTTCGATGTTCAGTTTCTCCCGGGGGACGTTGAATTCCCGGCATGCCTTATCGATCGCTTCATCGATGGTCTTTCCTTCGATTTCGAGGACCTTCATGTTTCAGCACCTCACGCGGTGGGAGCCTTGTTGATGTAGTACTGCTGGCCGATGCTCAGGATGTTGTTGAAGAGCCAGTAAATCACGAGACCCGAGGGGAAGTTGAGAAAAAGGAACGTGAAGACGACAGGCATCAGCAGCATCATCTTCTGCTGCATGGGGTCTCCCATGGGCGGCGACATCTTCTGCTGGATCAGCATGGTCGCCCCCATGATGATGGGCGTGATGTAGTAGGGGTCCTTGGCCGAGAGATCCTGGACCCACCAGATCCAGGGAGCATGGCGAAGCTCGATGGCGTAGGACAGCAGCTGGTAGAGCGCGATGAAGACCGGGATCTGGATGACCACCGGGAGGCACCCGCCCAGCGGGTTGATCTTGTGCGTCTTGTAGAGCTCCATGACGGCCGCATTCATCTTCTGCTTGTCGTCCTTGTAGCGCTCCTTGATCTCCGTGAGCTTGGGCTGGACCTTCTGCATCTCCTTCATGGACTTGTAGCTCTTGTTCCCGAGCGGCCAGAAGATGATCTTCGTGAGGATCGTGATGATGATGATGACCCAGCCGTAGTTTCCCACGTACGTATAGAGGTACTGCATCAGGATGAGAAACGGGAATGCGAGCCACTTCATCCACGAGCCGACGTTGATGGCCGTCTCGAGCCCGACGCCTTCCGCCTTCAGCCGGTCGTATTCCTTGGGCCCCACGTAGAGGGTGTAATTGAAGATTCCCGCCTGGCCCGAGGGGATCGTGTTCTTCGGGCCCTCCAGGTTGACGACGACCTGCCCCCTCGCGTCCTTGGCGAAGGAGGCGCTCGTGAGCGCCGGCTGCTTGGGGATCATGGCGCCGATGAAGAACTTGTTCTCGAAGCCGCCCCAGCGGACATCGGGACCGTATGCCTTTTTCTCCAGTTTCGGGCCCGCTTCCCTCTCCGTCGAGTCCTTGACCTGGGCGATGGCGCCTTCCTCGTCGATGTTCTTCTTGCCCAACTCCTCGTACCATTTCATGGAGAGATTCTGGCTGAGCGCGACGTTCGTGTTGTTCTGGAACCGCACCTCGAGTTCGAAGGCGTAGCGGTCGGGGTTGAAGGTGTAGATCTTCTCCACGCGGTACTGGCCGGGGTAGGCGATGCTGAAGACAAGCCTGCCGGGCTTGGCATCCCTGGTCAGGTCCAGTTCCTTCCGGTCGACCTCATAGACGATATCGGCGCCCAGGTTCACACTGGAGTCCGTGAACCCCGTCGCCAGGGGCAGCTCGGAGCCCTCCTGGACCTGGACCATTTCGATCAGGGGGCTGTTTTCCTCGAGGGTGGCCTTGTACTCCTTGAGCTTGAAGGACTTCAGGGCGCCGCCCCGGGTGCTGAACACCGCCGTGTAGAGAGGGGTCTCGACCCGGATGTCCCGGGCTGCCGGAGCAGCCTTCGCCACGGGCGCCTGTGCGGGTGCTTTCACGGCCGGAGCGCCCGGCACGACCGCCGGGGCGGCGGCCTGCTGCTGGCCCGGCTGGGGCTGTGTCTGTGTCTGGGTCTGCTCCTGTTTGCCCGTCTCCAGGTTTTTTGCGAAAAAATACTGGTAGACGAAGACGACGAGGAACGACAGGAGAATCGCCAGAAACGTCCTTATGTTCATGCTCATGGAATGCCTCCTGGGGCGCGCTTAACGGACCGGATCGTAGCCGCCGGGATGAAAGGGGTGACATCGGGTCAGCCGCCGGATCCCGAGAAAAATCCCCCGCGCCGGTCCGTACTGGCGGATCGCCGTCAGGGTGTACTCGGAACAGGTCGGGTAGAAACGGCAACAGCGCGGCAGGATGGGGGAGATCAAAATCTGATAGGCTCGGATCAGAGCGATAAGCAGTGTCTGTAAGATAGGCCTCAGCATGTTCAGGCTTTCATTCGTCCCGCGAGGACCTTCTCCAGTGCATTGCAGAGGTCCCGATATTTCATGAACGAGAAGTCTTTCCTTGCGACAATCAGGATATCCTGCGAGGCCGGAAGCCTGTGCTTGTTCAAACGGAAGAACTCTCTCAGGAGCCGCTTCATCCGGTTGCGCCTTACGGCTGCTTTCCCCACCTTTTTGCCGACGACGAGACCGAGGCGCCGCATGCCCGAAGTGTTTGTGCTGAGGATGACTGTCAGGTACTCCGAGTGAATCCGCTTGCCCGACTGGAAAAGGGCCGAAAACTCGCTGCGCCTGCGGAGACGCTCGTTCTTCTTAAACGTGTACCTGCCTTCGGGGGCTGGGGATTTTCCTGCGGCTGGGTTCACCCTTCCACTCTTCTCTTCCCTTTACCCGGCTCAGACGGTCAGTCTCTTTCTCCCCTTTGCACGCCTTCTGCTCAGGACCAGCCGCCCACCCTTGGTGGCCATCCTGGTGCGAAATCCGTGGGCCCGCTTGCGCTTGAGATTCGTAATGGTCTTGAGTGTCTTTTTCATAACTTGACGATCCTGTTGAGTTAAATGCTAAAGGAGAACCTTTAACCATTATTCCAAATGTTTGTCAAGGCTTAATTAAATGGGCGTTCGCGGCTTGCATCGGGCCGTCCCGTCCATTATAGTAAGGACATTGATAACTTAGAAGCCTCTGTCTGCGGCAGGCAGCAAAAGACTGAGGGCGCAGGGTACATCCAGGGCAAGGGGCCCCATTTTACGTGTCAGATCATCGCACTCCAAAAAACACCGCAGGCGGCTACATCGACCGTCGCCCCTTCCGGCTCGTCTCCGACTTCGAACCCCGGGGCGACCAGCCCCAGGCCATCGAGAAACTGGCCCGGGGGGTTGAAAAGGGGCATCCGCACCAGGTCCTCCTCGGGATCACGGGCTCGGGGAAAACCTTCACGGTGGCCAACGTCATCGAGGCCGTGCAGCGGCCCGCCCTGGTCATCGCCCACAACAAGACCCTGGCGGCTCAGCTCTACCAGGAGTTCAAAACACTCTTCCCGGAGAATGCCGTCGAATACTTCGTCAGCTACTACGACTACTACCAGCCCGAGGCCTACATCCCCACGACGGACACCTACATCGAGAAGGACTCGGCGATCAACGAGGAGATCGACAAGATGCGCCACTCGGCCACGCGCTCGGTCCTGTCGCGCAACGACGTGATCATCGTGGCCAGCGTCTCCTGCATCTACGGCATCGGCGCCCCCGAAACCTACCTCGGCATGGCGCTTTCCCTTGAGGAGGGGATGGAGATCCCCCGGGACGCGATGTTGAGGCGTCTCGTGGACATCCAGTACGAGCGAAACGACATCGACTTCCACCGCGGCGCCTTCCGGGTCAGGGGGGACGTGGTGGAGATCTACCCAGCCTACGAGGAGGAGCAGGCCATCCGCGTCGAGTTCCTCGGCGATGTCATCGAGTCGATCTCCGTCGTGGACCCCCTCCGGGGGAAGAAACTGGGGCGGCTCTGGAAAACGGAGATTTACCCCGGGAGCCATTACGTCACGACGAGGGACACGGTGAAGTCGGCCCTCGTCTCCATCCGGGAGGAGTTGGGCGAGCGGCTTCGCGTCCTTCAGTCGCAGGGGAAGCTCCTCGAGGCCCAGCGGCTCGAGCAGCGCACCCGCTTCGACCTGGAGATGCTCGAGGAGATGGGCTACTGCCAGGGGATCGAGAACTACTCGCGCCACCTCACGGGGCGCAAACCCGGCGAGCCGCCGCCGACCCTCATGGAGTACCTGCCTGAAAATGCCCTCGTCATCCTCGACGAGAGCCACGTCACGGTCCCGCAGATCGTGGGCATGTTCCGGGGCGACCGCTCCCGGAAGTCAACCCTCGTGGAGTACGGGTTCCGGCTCCCTTCCGCCCTCGACAACCGGCCGCTCATGTTCGAGGAGTATGAGCGCTTCGCCCAGCAGCGCCTCTACATCTCGGCAACACCGGCCGAATACGAGATCACGAAAGCGAGGGGGCGCGTGGTGGAGCAGATCGTCCGGCCCACGGGGCTCATGGACCCCGAGATCATTGTCAAGCCCGTCACGTACCAGGTGGACGACCTGCTGAGCGAGATCCGCAAGCGCGCCGAGAAGGGCGAGCGGGTTCTCGTGACGACCCTCACGAAACGCATGGCGGAAAACCTCACGGAGTACTACGAGAGCCTGGGCGTGCGGGTGAAATACCTCCACTCGGACGTGCACACGCTGGAGCGGGTGGTCATCATCCGGGACCTGCGGCTGGGCAAATTCGATGTCCTCGTCGGCGTCAACCTCCTGAGGGAAGGGCTCGACATCCCCGAGGTGTCGCTGGTGGCCATCCTCGATGCCGACAAGGAGGGGTTCCTGCGCTCGGAGCGCTCCCTCATCCAGACGAGCGGACGGGCGGCGCGAAACGTGGCAGGCCAGGTCATCATGTATGCCGACAGGATCACCGATTCCATGCGGGCCTGCATCGACGAGACCGAGCGCCGGCGGGCGATCCAGCACCGGTTCAACGAGGAGCACGGGATCACCCCGGAGACGATCCGGAAGTCCATCGACAACGTGCTGGCCTCCGTCTACGAGGCCGACTACGTCAGCGTGCCCGTCATGGAGCCGAAGGTCGATTACGTCTCGCTCAGCGAGGTTCCCGACCTCATCGTGAAGCTGCGGGCGGAGATGAAGGCGGCTGCCCGGGACTATGAATACGAGCGTGCGGCCGAACTGCGCGACCGCATCCGCAAACTCACCGAACTCGAGATCGGCTTCGGCGGCGAATTGGATGGGGACGAGGCGGATGAGGATGAGTCCCCGAAGACGAAGGCGAAGCGTGCGACCGGCGTCGCGGCAAGGAAGAGGTTGCGTAGATAACCAGCCGCAAGCCCCAAGCCACAAGCCGCAAGGCAGAAAAATCCCCCTCTTCCCCCCTTTTGTAAAGGGGGGGCAGGGGGGATTTGGACGGGATAGACAGGACAGACGGGATGGACCAGGCAGACCAGACAAAAACAACCGGTCCGGGCAGAGCGGAGGCACTTGACCAGAAGGTCAAGGCCATCCCCCCCAGGACCGGCGTCTACCTCATGAAGGACGAGAAGGGCGCCGTCATCTACGTCGGGAAGGCGAAAAACCTCCGGAGCCGCATCCGCAATTATTTCCAGGGTACCGACACCCGCGCGATGGTGCCCTTCCTTGTTTCCCGCGTCCGTGATCTCGATTTTGTCGTCACCAACACGGATAAAGAGGCCTTCCTCCTGGAGAATACCCTCATCAAGGAGCACCGGCCCCGCTACAACGTCATTTTCCGGGACGACAAGACCTATTTCAGCCTGCGCCTCGACACGCGCCAGGATTTTCCGGCCTTCCAGCTGGTGAGAAAGGTCAAGAAAGACGGGGCCCGCTACTTCGGCCCCTACCCGTCGGGGCTTGCCGCCAAGGAGACGCTGAAGTATCTCCACCAGCTTTTCCCTCTTCGGACCTGCAAGGACCGGGAGTTCAAGACGAGACGGCGCCCCTGCATCGAGTACGAGATCCGCAACTGCGTCGGTCCCTGCGTGGGTCTCGTCGGGAAAGAGGAATACCGGAAATTCATCGACGACTCGATCCTCTTCCTGGAGGGCCGCGAGTCGAAGCTGCTCGACATGCTGAAAAAGAGGATGACCGAGGCGGCGGAGAACCTCGAGTTCGAGGAGGCCGCTCGACTGCGTGACCAGATCGCCGCCGTCGAGACGACGGTGGAAAAGCAGAGGATGGTGTCGGCGGAGTTCAAGGACCAGGATGTCTTCGGTCTGTACCGGGAAGACGACCACGTCCAGGTCTGCATCCTGCGCATCCGTGAGGGCAAAACCCTCGGCACGAAGAGATTCCCGCCCGTCCGGACGGCAGCCGCCGATGCCGAGATCCTCTCGTCCCTGCTCAGGCAGTACTACGATGCCGAGCTCTTCATCCCCGAAGAGGTCGTCATCCCCGAGGCCATCGAGGATGGGGATATCCTGGCCGAGTGGCTCTCGGAAAAACGGGGGAAGAAGACGGACCTCATCGTCCCCCGCCGGGGGTCGAGAAGGGATCTCGTCGGGATTGCCCGGCAGAACGCCGAAGACATTTTCAAGTCCGAGCGCGCCGTCCGCATGGACGAGGAAACAGCCATGGCCCTGCTCCGTGACAAGCTTCACCTGCACAAGCTGCCCCGCCGGATCGAGTGCTTCGACATCTCGAACCTGGGCGGCCAGCTCCCCGTCGGCTCCCTGGTGTCCTTTGTGGACGGCAAACCCGACAAGGCCGGCTACAGGCTGTTCCATGTACGCGGGGTCGAAGGTGCCGACGACTATGCCAGCATGTACGAGGTGCTGAAGCGTCGATACGAGAACCGGGAGAACCTGCCGGATCTGCTCATGGTCGACGGCGGCCGGGGGCAGGTCGGCATGGCTGTCACGGTCCTGCGCGAGCTCGGGATCGGGAACCTCGATGTGATCGGACTCGCCAAGGGCTCGGCTCCCGGGGGCGATGAGGGGGATGTGCGCCGTCGGCCCTCCATGAAGGAGCAGGATCATGTCTACCTGGCGGGGCGCAAGGACCCCGTCTATCTCATCAAGTACCCTGCCGCGCTTTTTTTTCTGCAGCGCATCCGTGACGAGGCGCACCGCTTCGCCATCACGCACCACCGCCGCAGGATGGAGAAGCGCGACGTCCGGTCGCTGCTCGACGATATCCCAGGGGTGGGGGCGGCGAAAAAGAAGGCCCTGTTGCGCCATTTCGGCGACATCGACTCGCTGCGCCGGGCAGGGCAGGACGCGTTGCGAGAGGTCCCGGGGATCACCGACAAACTGGCCGAAGAGATCCTCCGTCACCTGAACCCCGTAACCCCTTCCTGAGAACGGCGGCTCGAAATCATGGATGTCGTCTCCATCCTGCTGATCGCCATCGGCTTGGGCGTGGATGCCCTCAGCGTGGCCGTCGCCACGGGAGGCCTGCTCGGGAGGCCTTCCTGGCAGGCCGTTCTGCGCATGTCCTTCTCCTTCGGCTTTTTCCAGTTCATGATGCCGCTGATCGGCTGGTTTGCCGGCAGGGAGGTCTCGCGCCTCATCGAATCCTTCGACCACTGGGTGGCCTTCGGCCTGCTGCTGTTTGTGGGCGGGAAGATGATCTTCGAAGCCTTTCGGGAGAAAGAGGCCGGTCAGACTGCGGCGCCTGACCCCACGAGAGGATGGACGCTGCTGATGCTCTCTGTTGCCACCAGCATCGACGCCCTGGCTGTGGGGCTGAGCCTTGCCTTTCTCGGTGAGGAGATCTTGTTGCCGAGTGTCGTGATCGGGATCGCGGCCTTCGCCATGACGTGGGTTGGGATGGTTTTCGGTGCAAAGGCGGGCCGGCTCTTCGGGAAGAATGTGGGAGTGGCGGGGGGAGCCATCCTCACCGCAATCGGCATCAAGATCCTGGTCGACCACATGTAGCCGTTCAGGCGTGTGCCGACTTCGGCTGCTCCCCATGAAAAAGCCCATGACCTCTGCGTCATGGGCTTACGATCAATCTTGCTTTTTTGTGCCCCGGAACGTGTTAAAAATCCTCTCTTCCACCCTTTCCCAGGATCCTGTCCCCTGAACCCTATACCCTATTTTATCTCCCCGATAGCCCTGGCGATGTTGGCGGGGCCTTTGACGACCTGCTTTCTGCCGCTGTCCAGGATGACGGCGGTGGGCGTCGAGCGGATCTTGTCCTCCGTCAGGTAACCCGTGAGGACGTTGAAGGTTGGTGTGGGGTCGTAGACCTTGTACTTGACGCCGTTCTTCTTCAGGTACTCTTCCAGCTTCTCCGGGGTGTTGATGTTCTGAGCGGCCGCCAGGAAGAGCAGATGGCGCACCCTGGTGGCAGTGTCGATGTCCTTTCTCTCGTTGAGGGCATAGAGAAAATAGCGGGCATAGAGTACCGTGTACTGGCTGACCGGCGTATCGACGAAGGTCACCTGGATGGCGTTCTTTTTCACGAGATCCGCTATGGGCTTGGCGATCTCCGGGTCGAGCTTCGAGCAGGGGTTGCAGAAATAATCGCTGTAGATCCGCACGTGGACCCGGCCGTTTCCGAAGGTAGGCTTCAGCGGTTCTGCCGCGAAGGCGGGCGTCACCGACCCGTCGAATAAGACGATGAAGAGCAACAGGCCCAGGACGGCGAAAATACCGACGAGTTTCCGTTTCGACCAGTCCAGGTTGATGGCGAAAAGAAGCAGCAGGACGGCCCCGAAGCTGAGGCAGTAGGGGCAGAAGACGTCGTTCTGTACCTGGAAGCCGATGAGGAACACCTCCGCCCCCACGCCGGCCGACAGCAGCAGGAGGCGGTAATCCCTGAGGCCGAAGAGGCTGAGCGCGACGAGAGTCCCCATGAAGAGAACCCCTAAGTACTTGAGGTCGATCCCGAAGATCGATCCCTTCAGGTAGGAGCAGGAGTCCCCGCAATAGGCGTAGACGAACACGAGGGCGATCCCGGCCAGGGCCAGGAGGATGTTGAGCTTTTCTTTTCCGGTCATGACTATTTTGATGGCCAAGCTTTTCATGGCTGTATTTCCAATCAAGATTCGTACCAGATTGCCTTTTGTCTGAATCGAGCTTATTCCAAGAGTCAGTTTCAAAAGAGCCTTAGGAAAACAAGCCCGAGAATTTCCGAATATCCGTCTGGCGGCATGTCTATTTTCCGCTCTTCCGATCTTCTTCTCTTCCTAACTTCCTCCTTTTTTCCGCAGGGTGACCTGGAAGAGTTTTCGGGGGAGCGAGCCTTCCTCGAATTCCTCGACATCAAGGAACTCGAACCCCTCGGCCAGGCGATCCACCATGGCCCTGTCGAAGTAGTGTACGACAAAACCGTTGAACTCGTAAAGGTCTTCGCCGACGTGGGTTCCCTTTCCGAAGTGGGCATCCCCCTTGTGGCGGACCGTGTAGATGTTGAGGCCGCCCGGCTTGAGGACCCGGCGGATCTCCCCGTTGAGAAACTCGAGCTCCGCCAGGCTGAAGGCCATGCAGTAAAGCATGTGGGAGAAGCAGCCGTCGAGAGAAGCATCCCCGAAGGGGAGCGGCTTTCGGAGGTCGTGAAAGACGGGTGTGATCATCTCCCCCAGATCAGTCTTCACTCCCTTGTCGATGATTCCCCAAAGCCCGCTTTCGCTGTACTCCAGGGCGTAGACGCTAAAGCCCAGGCCCGCGAAATACACGGTGTCGCGACCCTGGCCCGCCCCCAGTTCCATCAGGAGGCTGCAGCCCGCTTCCAGAAAACGTTCCGCCGCCCTTCGCGCCGCGAGGCTGGGCTCGTCGCCGAAGAAATCCATCTCCGCCATGTAGGCCCTGTCCCAGTGAAGCTGCTGCTGATCCAGTTCGTCTTTTTTCATGGCCTCTCTTCTTCGCCCCGGCGGCTCCGGCCGGCAAAAGGGGATTGCCGTTTTTTCTGTACTGCTTCCCGTGAAAAGTCAAATGAATTTAACAAAGGGTCCAGGGTCCAGGGGACCGGGTCCAGGAAAGTACGAAGACAGAAAAAATGATCACCCGGCGGAGGGTTGCCGGGTGATCCCGAAGGGGGAAGTGTCCAAGAAGAAGGTCTCGCGTCTGTGTTTACTTCGTGTTTCCGCCCATGCCGGGGCCCATCCCCGGGCCCATGCCGCGACCCATCCCCTGGCCTTTGCCCATGCCCTTGCCGGCGCCCGGCCCGGGGCCGAAGCAGCGGCCCGTGGCCCTGTTCTGCTTCAGCAGTTCCTGCTGCTCAGGGGTGAGGGACTTGTAGACGGCCCAGCGGTAATCGGTGCCCTTGTCCTGGATCTGGTCGCGCAGGACGCGCACTTCCTTTTCCGTGGCTCGGATCTTGGCCTCGTCGGGGCTCTTTTCCAGCCACAGGAGCCTCAGATCGCCCGCTTTGCTGTGAAGCTTGTCCTGAAGGGGCTTGATGTCCTTGAGGTGTGCGGTCCGCAGATCGGTGATTTTCGTTTTCTGCTCGGCCGTCAGGTTCAGGCCCTGCACGCCCGAAAGGTCGTTTCCATTGCAGAAGCCGTATCCGTGGCCTTTCCCGCCTCCGCGCATGGCGTCGGCCGGCATTACGAAGGCCGTTACGAGAAAAAGGGCTGTCAGTACAATCATCATCTTTTTCATGTTGTCGCTCTCCTTTGGAGTTGTTTACTTGCATAGACTCTACGGCAACGAACGTGCCAATGGCGTATAAAATATGTATGTATTTGTAATCATTATAATATATATGATCGACGCCCTGTATGGCTGGGCCATGGCGAGAAAAAATGGTTATAATGTATCCAGGTGGTGTATACATGTGAGAAGAAAGTATGCAGGGAAGGACCGAGGAGGGAGGATACAGGATCGAGGTGAAAAATCCCAATCCTTTATTTCTGAGCTTCCTGACTTCCGATCTTCCTAACTTCGAGTGCTTAAACGGTACATCACTATAAGGAAGCGCATAGTGGCATCAGTGCACAGGCAGAAAATATGGCTATTGGTCCCCCCCTGGGTCATCCTGGGGGCCGTGGCGGTGCTGGTCCCGCTTTTCGCATTTTTCACCTGGGAGAATGTCAACCGTCACATGGAAATGAGCACACGGCTCCTCCTGGAAAAGGGGGAGGCCCTGATCCGTTCCTTCGAGGCGGGTGCGAGGGCCGGCGAAGGGATGGCCTGGGGGAGCTTTCAACTGCAGAAACTGCTCATCGAGACGGCTCAGCAGCCGGGCGTGGACTACTTGATCATTACCGACGAGGAGGGGCGGATCGTAGCCGACAGTGACCCGGGCATGGTCGGGGATGCTTACGGGACGGATCTCGATCTTGCCGCCCTTTCGCGGCAGAGTGCCGCTCAGTGGAGAATCGTTGCCGGCGCCGAGGGCCCCGATACCTTCGAAGTCTATCGCCGGTTTGCCCCCCGTGACGAACCTTACGGAGGATTCAACGGTCAGACCCGGGGGGCGTCCTACGTGATTATCGTAGGCCTGAACATGGCGCCTGTCCAGGCGGCCCATGAGCAGGACAGGCGGAACACAATCATCACGGCCTCGGTGCTCCTTCTCATCAGCGTTGCCGGGATCGTATCGCTTTTCCTCGCAATGGGATACCGGTCGGCCCGGGCCTCCCTCTCCCGGGTCAAGGCTCTCTCGGACAGCCTCGTGGAGCATATGCCCGTGGGGATCGTGGCCGTCGATCCGGACGACCGGATCATGGTATTCAATGACACGGCGGAGACACTCTTCGGCCGCACTTCGGAGGCCGTGATCGGGAAGCCCTCGTCGGATATCCTTCCCCCCGCGGGCCTGGAAATGCTGAGAGGGCTGGGGCACGAGCGCCCGATGATCGAGAAGGAGTTCGACTGTGCAATTGGGCAGGGACGCATGGTCCCCCTGGAAGTGATCGCGGCCGTCCTGAGGGATGACGAAGGGGGGGTGATCGGCCGCATCGCCCTTTTCCGGGATCTCTCGGAGCTGCAGCATCTGCGCAAGGAGGTGGAGCGCAGCCAGCGGCTGGCCGCCGTCGGGAGCCTCGCTGCGGGGGTGGCCCACGAGATCCGCAACCCGCTCAGCTCGCTCAAGGGCTTTGCCACGTATTTCCGCCAGCGTTACGGCGGAGTGCCTGAAGACGTCAAGGTGGCCGATATCATGATCCAGGAGGTGGACCGACTCAACCGGGTCATCACCGAACTGCTGGAATTTTCCCGGCCCATGGAGCTGAAAAGGAAAGCGACGGATCTGGCGGGCCTTGTGCGGCATGCCCTGGGTACGATCGAGGGCCAGGCCAGGGAAAGGGCTATCGCGGTGCAGTCTCATCTTCCGCCAAGTATCCCGAGGGCCTTCATCGACCCGGACCGGATGACCCAGGTATTTCTCAATCTATTCCTCAATGCCCTTGCCGCCATGGACAGGGGGGGTGTCCTGACAGTGGGCACCGCCCGTCAGGATGACGACACCCTGCGGGTTTCCGTCGCCGACACGGGCACAGGAATCCGCAAGGAGGATCTCGGGAGGGTCTTCGACCCCTACTTCACGACAAAACCCTCCGGGACAGGACTTGGCCTTGCCATTGTGCACCGGATCGTCGAGGCCCACGGCGGCGAGATCCGCCTGGAGAGCGAGCCGGGGAAGGGCACGACCTTTACGATCCTTCTGCCCATCGGAGAGTGATTGGACTTACTTTTCGCCTGGTTGTCCAGGAAGAAAAAACATCCGTCAACTGCCGGAGACAAAAAATTGATCATGAAGACATTGAATAGAATACTCGTTGTCGATGACGACTACGCCCACCGGACGATGCTCAAGACGCTCATCACCGGCTGGGGCTATGAGGTCCGCGAGGCCGACGACGGCGCAGCGGCCGTGGATGCGGTCCAGAGCGATCCTTTCGATCTTGTCCTCATGGACATCCGGATGGTCCATGTCTCCGGGCTCGAGGCCCTCGACGAGATCCACCGGTTCAACCCCGCCCTGCCCGTCATCCTGATGACGGCCTTTGCCTCCGTGGAAACGGCCGTCGAGGCCCTCAAGAAGGGGGCCTATGACTACCTGACGAAACCCCTCGACTTCGACGAGCTGCGGCTTGCCCTGGAGCGGGCCCTGGAGCACACGCACCTGAGGGAGGAGAACCGGATGCTGCGGGAAAGCCTGGGCGCCCGCTTCGACCGGGGAAACCTCATCGGGCGCAGCGCCGCCATGACAAGGCTTCTGGACCTGGTGGCCCAGGTAGCGCCTTCCGAGGCGACGGTTCTGGTCACGGGCGAGTCGGGCACCGGCAAGGAGATGATCGCAGGGGCCATCCACACCAACAGCCCCCGCAAGACCGGTCCCTTCATCCGCATCAACTGCGCCGCCATCACGGAGACGCTGCTGGAATCGGAGCTCTTCGGCCACGAGAAGGGCTCCTTCACCGGCGCCGACCGGCGCAAGGAAGGCAAATTCAGGCAGGCCGACAGGGGTACGATCTTCCTCGACGAGGTGAGCGAGATGTCGCTCGGCATGCAGGTGAAGCTCCTGCGTGTCCTGCAGGAAAGGGAATTCACCCGCGTGGGGGGCGAGGATCTCATCCGGGTCGACGTGCGCGTCATTGCCGCCACGAACCGCGACCTGCTCAGGGCCGTCACGGAAGGCCGTTTCCGGGAGGATCTCTACTACCGCCTCAACGTGGTGAATCTGCGCGTGCCGCCGCTCAGGGAACGAAGGGAGGACATCCCGCTTCTGGCCCAGCACTTCCTGAAGCTCTTCGCGGAGAAAAACCGTAAGACTCTGCAAGGGTTCACCCCGCGGGCCATGGACCGGCTGCTTCGCTATCCCTGGCCGGGAAATGTGCGGGAGCTGATGAACACGGTGGAGCGGGGTGTCGTGCTCACCCGTTCGGACATCCTCGACGAGGAGGACGTGGCGCCCGTCCTCGAGGCGGAGGTCCTGCAGGCGCCCGCCGAGCATGCCCCCGGCTCTGCCGAAGGCATGGACTCATCCCTTGAATCCGTTGAGAAAACCACGATCCTGAAAACCCTCGAGGAGTCGGGCGGCAACAAGAGCGAGGCGGCCCGCCGTCTCGGCATCACCCGCCGCACGCTGCACCTGAAGCTCAAGAAATACGGAATGATGTAGCCGCCGGCCCCGGTTGCAGCCGAGAGCCCTATTGACCTTTGCGTTGTTGCATCGGTATAATGAGTTACATTTTTATAGGCCTTGGCTGTTCCAGGTGTGATTCCGCCAGACTGTCCCGCAGTGCTTCCTTTTTCCGGCCGCCCTTTCGTCAATCTGCGTTTCCTCTCGTTTCCACTGCAGCCAAGATGACCCATCAGACCGCGTTTCCCGGTTCACTCCCTGATTCACATCGACCCATCGGACAGGAGGATGTTATGCGAAGGACAATGATTGTCTTGCTGGCGTTGACTGCCGCGACGATGATGGGCGGCTGTTGCGTGCCGGGGCCTGTCACCAGCCTGCCCGTCACGCTCCACCCCCAGGAGACAGGCATGTGGTGCTGGGCAGCCAGCGGCCAGATGGTGATGCATTACCTGGGAAACAATGTTGCCCAGTGCACCCAGGCCAACAACCGATTCGGCAGAACGGACTGCTGCACGATCGATCTCTGCCCGCCGCCCACGGAACCCGCAGCGGCGTGGCCGAATCCCTGCGGCTGTGTCTGCGGCGGCTGGCCGGAATTCGACAAGTACGGGTTCACGTTCAGCCGGACGACAAATGCGCCGCTCAGCTGGGGCGATCTCAAGGAGCAGCTCTCCGACGCCTCCTACTGCAAGAATAAACCTTTCGCCTTCGCCTGGCACTGGCCCGGTGGCGGCGGCCACATGATGGTCGTCAAGGGATACGTGGAGCTTGCGATCGGGAGGTTCGTCATCATGCTCGACCCCTGGTCTCCGTGCGCGGGGGATGAGCGGATCATCACCTACGACTACTATGTCGAGAGCCCGGGGCACCACACTCACTGGGATGATTACTACGATGTCACAAGGAGGTAGAGACCATGAGAAGCATGCTTGCCATGATATTTGCCGTGTTGCTGTTGACCGCGACGGCGATCGCCCAGCCGCCGCCGGGGCAGCTCGAGCGAGGGGCTTCCGAGTCGCTGGCCGCCTTCAAGGCCCTTGTGACAGCAAAACAGAACTATAAGGAGATGGGCTTCGAGTCCATGGCCGAGTTGGACCGGATGACTCCGGGGGTTCCGATGCAGGTCTTCATGGTGCCCCTTGATCGGCTGCAGGGCTATCAAGGCGGGATGGCGCCCGAACCCCTGCTCGTCGACACGAAGCACGCCCTCTATCCCATCCTCGTCGATGCGCAGGCGCGCTCGTCCATCATGATGAGCGAGGTTCAGGGAAGCTGGAAGGCGGTATCGTTCGGGAGCCCCAGGATGATCCGCATGCTCTCTGCGGCAAGGGCCGGTGTCGCCTCCGGAGCCGGTATCCCCCTCTCTTCCGTCTTTCTCATCGAAATCCCTGCGCTCAACCTTTATCTGCTCGGCTACCAGGCCGCAGGGGTGACCAGGGCTGCGGGGGTGAAGGACGACGGGAGCACGACGCCTATCCGGCCGCTGTCCGCGGTTTTTGCGGATCTTGTCCCCTACGCCAAGGCCCATGACGGCCTGCCGCGCTAACTTTCCTACACTCCGTCACGATGAAAAAGAAGAGGCCCGGCATTGCCGGGCCTCTCTGATGCCACCTTTTTTTTCTTACAGGCTGTTCAAAAATGTCTGGATGCAAGGCCCCCGAGTCCCGAGGCCCGAGGCGTACTTTGTCTGTACGTCGCAGGGACGAGGGATGAGGGAAACGCAGCAGACGGGCGTTTTTCAACTGCCTACTTCTTGCTGACCCTGCAGGGAAGTCCCTTTAAGTTCGGCGTCCCGTACTCTTTTCCCAGTTTACCGACCGACGTGAGCATGTTGAAGTTCGACGTCTGCCAGTCGTACTGTGTCTCCGGGTCGCCCTCGGGGAACCACCAGCCGTGGGCGGCGCACAGAACGCGCGCATCGAGCGCGTCGCTGAAATAGGCCACCTGGGTGATCTTCCCGTAGGGGGTCTCGATGAGGACCTTGTCGCCCTCGGCGATGCCGAACTTCCCGGCCGTCTCCGGATGGATCTCCAGCCTCGGGTCGGGATTCAGTTTCCGGAGCTTCTCGATCCAGCGGTACGAGGAATGGAGGTAATAGCGGCTCTTGGCGCTTGTCAGAACGAGCGGGTAGGCCGGATCCTCCGCCTCGGGCAGTCCCTTGTAGACGGGAAGCGGCGAGAGCTTGAACTTCTCGGCGGTGCTCAGCCTCAGCTCCACCTTCTGCGTCGGTGTCCCGAAGCCCTTCTCCTCGTATTTCTTGAACCGCTCGGGCCCCTTCAGATAGCCCTTCTCGCAGAACTGGGCGTAGGTGAGGCCCGCGGGCTTCACCACGTCTTCGGCGAACTCGTCGAAGTTCTCCTTCCAGAGCTCCTTCGGCGTCATGAGCTTGCCCAGCTCGTTCATGATCTTGATGTCGGGCCAGCACTCGTCGGGCGGCTCCACCACCTTGGGCCGGGCCAGGATGTATCCGTGGCCGATCCCGATGTGGCCGATGTCGTTGAACTCGAATTGCGTCGCGGCGGGCAGCACCACGTCGGCCATGGCCGCCGTGGGCGTCATGAAGATCTCGGCGACGGCCAGGAAATCAAGCTTCATGAAGGCCTCGTAGGTGAGCCGGCTGTCGGCGTAGGAGAGCATGGGGTTGCAGCACATCATGTAGGCGCCTCGGATCGGGTAAGGGACATCCTCCAGGATCGCCTTGCGGAAGAAGGCCGGGGCGTTCGTCATGAGGCGCGGGATGATGCCGTGTGAGTTGCCGATCATCTCCTTGCGCTTGTCGGGGATGAGATCGGCCCGGACCAGGGGTGCCAGACCCAGCATCTTGGGGTCCCGGGGGTCTACGTTTCCGCCGGGGATATCGAGGTTGCCCGTGATCGCCATGAGGCAGATCAGGGCCCGCGTCGTCTCGAAGGTCTGCGTGTTGTGCTCGATGGGGTTTCCCCACTGGATGGCCGCGGGCTTGGCTGCCGCGTAGGCCCGGGCGGCCTGGCGGATGGTGTCGGCCGGCACCCAGGTGATCTCGGAGACTTTCTCCGGCGTGTAGGATTTGACATGGGCGGCGAGCTCGTCGAAGCCGTGGGTCCACTTCTCGACGAACTCCTTGTCATAGAGCCCTTCCTCGATGATGACGTTCAGGAACCCCAGGGCGAGCGCCGCATCGGTCCCGGGGCGCAGCTGGAGCCAGTGTTTGGCCTTTTTGGCCAGATCGATCCGCCGCGGGTCGATGACGATGATCTCAGTGCCGTCCTTGATCTGCTTCATCAGCATGCTGCAGATCTCGCCCTCCTCGTTGGTGGCGGTGATGTTGCTCCCCCAGAGGACGACGAGCTTGCTTGCGTAGTGCAGATCCGCCACAGGGTAGAACCCGCAGGTGTGAACGCCCGTGATTTCACGGGGTGCGTGGCAGACGTCCTGGGAGGCGATGATGTTGGGCGAGCCGAAGAGGTTGGCCAGGCGGATCTGGATGAAGTGGTCGAGCCCCTTGGGCATGCCCACGCCGAAGGCGACACCCTTGGCACCGTACTGCTCCTTCACCTTCAGCAGGCCCTCGGCAACAGTCTTCAGGGCCTCATCCCACGAGACCCGTTTCCATTTCCCCTCGCCGCGCTTGCCGGCCCGCTTCAGGGGGTAACGCAGACGCTCCGGGTGGTTGAGCTTGTCCGCCGAGGCAAGCCCCTTGATGCAAGTGTAGCCCTTGCTGAGAAATCCCGTCGGGTCTCCCTTGATCTTCACGATCCTGTTGTCCTGAACCCCCACGAGGAGCGTGCAGCCCCCGTGGTCCATGCGCGCGCAGTGCGTTTTTACCCATCGGATATCTTCTGCCATTGATCCTCTCCCCTTGATGCATGATCCGCTCAGGCGACCTGTCGCCAACTGCGGTCAGGGGCACCTTACACCATTTGTCAACAGGCTGCAAAACCTTATTTGGTGCCCCTCCCGCGGGAATTTTAGCCGTTGCCCGGCAGCTGGCCTAGACGATGTCCATGTTCCAAACGGAAGGGCGCGGCACATCTCTCACACGCAACCAGACCTCCACGACATCCCCGCAGTCGTCGGACGGGATTCTCCCGCACCCGTCATGCTTTTCGAGGGGCCTGGCGTTTGCGGGGTCTGTCCCGTAGTCGATCAGCTTATCCGAATAGTCCCTGCCGGTTGCGGCAAAGAGGTTTTTCAGGATCTCGAGAGTGATGTCCCGGTCCTCTTTCATGACTCTGCAACCTCTGCATCCGTTTCATGGCCGCCTGTCGGCCGCCCGCTTGGACTAACCATAAACGGAGTCAAATACAACATGGCGGGTGGAAAAACGAGTTCTGCGGAAAGACTTACGTCCGCGACGTTTCTATGGTACCCTTTTTTCAACAATGGCAGGAGGGAGGTCAAGGGCCATGGCAAAGAAACGGCTTGTGGTTATCGGCGGAGACGCGGCAGGGATGAGTGCCGCAGCCCAGGCAAAAAGGCTGAACAAGGAGTTGGATGTCATCGCCTTCGAGAAGGGGCCGCACACCTCCTATTCGGCCTGAAGCATCCCCTACTACGTCGGCAAGGTTGTCGACGATGTCAAAACGCTGATCGCGGTTACGCCGGAGGAATTCAAGTCCGATTACGGCATCGACGCCCGGGTGCTCCATGAGGTCGAGGAGATCGACGTGAAAAACCGGCGTGTCCGCGTCCATTCACTGGCGGACCGAAAGGAATGGTGGGAACCCTTCGATCAGCTCCTGATCGCAACGGGGGCCCTGCCATACTGCCCCGAGGTGCCCGGTTCGGGAGCCGACGGGATATACGGCATTCACTCTCTGCAGAGCGGGATTGCAGTACGGAACGCCGTGGACAACGAAAAGCCGGGAACTGCCGTTGTTGTAGGCGGCGGCTACATCGGCCTCGAGATGGCCGAAGCGCTCGTGATGCGGGGGCTCGACGTCTCCCTCGTGGACCGTGGCGCCCAGGTCATGAACACGCTGGACCCCGACATGGGATCCCTCGTTTCCGATGCCCTTGTCGAGGCCGGCGTCAATCTTTATCGTGAAGAGGCTCTTGTGGCCTTCGAGGTGGCCAATGGCCGCGTCAAGGCCGTCGTGACCGACAAACAAACCCTTCCCGCCGACATCGTCATCCTCGGCCTCGGCGTGCGCCCGAATACGGAGCTTGCAGCCCGGGCGGGAATCGCGCTCGGCGTGAGGGACGCCATCAAGGTCAACGACCGGATGCAGACGGGCATCCCTGGCGTCTGGTCGGCGGGCGACTGTGCCGAGTCCTTCCACCTCGTGAGCCGCCGTCACGTGAATATCGCCCTCGGCACCATCGCAAACAAGCAGGGCCGCGTGGCCGGCATCAACCTGGGCGGGGGCTATGCCACCTTCCCGGGTGTTGTCGGGACAGCCGTCAGCAAGATCTGCAAGTGGGAAGTGGCCCGGACGGGCCTCCAGGAGCACGAGATCAAGACCCTCGGGCTGGAGTATGTCACGGCGAAGATCGAGAGCAAGACACGCGCCGGCTATTACCCTCACGCCGGCCCCATTACCGTGAAGGCCCTCGCCGAGAAAGGTTCCGGGCGCCTGCTGGGCGGCCAGATCGTCGGCATCGAGGGGGCGGCCAAACGGATCGACATCTTTGCCACGTCCCTCCACGCGGGGTTTACCTGCGAGCAGATGATCAATCTGGATCTCAGCTATGCCCCGCCCTACTCGGGGGTGTGGGACCCCGTCCACATCGCTGCGCGCCAGGCAGACAAAGCCGTGAAGTCTGCTTCCTGAATAGAAATCGCTCAGATTCTTCAAAACCCGGGGAGACTCGATCCCCCGGGTTTTCTCGTCCGGACACTCTTGCTCAAGCACAAATTTCCTGCGGCCGGGCCGGCTGTTTTCTGACTTGCCGCAGTTGCGGATGGAAAATTTCTTGACAGCCTCCATTATTTCTGATTATTCTGATTGCGCTGATTGATCAGAATCAATCCATCGATTGCGAGGTGCCTGACCCATGATGAAAAAGAAGAAGGACGAAGCCTGCTGTCTCACGTCGGAAAAGTTCACGAGCCGCTGCCGAATGGAATCCCTCATCGGCATCGACGAGAGGGGACAGATGGTCCTCCCCAAGGAGCTCCGCGATCGGGCGAAGATCGGCACGGGGGACAAGCTGGCCCTGATCAGCTGGGAGAAGGACGGGGAGATCTGCTGTTTCACCCTCGTCAAGGCGGATTTTCTGGCCGACAAGGTGAAGGACTTCCTCGAACCCATCATGATGACCCGCTGAAAAAACCGGAGGCACGCAATGGAAGAGAAAGATATCAAGAATGTTGTCCGCGAAAAATACGGAAATATCGCCGCCACGTCCGGCTCCTGCTGCCCGTCGGCATCGTGCTGCGGCGGGACCGCCTTTGTCACGGAGATCGGCAGGAAAATCGGCTACGCCGAGTCCGATCTCTCGGCGGCCCCCGAGGGTGCAAACCTGGGTCTCGGGTGCGGCAACCCCATCGCCCTGGCGTCGCTCAAGGAGGGCGAAACGGTCCTCGACCTGGGCAGCGGCGCGGGATTCGACTGTTTCCTGGCCGCCGGCCGTGTAGGCCCCAGGGGGAAGGTCATTGGCGTCGACATGACGGCCGAAATGATCGAGAGGGCGCGGGAGAACGCCCGGAAGGACGGCGTTGAAAACGTCGAGTTCCGACTGGGGGATATCGAACACCTGCCCGTCGAGGAAGCGAGCGTCGACGTCATCATCTCCAACTGCGTCATCAACCTGGCCCCCGACAAGGGCCGCGTTTTCCGGGAGGCCCACCGTGTCCTGAGACCGGGGGGCAGGCTCATGGTTTCCGACATCGTGCTCACAAAGCCGCTGCCGGATTTCGTGAAGAACTCCGTTGCCGCCTACATCGGCTGTGTCGCCGGCGCCGCCCTTAAGGAGGATTACCTGGGAGCGATGCGGCAGGCGGGTTTCGAGGACGTAACGGTCCAGGGCGAGGCGCCCTTTCCCGTGGACTGCATAACAACAGACCCCATGCTTTCGGGGCTTGCCGAATCCCTGAACCTCTCCATGGAAGAGCTGGCGCGGCAGGCCGCCGAGACCGTTGTGAGTGTCCGTGTCTCGGGGATAAAGAGAGGAGGTTGAAACATGACTCCCGATGAGATGCGAGAAAAGTCGATGGCGTTATTTGACAAGCGGTTTCACTGAAGCCAGGCCCTTCTTGCGGTCGGGCAGGAAAAGCTGGGAAGAGGGTACAGCGAGGATCTCATGCGTGCCGTGGGTCCGCTCGGCGGAGGGTTGGGCCGCGGGGAGGTCTGCGGGGCGGTCACGGGGGCCGTTGCCGTCTTCGGCCTGATCTTCAGCCGCGGCAAAGAAGAGGAACGGGAAAACCTCCGTATGTGGCCGCATATCCAGACATTCATTGACCGGTTCCAAAAGGAGATTGGTCGGGGGAGCATCTACTGCCGGGATATTGCCGGGGTGAACTGGCGGGATCTGGAAGCCGTCAAGGCATTCCATCGAAGTGGGAAAATTCTGGATTGCCGGCGACTGACCGGGGAGACGGCGCGCCTGCTCGGTGAATTCCTGGAGGGGATCGAGCAGGGGAAATGACGAAGTGCTGTCATCGAGGAAGCGGTTGACCGACAGCCGGCAATACGTTCAGGCCGTTGCCCCCGATTCCCTTTCCATCAGCTCTCGCCTGTGTTATTCTTTAAATTATACAGGACCTGCTACGGCGAAATCATAGCAGGCTCCGCCTTCTTTCCAGTAACGTCAACCCGTCCATTCACCCGATAACACACGAACTGTCGTGAAAAGGAGGATCCCATGAAAAAGGCGATCCTGACAGGTTTTGTCCTTCTGGCTGCAGCCCTGCTGACTGGCCCCGCCCTCGCCTCGGCGCGCGACGTGCCCCCCATCGTTTCCGTGGAATGGCTGCAAAAAAACGTCGGCAACCCCAGACTGATCATAATGGACATCCGCAAGCTCGAGGAGTACGGCGCCGGGCACATCCCCGGGGCCGTCTACGCCTTCTACGGTACCTGGTTATACCCCAAGGAAGGGAAACACATGGAAATCCCCATGGCCGACGACCTCTTCGAGGCCATGGGTGACGTGGGGATCCGGGAGGATTCCATCGTTGTCGTCGTCGGCAGAACCGACAATTTCTTCGACCGGATCGAAGCAGCCCGCGTCGTCTGCACCCTTTTCTATGGCGGCCTGAAGAGCGCAGGGATCCTCGATGGAGGGATCGAGGCCTGGGTGAGGCAGGGGAAGCCCCTCTCGACTGATTTCGCCAGGGGGAAAAAGACTGACTATCAAGGCACTCTGAACAGGACGATCATGGCCGACAAGGACTTTGCCGTCAAGCAGTTCGGGAAGGCCCTCTTCGTCGATGTGAGGGAACGAGTCCTGTACAGCGGCGAAAAAAAACAGGAATATGTGACCCGGGCCGGCCACATCCCGGGCTCCGTGAACCTGCCCGCCTCGGAGGCCTACACGCCGCTGGGGACCTTCAAGAGCCTAAGCGAGATGGAGGCGATTGTGTCAAAGGTCGTCGGCACGGACAAATCGAAGGAGATCATCACATACTGCGACGCCGGCAAGTGCTGCCCCACCTGGGCCTTTGTCCTGAGGGAAGTGCTGGGTTACCCGAATGTGAGGCTCTACGACGGCTCCTTCGAGGAGTGGTCCAAGGACCCGACACTGCCCGTGATCAAGTAGCGGCAGCAATCCGCCGATCGCAAAGGGCCCTTTCCCATCATCGATAAGCGGTAACCCCGGAGTGCGGAAAAAGAAGCCCGGGAAAAAGGGGCTTCCGAGGGAAACGATGATCAAGATCGGCACCTATTCCTACGATGAATACGTTCAGCTCGTGAAATCCTTCCATGGAAACATGGCCCCCGGCCTCATCATCGGCGGCTGAAGCCGAAGAAGGAGCAGGATCTCCAGGCGATCCTCGATCAGATCAGGGAAGCCGGCGACGCCATCATGACGCTGCAGAAGGTAAAAGTTGATCCGAAAACGCTGCACCGTCCGAAACTGGGGAAGGTGGCCGTCTGTCCGGGATGCGGTGAGACTTACCCCGTGAGGGACGGGGAGCGCTGCAAGGCCTGCAGGGGAGAATCGCCCTACCTGTGAGGGTCTTAATCCGCGGCCCGCAATATCCTGCGGAAACCGGATCGTGCCGCTCGATAGGATTCCCGGCGATCATTTGCCGGCTTTTTTCGCCACGGGGCGGATAGCGGCAAGCCCCTTCAGGATCTCCATCTCGCCCACGTACTTTCTCGTGTCGGAATCCGAATGTTTGATCACGCAGGTCGGGGTGGAGTCCACCCGGTGCTCGCGGATCAACCGGTTGAGCTCGGGCTGGGCGGTGCGGAAGTCGAAGGGGGTAAAGGCGACTTTTTCCCTTCGGAACGCCTCCTCGATCCTCTCGTCCATCCAGAACACATTCTCCTTTCCCGCCAGTGTGAAGAGAACCTTTCTGGCCCGCATGGCCGACCTGTAATCGGGGGTAGCCTTGGCGGCATAGAGGTAGAACTTGGCAAACAGCGGTGTCTCCTTGTGCATGGGTGTGTCCACGAAGCGGATTTTCACATTGCCCTGTTTGTAGAGTGCATCGAGAACCGGCTCGAGCTTCGGTTCGAGCGCCTGGCAGGGTGGGCAGAAGTAGTCCGAGAAGATGAGAACCTCGTGGGGGCCGCGACCGTAAGAGGGGATCGTTTCGTTATCTGCACCGGCAACTGAAGTGACAGAAATGATGAAAACGAACAGGAAAAAAGCAGACAAAGAAAAGAAGCGGTGCAGGGTCCACTCATTCAGGGATTTGCGACTTGTCACGATACGTCCTCCATTCGATGGAACTGCTTGCCGTTGATCTGCAAACGGCAGGCCACATCTGTCAGATGGATGGAGGAGCGAGAAAGCGTCCCGCGGGCGCAGGGGCAATCGCATTCAGCCGAACAGGGTGCAGATCTTGTAGGCCGTCATGATGACGATGAGGACGCCGAAGATCTGTTTCAGGCGTCCGCTGGGGACGTAGAGGCTCGTGAGCCTCGCGCCGATAAAGGAGCCCACGGCGCCGACGGCCAGCAGCGTGACGGTCAGATTGAAGTCCCACTGGGCCGTCCCGATGTGGGGGATGAGGGACGAAAAGGACGGCGGGCAGACGGCGAAGGCGTTGATCCCGGCGGCCATCTTGGTGTTGAACCCCACGATGATCAGGGTCGGCATCAGGAGAAAGCCCGGCCCGATGCCCAGAAACCCGCTCAGGATGGAAATGGGGACGGCGAGAATGAGGGCGAGCCGAAAGTTCTCCTGGCCCGGCCGCTCCTGCACGGGCCGGAAGAGCCTGTAGGAGAGGTAGAGGACCGAGGCCAGGTAGGCAAACCAGACATAAACCTGGTCGACAAACTGGACTAGGTAAGCACCCGCCGGCGCCGTCAGGGTCGTGATCAAGGCCAGCGTGATCGCCTTTCGCCAATCCACGAGTCCGCTCCGGGCAAAGCCGAAAACAGCAAAGAGGGCCGTGATTCCGTTGAGCAGCAGACTCAGGGGCTGGACCTGGTGAACCAGATCCGGGAGAAAGAGCCCCAGGAACGGGACGGCGGAGAATGCCACGCCGAGGCCGAGCATCCCCGAGACCACGGAAAGGATGAAAAGACCGATTGCCATGATGACCAGCGCGTTCATGATACTTTCTCCTTCCGGCTGAGCGCTTCACGCACCGTCGCCGCCCTGTCGCTGGTTTCGGTTTTCAGATTTCTTTGTCTCTGGCCGGCGGATCTCCCCCATGGTCTTGCAGATGGAATCCCGGATCACCCGCACCCCGTCATGTTTCCGCTTTGCATTCCCCGGATGCCTTCAGGTCCAAGAGCCACTGCCTGATCCGGTTCCGGTCGGGCAGCGTCCCCACGCAGACGACACGGCCGTTGATCACCAGGGCCGGCACGCCCATGAGCCCGTATTTCGCGATTTCGGCGGGGTCCGTCACGTGGGAGAGATCCCCGGGCATTTTCAACTCGACCAGGACCTCACGGACATCCTGCTCCATCCTTGCGCAGTTGTGGCAGCCCGGCCCCAGGACCTGGATGCGGACGCCGCCAGCCGGCGCCTCTTCCGGAGCCTCCCCGGTGAAGGCCTTGAATGCCCGCAGCAGGGCATCCTTGTATTCCTCCGCCATTTTCTGAGGGATGTAGTTCTGTTCCGCGATCCCCCGATAAAGGATCTCCCGGCATTCTTCGTCCGTCTTGCCGGCCGCTGTCGCGGCCAGGTCGGTCATCACCTTCTTCAGGCCGACAATCCCGATGGACCGATCCCCCATTGAAACCTGCACGATGTCGCTGGCCATAAATGTCCCCCTCAACTCTTTTTTCTTCCCGTGTACCCTACGGTTGCTCCTGCCGGCAAAAATCCTCGACGGCCTTGCGGATGGAATCCCGGATCACTCGGACCCGTGCAAGCTTTTCCTCCTCTGTGCCCTCGACCCTCGAGGGGTCCGTGAATCCCAGGTGAACGTGTTGTGCCAGCCCAGGGAAGATGGGGCAGGCCTCCGCCGCCGACTCGTCGCAGACGGTGATGACGTAAGAAAACCGGGTTCCGGCCTTCAGGACATCGAAGACGCTCCGCGTCGACTTGTGGGAAATGTCGATCCCTGCTTCCCCCATGACGGCCACGGCCAGGGGGTTCAGCACTCCCGGATCGAGGCCCGCGCTTTCGGCCTCGAAGCGATCGCCGCAGAGGTGGTTCATCCACGCCTCGGCCATCTGGCTCCGGGCGCTGTTGTGGATGCAGACGAAGAGGACTTTCTTCCTATCCATGGCCACTCAGCCCTTCAGCTTCTGGTAGAGCCCCGTGAGCTTCGTCCGGTAAGCGTTGCGGATCATGGCCTCGTCCTCTCCCAGGGGCCTGACGGGGATGAGGTCCATCACCTCGTCGGGGGAAAGCCCCGAGTCATCCATGGTCTCGACGGCGCCTTTCAGCATCTTCCTGATCCCCTTCCATGCCTGCTTGTCGGTCAGGCCGAAGGACTTGCCCAGCTCCAGGAGCTCATAGAACTGAAACCACAGATAGGTGGGACCCATTGCCGTGATGATCGCATAAGCCTCGAGTTTTCCCTCGTCCACCTCGGGGCAGTCGCCCAGCTTTTTGAAAAGCCTGGAGAGTTCCTCTTTTTCCTGTTTTGAGATCCCCGGGCCGAAGGCGACGGGATTGTAGCCTTCATTGACGACGGATGGGGCATTGGGGATCATCCGGACGATCCGGTTGAAACCGCCCAGTCCCGCCGAGAGGGCCTTGATCGTGAAACGGGGGGCCAGTGAAACCAGCACCGCGCCCGGTTGAAGCGCCGCTTTGATCTCGCCGAGGCCTGCGCCGATTGCCGGGGGGTGGAGGGCAAGAAACACGATTTCCTGGGCCGCGGGCCTCCCATTGTCGCCCTGCGAGATCGCTACTTTCGGAAATCTTGCCTTGAGCTTTTGCAACACCTCCGCGTTTGCGTCGCTGACGACGACGGTTGCCGGAAGCATCCTTTTCCGATTCAGCGCCTCGAGAAAGATCCGAGTGATCCTTCCTGCGCCAATGAACCCCATCGATTTGTATGGCATCGCAAAATCCTCCATCCGGACTGAGATCGCTTTCCCCTGTCAGACGGCTGAGGCGCCCCAAAGGATAAGCATGTCCGACAACAGCATGATTACTGCATAATGCCTCAAGGACAGCACCATGCAGGACGGGGGTGGCCTGGTTCAGGAACCGCAGCATCCGCCATCGGCCGGGTTCAGGGTCGGGAAGACAGGACCGTCCGACCTGCCGCTGCGCACGGCGAGCTTCACTTTTTCAATATCGGCTTTTTCCAGGTTGGAATTCATGTTCTTTTCGATGCCAAGCTCGGTCAGCACGACATAATTCCGAAGCGGCACCTCGGCATGCTCCAGGATCGCGCGGATGCACCCCACGGAGCAGCCGTCGATGGCCACCATGGCCGGGACGTTCTTCGCGTAGCGGACGAATTTCTCCAGGTGCGCCCCGATGGCCGCCAGGCAGAACATCTGACCGAAGCCTTCGCGTGTCAATTCCACGGCTGCCTGATTCGCGAGCTGGCCCACGTTGGATGCCCCGGAGCAAGCCAGGATCATCCGCTTTTGCTGTGACGGGTTTGTCATGATTGCCCCCTTTCGTACAGGGTTGACATGTCTCAGGCCCCTGCCTTAAGCCACTCGAGGATCTCCTCCTTCTTCGGGATCTTTCCCACGGCCTTCACCTTGCCGTCGATGACAACGGCGGGCGTGCTGAAGACTCCGTAGCCGGCAATCTCCTTGAAGTCGGTCACCTTGGCCACGGTGGCCTGCACGCCGGTCTCTGAGATGGCTTCCTTCACAAGCTTTTCCACCAGGCTGCAGCGGGAGCAGCCCGGCCCGAGTACTTTGATCTCCATTGGAATCACTCCTTCCTGTCTATGCCAGCGGCTTGCGCGCGCCGCCGTTTGATCTCGTTTTCGCCGAAAAAGATCTTCTTTCAGCCATGGGCGTCTCCCCCCTTCGATACCGCCTCCTGCGGGGAGGCCTCTCCGCTGAAACGGTTGATCACAGCGATGATCGAGAAGAGGATCGCCAGGAAAGCGGCCAGGCTGGCTCCGAGGACCCATGCGCTTGCGCCGTCCACCCATGCCCCATAGATAAGCCCGGCCGAAGTGCTGAACAGGGCCACCCAGCCCACATAGGTCCATGTGCGGGTCCTGCCGATGATGGTAGACGTCATGAGGATGCTCTGCAGCGAGAGCTCGGGGTCGGCCATCAGGTAGGCGATCAGGGGCCCCGGGTGCATCCCCAGGGAGAGAAACATCTTGGCGACGGGTACTTCGACGAGCGTCGGGAAGTACATGAAGACGCCGAAGACAACGCCCGCCAGGTTAGCCAGCAGGGTGTTCTCGCCGGCCAGGGCCTGGATCCACTCCGGACGGATCAGCTGCCGGATGATGCCTACGGCAAAGACGCCCACGACGAGCAGAGGGAAGATCTGGCGGACGAAACGCCAGGTCTCCCAGAACCACATCTGGATTTCGAATGCCTCATAGAACCGGCGGGCCATGAAGAACAGGGCCGCCATGGCTGCCGTAACGCCGAACATCTTCCCCGTCAGGCGGATCTCAAGGCCCTTCGCGGTTGCCTCGACGCCCATTGCCGCAAAGATCAGCGTGGCGGCGATCAGGGCCAGGGAAACCCAGGTCCAGAGGTTGTAGCCCTCGTGCACCCGGCCCAGGCCCCTGATGGCGGAAAGCCCGATGAGGACGAGAAGCCCGATGAGAAAAACCCCCTGCACCGATACGCCCTCCTCGCCCTTGGCCGGATCGAAAGGGACCAGCCAGTTGAGGAAACCCTGGAAACTGTCCATTCCCGGGAGGGGAAGCGTGAAGGAGGCGTAGGAATCCAGCAGGAGGGACACCTTAAGGGTGCCGAAGATCAGCAGGGACACCATGGTGACCAGAAAGACCAGCGTTGCCGGGCGAAGCGACCCGTCACCGACATACCCCTCATCGGCAGCCTCTGCGTGGGCCTGGTCGGATTTGCGGAAGATGACGCCCATGATGAGGCCGATCCCGATCCCGAAAACAAGGGTGAGAATGACCCTCGCGATGGCGAAGTCGGCGCCGAGGGCGACCCCCGTGTAGGAGAGGGCCAGGATGTTCCCCGCCGGGGCGAAAAAGAGAAAGGTGATAGCCGGGCCGATGCCGGCGCCCTTCATGAAGATGCCCGCGAAGAGCGGGACGATGGTGCAGGAGCACACGGCCAGAGTGCTTCCCGCCAGGGCCGCGGCGGGATAGGCCACGTACTTCGGGGCATTACGCCCCAGGTAGCGGGTTACCGATTCCTTTGGAACCAGGGCTGAAAGGGCCCCGGCGATGAAGAAGGCCGGTACCAGGCAGAGCAGAACGTGGGCGGCCAGGTAGGCGGCGAGGCTTCCCAGGCCGCTCTGGAGAAGTTGTATGACGTAGTTTCCGATGTCCATGGTGCTGATCCTTCTTTTATATAGCTTCTAGACGATACATAGGGTGATTATCTCCTGCGGATGTCCTCTCTCAGGATCCCGGGGGCCCGGTCCAGCAGGTCACGGATTTCGGAGTCTTCATGGAGCCAGTGTTTGAGATTCCCCAGGAGGTTTGCGGCATAGGGGCTTTCCCGCCCGTCGGCCAGTTGATAGTTGACCCAGAGGCCCTCTTTCTTGGACCGGACAAGCCCGGCGTCCTCGAGCACTTTCAGGTGCTTGGAAACCGTGGGCTGCGCGATACCCAGGGCCGTCTGGATCTCGCAGACGCACATCTCCTTCTGCTGGAGCATCTTGACGACCTTGACCCGGTTCGGGTCCGACAGTGCCTTCATTACCCGTATGAAATCCTTCATGGCTCACTCCAATATATTGCTATATAGCTATATAGTTATTTGGCTGGCTCCTGTCAACAGGAAAAATGCCTCCCGGTCCGGAAGAGAATTTTCGGGATTGCATCGAGGAGGGAGAAGGTATATAGGTTGCCCGGACCGCCCCGCGGTGGCGGTTCGGGCAGCCGCAAGGCCCATGATTTATAAGAGGATGCGAGAGATGACCGAACAGAAAGACACCGAACAGTACGAGCGCATGGCGCAGCTCTACATGAAGGAGAAACGCTACCCCGAGGCGATTGCCGTCTACCGGCAGCTCATCAAGATGAAGCCCGACATGGATTCCTTCGTCCTGTGCCTGGCCTGGGCCCTCAAGGACAACGGAGAGGTCGAGGAAGCCGTGAGCCAGTTCGAGAAGCTCTTCCAGAAAGAACTGGCGAGGAGGGTCTTCACGGGGTTTGCCTACGACGAGCTGGTGCGGCTCTTCCGCGAGACGAAGCAGCACGACCGGCTCGTGGGGGTCTGCGAGCGGGCCGTGGCCGTCCAGTCGAAGGACCTCGCCCTGCTCTACACCCTGGGCGATGCCTACCTGCGGGCAGGTCAGACCGAAAAGGCGCGTCAGATCTTCCAGGGGCTCCTGGACGAAGAGCCCGATTCCTCCCAGTACCATGCCGCCATGGGCAATGCCCTCATCGCCGCCGGCCGTTTCGAAGAAGCGGAGGCGTCCTACCAGAAAGCCATTGAGAACGACTTCCCGGGCAAGGCGGGGGTCTTCCTGAACAAGATGGGGCACGCCTGTATGCTGGCCGGTGCCTTCGAGCGGGCCGAAAGCGCTTTCCGCCGAGCCGTGGACGCCTTCAGCGAGGAGCCGATCTTTCGCTGTGACCTGGGGGATGCTCTTGTGATGCTGGGGAGGGTGGACGAGGCCTTCCGGTCCTATGGCGATGCCGTGCGCGTCAACCCCGCTTTCGAGGGGACGTACTATCACCGGCTCGGCAACCGTCTCCTGAAAGAAAATCGCGCCCCCGAGGCGGTCGATGCCTTCCATCGGGCGGGCGCGGCTGATCCTTCAAACGCTTTTTATAAACTCGCCCTTGCCAATGCCCTCAGCTCCTGCGGGCGCACCGACGAGGCTAAAAGAATCCTCGAGACCCTTAGAAATCAGGCGGAGGAGCCTTGAGGAGCTTTGCGAAGCGGTCCTTTTCCGCAGCCTTCTCGAAGGCCTCCTCGGGGCTGATCAGGCGCCTCTGCAGCAGATCGGCAATGGCATCGTCGAGCGAGATCATGCCCATCCGTCTTCCCGTCTGGATCACCGTCATCAGCTGATAGGTCTTCTGCTCGCGGATCAGGTTTGCCGCCGCGGGCGTCACCAGGAGGATTTCCAGGGCCGCGATCCGGCCCGGCTTGTCCATGCGCTTGAAAAGCGCCTGGGACATGACTCCCTTGAGCGATTCCGAAAGCGATGTCCGGATCTGCGACTGCTGATCCGCCGGGAACATGTCGACAATACGGTCGATGGTCCGCGTGGCCCCCATGGTGTGCATGGTGGAGAGGACCAGGTGCCCCGTGTTGGCCGCCTCGATGGCCAGCATCGTCGTCTCCAGGTCGCGCATTTCGCCGACGAGGATGATGTCGGGGTCCTCACGAAGGGCGGCTCTCAGCGCCTTGGCGAAGGACTGCGTGTGGGTCTCCACCTCGCGGTGGTTGACGATGCACTGCTTGGGCTGGTGCACGAACTCGATGGGGTCCTCGATCGTGACGATGTGGCATTTGCGGTTCGCGTTGGCGTGTTCGATGATGGCCGCCAGCGTCGTGGACTTGCCGCTTCCCGTGGGGCCCGTGAGGAGCACGAGACCGCGGGGCAGCATGGCCAGCTGCTTCAGCACCGGGGGCAGACCCAGCTGGTCGACCGTGAGAACCGTCGAGGGGATTTCGCGGAAGACGGCGCCGATGCCGTTTTTCTGTTTGAAGTAATTGCAGCGGTAGCGGGCGATGCCCCTGACCTCGTAGCCGAAGTCCAGGTCCCCTGTCTCCTCGATTTCCTTGCGCTGGCCGGGGGTGAGGATCTCGAAGAGCATCTCCCGCAGTTCCTCGTCATCGAGGGATTCGTCGGCGATCTTTTCCATGTCGCCGCGGACGCGAAGGGCCGGCGGCGAGCCGGCGAAGAGGTGGAGGTCGGATGCGCCCCGGTCGTGCTGCAGGGCGAACAGGTCGTCGATTCTTGCCATACAGAAATCCCCCTTCAGGAAAATCACAAAACCGAGAAGGAGATGTGCAAGTTCTGTGCCCCTAGTGTTTCAGAACAAGTTCTTGACAGGTGATTTTCAGCTGGTGTATAAACGTAGCTCCTTTCGGATAGTTGGGCAAAAAGTGGGGATGTAGCTCAATTGGGAGAGCGCCGCGTTCGCAATGCGGAGGTTAGGGGTTCGATCCCCCTCATCTCCACCATTTTTTCCCTTCATCCATGTCGGCACGGACATACACCATCGCCACTCCACCGCTACCGATTCCCTGCTTCATAGTCCTTCCGGGCGAGTCAACTGCGTTCAGAGAACCCATTTGCGGCAGACGCATTTCCGTCAGCAGACGGTCCCCCGTTATTGCGCAGACATGAAAAGGAACATTCCAGATTGGGTCAGCAGCGATAATCCCTTTTTTCTCCGATAGATGCCTGATGGTATGCCATTTTGGCCCGGTTGCCACATCAGGATTTGTCGAGTCGCTTCCCGGTATCATGCCAGTTAAACGCTTGATATAAAAAGCTAAATCACGAAGCCCCCCGGCGCCGGCATTCCTGGCATGCCTCATGCCTCAGTGAGGGGCAAGGCTGATGATTCAACATGACTGCAACGGCCCGGAATGGAGGTACGCAATGCCGGAGAGAATCGACAGGACGGACAATTTGAAGGAGATCCCGCTCCGAAGTTTTGCCATACGCCCCCTGCTTCAAAGCATCCTCGGCGAAAAGTATTGCTCGGCCAACCGGATCGTCGTGCTGGAAGACACGCCCTCTGAAATCAGGGTGGCCGTTCCGGAGCGATCTTTAGCCTGTATCGACGAGATCCGGAAAGTGCTGCCCCGTCAGAAACGCATCGATCTCTACCTGGGGGATCAGATGGAAATCGAGTGGGTTTTTGTGCGGGGATACGATCTGTACGATCTCAATCATTCTTACTGACAGCGATTGCAAGCGCGCAGGCCGTGCATTCCCGGGATCGCAGATCGCAAAAAAATTTTGTACGGGGTCGTCAGTCCCCGCCGCGTGGCGCTCCACGCTCGCGTTGCCCCGAACCCCTTCCTCGAAAAGGATTCGCACATCACACTCGTCGGGCAGACAGGATGGCTGTCGTGCCCGATTCCTTTAAGAATTCTTCCCATAAGGCGCCATCCGGTTTGACTTTTGCATTACAACCATTCTGCTGCCGAATACTTCTACGGGGTGGTCAGAAACGATGCGCGCGCCAAGCTATGAGAAGTTGTCGAAGAAGGCCCTGATCGACAGGCTGATCGAGGCCGAAAGACAGCTGCGCAAAGTCGGTGCGGAAAAGGGGTCCCGCAGCTCCACAAAATCAGCGCCGGATGAGCAACCGGACCCGGCACCGGCCCGAAAAAATGCGAAACGGGCCGCGGCCGCCCGCCCCGACGGCGCTGACATCAAGTCCGCTTCGGAAAAAGATTACACGGTCCTTGATCATGACGGACGAATCCGAAGGCTCTACAAAGTGGTCAAGGATATCCGGGACGATGCAGGCAAACCCGTGTTTTCCGAGGGGGCGCTTTACGAGATCAACTCGAAGCCGCGTGCCGGCTCCGAGTTGGACCACCCGGACGTTGCGGGAGAGTCGGACCAGACGGAACTGATCTGCCGGTTTCGCCCCAACGGCGCCCTGACCTTTGTCAACGAAGCCTACTGCCGCTACTTCGGCTGCGACAGGGAGGACCTGCAAGACCGGAACATTCTGCTGTCCATTTCCGAGGCGGACCGTGAAAAGGTTTATTCCCGCCTGAAGGACCTCCGGCCGGATCGTCCCGTCGACACCTACGAATATCGCGTCGTGGGCGTCTTCGGAGACATCCTCTGGAATCAGTGGACCTACCGGGCCCTTTTCGACGACAGCGGAAACATCCTGGAATACCAGTCCGTGGGCCGGGACATCACATTCCGGAAGTATACACAGGACATCCTGGAAAAACGGGCCGCCATCCTGGAGGCCGTGACGTTTGCCGCAGAGGGATTCCTGAAGGGCTCCTCCTGGAGGGATCGGATCGATAGGATCCTCGAGCGGTTTGGCGCCGCCATGAACGCCTCCCACGTTTTCCTCTGCGAGAATCGCGTCGGACAGGGGGGCGATATCGCCGTTCTCCGCAGCTACGAATGGCTCTCCCCGCAGGCGAAGGGCACCAGGAACCGGAAAAGGTTCCTTCGAAATTCAAAACTGGCTGTCCGCTTTTCCCGGTGGGTCCACGAAAAGAGCGAGGGGCGGCCGATTTTCGGTACGATCGGGCAGTTTCCCGACGGGGAAGTGGAAGACCTTGCCCTCGACAAGAAGCTCTCCATTGCCGTCATCCCTATCCTGGTAGGCGAACGCTGGTGGGGCTTCATCGGGTTTGCCGATTACTCGGGGGAGATTCAGTGGAGCGAAGACGAGATCGCCCCGCTGGGGGCCGCCTCGGAAATCCTGGGAGCCGCCATCGAGCGGGAAGAAAAGGAACGGGCCCTGGAGGAAACCCACGCCACCATCCGCGATCAGGAGCGGTTCCTTGCCGGGGTCTTCGACGCGATCCAGGACGGCATCATGGTCGCGGCGCCGGACATGACGATCCTGCGCGTCAACTCGACACTTGAAAAACGGTTTCCTCATGCCCGGACCTTTACGGGCAGAAAGTGTTATGAGGCCTATTACGGCCTGGACCGTCCCTGCAGCACCTGTGCGAGCCAAGAAACGCTCAAGACGGGGAGCGCCGCGTCAATGACCCGTTCCATTACGGGCCCCGACGGGGAGTGCAGGGTATGGGTCGAGGTTTTCAGCTACCCCTGGGTCGATTACAGCACGGGTCAACTCAAGGGCGTCATCGAGTACTCCAGGGACATCACGGAGAGAAAGCGGGCGGAAGAGGCCCAGCGGCAGTCCGAAGAAAGGCTCAAGACCTTCCTCAATTCTTTCCGGGACCCGGTTTTCCTGAAGGGCAACGACCGCAGGTACCTGTTCGTAAACGAGGCAGGCCTTTCACTTCTGGGACGCACCCGGGAAGAGACCATCGGGAAAACGGACAGCGAAATGTTTGATGCCTCGGATGCAGCAGAAAAAGAAAAGGAAAAGACGGACCTCCGGCTGCTGAAACAGGCCGGGGGCCCGTTGCTCTATGAGCAGCGGATCAAGGACCGGATCCTGGAGACGACAAAGTTCCGGGTAAATCTGGAAAATGGCCGGGTCGGCATCGGCGGCATCCTGCGCGACGTGACGGAACAGCGAATGGCGGCAGAACATATTCGCCGCAGCGAGGAGCTGCTCCGTACGTTCATCGATTCGTCCCGGGACTACATCTTCCTGAAGGACGAAGAAGGCCGAAACATCCTCATCAATCAAGCCGTTTCTGAGTTCCTCGGGCGCAGCAAGGGGGATATCATCGGCAAGACGGATGCGGAACTGCTCCCTGCCGCGCAGGCCGAGCGGAGCAGGTGCACCGACCGAAAAGTACTCGAAGCCGGCAGGACCCTTTCGTTTCAGGACAGGGAACAGGGACGCATTTTCGAGGTCACGAAGTTTCCCGTCCTCTTCAGCAATGACAGCACCGGCATTGGAGGAATCCTCCGCGACATCACGGAAAGCATCCAGGCCGAGGAGGCCCTCCGGGCCAGCGAGGCGCGCTACCGGGAACTGGCCGACACGATTCCTGCCGGGGTCTATGAGGCGACTTTGGACGGGTACTTCACCTACGCCAACAGGACTGCCATGGAGATGTACGGATACGGGGAGGACGACTTCAGACATGGGATCCACTTCCTTCAGGTCATCGCCCCCGAGGATCATGATGCGGCGAAGCACCGATTGCAGGCCATTCGCGAGGATCAGTGCCTTCCTTACATGGACTATACGTTTGTCCGGAAGGACGGGAGCCGCTTCCCCGGACTGCTGACGTCCAAACCCATGAAGCAAAACGGCCAGGTGGTGGGCTTGATGGGCGTCGTCACGGACATCAGCGAACTCAAGGAGGCGCAGGCCGCACTGCGGAAAAACGAGGCTATGCTGCAAAGCATCCTGAAAGCCGTGCCCGTTGGGATTGCCTTCGGCCACGAACGGACGCTTCAGTGGTCCAACGAATACTACCAGCGCATGACCGGTTACGGCGAGGACGATGTGAGTGGCAGGACGGCTCGGCACCTCTACGAAAGCGAAGAAGAGTTCCAGCGGGTGGGCAAGGCGCTCTATGGTAACATCGGGAAGGACGGAATCGGGGAAGCGCAGACGAGATGGAAACGCCAGGACGGAGCCATGATCGACGTCTTGCTGAGTGTGACCCCGCTCTATCCGGACGATTCGGCAAAGGGGGTTGTCATCTCGGCCCTCGATGTCACCGGGAAGAAGAAGGCCGAGGAGGCCCTCCGGGCAAGCGAAGCCCGGTATCGCGAGCTCGCCGATCACCTGCCTGTCGGGATCTACGAGGCAGACTTCGACGGCACGGTGAAGTACGCCAATACCACAGCGATGGAGATGTTCGGCTACGGCGCCGTCGAGGTGGAAAAGGGGATCAATTTTCTCGCTGTCATCGCCCCCGAGGATCGCGAGACGGCAATCCGGAACACCCGGTCGATCCGGGAGGGGACACCGCTGGTCTATCAGGAATACACGATGCTTCGGAGAGACGGAAACCGCTTTCCGACCTTGACGAGGTCACGGCCGATAACGCGAAACGGCCTGATCGTCGGCTCCTCCGGCACCGTCACGGACATCAGCGAGCTCAAACAGGCCCAGGAGGCCCTGCGGAAGAACGAGGCCCTCCTGGGAAGCATCCTGCAGGCGGCCCCCATCGGCGTGGGGATCGTCCATGACCGCATCCTGGGGTGGGTCAATGAGGGCATGACCGAGATGACGGGATACGCGGTCGAAGATATCAAGGGGAAAAGCGCCCGCGTTCTTTACCCCGATGACGAGGAGTTCGAGCGGGCGGGCCGGGATAAGTATGCCGAGATTGCCGTCAAGGGCAAAGGGGCTGTCGAGACGCGCTGGAGGCGGAAGGACGGCACCCTGATCGACGTGCACCTGAGCTCCGCCCCCATCGACCCTGCCAATCTTGCAGCGGGAGTCGTCTTCACGGCCCTGGACATCACGGCCCAGAAAAAGGCAGCACGGATTCTTCTCTTTGCCAAGGAGGATCTCGAGAAACAGGTGGCCGAACAGACGCGGGAGCTCGATGTCGCCAACATGCTGTTGAAAATCGAGCTCGATGAGCACCGCAAGACCGAAGAGGCGCTCGTCAAAAGCGAGCATCTCTACCGGGCCATCGTAGAGGATCAGACGGAGCTGATCTGCCGCTTTCTTCCCGACGGGACTCTTTCGTTCGTCAACGAAGCGTTCTGCCGCTATTTCGCAAAGAGCCGGGACGAGGTCCTCGGCACGCGCTTCCTCCCCTCGATTCACAGGGAGGACCGGCGCAAGGTCTGGTCCGCTTACGGCTCGCTGTCTCCGCATCGCCCCGTGTTTCATCTGGAGTTCCGCATCGAGATGCCCGACGACGTCCGCTGGGTGCACTGGACCAACAGGGCCGTCTACGACTCAACGGAAACCCTCGTCGAGCACCAGGGCGTGGCCCGGGACATCACGGAGCGCATCCAATCGGAGCAGCAGATCCGGGAGAGCCGCAACATGCTCCGATCCGTTTTCGACGGCATCTCCGATCCGCTCATCATGGTCCGGGAGGACATGACGCTGATCATGCTCAACCGGGCGGCCCTGCGGTTCTTCGGCGCGTTGCTGTACCGGGACATGATCGGTGCGTCCTGCCTCGAATTCTTCCAGGGCCGCTACGGCCAGGAGGCGACCCACCTCGTTCAGGCCGTCATCGCCGAGCAGGAGCCGGCCCGTTACGAGCTGACAACGAAAGGGGATTCCGCCCGGTACGAGGAGGTGTTCGTCTACCCGGTCCATGCCGGCGGCGGCAATCGCAGCATGGCCATCATCCGGATCACGGACCGCACGAAGCAGCGCTTGATGGAGCAGGAACTGATCCAGAGCGAAAAACTCGCCTCCCTGGGGCTGCTCATTTCCGGGATCGTCCACGAGATCAACAACCCGAACAACTTCATCAGCTTCAACATGCCGATCCTCCACGATTACCTCCAGGAGATCCTGCCGGTCCTCGACGAACACGCCGCAAAGACGCCCCATTACGAGGTTCAGGGCATGCCGTACGCGGAATTCCGGGCGGACGTGATGAAGCTGCTGGAGAACATCGAGCACGGCTCCACGCGGATCAACACCACCGTGGCCAAGCTGAAGGAATTCTCGCGGAAAAAAGACGAGAGGGGGGCCCGACGGATCCTGCCGGCGCACGTCGTCGAGCGGGCTGTCGCCATCTGCCATACGCAGATCCGCAAGACGGTGAAAACCTTCGACGTGCAGGTGCAGCAGGACATGCCCGAAATGGTCTCCGACCCCGACGCCATCGAACAGACCCTCATCAACCTGCTGATCAATGCCGCCCAGGCGGCGGACAAGCCGGACTCTCACATCCGGCTCAAGGCGTGGCGAGGGATCTCCGGGATGGAAGGCCTGGTCCTGGAGGTTGAAGACAATGGCTGCGGGATGGACGCAAAGACGGCCTCGCGCATCTTCGACCCCTTCTTCACGACGAAGGAGGAAGGGCTGGGCACGGGCCTGGGCCTCTACATCTCGAAAAATCTTCTCGAGTCCGTTGGAGGGTTCATCACCGTGGAGAGCGAAATCGGCAGGGGAACGACCTTCCGCGTTGTGATCCCCGATCTGAAAGACCTGGATCGCCGGGAACAATCATCCGAGCAAAAGGGAGTAGGCGCATGAACGACAGCATTCTTGTCATCGATGATGAAATGGATTTTCTCGACAGCATAAAGCGGGGCCTGATCAGTTCGGGAATCCGGGAAATCCGGGTGGAGAGCGACCCCCGCATCGCGGCGCAATCCGTTCAGCAGGGCGACCGCTATGCCGTCGCGCTCATCGACATCACGATGCCCTGGATCAACGGGGTGCAGCTGCTGGAGATCATCAAGAGCGCCAGCCCCGACACGGAGTGCATCATGGTGACGGCCGTCAACGACGCCAGGACGGCCGTCGAGTGCCTCCAGAAAGGCGCCTATGACTACCTCACCAAACCTGTCTCACGGGATGAGCTCGTCTCCAAGATCAAGCGGGCGCAGGAGAGGCGCCGCCTCCTGGAGGTCCTGTCCGTCGGCAAGACCGGAAGCCTTCCCCAGATCAAGCACAAGGACGCTTTTGCGCCTATCGTCACCCGGTCGGAAAAGATGTTGCGCCTGCTGAAGGAGGCGGAGCTTCACGCCGCAAGCGATGTGCCTGCTCTCATCACCGGAGAGAGCGGAACGGGAAAGGAGCTCCTGGCCCGGGCGATCCATCGGTCTTCCCCCCGGGCATCGTTCCCTTTCACCTCGATCAACATGGCCTCGCTGACGGGAAGTCTTTTTGACGCCGAGTTTTTCGGCCACACGAAAGGGGCCTTCACCGGGGCGGAAAAGGATCGTGCGGGATACATCGAGCATTCGAACCGCGGGACGCTCTTTCTGGACGAGATCGGGGATCTGCCCCTGGACTTTCAGGGAAAGTTGCTCCGGGTCCTGCAGGAAGGCGAGATCATCAAACTCGGCACCAGTACGGCCCGCAAGGTGGATGTGCGCTTCATTGCGGCAACCAATGCCGATCTGGACAAGCTGCTCGCCAAGGGACAGTTCCGCAAAGACCTGTACTACCGGCTCAAAGGGGCCTGGCTGAGGCTCATCCCCCTGCGGGAGCGCAGGGATGACATTCCCCTGCTCATCAGCACCTTCCTGCGGGAATTCCGGGGGGAGGAGGATCGTCAAATCGAGGAGGACGCCCTTCAGATTCTCATGAATTACGATTATCCCGGAAACGTCCGGGAACTGCGCTCCATCATCCAGTCGTCCTGCAACCTCGCGCAGCACAGATCCATCGCGGCACGGTTCCTTCCCGAGTACCTGCGGGGAGCGAAGCCGGCCCGGCGGCAACAGGCCGTCCCGATGGGAGGACCAATCGTTCCCCTGGCCGAGGCGGAGCGGGCCCACATCCTCCAGGCTTATGAGGAAACGACCCACAACAAGCTCCGGACGGCAAAGCTTCTCGGCATTGGCCTCAATACCTTGCGGCGCAAACTCGCCTCCTACGGGGTGGACTGACCCCGCCATGCGGCGGACCGGCCCTTCCCCGCAAGGCCTGTCCCTGGGACCCCCCAGGGGCAGGGCCGCCGGACATCCTCCCTTCGCGCAGGGCCTCATGAGGGCAGTCCGGTACGCAGTCCGGTGTCGGGCCGTCCCGTATCTTTTTCGCTCATCATCCGGCTGTTCGCGCCGGACCATCCCATAGTGGCACGCTCTCCCCTTTCTATATGAAATAATTGAATATTTCCCCGGCGAGTCGTCCATTCCGGCATAGGGGACTTACGCCCCGGCCGCAGGCCTTCAGGGGTGCATGACTGCAACCTGACGTGATCATTCATGAAATCATGCGTTACGACAATGGTACGACTGCTGCTCTACAGGACGTCAACCATCACAGTCGAGGTGACGTCATGTCAGTCAGGAACTTTCCGGAACGGGGCGAGGATGATGCCGCAAGACAAGCTCAGCTGATGAGCGAAGACAGGGAATGCGGCTTTGAAACGGGGTGCCCCGTCCCTGAAGCAGACCCGTCCGACGCTCCTCCGGGGAAAGCGGATCCTCCCTCGCACCCTGACGCATGCAGGGGTTTCATGGAGCAGATGCCCTTTGGCGTTCTGACCGTGCGATCCGACTTCACCGTCGATTACGTCAACGGACAATTCAGGGAAATGTTCGGATATGAGATCCAGGACATCCCCGATATCCGGTCCTGGTTCGAAAAGTTCGTGCACAAACCCGTCTCGAACAACATGCTCGACCAGCTTTTTCACGCCCGCACCCCGAAGACGGGAGGGATGCACCGGGAAACGGTGATCGCCGTCCAGACCAAGAGAGGCGGCAGACGCCTCTGTCAGGTCCACTTTGTGGCCCTGGCCGACGGCCGTCTGCTGACGACCTACGAGAATGTATCCGAGCGAAGCCGCATCGAATCGGAATTGCAGTACACGAAGATCGACTCGGTCAGCATCCTCGCCAGCGGCCTTGCCCTCATCGTGAACGGGATTGTCGAAGGGCTCCAGGGCCTGCTGGAACCATCCCAGGGGGTGGATTCACCAGTCGTCAAGCAGCTTCAGGCCATCGAGCAGGAGGCGCGCTCCGGCAGGGAGCTCCTGCTCAGGATCCAGAGCTTTGCCGGCGGCAGGCGGAAAGAGGCCAGGCCGGTCGATCTGAACGAGATCCTTCGCAAGACCTCTACCATATTCGCCAACACCCGGGGAGGGATCACCGTGCGGAGGAAGCTCGAGGAAAAACTCTGGGCTGTCGAGGTCGACCGGATCCAGCTCGAGAAGATGCTCATCCACCTTTACATTCACCTGCAGCAGATGTCTCCGAAGAGCTGCGAATTCCATATCGAGGCCGAAAACGCGTGCCTGTTTGCACCGGAATCGACCCTCTATCGAGTCAAACCGGGGCGGTACGTAAAGGTGACCCTGGCCGCAAGCTCCGCAGTACCGGGTCTGGCCGGCCGGCCGAGGGCTCTTCGTCTTTCTTCCCTGATGAATGAGATCGGCCTGCGGGACAGCCTGAGCATTACCTACGCGCAATGCATCGTCCAGAGCCATGGCGGAGTCATGACCATCAGCGGCGACGAGGGATCTCCGCCGGTCCTGCAGATCCTTCTTCCCGCCTCCGAATCACTGACCTCTCAAGCACCGGTCCGGCGCGAAATCGGCTCATCGGGCGGGACGATCCTTCTGGTGGATGACGACGAGATCCTGATCGAGGTGATCCGGGAGATCCTGGAGACAGCGAGTTACCAGGTTCTCACGGCCTTCAGCGGCCGGGAGGCCATTGAGATCTATGAGGCATGGAGAGGCGACATCGACCTGGTCATGCTGGACATGATCATGCCCGGCATGGGAGGCGCGGAGACATTCAAGGAACTGAGGAACAGGGATCCCCATGTGTCCGTGATCATCGTAAGCGGTTACAGCCTGCCCGACGATGTTCGCGAGCTCCTCGCTCAGGGGTGCAAGGGATTTCTGCAGAAGCCCTTCCTGATTCCCGAACTGTTCCAGAAAGTCCGCCAGGTGATCCGGCACGATGAAGGAAAGAGGGGGTAGGCCCATGAACGGCTGCGACAATGTGATCAATGTACTCGAGGGCAAGGCGATCTATGTCACCGGTTCACGCCATCTGGACAACGAGGCACTGGCGTGCTTTCTCGCAAAGGCAACGGGCGCCCGCTGCGAGGCGGTGTCCTTCGAACAGATGGAAGCCTTGAGCGGCCGGATCGAGCCGCCGGAGAGCCGGTTGTTTCTTTTCGATGCCCTTGATCGCCGAATCCAGGCAATGATCGTTGACAAGCTGCCCGGGGCAAAAGGCAACGGGTTTCTCCTTTCAGGGCTTTTTTCCCGGCTTTTCCAGGAATACTCCAATGGGAGTGCTCCCGGCGAGGAAGAAACCCCCGTCCGTACCTGCGGCTTTCTCTATCGCTGCGATTCGTCGGATCAGTTTCTCCTGGCCGTCCGGGATCTGCTGCTCGATCGGAGATCCGTGCCGGAGGGGCCGCCGGCACACTACATGCGAACGAGGCACGGTCACGCTCATGAAGAGGGGCACCCGCTCAGCCCGAGGGAGTTTCACATCCTGTTCATGATGGCCGGAGGCCTCAACAACAAAGACATTGCCGCACGGCTCAATATCAGCAGCCATACCGTTCGAACTCACCTGTACAATATCTTCCGCAAGATCAAAACCCGGAACCGGGTACAGGCCTCCCTGTGGGTCCACGAGCACGTGGAGAGGTTTTTCTGCCTGATTTAGAGGAGGCTCGGGCCCGACACGGCCGGGGGATCTGCATTTCTGCGACGCCTTTCCTCGACCGGGGGCGCGTCCCGCAGGACCCCCTTGCAGGCGGGGTCAGGGCGCGCCCTTCGACATCCTTCGATGAACTCAGGACAGGCCCTTCGACAAGCTCAGGACAGGCACGTCACCATAAGGATCAGGTATAAAACTTGATTTGTCATGGTGAGCAGTCATCGTGAGCGGTCATGGTGAGCCTGTCGAACCACGAACCACGAAGCACGAACGACGAACCATCCCTGCCGGGAAGCCCCGCCCTGCGGGCGGAGAGCTACACTTCCCGATCATAAAAGAAAAGCCGCCGGGACCAGCTGAAGGCGAGAGCTGTTCCCGGCGGCGCAGGAGGGCAACCTGTGCCGATCAGTGAGGGACGGGCATGCTCGCAGGCGGGCGACAACCGGGGCAACCAGGCAGCCGAAGACGGCTACGGGGGCCAGATAGACCATCAGAAGCATCAATCCGTCGATGATGATAAAGGCCGCGCTGTCATCGGCCGATTCCACTTCCACAATCTGGTCGTAGATACAGCCGTCAATTCCTGTCTGCTTGTCGGTTATTTGCTCCCGGTTTATCAGTCTCTCGGCTATCGTTGCGTTCATCGCTTTGTCCCTCCGTTATCGTTGCACGACTGGAGAGCATCGAACGTACCGGGGGCAGAACAAGCGAGAAATCCTCATCAGAACAAGTTGTTACATCATTATGCCTCGCCGACGGGGCAGGGGTGGGGCACCGGCAGGGTGCGTTATTGGAAGGGGGAGTCTTGAATTATCGATTTAATTCATGTTGGTGATGCTGTTCCATATTGGATCGGCTCGATTTGAAGTTCGCCCGGGTCCCGTTTTTCACCTGGACGTTGCGTTCATGAGATTGAGGTGAAGGATGTCTTCCCGGCCGGCCTGCGCGGGACCGGCATATGACGTCAAGGCCATAGCGGGTTTTTTCGGGACCTTTGATTGAGAGGGGCGCGGCGATCTGTTATGATGGATCATTCAATCATCCAGGAGGGACCGCGATGGAAAAGGATTTGGCGAGCTACCCTGTCGTCGTGGAAGTCCCCGTGGTCTGGGGCGAAATGGACGCCTTCGGACACGTCAACAATATCGTCTACTTCCGCTATTTCGAGACGGCCCGGATTGCCTACTTCGAGAAGCTCGCTGTCCCGGAATTTCTGGGCAGGGACCCCATAGGACCGATCCTGTCCGAGACGACCTGCCGGTTCCGTGCCGCCCTGTCCTATCCAGACACGGTATCGATCGGGGCGCGGGTGGCGAGCATCGGCGAGGACCGATTCGTCATGCGCTATGCCGTCTTCAGCCACCGGCTGGGCCGCCTCGCTGCCGAGGGGGAAGGGACCCTGGTCTGCTTCGATTACCGGTCAAACCGCAAGGCCGCCGTGCCGGAGAATCTGAGGCGACGGATTGCCGATCTGGAGGGGGATGCTTCCTGAAAAGACGGGAAGAAGTGAGCGTACAAATTTAAAAGGCCGCCCCGTCGCCGGGGCGGCCTTTTTCGCCATCCTCTCTCTGGGTCTACTGAATCCTCCTGTCCCTCCAGTGCAGGATGTTGGTCTTGTTGGCGATGGAGGGCGGAGTGACGTTCGCCTTTTGGGTGTTCGAGCCGATGCCCGCGCCGCCACTCACGGTGACATAGAGGTCCGGCGTGCTGCTGTAGGGGTTCGTGGACAGCACGGGCGCCGTGGGGATGCCCACGCCGAGCGTCATGCTGCGGCTGCCGCCGGTGAGGGACCCGGCGCTGCTCACGTAGTTGACGGAATAGAGCTTCGCCGTGCCCGCCTGGCTGCAGGGGTCGCTCGCGCCGCTAGCCGGGGTGTAGGTGGTGAAGTAGACCCGGCCCCCGAAGATGGAGGGATCGGAGAGGACCTTCTCGCCGGCCCCGCCGAGGTTGATGTACCAGCCCTTCTTGCTGGAGTCGTCGGAGTAGGTGCTGCTCGTGACATTCTCGAGGTTGCTCACATGGACCGTGCCGGACAGGGTTCTGTCCTTCACGCCGAAGAACCGGTCCGTCCCGCCGCCCACGACGATGGGCTCGGCCTTGTCGCCGGTGCCCCAGTAGAGCCAGATGTTTCCGCTGGCGTCCCGGGTCGCCGTCGGGGCGTCGTAGACGGGGCCGATGCCGCCTTCCCGCGCGAAGAGCCGCGAGCCGGTCCAGCTGCTCGTCGAGCAGGACGATCCGTCGGCGTTGAAGCAGAACTTGAAGCGCCAGAGGTTGCCGCCCAGGTCGCCGATGTAGGCCACGTCGATGAAGCCGTCATTGTCGGAGTCGATCATCGTCGGGGTCCCGGGCATCGCGTAGGCCAGGTCCGAGCTGTCCGCCGTCGTGTAGCTCCACAGGATGTTGCCGGTGGCCAGCTCGACCACGAAGAACCCTTTCCCGCGGGTGTCGCACCCCGTGCCGGTGCAGCTCGAGTAGTTGTGCCCGCCGCCGAAGAACCCGACCCACTTCTCCTGGCCGCCGACCTTTACGCGGTGCACCATCATCTTGCTCCACGGGTCGCCGAGGTAGGGGGCCTGGCTTGCCGACGGGGTGATGCGCCACTTGTAGGCGGGGGCGGCCGTGTTGGTGATGTCCAGGGCGTGGTAGCCGCAGTAGTAAGGAGTTGAGGCCGAGTAGACGTTGCTGAAGCCGCTGTCGCAGGAGCTCGACGAGCTCCAGAGGGTTTGCGTGGCGCCCCTGCCCTGGGCGAAGACCAGCAGGGTCTTCCAGTCCGCGGCGCTCTTCGTCGTCCCGTCGCCGCTTCCCAGCCACACGTCGGCTACACTGATGGGGCCGTCGACGTAGTACTGGTGGGTCAGGCCCGTGGGGTGCGAGGAGTGGGCGATGTCCTTCAGTTTGCTCAGGAGGTTGGGTGCGATGAAGCTCCAGAGCTCGGCCCCGTCGCTGGTGCGGAAGGCGTGGAGCTGGCCGTCATTGGCGCCGGCCACGACGATGCGCTTGCCGTTGGCCGTCGAGCGCGCGTTGCTGGTGCGGAACGCCGCGAAAGCGTTGGCCGTGTCCCGGGTGTCCCGGAAGTACTGCGCAGGCGTGCCGACCGTGATCGGGTTGGAGCGGAAGGTGTCGCCGAGCTTCCAGTTGTCGGGGTTGTAGGTGCTCTCGCCGCGGATGAATCCCACTACCTCGTTGCGCCTCGTGTCGTCGGCCACGTTGAGATCCGTGCTCGTGATGTTTGACGTGGTGAAGGAGGTCAGCGAGCCGGCCTTGTAGGTGTAGATGCTTCGCGAGGAGGCCGACGTCGACTGGAGCACGGTGCCGGCATCCCAGGCCACGCTGCCGATGCTGCCGTCCGTGTTGATGTTGTACTTCTGGATGTGGCCCTGCCAGAAGGGCTCGCCGTTTGCGGGCTGGAAGGTCGCCTCGTAGAGGTAGTTTTCGTCGATGAGCCGCGTGGAGGCCACCGAGGCCTGCGTGAAGGAATAGGTCGCTTCCCGGATGTGGTTGACAGCCTGCCGAAAGGCCGCCTCGAGCTCCGCCGCGTTGTTGGCCACGAAGGCGTAGCCGGTAAGCGTTGCCGTCCCGGGGTCGTTGGAGATGGCGAAGCACTGGTCGCTCGAACCGTCGCAGGTGCCCGTCGTGGACGCGCCGCCGCACGAGGTGACCGCGGAGGGGTCGAAGCCGGAGGTCGAGCCTGAGTTCGGCACCAGCGGGTTGTCCGTACCGCCGTAGTACGCCATCCAATTGAGAGTGTTCTTCAGGTAATCCGGCATGCTGCTCCCCATGCCGATGACGAAGACCTTGTAGCCCGCGTCGGCCAGGGCCCTGGCGGCCAGTACCGATGCACGCCTGCGTTTGTACTGGTCGTCCTGGGTGTCGTAGCCCGCGCCGCCGCAGCTCATCGTGTCGGCCCCGTCGGAGATGAGGATGACGAATTTCTGGCGGCAGCTGCGGTAGGAGTCGTTCGTCTTGTTCGTGTCGAGATAGCTCTTCACGCCCGAGAGGGCCGTGACCAGGGGGGTGGCCCCGGTGACGCTGGAGGAACTCAACGAGTAGCGGATGTTCTTCGTGCCGCTGGCAGCCTGGTTCAGGGTGCAGGAATTGCTGCCGCAGTAGATCTCGGAATACTTGGCGGCGATGTCGCGCAGCTTCGTGTAGGTGCTGTCCTGGAACTTGCCCAGCCCGAAGCGGATGTTCATGCTCGACTCGTCGTCGGAGTTGATGGTCCCGTCGCGGTTGTCGTCGAGTACGGTGAAAAGGGTCTTCCGGGCGATCTCGTAGCGCGAGCACAGGGTCGTGTAGCCCGCATGCGACTGATGGTCATAGAAGGGCCCCGAGCAGGTGGCGTTGCTGTAGAGATTCGTCGCGTTGTTCCACGAATCGTGGTCCCCCGGGGGGTTCCACTTCATGCTGCCGGAGAGGTCGAGCACGATCATGGCATCGGGGGCAACGGCCGTGAAGAGCCCTTCCTCGGTGTTGTCATCGTCCGCCCAGGCCGGCCCCGTGGAAAACAGCATCGCGAATACCGCGATTGTACAGAGCCAGATCCTCATCGTTTTTACGTTCCGCCCTGCGGTGGCGCCTTTTCCTTTTTCTTTCGTCGTCCCGAACATGACGAACCTCCTTGGGGTTGAATCTGGCAACATGAAGGAGCACCGGATGTGCCACGGGAAAATCCGGAGGCGTTAACAGAAATACATCAATAATGTTAACTGGTTGCGATGACGAAGGCGGAATGGACGCAACAGGCGCGATGTCTCGAAGTCATGCCAAAATGGCCTCGGAGCTTTGTATCACTTCAATGACGGGCTTCTCGGGCCCTGTACCGAAATGGGACGGCCCGATTTGGACCGCATTGATAACATGAAACAAAAGGCCGGCGATTCGGCGCCGGCCTTTCGTGATTTCCGCTTGTTTGAGGGGAGGGAGGTTAGTCCTTGTAAATACGGGCGAATCTCCACTTCTTGCGCTTCTTCCAGCTTCCCTTGTGGTACGCGTAGCTTGCCAGCAGGGGCAGGGCCATCGTCGCCTCGGCGAAGACCATCTGCTCGGAGACGGTGTCCACCTTGCCCCACGAGGCGGCCTCCTTGAGGGTCGAGCTCGAGCAGGCCCCGTCGCGCGCATCGGCCACGGTGATCTGGACGGCGTACTGGTGCATGGGCACGTCCTTGCCGAGGATCTCGGCGCAGATGACCGTGTCCTGGATGAAGTTCTTCGGCACGCCGCCGCCGATCATGAGAAGGCCCGATGCGGGCGCCGCGATCTTGATCTCCGTCAGTTCCCGAAAGTCCTTCACCGAGTCGATGGAGACGTGGCTCTTGGGGCGCTTGTGCTGGTGCAGCACAAGGCCGAAGCCCGCGCTGGAATCCGAGAAGGCCGGGCAGAAGATGGGCACGTCGTTCTCGTATGCGACCTGGACCAGAGAGTCATTTTTCTTTGCGTTCTTTGTCAGGTATCTCCCCATCTCCCTGATGAACTCGCGCGACGAGTAGGGCCGGGGCGGCAGCGCATCGGCGATCCTGGTGACGGTCTTGTCGCAGTGCTGGAGCTGCTCTTCGTCGATGTAGGTGTCGTAGATGCGGTCGATGTAGAGCCTGCGCAGTTCGCTGTCGTCGACGTGGGGCGTGCCCTGGTAGTGTCTGTAGCCCAGGGCCTCGAAGAAGTCCATGTCCACGATGGAGGCCCCCGTGGCCACGATGGCATCGACCATGTTGTGCTTCACCATGTCGGCGTAGATCTGCATGCAGCCCGCGGCGCTCGTGCTTCCGGCGATGGTGAGGAAGATGACGCAGTTGCGGTCGGCGAGCATCCGGTTGTACATCTCGGCCGCCACGGCCAGGTCGCGGGCCGAGAAGGACATCTTCTTCATCGAGTTGACGATGTCGACGGCGTCGATTTTCGTGATGTCGATGTGCTCGACTTTGGATTTCAGGAAATTCTTCTTCGTCTTGTTGACTTTCTTTGCCATGAAAAACTCTTTTCCCCTTCGGTGATGATTGACACTTCTTACCGCAAGGCCCCGAAAAAGTCAAAGACCGAAAGGCGTTATCGGCAGGCGTGCGGCACAAATCCCTTGCATCGCTTCGCCCCCTCTGTTACTTCCTCTACATGGATCTCTTTTCAACCCGCGAGATTCTGACCGTAACGGAGCTTACCCGGCAGGTCCAGGACATCCTGGAGGCCACCTTTGACCAGCTCTGGGTCGAAGGCGAGATCTCCAATCTGCGCAGGCCCGCCTCGGGCCATCTCTACTTCACCCTGAAAGACGAGGAAAGCCAGGTCCGGGCCGTTCTTTTCCGGCCCGCTGCCCGGGCGCTCAGATTCGCCCTCGAGGACGGCATGCACATCGTCTGCCGTGCGCGGATGAACGTATACAGGCCCCGCGGCGAGTACCAGCTCATCCTGGATTACGCCGAGCCCAAGGGGGTGGGCGCCCTGCAGATCGCCTTCGAGCAGTTGAAAGCCAAGCTTCAGGCCGAGGGCCTCTTTGACCCCGCCCGCAAGAAGCCCATCCCCTACCTGCCGTCGCGGATCGGGGTTGTCACCTCGCCCTCAGGGGCCGTCATACGCGACATCCTGAACATCACGAAGCGCCGCTTCCCCTCCGTGGACATCCTCATTGCCCCCGTGCGGGTGCAGGGCGCCGAGGCCCCCGCCGAAATCGTCGAGGCCCTCCACCATCTGAACGAGATGCCCGGCATCGACGTGATCATCGTGGCACGGGGCGGCGGCTCACTCGAGGATCTCATGGCCTTCAACAACGAGGGGGTCGCCCGGGCCATCTTCGCCTCGCGCGTCCCCGTCGTGTCCGCCGTGGGCCACGAGATCGACTTCACCATTGCCGACTTCGTCGCCGACATGCGGGCGCCCACCCCTTCGGCGGCGGCCGAACTCGTCGTCCCCATGCGAAGCGACCTCTCCCAGCAGATCCGGACGCTCACTGCGCGGATTATCAGCGGCGCGGAGCGGCTGTTGAAGCTCCGGAAGGACCGGCTGGAAACGCTGGCGGAGCGGGTCCGCGACCCCAGGCGCCGCCTGGTCGACCTGCGGCTCGGCCTCGACGAGCGGTTCAACAGCCTGAGCGCCTGCCTCGTCCGCCGGGCGCGCATGGAGCGCGACAGGCTGCGCCACTTCGAGACACACCTGCAGTACCTGAACCCGGGAGTGAAGCTGGCAAACCTCACCTTTGTTCTTGATAATATGAGGAAAAGCATGATAACGGGAATCTCCCGCCAGGTGGAAGCCCTGCGGACGAGGCTTGCGGGCCGCACGGCCCTGCTGGACAGCCTCAGCCCTCTGGGAGTACTCGCCCGGGGATATGCCATTGCCCGGACAATGCCCGAGGGCAGGGTCATCCGGGATGCAAAGGATCTTTCAACGGGGGACCCCGTTGGCATAAATGTTGCGAAAGGTCGGTTCGATGCCGTCGTCACCAAGATCGAAGAAGCATGACGCCATGGCAGAGGCCAAGTTCGAGGACGCCCTGTCGAAGCTCGAGGAAATCGTCCGGAAGATGGAACAGGGCGAGCTGACGCTCGACGAGTCCCTGGCCTCCTTCGAGGAGGGGATCCGTCTTGCGAGGCTCTGCTCGCGCAGGCTCGACGAGGCCGAACGAAGGATCGAGATCCTTCTCAAAAAGGAGGGCGAGACGGAGGTCAAGCCCTTCAATCTCGAACCGGAAGGAGATGACCACTAACCCCATTTCCCTGGACGAGTACCTCGAGACGCGGAAGACCCTCGTCGATCAGGCTCTGGAGCTTTACCTCCCTGTAGAGTCGACCGAGCCTGCCGTGATCTTCAGGTCCGCCCGATACAGTGTATTTGCCGGGGGAAAGCGCCTTCGCCCGATCCTCTGCATCGCAGCCGCCGAGGCCGTCGGCGGCCCGATCGACGCCGTTATGCCCACGGCCTGCGCGCTCGAGCTCATCCACACCTACTCCCTCATCCACGACGATCTCCCGGCCATGGACGACGACGACTACCGGCGCGGCAAGCCGACGAGCCACAAGGTCTTTGGCGAGGCCGTCGCCATCCTGGCGGGCGATGCCCTGCTTACCGATGCCTTCCGCATCATTGCGGGGCGCACGCCGACGGGGGTCGTGCCGGCGGAGAAGCTGATCCAGGTGATCCAGGAAGTGGCGCTCGCGGCGGGCTGGTTCGGCATGGTGGGCGGTCAGGTGGTGGACATCGAGTCGGAAGGGAAGGCGCCCGACGAGAAGACGCTCAACTTCATCCACACGCGCAAGACGGGCGCCCTGATCACCGTGTCGCTTCGGGCCGGGGCCCTCTTGGGCGGGGCCGACGACGATGCGCTCGACGCGCTGACGGAATACGGGCGCCACGTGGGGCTTGCGTTTCAGATTGCTGATGATATTCTGAATGTCGAAGGCGACGCGAAGGCCCTGGGCAAAGGCACCGGAAGCGACCAGTCCCGGGGGAAGCTGACATACCCCGCCCTTGTCGGGATCGAGACCTCGCGGCGCGTCGCTGCGGAACTCGTGGAGAAGGCCCTCGGGGATCTCCGCGAACTGGGCGAGAGGGCCGAGCCCCTCCGGTTGATCGCACGGTTCATCGTAGATCGAAAAACATAATCCCCCTATGGGGACCCCTTCCTTGATTTCCCTCTCCCTCGAGGGGAGAGGGAAAGGGTGAAAAAAGCGGTACAGGATCATCCCCCCTCACCTCAATCCTCTCCCGCCGGGGGAGAGGAAGATTAAGGAATCGGGTGCTCGCAGGGGGATTTGGTAGCACAGGAACACAGAACGGGTTAACCAAGGCATGCTGGAAAAAATCAATTCGCCGGCCGATATCAAGCTGCTCCGCCAGGAGGAGCTTGAAACCCTCGCAGAGGACATCCGCAGGGTCATCATCGAGACCTGCTCGAAAAACGGCGGCCACTTGGCCCCCTCACTGGGCACCGTAGAGCTGACCCTTGCCCTCCACTATGTCTTCGATGCGCCCCGGGACAAGATCGTCTGGGACGTGGGTCACCAGGCGTACGCCCACAAGCTGATCACGGGCCGGCGCGACCGGTTCCACACGCTGAGAAAAAGCGGCGGCGTCTGCGGCTTCCCGCGACGCGAGGAGAGCATCTACGACGTATTCAGCGTGGGCCACAGCAGCACCTCGATCTCGGCCTCGGCCGGGATCGCCGAGGCGCGCTGCCTCAAGGGCGAAAACTTCAAGGTCGTCGCCGTCATCGGCGACGGGTCCATGACGGCGGGCATGGCCTTCGAGGGCCTCAACTGGGCGGGCGACCGCATGAAGGACCTCATCATCATCCTCAACGACAACGAGATGTCGATTTCGCCCAACGTGGGCGCCCTTTCGGCTTACCTCAACCAGATCATGACGGGCCGCCGGGTCACCAAGCTCCGCAACGACGTCAAGCAGTTCCTCCGCAGCATCCCCAACGTGGGCGAGCAGGTGGTGAAGATCTCACGACAGGCCGAGGAGGCCCTCAAATCCTTCCTGACCCCCGGGGCCCTCTTCGAGGAGCTGGGCTTCGAGTACGTGGGACCCCTGGAGGGGCACCGCCTCGACCATCTCATTACGATGCTCCGCAACGTCAAGGAACACAACCGCCCCGTGCTGGTCCACGTACTGACGAGAAAGGGCAAAGGGTATCCCTTTGCCGAGCTGGATCCCACGAAGTTCCACGGCATCGGCCCCTTCAACGCCCGGACCGGCGACCTCGCTGCGGATCCGAGCGGCATCCCCAGTTACACGGAGGTCTTCGGCCGGACGATGATCAAGCTCGCTCGGGCAAACCCGAGAGTTGTGGCCATCACGGCGGCCATGTGCAGCGGGACGGGGCTCGATTCCTACGCGAAGGAGTTCCCCGAGCGGTTCTTCGACGTGGGGATCGCCGAGCAGCACGGCGTGACCTTCGCCGCAGGGATGGCGACGGAAGGGATCATCCCCGTTGTGGCCATCTACTCCACCTTCATGCAGCGGGCCTACGACCAGGTGCTGCACGACGTCTGCCTCCAGAAACTCCCCGTGGTGCTCGCCATGGACCGCGGCGGCATCGCGGGCGACGACGGCGCGACCCACAACGGCGTCTTCGACTTCTCGTACCTGAGATCCATTCCGAACATCGTCGTCATGGCGCCCAAGGACGAGAACGAGCTGCAGCACATGCTCAAGACGGCCGTCGAGTGCGGCGGGCCCGCCTCGGTGCGCTACCCCCGCGGCAAGGGGGTAGGCGTGCCCCTCGATGAGACTCCGAAGGCCCTCGAGATCGGCAAGGCCGAGATTCTCCAGGAGGGCGCCGACGTGGCCATTTTCGCCATCGGAAACACGGTACGGCCGTCCCTGGATGCCGCAAAGCGGTTGCACGAGGAGGGAATCGACGCCACCGTGGTCAACTGCCGCTTCGTGAAACCCCTCGACGAGGAGCTCCTGAGCCGCGTGGCAGCCGCAACGGGGAAGATCCTCACCGTGGAGGAGAACGTCCTTGCGGGCGGTTTCGGCAGCGCGGTCCTCGAAATGCTCGAGGCAAAGGGGCTCTCGGGCATCGAGGTGAAGCGCCTCGGCATCCGCGACGAGTTCGTCGAGCACGCAACCCAGGCGGAAATGAGGCGCCGTTACGGCATCGACGAGGAAGGGATTCTCGAGGCCGCGCGCAAGCTCGCGGGGCCCGCGAAGCCGGCGCTCAGAGAAGTAGTGGCGTCCAAGTGACGATGAAGTCAGGAAGAGCGGAAGAGCAGAAGCGCGGAGCAGGAAAAGGGAAGAAGGCGATGATCCTGCTCCTCTTGTCTCTGATTCCGTCCGATCTTCCGATCCTCCGATCTTCCGATCTTCGCATATTCGGAGCCTGAAGACTCGGGCCGGGGCAAATCACCCGCCATCAGCCATTTCATGAAAGATAAATTCCCCAAAACGAGGCTGGACGTGCTGCTTGTGGACCGGGGCCTTGTTGCGTCCCGGGAGCGGGCGCGTGCCCTCATTCTGGCCGGCGCCGTGCTTGTGAACGAGGAGCCCGTCGACAAGGCGGGCGCCCTGATCGCCGAGGGAGCCGCCGTCAGGATCCGGGGCGGGGACCACGCCTACGTGAGCCGCGGCGGCGTGAAGCTCAAGGGGGCCCTCGATGCCTTCGGCATCCGGGTCGACGGGTTTGCAGCCCTCGATGTGGGAGCCTCGACGGGGGGCTTCACCGACTGCCTGCTGCAGGAAGGGGCCCGGAGGGTCTACGCCGTCGATGTGGGCTACGGGCAGATCGCCTGGAAGCTGCGCAACGACCCCCGGGTCGTTCTCTTCGAGCGGACCAACATCCGTCACTTCCAGGGCGTGGGGGTCGAAGAGCCCGTCGACATTGCGACGATCGACACGTCCTTCATCTCTCTGCGGCACGTCGTCCCGCCGACGCTCCGATACGTGAGCGAAGGCGGGATCATCCTCGCCCTCGTCAAGCCGCAGTTCGAGGTGGGCAAGGGCGAAGTGGGCAAGAAGGGCGTCGTACGGGACCCGGCGCTTCACCTCCGCGTGATGGGGGAGCTTGCGGCCTTTTTTGCCGAGCTGGGCCTGACGGTCAAGGGGACCTGCGAGTCCCCGATCACGGGCCCTGAGGGAAACAGGGAATTCTTCATCTGGGCGGTGAAGTGAAAGAATCATGAAACAATTTTGCAGGCTCAAAACCGCTTTTCGACGGTTCTAAACTCCCTGCACTGCTCCGCCACAAACTCGCCCTGCGGGCTCAGACATGTGGCTACGCGGCCGTTCCGGTTCGTTAAGAACCGTTCGCGAAAAGGCGGTTTAAACGAGCCTCGCAAACCGTTTCACGATTCTTTGGTGTGAGAATGATAAAACGTTTTGTGAAAAACATCGAGATCCGGCTGGCCGAGACGGCGGGGTTCTGCATGGGCGTCCGGAGGGCCGTCGACATGGTCCTCGACATGGCCCAGCACAAGGGCGACCGCAAGATCTACACCTACGGGCCCCTCATCCACAATCCCCAGACGGTCGAGCTGTTGCGCAAGCGCGGGATCATCCCCGCGAATGACCTCGATGGGATCGAGGAGGGGACGACCGTCATCATCCGGGCACACGGCATATCACCCCAGGAACGCGAAACCCTCAAAAGGAAGGGGGTCATGATCATCGACGCCACCTGCCCGAAGGTGGGCCGCGTCCAGTCGGTCATCAAGAAACACGCCGCACAGGACTACCGCATCGTCATCGTGGGCGACGCCGAGCATCCCGAGGTGAACGGCCTTCTGGGCTATGCCGGCGGATGGGGCACCGTCGTCAGCAGGCTTGAGGACGTGGATCGCCTGCCCGCCATGGAGAAGGTCTGTGTCGTGGCCCAGACGACGCAGAGCCTCGACGAGTACAAGGAAATCGTGGAGAAAATCCACGGGCGCGTACCCGAAACGGTCGTATTCGACACGATCTGCGACTCCACGGAGAGGCGCCAGGCAGAGATCAAGGATCTCGCCTGCGCCATGGATGCCGTATTCATCGTAGGGGGCCGTAACAGCGCCAACACCCAGCGACTTGCCCTGATCTCCCAGTCCATGGGCACGCCCACCTTCCACATCGAGACGGCCGAGGAGATCCGCGAGGTGCCTCTCCACAAGTACAACCGCATCGGGATCTCCGCCGGGGCCTCGACGCCCAACTGGATCATCGAGCGCGTCGTCGACACGATCCAGAATGTGAGGCTCGGGGCCGACACGCGGGGCTGGCTGCTCAACCTCTGGCTTGCCTCCGTCGGAACCGACGTCTATGCCGCCATTGGGGCCGCCTGCCTGGCGCTTGCCGCCCAATACCTCCAGGGGGTCTCCTTCAGCGTCCTGCAGCTTCTCATGGCGGCCTCTTATGTGTTTTCCGTTCACACCCTCAACCGTTTCGTCGACCGCGAGGTGAGCGGGCTGAGGGGGACCTTTCGCGAGGAGGCCTACGCGAAGCACGCACGTCTGTACGTCGTCACGGCCTTTCTTGCCATGCTCCTGTCTCTGGGGCTTGCCTACCTGATCGGGCTTTTGCCCTGGCTCCTGCTCGCCCTCATCTCCATCGTGGGGGCCCTCTACAACATGCGGGTCTTCCCGCAGGGTTGGCGCTTCCGCAGACTGCGGGATCTGCCCGGCACAAAGAACTTCTTCATGGCCGCCGCCTGGGCCCTCGTCATCGCCGTTGTCCCCTACATGGACTGGCCGATCGAAGTCTCGGCGGACATGGTCATGGCCGCGCTGTTCATCTTCTCGATCGTCTTCGTCCGGTCGGCCCTCTCGGACCTCATCGAGATCCAGAGCGACCGCCTGCTGGGGCGCGAGACCATCCCCGTCGTCATCGGCGAGGACAAGACCCGGAAGCTCCTCAACGGGATATCCCTGTTCCTGGCGCTGCTGCTTGTCCTTTCCTATCCCCTCAAGTGGACGACTTCGCTCAGTTTCACGCTGTTCCCCTGCGTATTTTACATGTGGATTTGTTTTGAGCTTTGTGATAGAAAAACGGCGCTTTCAGCGGCCGTGATCAACGGGTTGCTGGAAACCAATTATGTTCTCGCGGGGTTATGCACGATCGGCTGGCTTGTCACTCTGCGGCTGCTCACGTGAGGACAGGGGAGAACCTTTGAAAAGAATTCCCGGAACGGCCCTGGTCATCGTGGCGGTATGCTTCGTCTGGCTCGTTGCCGGCTGTGGAGACCTGCGGACGGTGCAGATGGCCGACGAGGCAAAGGACTTTCACCCCAAAAGCATCGGGGTGCTGCCCGCCGAAGTGGGGATTTACAAGGACGCGGCAGGGCAGCTGGACGGCATCATCGCGGACGTGCTCGTCAGGACGAAGTGGTTCCAGACCGTCGTCGGCGGTGAGGAGATCCGCAAGCGGATCGAAGCTAACGAGGAGCTCAAGAAGTCCGTCGACATCTACCTGGCGAAACTCCGGGAGCTGAACTACTCGGACCCCGAGCTCTGCAAGGTGATCAGTGAGCTTTGCGGTATCGAGGCGATCCTCATCCCCTCCGTTGATGTGTGGGAGTATACGATGCACGCCGGCGACAAGATCGCGCGGGTGGGGATTTCGATGAAGCTTGTCGATACCCGGACGGGCAAGACCCTGTGGAGGGCCGGCCACCAGGTTACGGAAGATTACTGGTTCCTGAAGCCGGAGCTCACCAGCATAGGCCGATCCATGGTGCGCAAGATGATCGACCGGATGCCGCACTGATCGGGGCAGAGCCCCGTGGGTATTGGGTATCGGGGTTAGGGGAAGAAACGACAGGCGAAATAGACAAATCGAGCTTCGTAATTATATTAAGGATTGAATAACGGGCATCAGGGGATGAACGGCTCGATTTTATTCCCATTACCCAATTCCCGATGCCAGGAGTAACACGATGAAAGAAAAAGTCCAGGCGGCACTCGATCAGGTGCGGCCCAGCCTCCAGCGCGACGGTGGCGATGTGGAGCTGGTGGATGTGACCGAGGACGGGATTGTCAAGGTGAGGCTCACCGGCCGCTGCCACGGATGCCCCATGTCCCAGATGACCCTGAAGATGGGGATCGAGAGGTTTCTGAAAATGAACGTTCCGGAAGTGAAGGCCGTCGAGTCCGTCTAGGATCGCGACTGTCACAGCCCGGCAAGCGAATATTAAAATTCCTCGCACAAAGGTGCCAGGAATTTAGAAACATGAGGAAGTGGGTTTATCTGTTATTATGCTCGCTTGCCCCGCAGCAAGCTGCGGGGACCGGGGGCGCATCCCACCAGGGTGTGCGACCATGTCCGGTTCTTTCCTTACCGGGAATCCCCGCGAAGCGGCATAGAGCTTCAATGCGCGTGCAAACGTTTTCACACGAAGGAGTTTCTGGAAATGGCTTATATTATCACCGATGAGTGCATCGCCTGCGGGAGCTGCGAGGAAGAGTGCCCCGTCGAGGCGATCAGCGAGGGCGACGAGAAGTACGTCATCGACGCGAACCTCTGCACAAATTGCGGGGCCTGCGCGGATGTCTGCCCCGTCGAGGCGATCACCCCCGGCGACGAGGAATAAACCCGCAGAACCGGCTGTTTGATACGAGGGGAAGATCACCCGCCTGACAGGGTTTCCCCTCTTTCTTTTTTGTGGCCGGCAGCTCAGCGGGAGCATCACCACCCGGTTCGTCCTGAAAGGAATGCCGATCGGTCATGGCAGGATGCTTCATCACCTTTGAGGGCGTCGAAGGGTCCGGGAAAACCACCCAGATCCGGCTCGCGGGGGAGTTCCTGCGGGAGAAGGGCCTTCCCGTTATCGTGACCCAGGAGCCCGGCGGCACACCGCTGGGGGAGCGAATCCGCGAGATCCTGCTCAACCACGGTGGATTCGACATCTCGGGCGAGGCGGAGGTCTTTCTGTTCGCTGCGGCACGGGCCCAGCACACCGATCGCCTGATCCTGCCCGCCCTCGAGAAGGGGCAGGTCATCCTCTGCGACCGCTTCTCCGACGCCACCATCGCCTACCAGGCATACGGCCGGGGGCTTCCCCTGGAAGCCGTCCGGGAGGTCTGCCGCCTTGCCTCGCGGGGGCTTTCGCCCCGCCTCACCCTCCTGTTCGATCTCCCCGTGGAGAAGGGCCTCGAAAGGGCCTTCCGGCGCATCGCCGGCCGCGAGGAGGCAAGCCGCGAGGACCGTTTCGAGCGGGAGCACCTCGATTTTCACCGCCGTATCCGCGAGGGCTACCTCGCCATCGCGCGACTGGAACCCGACCGGGTGAAGATCATCGATGCCTCGCGGGATATCGAGACCACCCGGCGCGAGGTCCGCGCCATCCTCTCGTCCGCCCTGGGGGTCTGACCCATGTCCTTTGTCTCGATCTACGGCCAGGAAGGGCCTATTGCCGTTCTCAAAAGCGCCCTTGTAAAAAAACGGGTGCCCCACGCCTTTCTCTTTTACGGGGCCGAGGGCATCGGCAAGCGCACGACGGCCCTCGTCTTCGCCAAGGCACTCAACTGCGAAGCGGGCGGGGCCGATGCCTGCGATGCCTGCACTTCCTGCCGGAAGATCGACAGCGGCAACCACCCCGATATCCTCATCATCAGGCCCGAGGGGCAGTTCATCAAGGTGGCCGACATCAAGGAACTGCAGGAGCGGATGCGCTTCCAGCCCCTCGAGGGAGCTAGGCGGGTCGTGATCATCGACGATGCCGAACGCATGAACATCACCTCGGCCAACTCGCTCCTCAAGACCCTCGAGGAGCCGTCGCCTACAAATGTCTTCATCCTCGTCTCGTCGCGGCCGCACCTGCTGCCCCTGACGATCCTTTCGAGGTGCCACCGGCTTCGCTTCAACCCCGTGCAGCGGGACGTCATTGCCGCCTTCCTGGAAAAAGAGCTCGCCCTTGCGCCCGACAAGGCCATCATCCTGGCTTCGTCATCCGGGGGGAGCATCGGCCGGGCCCTGACTCTGCACAAGGGCGATTACATCGCCCTTCGCGACTCGATCCTGGGCAGGATCTCGAAGGGGACCCTCGACCCGCTGGGCTGTCTCGCCCTGGCAGGAGAGCTTGCCGGCGACCGGGAGGACATCCAGGAGGCGCTTGACATCCTGAAGACCTGGTACCGGGATCTGCTTGTCTTCAAGGAAACGGGACGCGCCGAGGCGCTCATCAACAGGGATCATGCGGGCGAAATCGGACATCTGGCGGGCTTGACCGACGGGTCGGCGATCCTCCGGGGCATCCGGACGATTCAGGGCGCCGCGGCCGCCATCGAGCGCAACGTGAATAAACCATTGACTTTAGAGACGATGGTCTTTACATTGTTTGCCAACAAGGCCAATTTCGTTGAGGATTCCCGCCGGGGCCGCGCAGGCCGCTGAGGGCGGGAAGGTGATATCGACGTGAGACATATCGTAGGCGTCCGGGCGGAGAAGGAAGGGCGTGTGCTCAACTTCCAGACCTCGGACGAGACGTTGAAAAAGAACGACGCGGTCATCGTCAATGCGGAGAACGGGCCAAGCGTAGGGATTGTGGCGACGGACAGCAAGGCCGTCCCCCTGCACATGCTGCCGACGGATATCCGGAGCATTGTCCGGAGGTGCACCGACGAGGATCTTCGCACGCTGGCGCAGAACCAGAAGCTCGAGCGCGAAGCCCGGGAGTTCTGCTTCGGCCGCATCCGCGAGCGGGGCCTCCCCATGAAGCTCATCGGCGTGGAGTGCCTCTTCGACCGCAGCAAGCTCATCTTCTTCTTCACCGCCGACAATCGCGTCGATTTCCGCGAGCTGGTGAAGGACCTAGTCCAGAAGTTCAAGACCCGGATCGAACTGCGCCAGATCGGGGCCCGCAACGAATCACGGATTTTCGGCGGGCTCGGGGTCTGCGGCCAGAAGATCTGCTGCACCAATTTCCTCTACAACCTCGACCGCGTGTCCGTGAAGATGGCCAAGGAGCAGAACATGCCGCTCAACCCGGAGAAGATATCGGGGTTGTGCGGCCGATTGATGTGCTGCCTGGCCTTCGAGTACGACTCGTACCTGGACATGAAGCGCGGGATGCCCAAGTGCGGCAAGCGGGTCGGAATCGCCCAGGGGGGATCGGGCAAGGTCATCCGGCAGAACATCCTCAAGGGCACCCTGGCCGTCTACACCGAGGAGGGAAAGGAAGTCGAGGTCGAGATCAAGGATCTCAGGGAGCCCCAGCCCCTGCCGGCTCCGGCAGCCGAAGGGCCGCCGTCCAGAGGCCCGAGAAACGGGGGCAGGGGACAGCGCTGACATACCCGCCTCGATCGGCCGCCCCGCCTCGCCGAAGGCGCATCCCGCCGATATTCTGACTACACAATCAGGCTCTGGATAAAGGAGGAACCGTGAACGCCCAGAAGGTCTTTTACGTCACGACACCCATCTACTACGTCAACGCCTCGCCCCACATCGGGCATGCCTACACGACGATCGTGGGCGACGTGATGGCCCGCTTCTACCGCATGTCGGGCTACGACGTCTTCTTCATGACGGGCACCGACGAGCACGGCGACAAGATCGCCGAGGCGGCCCGTAAGAACAACGAGACGCCCAAAGCCTTCACCGACCGGATCAGCGCGCAGTTCCGCAACCTCTGGCCCCAGCTTGCCGTCACCAACGACTACTTCATCCGCACCACCGACGAGAATCACGTCAGGACGGTCCAGTTCATCCTCCAGAAGGTCTACGACTCGGGCGACATCTACTTCGGAGAGTACGGCGGCCACTACTGTGTGGGCTGCGAGCGCTTCTACACGGAGACGGAACTCGTCGACGGAAAGTGCCCCGACCACCAGACCGAGCCCGAGTTTCGCAAGGAGAGCAACTACTTCTTCAAGATGAGCAAGTACCAGCAGTGGCTCATCCAATACATCCACGACAACCCCGACTTCATCCGGCCCGAGCGCTACAAGAACGAAGTGCTCGCCTTCCTGCAGCAGCCTCTGGAGGACCTCTGCATCTCGCGGCCCAAGACGCGCCTGACCTGGGGCATCGAGATCCCCTGGGACAAGGAGTACGTCACCTACGTCTGGTTCGACGCGCTGATCAACTACGTCACGGGCATCGGCTACCCCGGCGGCAAGGACTTCGGCAAGTACTGGGCGGCCTCGGAGCACCTGATCGCCAAGGACATCGTGAAGCCCCACGGCATCTACTGGCCCACGATGCTCAAGTCCGCCGGGATCGGGCCCTACAAGAACCTCAACGTTCACGGCTACTGGAACGTGGACGCGAGCAAGATGTCCAAGAGCCTGGGCAACGTGGTGCGCCCCCTCGATCTCAAGGACAAGTACGGCCTCGACGCCTTCCGCTACTTTTTGCTTCGCGACATGGTCTTCGGGCTCGACTCGAGCTTCAGCGAGGAAGCCCTCGTGCAGCGGATCAACTCGGATCTGGCCAACGACCTGGGCAACCTCGTGAGCCGCGTTGTCGCCATGGACGTGAAGTACTTCAAGGGGAAGGTCCCTGCGCCGAAGGCCGCCGACGAGGCCGACAAAAAGATCACCGAGGCGGCGGCAAAGACCCTGAGCGAGGTGGAGCAATTCTTCCGGGAGCTTACCTTCCACAAGGTGCTCATCTCGATCTGGGAGTTCATCAACGTCGCCAACAAGTACATCGTCGAAAACGAGCCCTGGACGCTTGCCAAGGACCCGGCGAAGAGCGGCCGCCTCGAGACGGTCATCTACAACCTCATGGAATCCCTCAGGCTTACGGCCTATTTCATCTACCCCTTCATGCCCGACACGGCGCGCAAGATCCTCGACCAGATCGGCCTTGCGGACGTGAAGGAATTCCAATTTGGCGACATCCGCAGCTGGGGCGGGCTCAAGCCCGGCGTGACCGTCACCCGCGGCGAGGCTCTCTTCCCGAGGGTGGAGTACAAGAAGGAGGAAGAGGCTCCTGCAAAGAAGTTCGAAATGCTCCCCGAGATCACCTGGGACGACTTCGGCAAGATCGACCTGCGCGTGGCGAAGGTCCTCGAAGCGGAAGCCGTGCCCAAATCCAACAAGCTCATGAAACTCAAGATCGACTGCGGGGAGGTGCGCACGATCGTGGCGGGCATCCTCCAGGACTACAAGCCCGAGGAGATGGTGGGCCGCTCGATCGTCGTCGTCGTGAACCTCAAGCCCACGAAGCTCATGGGCGTCGAGAGCCGCGGGATGCTGCTGGCCACCGACGCCGGGAAAGGCGGCCTCGCCCTCGTGGGGTTCGACAAGGACGCCACGCCGGGGGCGAAGGTGAGGTAACCCCGGCCGGATGTCTTGCCTGCCGGCCCGCGATAAATCGGCAGGGATTTGCTCACATGCGCGCCGGAATGCAACACGATGAACTCAGGGTGGGGGAGCCCGCTCTCAAACGATTAAAGGGAGGTTCTTCGAATGAAGCTATCGAACTACTTTGACAAGGTGAAAGGATTCGGCACATTGTCCACGGCCGATTCAAAGGGGAACGTCAATGCATCCGCAATCTCAAAGCCCTTCGTCGTTGATGAAGAAACGGTGGCCTTCGTCATGACGGGCAACCTGACCCACAAAAACCTGCAATCCAATCCCAACGCGGCGTATTTCTTCCTCGAGAAGAGTGAGAAATACGACGGTATGAGGCTCCACCTCACGAAGATCAAGGAGTCGCGGGACATGGCCGTCATCGAGGAGATCCGGAAAAAGCGCTACCCCATCTTCACGACCAAGTACAGTCAGGAATCCAAGTACGCCGTCTACTTCAAGGTGGACAAGGTCCTGCCCCTTGTGGCTGCCGGCGTGCTCAAGCGCGGTGTGACACAGCCGTAGCCCGTGACGAAAAGGGGTCAAGGGCATCCCCTTGACCCCTTCCGATCGGTATATTCCCGGGGATGTCCCGTTGCACGAAGCGGTGCGCAATCAGCCCGAATTGCGTCGGTCTTTTCCCGCCGTGAGCTTTATGGCGGCCCAGGGAAGCAGGAAAAAGACGATGATCGCGATCTTGGTGACCGCCATGCCGGCGTAGTGGATCGCATCGAAGCTCTGCCTCGGGATCTGAAACCACCGCGAGTGAACCTGATAAACCCAGTCGCCCGCGAAGACCAACCAGGCAAACCAGACCATCAGCAGCGCCATCCCGCCCAGAAAACATCGGATGAGAATCCCGGCGACGACTTCCAGGTGATTCTGAAAATACGCCTGAGTGTTTTTCATAAGCGTTCAGCCCCCTGCGTTTTATATTTCCATTATGGAGCGGAAAGTCGGGGGCGTCCACTGCTTTGCATTCCCGGTCGGTGCAGAAGACTGTGCCAAGAGAGTATGGGGGTCAAAATCGGCGCCGCAAATGTTGGCTTTTTGCTTCCGCAGTTGACTCGCCGGGACCTTTCATCTACATTAGGCTGCCGTTCGGCGAAATTACACACGTAGGGAGGGTACTGTGATGACAGCTCGTTTCCTCATGATCTTCGCGGTGTTGTTTGTGCTGATCCTTGCTGGGCCGGCAAAGGCGATGGATACCCGCGAGTTCGAGGTGATCAGCCGCGACCAGGGCTCCGTCTCCGTCACGATGGGCAAGTACGACTTCTGTGCCCTGACGGCAGTGTCGGCGGGAGGGTTCAACAGCACCTGCATCATCCAGAAACAGGGTGAGAACTGGGTCCTCACGGCCGTCGATCCCGGAAAGCCCGATGCCTATGTCGGCGAGTCCCAGGGCTGCCGCGCCACCTGCTTTTCCATAAAAGGGGCACCTCCGATGGTACCACCGACAGCCGGGGTCCGTTACATTGGCTGCTTCAAAGAGACCTGGACGAGGGACCTGGCGGGGTATACGACCAACACCCCGGCCATGACGACCCAGATGTGCGTCAATCTCTGCCGCGAAAGGGGGTTTGCCTACGCCGCCACGCAGTATGGCCAGCACTGCTTCTGCGGCAACAGCTACGGCAAATACGGCCCGGCCACCAACTGCGACATGAAGTGTGCCGGGAACCCCGCCGAGATCTGCGGCGGCAGCTTTGCCAACAGTGTCTACAGTATCAAGTGATGATGGGCTTCAGTGCCCCCTGAATTGAGACCGATTGCTGTGAAGGTGTATTGCAAGGTCCAGGATATTGCCCTGGACCTTTTCTATTTCATGGTGCCTTTCTTCCCGGTATTCGGCCCAGAAGTTGCAATTCTCCTGTTTATTACCTGACAGAGGGAATCTGCAATGAAACACGTCTGCCGCTTTTTGACACTTGTTTTCACGATGTTTTTTGTCCTGAGCTGTGGCTCCGGCAACCCTGCGCCCAAAGCCAAGGATGTGCCACAGGGCCGCCCCGAGACCAGGGTCGTCGAAGGCGCATCGGCCGCCGGCTATAATGGCAGCATGATGCGAAAGAAAATCGACAAGACTCTCGACCGGAACGACGAGCGTAACAAGGAGATTGAAAAAGGCGCCGGCAGCGCTTCATCGAAATAGAAGAGGCGACTGCGCCCACCGGGGCGGCAGTCCCCCACGGCAAGTTCAATAACCCTGAAGCAACCGCACCATCTTCAGTTTTCCCTAAAAAGTGCCGATACGTCTGATGTCCGTCCTGCCGGGTGAGCCGGCAGGGGGCTTCTTTGCGCGCCAGGAGCAGGCTATGGGGATTGAAGTCAATGTGACCCGCGAGTTCGTCATCAACGGAAAACATTGCCATTCCCTGGAGGAGGTTCCTCCCGATGTCCGTCAGGCCATCGGGGATACGCTCGAATCGCCGACAGGCGTTACGCAGGCCGGCACCGCCGGGAATCAGGCAAAGATCATTGTGAAGCTCCCCGCCCACAGGGCGGGGCTTCCCGGCAAGGAAAGAACCGGACATGGTTGCGCACCCTGGCGGGATGCGCCCCCGGTCAACGGTCGACCATACGGCGGCATCGATGCCATGCCGGGCGGTGTGCCCGAGATCTATGAGGTCGCGATGCAATGCATCGGATGCGGCCCCGGCTCCCAGGGTGGCAAGTCCGAAACCTCCCCGAAACCGATCACTCCGCAAGGCACCTTCTCGCTGTCCGGGCGCTGGGTCATGGCGGGCAGCCTCCTTCTTTGCCTGCTGGTGAGCCTGCTTCTGCTTCTTCTGCCCCGATAACAAAACAGGACATGAAACGGAAGAGGTCCGGAGCCATCGCCCCGGACCTCTTTTTGTTTTTTCTGTCTTTTCCCGGACCCTGAACCCTGTCCCCTGGACCCGTGCGCAGCGCCTATTCCCCCTCGTCAAAGGCATCGGCCTTCTTTTCGCCCTTCACCGGGCCCTTGCCCGTGAGGCTGGCCGGGGCCGGAACGGGCACATCGACGGGCTTGACGTATTTTGCCGTCACGCTCTTGGTCTTGAAGACGGAAAGCTTGTCGAAGATGAAGAGGAACTTGTTCTCCATCTCCTTGCCGATCCCCTTCAGGACATTGGGCGGCAGGTTCCACATGTCCTTCTTGAAGGGGCCGAAGCCCTTCTTGCGGGTCTTGTAGATGAACTGCTCGTCGGTGTCCTTCGCGCCCTTCTCGCCTGCGAGATCCCTGCGGATGTAGTCGTAGATCTCCTCGCGGAGCGACGCCGGGAAGAAGGTGCTGTCGTAGATCATGTTCTGGAAGGCCGTGGCCAGGTGCACTTCGGCGGTGCCCCGCTTCGGGAAGTTGTCGAAGGCCTCGTCTGGAAGGGTCGATGCACCGTGCTGGACGGCGCCCGACATGCCGTACTCTTTCCGGGCCGCCTCGGAGAGGGTCTGCAGGGTGTCGAAATCGAGTTTCACCTTGGCGATGCTCCCGTCGGGCAGGACCACGCCGCCGTGGGAGGTGCCCGTCTGGACGCTGATCTTGCTGATCCCCTTGAGTCCCTTGCCGCGCTTCTGAAGCTCCTTCAGGTAGCCGCCCATGAAGGCCCGGAGCTCCCCGACGGTGCTGTTTTTGCTGCCCACCTCTCCGATCTCGCCGCCCACGGAGACCTCGACCCCCTTGGGCTGGATCTGGCGGATGAAGGCCGTGATTTCGGCGGCGATAGTGAAGTTGTTTCGCTGCTGCTCCTCCTCGGTGGGCTTGCTCAGGTCCACCACGGTGGAGGAATCGATGTCGATGTTGTAGAACCCTGCCTCGATGGCCTCGCGGACGAGCTCCTTGACGGCGTCCACTTCCTTCTGGGGCTCCACGGCGAATTTCTTCACGCCGATCTGGAAGTGATCGCCCTGCAAAAACAGGGGCCCCCGCCAGCCCGTCTTGATGGCCGCGGCCATGATGGCGCAGGCATACTCGTCGGGGCGCTGCTCCGTGTAGCCGATCTCGGAGCGGGCGATCTCGAAGAGGATGGGTCCCACGCTGCCCTTGAGACCCGCGCGGAAGACGGCCTGGGCCGTCTCGTAAGTGAGGCCGCGGATGTTGATGGCGGGCACGGTGAAGCCTTTTACGTCGCCCCGGCCCATGGCCTCGTAGAGCGGCTGGATGGAGGAGGGCAGCACGCCGAGTTTGACGCCCGCCCTGCGGATGAGCCAGCGGGCGGCCTGCTTCACCCCTGCGTCGCCGGACAGCACGGCCGTGTAGACGAGGTGATCGATGAGCGATCCGCGAAGTTTCGCCTCGTCGAGGACCCGGACACCGTCCCCCTCTATCTTCACGATGCCTTCGATCGCCCTTCTCAACTGGTCGATACTGCTGAAGATCATGCTTCCCCCTTTGTGTGATCGGTCAGGCCAGGGATTCTTTTGCCTTTTCCACCTCGTAGCGGCTACCGATGTAGATCGGCGATCGGTGGTTGAGGTTCTCGGGCTTGATGGCCAGGATGTCCTGCTTGCCGTCTGTGGCCATGCCCCCGGCCTGTTCGGCCAGGAAGGCCATGGGCTGAAGCTCGAAGATGAGGCGGAGCTTGCCCTTGAGGTCCTTTTTCGTGCCGGGGTACGTGAAAATGCCCCCCCGCTTGATCAGAATCTGGTTGACGTCGGGGACGAAGCCGCCGCTGTAGCGCAGCTTGTAGCCCTCGCCCTCGAGGATCTCGACGAACTTGAGATGCCCCGGGAGCCAATCCCTGCGAAGCGCCCCGAGGCTGTAGATGGAGCCCTTCTCGTCGAGGGTGATGTTCTCTTCGGACAGGACGTACTCTCCCTCCCGGTTGAGGACGAACTCGTGGGTGCCCTTGCCCGCCGAGTAGACCATCGTGATGAGGGGCCCGTAGGTGATGTACATGGCGCCCACCATGGTCTTGCGACCCTCTGCGGCAAGAGGCGAGTCCTTGTGGATGCCGATGATCGTCCCGATGGCCAGGTTCGTGTCCACGAGCGACGAGCCGTCGAGGGGGTCCGCCGTGACGAAGTACTTGCTCTGCGGGGCCTCGAAGGAGACGATGCGGTCCAACTCCTCGGACAAGTAGGCCTTCACGAACCCCGAGTACTGGAGCTGGTTCTGAAGGATAATGTCGGAGCTCTTGTCGAGGGCGAGCTGCTCGTCGCCGTGGATGTTGCGCAGGCCCGCGAGCTTGCGGTTCGACTCGTGGATCTTTGCCGAGATGTACTTCCCCGTGATGGCGATCTGCCAGATGAGCCTCCTCAGGTCCATCTCGATGCCGGCCATCCACATGTGGCGGCGCAGATCGACGATAAATTTCGAGTAGTCCGAGATGTTTCTGGAATTGTTTGCCATGGGCCGGTCCTCTCATTCAAGTCTCTCGGATGTTAAACAATTCACGGCCTTTTTGACAAGGAAATTCTGCCCGCAGGGCCATCGTTTCGTCCTCGCCCGATTTATGGTATAGAGGAATAAAGGGAAGGGCACCATGGCGCTGTCGGAATTCACCCTGAAGCTGGTGGAAAAGAAACTCGGAGACTACTGCCGGGGGCGGGTCCACGAGGCGCTGTGCCACCGCGTGCGGATCGGCTATGCCATCGAGGGCGACCTCGTGACGCTCTTCGAGGAGCGACGCGGCCTGCTGGACCCTGAAAAATGGGTCCGGCTGGACATGGCCCGTTTCCGGTACGACGACCGGACGAAAAGGTGGAGCCTCTACTATGTGGATACCGACTCGGCCTGGCACAGCTACTACCTGAAGCCGAGAGCGGATTTTGAGATTCTTTTGAGAGAAATTGATGAAGACCCCGTCCGCGTCTTCTGGTGGGGCGAAGGCTGAGCGCTCGCCCACCCCGGGAGACCCTTTTATAACCATCGAAGATGTGACCGTGCGCGTGAGGGACCGGTTCATCCTGCCCGGCACGTCCTGGGTGATCCGTGCCGGGGAGAGCTGGGCTATCCTGGGCCCCAACGGCTCCGGAAAGTCGTCGCTTGCCCGGATCCTCATGGACGACGTGGCGACTTCGCAGGGGACAGTTACGCGCCACCACCCCGATGCGGCCCGCGATCGCATCGGCTGGGTCTCGCCGGAGCTGCAGGAGTGGCTTCTCGGCGTGGAGGAAAACCGCGTCGAAGAAGGCGGCTGTGCCGGCAGGGGCGGGGAGCCCGAAACGGCACGCGAGACGATCCTCTCGGGCAGCCGGCCCGGCATCGACGGCGCCCGTGCCTGTCGGAGCATCGTGAAGCGACTGGGGATCGGCTATCTTCAAGACAGGCCCATGCGCCACCTCTCGACGGGCGAGCTGCGCAAAGTGATCATCGCCCGGGCTCTGATGAAATCCCCGCGGCTTGTCGTCCTCGATGAGCCCCTCGGCGGGATCGACGCCGACTCGCGCGAGGAGATCCTCTCTCTTTTCAACAGCCTGATCAAAGAGCACGTCCAGCTCGTCCTGGTGAGCCATCGCGCCGACGAGATCCCTTCGGCGATCGGCCATGTCCTCTGTGTGAAGGACTGCCGCGTCGTCCTCCAGGGAAGGCGCGAGGAAGTCCTTGCCGGCTGGCAACGGCTGAGCGCCGATGACGATCGGCCCGCCGCATGCCTTCCCGGGGGGAATGCACGGGAAACGGCAGCGCCCGAAATCCTCGTCGAAATGAAGGGGGTGACGGTGAAGTTCGGCGGTGTCACCATCCTCGACGGCCTGGATTGGACGGTGAGGCGCGGTGAGAACTGGGCCGTGCTGGGCCCGAACGGGTCGGGGAAAACGACCCTTCTGAGTCTTATCACCGGCGACAATCTCCAGGCTTATGCCAACGAGATCCGGCTCTTCGGCATGCTCAAAGGCTCCGGCGAGTCGCTCTGGGACATCCGGGAAAAGATCGGAGTCGTTTCATCGGAGTTGCAGGTGCGTTACCGCAAGGGAATCCAGGCCCGGGACGTGGTGGCTTCGGGACTGTTCGACTCCATCGGTCTTTTCCGTCGCCTCAGCCCGGAGGACCGCCGGATGGTGGAGGACTGGATGGACCTTCTGGGCATCCTGCCCATGGCGGAGAGGTGCTTAGAAGGGCTCTCCTACGGGGAGCGGCGGATGACGCTCATTGCCCGGGCGATGGTGAAATCACCCCTGCTGCTCATTCTTGACGAGCCCTGCCAGGGGCTGGACCCGGCGAACCGCAGGAAGATGCTGAAGCTGATCGACCGCATCGGCGCCGGGACGGGCACCCGGATCGTTTACGTAAGCCACTACGCCGATGAGATCCCCTCTTGCATCAACCGAATCCTGCGCCTGGAGAGGCCGAAGCCGGGAGGGGGCAAGCCATGTTGACCGAGGATCGGAAAGTCTGGCGCTGCGTCGGATGCGGTTTCTGCTGCGTCAAGCAACGGTGCACCTTCGGGGTGGCGAAGCACCCGGAGGCGCAGACCGGCCTGTGCCCGGAGCTCGAATGGACAGGCCACCGCTACGTCTGCCGCCTCATGATGCAGCCCGGGCAGATGGCCGACCTCGTGAAGCAGGAGCTTCGTTCAGGCGAGGGCTGCGTTTCCTTCAACAACCCCTGGCGCGCCGACGTCCGCAAAAGGACACGCGAGGAGGCAAAAACCGTCAGCAAGGGAAAATGACCCGATACTCTTATCCCTCTACCCTAGACCCTGTGCCCTTCTTCCAAATGCCTACATCTTGAAGTGGGCCAGCAGGTAGGACTGCAGGTTGGCCTTCTGGTTGCGGATGCCGAGTTTTTTCCGGATGTTGTTGCGGTAAAAGTCGATCGTCCCTTTCGAGAGTTTCATCAGGCCTGCGATTTCCTTGGAGCGCATGCCCTGCATGATGCAGTTGGCGATCTGGATTTCCGTCTGCGTCAAGCTGGCCGATTGCGCCGAAAGCTGCTGGGAGAAGGGTGAAACGATTTCCTTCAGGTTGGTTTCCAGGACGCCGACGAAGGAAACCGCCTGGCGGGTCAGGGCCGACGCTTTCAACTTCTCCAGGGCGGGCATGACCAGCTTGTTGATGTTGGCGATCACCCTCTCTTCGAGAAGAGTTCGATCCTGGTCCCGCTGCTCCAGGAGCGTTCGCAGGGTGGTGTTGAGGTCCTCGAGCTTCCTGGACCGGATTTCCAGCTCGCTTTCGCGCAGCCTCAGAGCCTCCTCGACTCGCATCCGCTTTTCGATGTCCAGGCGCAGGAGTTCATTCAACTGCGCAAGTTCCACAGTCCGTTCCCGGATCCTTTGCTCCAGTTCGTCGTGTGCTTTCCGGAGCTCTTCCTCCATCCGTTTGCGGTCGGTGATGTCTTCGACGAAACCCTCGTAGCAAATGGTTTTCCCCTGAGCGTCGCGGACGGCGCGGACGTTGTTGAACACCCACCCCGTACTGCCGTCCTTGCGGCGAATACCGATCTCGAAGCTGCCGTGCCCCCGCTGCTCGACCATCCGGACACACTCCCTGCGGACTTCCGGGTCGGTGTAGAGCTGCCGTCCGATGTCGTTGACGGCTGTTTTCAATTCCTCCGGCGAGTCATAGCCGAAGATGCGGGCAAAGGCGGGGTTGACATCGGTATACCGCCCGGCAGGCACGCTCCGATAAATCCCCTCGACGGCGTTCTCGAAGATGTCCCTGTATTTTGCCTCGGCCCGCGCAAGCGCTTCCGCCGCATCCTTGCGCTTGGTGATGTCGCGGGAGATCGTCCGGTAACCCAGGAGCTTGCCGTCTTCGTCAAAAAACGGCGTGCCCGAGGTTTCCATGATCACGGGGGTTCCGTTTTTGTGCAGGAGCGTGTTTTCCAGGTAATGAAACGCTTCTCCCCTTGACGCCCTTTCGCCGAATATCTTCCCGACCCTGTCTGCCTCGGCGGGTTCCATGAAGTCGAAGGGTCTCTTCCCGATCACCTCTTCAGGCCTGTATCCGATGAAGTCAAAGATCTTCGGGCTTGCGTAGGTGCATTTGCCCGACGCGTCGGCCTCGGCGATGTATTCGTCGATGTACTCGATGAGATTGCGGTAGCGTCGCTCACTGCCGCGAAGCGCCTCTTCGATTCGTTTCAGATGCGTGATGTCGCGGGTGGCCGCACAGTACCCGGCCAGCTTGCCGTCGGCGTCAAAAAAAGGGGAGGCATTCGTTTCCAGGGTAACTGGGGAGCCGTCGGGGAGAATGACGGTGTTCTGAAAACCTTGAATCTTTTCCTTGTTTTTCGCCTTTTCCTCGAAGGCGCGCCTCCAGCGTGCCGCGTGTCTTGGATCCATGAAGTCAAATGGCGTCTTGCCCAAAACCTCCGCGGGCTTGTACCCCGTGATATCGTATGCCTTCGGGCTGGCGTAGACGATCACGCCTTTGGCCGTGACTTCCGTAATGAAGTCTTCAGCCGTTTCCACCAGCGTGCGGTAGCGCTTCTCGCTGAAGTGGAGCGCGGCCTCGATCCGCTTGCGCTCCGTGATGTCGGTGAAGAAGGCAACGGACAGTAGCGACTCACCCAGTCGAACCCTTGACACGTCGACTAAAACGGGAAACGTTGATCCGTCCTTCCGCAGCCCCATGAATTCATACTGATTGGGGACGGCCTCCACCCGCTTGCGCTTGTTGATATTCAGGTTGATCTGCCACCGGTAGTCGGGGGCGACCCGGTTGAGCTGCGACGTGCCGGTGAATTCCCGTGGATCGTCGTAACCGAACATGCGCAGGCAGGCCCGGTTGGCATACAGATTGATACCGTCCCTGGAAATGGAAATCCCCACGGGGGCCTCATCCGCCATGGTTCGAAACCAGGCCTCGTCCTGCTGAAGCGCGGCGATGAGCCGCTGCGTCCACGCATCATCGGGCGAGACATTACTGTTTTCGGCGTCGCTTGTCATCCTTGTCTCCTGGAGGATCGCTGAAAAACGCCCACCCCTGTGGCCTTTATGGGTCGCGTGCTGAACCTGGAAGCGTCCGCACGCGCCACATTCAGCATACCGAGGGGCATTCGTTTTCAGAGCGATTCAAAATAAAAAGGAAAAACAATTGGATGGGAGAGTAAATCGATCCAGCAAGGCTGTCAAGAATTACTGTAGGTAAATAGCTAATAATATATCTATATTTTATCTATATTGCGCTTTATTTAAACTCTGTTCATCATCCATCTTGGATTTTTGTGCCTGAACAACTGCAATGGGTGAAAAGCTGGGTGCGGATTCTGTGTCATATCACTACCTCCTTGGAAAGGGGGATCGGGTCATGTCCCCGATCCCCCTCTTTCTTACCCCTGGGCCTTTATTTCTCCGTGTGAATAATCCGCCGGGCTTTCGGTTTTTCCTGTTCGTCTTTTATTCATTTCTCCCACTGATCACTTAACAATGGCTAATGTAAGCGGCCTTGTCCGCTTACCTCGCCAGGAACCCCCCGTCATTGGCAAGCACGTGGCCCGTCATGTAGGCCGACGCCTCCGATGCCAGGAAAACCGCGACGCCCTTCATGTCGTCTACGTCGCCGAAGCGCCTCATGGGCACAAGCCCCATCGCCTTGTCATAGGATTCCTTGAAATCGGGCGTTTCGATGTAGGACATCATGTCGGTGCGGAAAAATCCCGGCGCGATGGCGTTCACCCGGATCTTGAAGGGGGCGAGCTTCACTGCGAGGTTCATCGTGAGGGCGTTGATGGCCGCCTTCGTGGAGTTGTAGGGAACGGCAGGGTGCAGGGATTCGTCGGAGCCCCGGAACCCCATGATGGAAGACATGTTGATGATGTTGCCGCCGCCCTGGGCCTTCATCACGCCTGCGACCTTCTGCGACAGGATCCAGACGCCCCGGACGTTGATGCTGAACATCTGGTCCCAGCGCTCCAGGGGGAACTTCAGCGTCGGGGCGCCCCATGTGGCCCCCGCGTTGTTCACCAGGATGTCGATTCGGCCGAATCGCTCCAGGGCTGTCTTCACGAGCCCGTCGATGTCCTCTTCCTTCGCCACGTCGCAGGCCACGGGCAGGACCTCCGCACCGCAGGCCTGCCGGATTTCGGCGGCTGCGGCCTCCAGGTTTTTCATCTTGCGCGAGGCGATGACGAGATTTGCGCCCGCCTCGGCCAGCCCTATGGCAATGAACTTGCCGATTCCCCGGCCCCCGCCTGTGACGAGGGCTACCTTGCCATCGAGCCTGAACAAATCCGCTGTTTTCATGATCTGCCCCCTGAAGTTGGTCTATTTGGTCTGTTTCGTCATAAGTCCGGAAAAGGATGCCGGCTGCCGGGTCCCCCATGCGTAATGCCACAATAACGATGGGGGCGCAAGCACGGTCCGGCAGGAAGACCATAAAAAAGAACGCAGCGGGTCTCGCTGCGCCTTTTCTGCCTGCGGGAATCGATGCGAGGGCAATTTATTTTTTCAATGCCTTGAGGATCTTCTTGTCGTCGGCAGTCTTGAACACGACGGTCATCATGCCCCTGGAGGGGCTCACATAGACGTAGCTGATATCCACGTCGGCATCGGAAACCTTCTTGGCCACCTTCTGCAGCTCACCGGGCTTGTTGGCGAGCTCCACGGCAATGACTTCCTCCGTCTTCACTTCGGCGCCCATCTGCGTCAGGATCTTCTTTGCCTTGGCGTTGTTGTCGGTGACGATCATGAACACACCTTCCTCGCCCCTGCCGTAAGCGCAGAGGGCCTCGATGTTGATCTTCCCGTTTGCCAGGAAGGTGGTCACTTCCGAGAGCAGGCCGACCCGGTTGGGCACGATGAAGGTCAGCTGTTTGAGCTTGATCGCCTTTGCCATGTCCAGTCCCTCCTTTTGCATCTTTGTTCCTACATACGTGTCTCGCCCACAATTTTCAAGGGTTTCTTCGCCATTTCCCCATTCTCGATACCCAGCCCGCGGGCGATTTTGTCCAGCATGGCCTTCTCTTCCGGCGTGTACGCCCCGTCCACGAGAGCGATGCGCCGGGCAAGGGCCAGGGCCTCGTCGCGGTCGTGCTCGCCGGGGATCAATGCGGCGAGTGCCGCAAGCGCCCGGTCCTCATCGGCCTCCAGGATGCTGTACTGCTCCTTCACTACGCGGCGGAAGACGGCGGGACGGATTTTTTGGAGGGTCTTGTGGGTCTTGGCGATCTCCTCGGCAACGGTGTAGTGCTTGCGGCCGATGACGCGGCCCGTCCGGGCCATGGCCATCATGGCCCGGACGATCCCCTCGGCCAGACCGCCCTTTTCGGCGGCGTCGAGCCACTTCTGCTGGAGCCACTGCTCATAGTCCTCCCAGGAAACCTCCGCCTTCTGTTCCCTGGTCAGGGCCTTATAGGTGCCGGCGGCGATCGAAGAGTACTGAAGGGCCTCATGGCCGTAGATCGCACGGAACAGGGACTCCTGGCGGTGGTCCCGG
>Ga0209079_10000002_pt1 | contig 170170 bp, 268 predicted proteins | sample PPLLaktember2015_2_FD_187259 | JGI IMG/M metagenome (GOLD analysis project Ga0209079, IMG submission 187259) | Freshwater sediment microbial communities from Prairie Pothole Lake near Jamestown, North Dakota, USA - PPLs Lake P7 Core (6) Depth... | ecosystem: Environmental > Aquatic >... | reverse complement strand
TTGCTGATTCGCTTGCTGATTCGCTTAAACTTGGGCTTGCAGATTCGCTTGCTGATTCGCTTAAACTTGGGCTTGCAGATTCGCTTGCTGATTCGCTTAAACTTGGGCTTGTTGAATCTCCTCCATCTACAATCCCCTGCCACGCCCCAATATTCATGCCAGGAACGCCGACACCGCCCTGCCACGCCCCAATGTTCATTCCAGCTGCCATGCTATACGCCTAACTCTATGCTCATGCCAGTTTGTAGACAAGGACTCCCGGTATCAAGAGAAAAGTCACTACCAGCGGTCGTAAACTTGGGATCACCTGACACTTTTGCGTAATCCTGAAATACAGTAGTTTCGTCAACCCCATCAAAATCATCACCGTTATTATAAAAGTTGTTATTCCAGAATAAATTTATATCGGTTTGTGTTAGCCATTTAATAGCATCGGTATCACAATCGCTAAATATAGTGTTTAATGTTAAACACGTATTGCTATCCGCGCCACTAATACCGGTAGCTGCCTCGTAAAAGGTGTTGTTAATGAAACTATGGTAATGGTAACCGCCAGTATATATTCCAACATATACGGTATCAAAGATATTATATGCAATTGTCTCAAAAGCAGCATCACACCGAAGCGCCAACCCGCCGGTAGTATCCGGCATATCGTGAAAATAACAATATAAAACCCTGCAACCTCCATTGTACAACATCACTCCGTTACATTTTGTAGATAAAAACTCACAGCCAATTATTATACAATAATTAAGTACATATAATGAATATCTTGCAGCGGACGACGCATAGTCTTGATCGAATTTGCAATTAGCAATTACACACGAAATTCCCGCACTAACCATATTGCTCGCTTCACCTTGAAAATCAATATTTCGTATTACATAATAATCTCCAACGGAAAATTGATAAGTAGCACAATCAAAAAACGGTCTGTTTGCTCCCGTTGCCCAATCGGAATACGCTACGTTTGCCCCTTCGTTTGTTGTAGCTGATTTAACCCCTATTATAACAATTGGAGCGGTAGCCGTCCCGTCTCTTGCGGAAGAATCAATAGCACTGTCAAGGGTATACGTTCCTTCCTTTACAAAATAAACGTCTCCTGCAACAACCGTTCCTTCAAGGTGCGCTTCAAATTCAGCCTCTCCCATCGCCTTTGCCCATGTAGTCCCATCTTTTGTTCCTGCACCAGCAGGAGTAACGTGAAGATATGAATTGATAGCCATATTTACTTAACTCCTTTCTCTGCAAGTGCTGCTGCTTTTACTTTTTCGGGGTCTGCAAGAAAGGAATTAATTTTATCCCGTTCTATTTTTTTGGGATCATTCGTATACGTTATTGGTTCGGCAATTTTTTCAACCGGTATATCCTTTGGGTCTTTACTCAACCCGCACTTGTCAAAACTTGCAGCATCTCTCGGTTCAATGGGATTCCCTTGTTTATCTAAAATCCAATATTCCTGATCGTTCATCGTTTTATAGTGCTTGTTTGTCCCTCCGTTTACTGTCGCACCTATTGGAATATTACAATTATCAAGATTGCAGTTCCTGAATACAACATTTTTTATATCAGGAGGAAAAACATCAGAATACGGTTTATCCTGATAGAAACAAGAACCTTCTATTTCGGTATCGTTAAACTCTGAAGCAGGGCGGTCAAGAAAAGTCTGACGTTTAAACGTGCGAAGTTTATTCTGCTCTGCATTGCAGGCAATACGCAAGGCAGACAAATCAGCTCGAAGCAGCTTTTGATCTGCACTTGACTTCATCCCTGTTTTATAAAGTGCAATCCTCGCCTCTACCAAAAGATCATACTTTCTTTGGACGGCATTCAGTTCGGTGGCTTTTATACCACCATTGTAACTGTATTTTGTGTTAATCATAATTACTCCTCACCCTGGTCAATAAGTAAGACTTTCTACTTTAAGTATTTTAATCATACCATATACCCCTTCGTTGCAAATATAATAATCAATTTCTACCAATCACCAAAAATCGAATCTTGACCTGTTTCCGTATCTGGTTTATCATAAAGTATATCATTTTTTGCTGTATCGATATCAGCACTCAAACTAAAAATATCATCATCTTTATTAGTATAATCATCCAAATTTGTCATTGTTGCTGAAGTTGATGCACTCAATAAAACATGAGTATCTCGATATATTCTAACCATAAAAGTCCATGTATGTTTTTGCTGTAAAAACATTCCATCTTCTTGACCTATATCAATTATTTCATAAAATCTACTATGATTAGTATATAAATTTGTATCATGATCCATTATTTTATATAAAATTTCAATAACATCACCAACTTTAGGTGTATATGCTGTATTATTACTAACTCTCGATGCTCTATAAAAATGCCTTTTGCTAACAAAAATAGGGAAAATATCTAAATCTTCAATCCCAAAATTATTCCAATATTGCATTTCTTTTGGTATTTCACAAAAACCCATTATATCAAATTTTCTTACAAAAAATCTATTTCCATCTTCTGCAAAAATTTTATTATAAGATGTATCGTATGTCGTGGTATAATAAACTAATGAAATACCAAATTTATTATATGCCTCGGTTAATAATAAATCGTAAAATTCACGTTCATTATTATAACGAGAACTATTTTTTTTAAAATATTCACTATTCGGCAAATCTGAATATTGGTTATAAGTTGTCATTTAATAATCTTTTCTAATTAATTACCAAAATTCCATTTGCATTCCAATTTATAATAAACGACGCACTTGATGTCGTTTTATTAACTCCGAAATCAACTTTACCTGCTACTGGTGCTCCAGTACTTTTATAAATAATTGCTGCTCGAACTGCAGATAATGTAGTGCCTGTCCATGTTAAATCGTCAGCATCAAAAATACCTTTATCGGTTGTAGAATTTTTAGTTATAGTAACACCAGATAATGCTTTTCCCCCAGCAACATAACCAGTACCAACAACTTCCATAGCAGATAATTGTGACCAACTTGTTACTTCTCTTATCTGATCATCAGAACTCAATGTAATTGCACTTGTTACTAATGCCACATTATAAGTATCTGCAGATAATGATGAAGTATTAACCTTTTGCTTCCACTCGTTACATACGATGTTGCTCATTTTTATTTCTCCTATCTAATTTTTCTATTTTTAATTATTTATAAAACAAAAAAAGGTTTGTCATTATTCACAACAAACCTTTTTCAAAACAAAAATTAAAATTATCATTCAAATTTTCATAATAACATAGCAGCATGTGCTAAAGGATCATTCATATCATCACTAATAATAGTTCCTCTACCTTTCGACGTTTTTCCTAAACCTTCATAAATTAACATAGCGTGTTCTAATGGATTTAAACTATTCTTCTGCTCTTCTTTTAATGAAACATTTCTTTCATTTTCTGCATGTTCGAGTATTTTATCGGAAATATTTATTGCTTCTTTTCTTAAAATTGGAACCCCTATATCATTAATCTTTTTTTCTAGCTTTTTAACTATTTTATTCCATTTTTTACCCTGTTCGTCCTTCAAATAATCTAAAAAACTCTTACTCATATTCCAATCCTTTTAAATTATTTATTATTTACCTAAAATCTATACTATTTAAACGTTTAAATACACCCTACAATTGAGGATAATTGGAAAGTAATATCAAAGTACATTAAAAATTATCCTCAATTCTAGATGCTAAATAACGTATCATACATTAGCTTCAAAAATAGCAATTAAACCATTATCCTCATTCCATAAAAATGCATTAGCTGCTTTTATATTCCCGACAAAACCTTTTTTAGCATGCCAAGCATCTATGCCAGTAATAGAACTCATTTGTCTAATCATAATTCCTTTAAAATCTTCTGATTCTAGAAAATTCATTACTTTCTTATGATGAAAATGACCAATATGAACTTCTCTATATTTCGTATCACTCCATAAATCGGAAGCCTCTTGCGCCATAATTAACGGAAGTTCTTTAAATTTTTCGTCACTTCCATGAGCAAACCCTAATAATACTTTACCGTATTTATAATATTTTCTGGTCTTTGGTTCATTATTTACTGTAACATCATCACAACGACTATACCAAAGCGATAATGAATCACCCAAATAATACATTCGCTGAAAATCGTGATTGCCTTGAATTACTACCACATCAACTGGTGCATATAATCTCAAATAATCTATTGCTCTTATTAATAATTCCCTTCCGATTTTATATAATTTTTGCCATCTTAAATCATCGTCCTGAGGTGTTCCTGCTGTTGTTGAATTAAATAAATTATCACTATTAAAAAAATCATTACCCACTGGAAATAAAATTCTTTCATAATCAAAAAATTTAACTCTTTCAATTAATTGTTTCAATATATTTAAAAATCTTTCTTGAGCAATTTTTGTATCAAAATTTTCACCCGTTTCTCCATGCCAACAAAGTTTTCCTAAATGCAAATCTGCAATATTAATTTCCAATAAATTCTTTTCATCACATTTTTCACTATATTTTATTTTCTTATATGTTGGTACATATTTTTTCGCTAACTCTATAAACTCATTCTTTATTAATTCATAATTGAAAGTATCTTGAATTCTATCAAGCCAAACCTTTACTTGATAATTCGTATATGTTTCGCCTGCTCCATTTGTAACATCCCAACTATTAACACAAAAACGATTCACTTTCCATATTTTTAAATCAATATCAAATAACGATAAAATTTCATCTAAAGTTTTTGGTTTTTTAATTAATGTTACTGTACCAACTGCTTTATTGCCACTCTGCTCGAATTCGACTTTATTATGTTTTGGCTGTATAATTACATCATTTTTAAATGACTTCGTTTCTGTAAATTTTCTTCCACATAATTTGCATAAAAATACTTGTTTTTTATTCTTAAACCCTTTTTTAATAACATTTTCTGAATTACAATATTTGCAAATCATTTATAGCTCCTTTATTTTATTAATTTCTAATTCTTTAGTTATATAATCGAAATTATATTTTTTATATAATTCTAACCTTCTTAAAAAATGAACAAAACAATAATTTTTAAATTTCTTAATTCTGAGATCGTCTACAACATCCCATATAACTGCTTTTACTTTTTCAGAATGAGCACGAAGGGAACGCCCAATGGCCTGTGGAATGCTAATATCGCTTTTTAGAGAAGAATATAAAACCACATTCATTAATTTCTTAATATTAATACCCATTTTAAAAACTGCAAAATTTGAAACGATAATCATATTACTTTCACTTTCCATTAATTTTCTTATACGTTCTCTTTCTGCAGCTTTTGTCTCTCCATATACAACAAAAATTTTATATTTACCCTTCTCTAAATTATTTATTAAAAATTCCTCAACCTTTTTTAAATGCTCTATTTTTCTAACAAGAATTAATGAATTTTCTCCATCCTTAATTTTACTAAAAATCCACTTTAATATCTTATTTCTATGTTCATACTTTTCATACAAATAATCGAGTTCTTCTATATAAGATTTCCTTATTATAGTTTTTTTACCGTTAATCATAAATACTTTAGGCTTAAATTCTAAACAAATATTTTCTGGGTACTTCAAAATAATATTTGCAATAAGTACATTTGATAAAACTCCTTTTTCAATTAATTCTTTTGGTTTTAAATCGAAGATTTTTTCTCCTAATACTGCCTGAATATTCATATTATCAATTTTTGAATCTGATAATGTACCAGTAAAACCAAATCTATAATCTGCATTAATACAACGTTTTCCTATTTTATTAACTTCATAAGATTTGGCTCCATGACAATTTGAAACTAAAATATCATCAACAAAATAATTATGATTATCTTCTACTTCAAGATTATAAACATTCCCTCTATAATCCCTTGAATGTAATTTTTCAACCGTAATAGTATTTAACATTCTATTCCTTCAATTTAAAACTTTTTCTTTTAGAATATTCGGATTTTTTGCCGCTATTCCAATTTTCAAGTGGTCTATAATATCCTACAATTCTCGAATAAATTTCAGTCTTTCCACCGCAATTCGGACAATTAAAATGTTCGCCTTTTAAATACCCATGATCTTTACAAGTAGAAAATACTGGACTTATAGTAAAATAAGGAATTTTATAATTATTTGCTATTTTTTTCACTAAATTTCTAACAGTAACAAAATCATCAATTGCTTCACCCAAAAAACAATGAAATACAGTTCCCCCAGTATACTTAACCTGAATTCTATCTTGTATATCTAATGAAGCAAACAAATCATCTGACCAATTAACTGGTAATTGTGTTGAATTAGTGTAATATGGCTCGCCATCTCCTGATTGAATAATATTTTTATATCTTTTTTTATCAATTCTTGCTAATCTATAACTTGTTCCCTCCGCCGGTGATGCTTCGAGGTTATATAAATTACCTGTCTTTTCTTGATAATCTGATAATTTCTTATTCATAAAATCTAATACTTCGAGAGTAAAATTTATAGAATCTTCGTGCGTTAAATCTTTTTTTAGAAAATTTAAAACTGACTCATTCATTCCAACCAAACCAATCGTTGAAAAATGATTATTCCAATTTTTTAAATAATTTCTAATATAAGGATATAAACCTCTATTTAAAAAATCATTTAAAGCCTCTCTTTTTAATTCTAATGAATTTTTAGCAATATCCATAGTTTCTGATAATAAACTAAAATATTCTTCTTTATTTTTTGCTGTATAACCAATACGCGGCATATTGAGTGTAACTACGCCAACGCTGCCCGTTAATTCACCCGCACCAAATAATCCACCAGCTCTTCTTACTAACTCTCTCTTATCGAGTCTAAGCCTGCAGCACATGGAGCGAATATCCGATGGGTCTAAGTCGCTATGAATAAAATTAGCAAAATAACATTGTCCATATTTACCTGCCATTTTAAAAAGCAAATTTGCATTATGTGAATTCCAATCAAAATCTTTTGTTATATTATATGTAATTATTGGATAATTAAAGATTCTTCCATTAGCGTCTCCTTCAATCATAATTTCTATCAATGCTTTATTAATTATATCCATCTCTTCTTGATAATCTGAATATGTAGTTTTTAAATCCTTTCCTGCAACTATAGCATGTTGATCTTTCAAATCATTTGGAACTTTCCAATCTATAGTAATATTAGTAAAAGGACTCTGTGAACCCCATCTCGAAGCCACATTGACACCAAAAATAAATGATTGAATACACTGTTTAACTTCTTCAAATTTTAACTTATCTTCTCTAACAAAAGGTGCTAAATATGTATCGAAAGAACTAAAAGCTTGTGCGCCTGCGGACTCGTTTTGCATCACACCAAAAAAATTAATTATTGTTTGACATAAACTATGTAAATGTTTTGGTGGTTTTGATGATACTTTATTTTCTACGCCGCACAATCCTTTATAAATTAAATCTCTCAAACTCCACCCGCAGCAGTAGGTCGAAAGCATCGATAAATCATGAATATGAAAATAACCTTTTTTATGATAATCTCTAATCTTTTTATCATAAATCTCATATAACCAATAATTAGCTGTTAATGCGCCGCTATTATGTAGAATTAAACCGCCCAATGAATAACCAACATTAGCATTTTCTTTTACCCTCCAATCATTATTATCTACATAATCCTCCACTATATTATTCATTACATTCTTTCCTCTCTTATCTTTAATTGTTCTACAAGTTCGTCCATTCTATCTCTAAACAATTTTTTATCATATTGAAAATTATCATTATCAATAACTTCTTTTACTAATTTAATAGCATCCTTAATTTCTCCTATATTCATTCTACTAGTTTTTTTATTGACTGCCTGAGAAATATTAAACATTATAGAGCACCAAATCTTTTAATTGTAGCTTCAGTTAAAACATGAAATTCTAAATTTTTACTTTCACAAAACATTCTTGCCGCATTCCATTTATTAGTATTTTTCTTAAAAGTATTTAATTCGTAAATATATCGAAACATTGCTTTTCTATTATTAACTTTTGGCGGTTTAGGTTTAACTGAATCTTTCATTGGCTTCACTTCAACCAAACATTTTCGTAATTTATTACTATTATCTAAAATTTCTATATAAAAATCTATAATATACCGATGCTGTTTACCATCGCCGCCATAATATGGTATAGTAACATATTCATAACCCCATCTTTTCACTCGTTCATTAATATCACAAAATGTCATTATTCTTTTTTCCCACGACGAACGATAAATGGGATTAGAAGAACCAAGAAATTTCGATTTATTTGCTACATTAAAAAAATTGTGTTCTGTCATTTCACTATTAATATTTTATTATTATAAGAATAAATAACGGCATATTACTAATATGTTATGAGTTCAAATTATTAAACAACAAAACAAATTTTTGAAATTCGTCTGCTAATTTTTTTAATTTTTCTCTTAATAACCAAGCCCAAATAATACTTCTATCCATAGTATTCAAAGGATAATTTTTATATTCTTGAATAATTTTTTCCTTTAAATTTGCCGGTATATAATCAAAATCTATTAATTCTCTATTTCTAATAAAATTCTTTTTTACAACTTCGTCTTGTAATAATTCTTCTAATCCCTCATTTAATAATTTCTCTGCAGTTTTTTCTCCTAAACGTTCTCTAACTGCTGGAATATCGTCTCCCTTATCGCCCGTTAAAATTTTTACTTCTAAATCTTTTTTGGGATTCATTGAAACTACATATTCTTTTTTGATGGGATTAAACTGTTTAAAATTTTTAAATTTGTGAAGTTGATAAAAATCTTTATCTGTACTAATTAATTCAATACGATTATCGTCTTTTGCTAATTCTGCTGTTAAAACTGCTATAATATCATCAGCTTCACATTCATTTACTTTGAGAATATAAACATTCGGAAACATCTCTTTTAAATTATTTATAAACTCATTCATTATTGGAAAAAACGTTCCAAAATCTACCAGCGAATCTTCTCTACTTTTAGCTCTATTTTCTTTATAACCAGAATATACTTTTTTTCTCCAACTATTCCTTTCATCTACTGCAATAATAATTTTACTTGGATTTTTTTCTAAACTATTATAAAAAAATGCATTTAAAACTATATGTTTCCAATATTGATATAAATCCTTCATTTCGGGATCTCTATCAAAAACTTTTGTTTGATTATTTCTAAATTCATTTGCTGCTACAAAAATAGTTCGATAACATAAATTATGAAAATCAAAAATTAAAATTTTATTCTTAGCCTTTTCAATTTGCATAAAATTTGATAAATTACTTTCCATCTTTAATCCTTTCATCAATTTGTTTAGCTATAATTATAAATCTTTCATTTGCTTCTTCTAATACTTTTTCTGCTTTTTCCAATCTTTCGTCTGCTTCTTTAAAATCGTTAGAATCGTCGGCATCACAATATCTTTCTAAATTAATTTTAGCATCAATATATTCTTTCAAAACATCTAATATAGTTCTGGTTATCATTTCAACTCCTTTTCTAAAACTGTAGTTATACCAATAGCATCGGCAATATCATTATTAATTCCACTTTCTGAATAAATTTCAATACTCAATTGATCAAATAATTTATTCTTTTCTTTTTTATTCAATTTACTATCATTTTTTATACTTTCAGCTCTTTTCAAATATGATTGAATTTTTTCTATTTTCATTAAATTATAAATTTTACAAACAGATAATTGTATTTCATATTTTTTAGCTGAACCATTGCAATCATCTAACATTTTTTTCCATTTAGATGGCTCATATAATACTGGTTCTTCATTTAAATATTGATAAACTGCCAATAAAATTACTCCATGTATCCTCGCTAATACTCGAAAAGATTTTGAATTTCTTACAAAAACAGTTTCTTCTATAGCTATTTTATCTGGTCTGAATCTTTCAAATATTTTACCAATTTCAACATAAAATAGATTTAATTTTTGGCAATAAGACGAAATATCAGTTGGATTAATTTTACCATATTCTATAAGTTTTTTATCTTCTATTAATGCCCAACCAGTACTTTTCGAACTACTATCTATACCTAAAAATTTCATTATTCGTTTGCCTCTTTCAATAATTCATCTGCATTATCTTTCATAAATTTTGAAATTGCTTTATAACCTTTATCTATTGATTTTTCTCCAAATCCGCGAAATGTAACTCTTGCAGGATAAACATCATTTATTTCTCCTTCATCTTTTTCACTATCATAATTTTTAAAAGCAACTACAATAGCCCATCCAAAAACATGAAGTATCTGATTTATAAAAAATAATAAACCAGTATTTCTAAATTCTTGCCAAGTTTTTTTACTTATCATAAACACACCCCCCTAATTATTAATATTATCAAAAATGATTGGAATTAATTCTTTAAATTTAGCCAGCATTGGAATAGTAATTTCTCTCATTTGTGGGTGAGCTGATTTGGCTGTTCTTAATTTAAAAAAATGTCTCCACTCTCTTAAATTCATTGTAACTACTATTTCGGTTTTTAAAGAATTAGGCAAAACTGATCTTGCCTCTTGTGCCGTCGATCCTGCATTTAATAAATCGAAATATTTTACTTCACTATATAAACAAGAGTGTTCCCAAATTTTATAAGGTAATGGCTTATCTACAAGAAAAAACGGTTCAATAACTGTTATTTCATTTCCAAAAATATCATTAGAATAATTACAATAACGAGTCGATTCTTGCGAATAACTTGCTATTCTGTGTCTTACAATTTCGTGTGTTACTCCTCTATCACAAGTTATTATTACTGTAATTTTTTCGTGTTCAATAATTGCTTCATGTCCTTCATCTATTCTTTTTTTAACAAACTCTTTATAAGATTCTTCTGTTATTTTTCCTTCTGTCTTATAACATATTCTGCCATATCTCTCAATGTTTTTTAATAACTTAATTCCATCAACGTTATCCATAATTTCAAAACTTGGTTTAATAATTTTCATCTTAATCTCCTCTATTTAAATAATTCAAACGGTATCGAATCTTTTAATTGATTGCCGAGTGTTTGATAAGTATCGACATATTTTACTCCGTCCAATGTATCAGCTTTTTTTGGCATAAAACAATTTACTCTTACTAAAGTATAATTTTCTTTTCTTGTTATTGAAATATATCTTGATGCCATATATTGCGTTATTTGTGCTTCATTTCTTGCCTGTGTAAAAAAATCTACTACTTGGCCTAACCAACCGGTTTTAGATGCTTCTTCATATGTTTCTGCTTTATGATAATCACCGCATCCTATAGATAAAATTACTACGCCTTCATCGAACCATTTTTTAGCAACAGAAATAAGCGTCGCTGTTCCTAAAGTACAATTATTTATTCCTTGACCTCCATCCTGAAAAACTCCGCCTTTTATATCTTCTATAACAGACCCGTCAGGCAAAAAATCATCCCATATAAATCCCGGCACATTTATTTTACCAAAATATGCTGCTGCAGATAAAGCAGACCAAGATATTATTTCCCATATATAGTAATCTTTCTCATACGCGTCGTCTGAATAAATAAAATGAGTTCTACCGGAACATAAATTCATAGTGGTTGCCATAAACAATGTATTAGCATCTTTCATTTTTTTATGGCCAGTATATTTTTTTATCAATTCTATAAATTCCTCTTTATCATATTTTGAACCTTTAAATAAAGTTCCTAAAAATGGAAATAATGGTACTCTCGGAGTAAATAATTTTGGTACTTTTTCAACATACATTTTTTTAATGGTACTCGCGGGCGTAACGCCTGATGCTAAAACGCCACCAATAACAGCGCCAGTAGAAGTACCACAAATAAGATCGAAAACGTCACAACACTGTTTACCAATTTTCTTTTCAAAATTTTCTAATATAATTGCCGGTATTATACCTTTCAGGCCGCCGCCATCGATCTGCAATATTTTTTTCATATTTTATCCTTTTAAAAATAAATTTTATCGAACCAATTATTGGTAAACCAACATTTCAATTCTTCAAAAGTAAAATTTTTATCTCTATTCATATAAATATATAAATCATTAAAATCCCATTTTTTTCTAAATGGTATATTATTATATTTTAAAAATCTTTTCCAATTAAATATGTATTTCCCTTTTTGCAATAATTCTAAAATTCTTTTTTTAGTTTCTTCTACAGTTTCAAAATCAATCACATAATAACACTGCAATTTATCTAATTCTCTCTCAACATCTTTACCAAAATTATAACCTAAAACATTAATAGAATTATCAGCAAAAATAGAATCAATATATCCCTCAAAAACTAATATTGGTTTTTGTTTATTTACTTTTTCTAATTGTGATAATATAACTTTAGTTTTATTAACTGAACAATTCATATATTTAGGCTCAAAATTCTTAAATATAGTCCTGCCTTGCCAATAAATAATTTTATTATCCTTATCATAAATAGGTATAATAATTCTATCCCTAAATTTATTATCAAAACAAAAAAACCAATCTTTATAAACGTATTTTGGAATTCTTCTATCTTGCAAAATCTTTAATGCTATTTTAAAATTTTCAGATTTAAAATCAACATTAGAGAAAGGTATAAAATACTGTAACTGATCGACTTCTATACCTTTCTCTTTAACATCGAATATTATCTGTTTTGTTACATTTTCTGGTTTTTTTATCCCATCGGTTTGCAAAATTTCTTTTATATACATACTATAAAATTCTGGGAAATAAATTTTTAACCATTGTTTTGCAAGCATCGTTGGAGTAGGACAATTCCAACATTTAAAAATCCAAGTACCTTTATATAATAATAACCATCCTCTTTTCTTTTTCTTAGATTGTTTACTATCACCGCAAATATTGCAGCGAAAATTAAACTTATTTCCCTGATCGTGTTGAGTAGTTTCGGGGAAATAAGTTGAAAGAACAATTCCTAAATATTTTTTGAGCAGTGAATTATTTTCCACTACTTACCCTCGCGAACTTTCTTAATAAAATCGTCGTCATCATCAATAATATTCAAATCTAAATCTTCAACCTCCTTTTCTTTAATTTCTTCTTTATCTAATTTAACAGTAACTTTTTCTAGTTGAATATCAATTACTTTTTCTGGTTGAATATCAATTACTTTTTCTTCTTTCTTTTCTTCATTAACTATAATTTTAGGTGCTGCGCCAAGAACTTTCTGAAACCTTGCGTCTATTTCTTCGTATGTTTTAAAATTACTTGGGTTTATAAAATCATCCAATTCATATATTTGTTCGTGGACCTTAAGAATCTTTTCTTCATTTCCGTCAAACAACTCCGAAGAATTTCTAAATTTACACTTATCAAATTGAGTAAAAACGTCCTTCTTATTAGAAATTTTATTCAAAACTTCTTCGACATATAAATTTAGTTTAAAATCGCAACCCTTTAAATAATCAAAAACATTAATTGGCTTTTCATCCTTATCACTCGGAGCAATTGCCTCCATGATAATATTATGAATTTTTTCACCATATCTAAAAAGAAAAACCTTGCCTTCATTCTTCTCATTTTTGGCATCTTTAACAACTATAATGTTGCTAAAATACGTTATCTTCCGTTTACGATGACGAGCCAAATCTTGTTTTCCTGAATTCCACAATTCTCCATTAGCTTTACAAATTGGACATTCCTTGCCTATAGTGGTTGGACAATTTTCATTTATATATTTCCCATTAAAATCAAAATTGTGGTTATAAACTTTTACGACTGGCAACCCACTTTTAGTTTTTGGAGGCAAAAATCTTATCGTACCCTGAAAAGTCCCGTCCTTCTCTTTATCTGGAGTATAAAATCTTTCATCCTTCTTATACTCTTTTTTCTTTTCTTGTTGAGATACTAATCCTTTCTGAATAGCTCCCCAATCAAAATCCATTAATTTAGACATATAAACTCCTTTCAAAAAGTTTAATTTGTTTTTTAAATAAAATACAACTATTTCTAAATTTCAAATGTTCAGCACTTTCATCTAAATGAGCTTTAAAAAATTTATCATTCAAAATCCAAAAATATACACTAATATAACGTTTAATCTTAATTAATTCATAAATCAATGAAATTCCATTACTGCGTATCATAAAATATTTTTTCAATGAACCCAATCTCATTTTATTATCAATTGCTATCAATACCTTTTTATTAAATTCTATATTTTTTTCTGTATATTCTTCTTTTATTGCTAAAACATTCTTTTGATTAATATCTTGTTCTTTAACTCTATCATTAAGAATAATTTGATGATAACAAAACAATTTCAAATCAACATACGTATAAAAAGAATTTTCTATTTCGTTATAAATTCTTTTATAATGTTTTTTTAAAAAATCATGCATCCTTTCCAGTCTTTTAAAAAAAACTAATCTATCTATATCTATTTCTTTATTCTTCTTCAAAGATTCCCTAATATTACTAATAATTGAAAATACTCTAATAACTGATGATTCCATTTACATTATCCATTTACTTAAATTCTTTTTACTTTCAATTTCCGGTTCTAATTTCTTAATTCTTTCTTCGGCGATATTACAATAATTTTGACTTATCTCTATACCAATATATCTTCTATCATTCTTAATACAAGAAACAGCTGTTGTGCCCGAACCCATAAATGGGTCTAAAATTATATCATTTTTATAAGAAAGTAATTGAATACATTTATTCGCCAAATCAATACTGAAATTGGCTTTAGTTAGCCCTTTTGTTTCAGTTTTAATATTCCATTTTCCATGAGTTAAATTAATAAAATCATTTTTTGATATATCACTAATACCTTTTTCATGTTTTTTCCAACTATTTTTATATAATATTAAAATTCCTTCAATTGGCGAATTTATATAAGGCGCACTTGCAGACATCCAGCTTCCCCATGCAGTTGGAGCACAAATAGTATAATCCATCCATAATGCTACAGAATGATGTTTAAATCCTAAATCACAAGCTCTATGATTTAATTCCATTAAAGGAGCAGATCTTTTTTCTGAAGTACCTAACGATAAATAATGGTTTAAAACAAATCTTCCATCATCTTTTAAAACTTTATATAGTTGTTCCATCCATTTTTCACATTGTCTATAATATTTATGCCACAATAATGAATCATTACAACTATCATAATCAATCCCAATATTGTATGGCGGACTTGTAACAACTAAATCTATAGAATTATCCGGAATTTCTTTCATTACTTCCAGACAATCACCACAAATTATCTTATTTACAAATTCAGATATATTTTTCATTTTATCCAAGTTTTTAAATTAATAGATGGTAATTTTTCTTTAACTGCCTTATCATATCTTTGATTTGATATTTCTATATACTTTTCTTCTTTATCTATACATATAAAATTTCTATTTAAATTATGACATGCAACTGCGGTTGTTCCTGAACCGCAGAAACCATCAAATACAATATTGCATTCATTTGTGTAAGTTTTAATTAAATATTCAAAAAGTAATAATGGTTTTTGAGTGGGATGCTGTTTATCTTTTTGATTTGCATTTCCAAAAAACTGTATACTTAATGAAAATCTATCTTTATATTCCTTTTCGCCAGAACTTATTGACGAAAGTAAATTATGCCCAGTTCCATCTATCCTATTATTTCTTCTACCACTCCCAATTCTTCTATCCAATTTATCTAATATTGTTTTTTGTGGGTTATAAGTAGTTTTACCTTTACAAAATATCAATATATTTTCGTGACTTTTTTGAGGTCTTATCATAGCCAACTGTGGTTCGAACCCTCTTCTTTTATCCCATATCAACTCATACTTAAACATATCCAAATTACTCATAATTAATTTACTTGTAAATGGTTGAGATGCTGTCATTACTATTGCGCCATTATCTTTAATAATTCTCTTCCATTCCGCCCATAATTCTTCTATTTTAGTCATGATATCCCATTCCCACTCGCATGCTATAGAAAAATAAGGCGGGTCTTGAAGTATCATATCAATACTCTTATCCGGAATTTCTTTCATTACTTCCAGACAATCACCACAAATTATCTTATTTACAAAATCATTTATATTTTTCATATTACAAAAACTTTAAAAACTGTTCTAATTTACTTTTTTCTATTTTTTTATGATATTTTTTAGCTAATTCTTTTCTTATTATTTCCATCGATTCTCCGTCTAAAATTAACATTATATTTTTCATGTTTGTTAAATCTTCTTCTATATAAGTAATGGAATCGATTAAATCAAATTCGTCATTCTTTTTTAAATGCCTCAATATAAAATTAAAATCTTCCTTATACGCGAGATTAACTGATTTATTTGGAAAAATATTTTTTAAAGTTTTAATTGAAAAATCATTTATTCCTTCCAAACAACTATAAAATTCTCTTCTTCTTATTTCCCAAAACAAGTGGTCAGTCATATTAACTCCATTTTATAATATCTTTCATCTTGTCGTCTTGTTTAAAATCTTTATCTGAAACTATATTTTTTATTTTTTCTGCTTCTATTTTATCCATTTCTTGAGTAACTTCATGGCTATCCAAATTAATTAATTTCATCTTATCATAATTAACACCAACACTCAAATCTTGCATATTTAAACCAAATCTATTTTTCATTATGCTCCAAGAATAAACCGGTATTGCTAATTCTCGTTGTTCTTCTGTTTGCGTTACTCCAACAACCAAATCAGTTTCCGTAAATATACCAATGGCATCAGCAATATTTTTGGGGTTTAAAGAAGAAGAACCATAACCAGATCTATTACTTTGTGCTGGAACAACCACTGGTAAATTATATTCGTCAGCAAAAGCCTCTAATTCTTGGCATTTAGCTATACCTTTTTCGTTGCTACCTGCATCTTTACCTGCTCCCAATGCCGCAAACAAACCCAAATAATCTATCATTACTATATCAGGTTCAAATTTCAATTTTCCTTCTAATTCTCGCATTAAACTTTTTACCATATTAACATTTAAAACACCGGCGGGATATTTTTTTATTATTAACTTATCTTGAATGCCGCTTTTAACTTTTTCAAACTTATTAAACAATGATTCTTTCGATAAACCTTTCAAATCTGTTTGTTCTACATTAAAAATATTCTGTATTATTCTCTCTCCTATATACTCTTCACTCAATTCTAATGTTATATATAGCACTTTATAATTCTGTAAAATCATATTTGCTGAAAATGCACACAATATAAGAGTTTTTCCTTTACCACCTTCTGCTAATATAACACTGACAGACTTTTTATGAAAACCGCCTTGTATTTTACTATCAAACTCTTTAATTCCTGTTGGCACAACTATATTATTTGAATGAATGTGCTGATAAATTCTATCTAAACCGTCTTTCGAAAAAAGATTTAATCCTATTTTAGTATCGAATGTAAATGAAGTTATTTTTTTAATTTCATCAGCAACAATACTTATCTTATCAACTTCGCCTTCCTTTAATTGTTCAACGCCATTAGCAAATTCATTAAAAATTAGCTTAACTCTAAAATTATCTTCTAATTCTTTTAGAAGAAATTCATTCTCATATTCTTTTGTATCAGTATTCAAAACTGATTCTAATCGATCAAGAATATTCGAATCTTTTATAAGTAATTTAAGTTCTTTAATAGAAGGAAATTTCTTATACTCTTTTTGAAACTTATAAATAATTTTTAATAAACTTTTACACTGTGGGTCATCAAAAATCTTTATAGGTACAAAAGGAAGAACTTTCCCTCTTACTTTTTCATCTAATATAATGAATTTTAAAAGAACTTTTTCAAAGAAAATCGGATCGATAAATCACGCCCTTTAAATTCGGTATTTTTCATTAATTAATTGCTTAAGATTTGATTTTTCTAATACGTAATTCCAAAAATCTGCATTCATATCTTCGGCATCTACTGAAACTATTTTATCTTCAAATTTTAAAACTTTTTCTTTTTCTTCTTTTGTCTTTTCAACAACACCCAATTCTATTGCTAAATCAGATAACCCACTAAATTTATGAATTCCATCTTTCCAAAAAACTCTAATAGGAATTTTTGATATTTTTTCTTTAACTGTTCTTGATTTCCAAACATTAATGAAAAAATCATATCCTACTATTTCATCGCCGTCTTTTTCTTGTTTTCTACTTATAATCCAGATTGTGTCACTAGCCAATTGCCCGCCCGATCCACCTCCAACAATATCTTGTTGAATAAAATCTTGTGATTTATACGTATGATTAATACAAACTAAAGGTATTTTCAAAAGATTAATATCCATTGTTATAATTCTAAACAATGATTTTAACTGTTTTGCTCTTGTCATATCAACTTTAATATCGCCTTTTATAGCATCATCAATTTCTTTTTTAGACGCTAAATTTCCAATTGAATCAATAAAAATAAAAACCTTATCATTTTTATTTTTATTGGCTTTGATAAGTTCTATTTGATTTATAAGTTCTGTTTTTAATATTTCAATTGAATTAACTGGAATATGAATAACTTTCTTCCAATCAACTTCGGCATTTTCTATATACCGCTCTGTAATTCCCGCTTCTGTATCATAAAAAATACATACACCGTCTTTGTATTTCTTCTGAAACGCAGACATTAAATGCAAACCAAATAGTGTCTTAAATCTTTTTGTATCACCTGCAATCATAGTAATTCCATGAGTCAATCCACCATCAATTTGACTCGATAATGCTACATTCAACATTGGTATTGAAGTAGGAATAGATTCTGTTCCTTTAAAAATTTCAGAATCGCACAGCAAATTTTTATATGGTGATTTTGACGTTTCTAATATTCTATCAAGTAATGAATTTTTACTCATTAATCCTCCTATTAATTAAAACCATTTTTTTAATGAATTTTCTAATGAAATAGCTCCCCAACCTATAGCATCAAAAATCCTTTGAATAACATTTTGAAATGTTTTTTCCCACTGTACTTTATAGTCAACTCTAAAAATTTCTTTAAATTTCTCTGGATACTCGCCAATAAATCCTATAGCATTATTATTCAATTCATTTTGTTCAGAAACATATAAATATCTCATTTTAGTACCATTAGAAATTCTTTGTAATTTCAACTTGTATTTATCTATTAAATAATTATAATTAATAGCTGCACGTACATGAATCGGGCATGCTTTTGGATACTGTAAACCATTCTTTTCATAAAATTCCATAGATTTGGCATATTTTTTATAATCTGAAATTCCTGTTGGATTAGCAATATCGCCAACATTAGAACTTTTAAACTCCTTATAAATTTTCTTCATTAATTCTATAGTTTCGTCTTTATTAGAATTAATAATTTTTTGTACTGTTTCTTTTATTTTTTCTCTACAAAACTTAGGCGTATCTGTTCTAACAATCTCAACTCCAGTACTGCTAATTTCAGGCTCGTCGAATTTATGACCTTTTTCGTCTGTTACAAAATTTATATATCTTTTCTTGGCTATAACTATCATATCACTAATAATTTTTTCGCGCTTAAAATTTATAATAGATTCTACATTATATTTTCCTGCATCAATATCTAATATTTTTTTAAAAAATGGTGACAAAAATTCTCTGTCAAAATTCAAAGCCCAATTTCTAAATTCATCGTCATTACTAAATTTCAATCCTAACTTTTCTATAACTTCATTAAGGCACAAATAAATCGAATCCGTATCGATAACAACTGATATAGGTTTAACTAATTTATTTTTTTCGTCTATTACACTAAAATATTTCTTATTTTTATAAAAATAATTTCGCAAATAATCATTAATATTATTCACTAAATATTTTATCAAAGTCTGTCCGCCTAATGTAATTGTAATAACATTATGAATATTATATAAATGAAAATGTCTATTAGCTATAGCGCCATATAAAGAATTTAATTGTATTTTTCTTGCTTTTTGTCTAACATCATATAAATTAGAATTGCCTCTTTCTTCTTCAATTTCTTTATATAATTCTAATATTCTATTTTTATCAATATTTAATATTTTTGCAATTTCTTCAATTTCTTTATTTTTAGATTTATATTTGCATATTTCTTTTTTTAAATTTAATTTCTTTCTTTCGGCAAAAACTTCTTCAGTAATTGAATTTAACACTCCTTTTTTACTTCCATCATAATAAATCCCGCCATATTCTTTAAGCCCATCTACTGTTTCCCATTTTTTATATTCTGATAGAGGGGTTGAAATTAAATTAGTAAAATCTTTTGGATCTTTTCTTAAAGTTTCTGGCGATATATTATAACGCATAATCATCGAAGGATATTCACTCTCTACGTCATAACTAATTATATTTTTATATATACCTGGTTCAGCAAAAACATACGCACCTGGATATTTTTCGTCTTCTTGCTTTTTCTTTTGAGGCATTACCATATTATTTTTATGTAAATATCTCAAAATATAACCAGTATGTAATGGCAATGTAGAAAAAATATTTTCAAAAGGAATTAATGCATCAAACGACATAATCAAAGCTAATTCAATAAAACGCAATTTATGATCTAATTTATCAACTAAATTAACGTCCTGAACATTATATTCAACAAAATTATTCCAATTGTATTGCCATTCATTATTAACAGAACCTTCTAATTTTAATTTTCCTTCTTGCAATTCTAACATACTTATAGAATGCAACGAATAAGATTCCCTGCTTCCATAAGTAAATTTTTTATATAAATCAATATAATCTAATTGTGAAATACCAAATATAACATACTCGCTAAACTTTTTCTTTTCATTAACTACATTAAATGGCGATAATCTTGTATAATCAATATTTAAATGTTTACATCTATTAACTAAATATGGTATATCGAATTGATTGATATACCAACCGGTTAAAATATCAATTTTTTTCTTTCTAAAAAAATCTACAAACTCTTCTAACATAGTCTTTTCTTCTGGTATATAATAATAATTTTTTACTTTATCGCCAGTATATTCCTCTATACCAAAAGTTGTCATTTCGCCATTAATTTTAACTGAAATTAAATTAATTGGATATTTTTTTGCATCTGCAGGAGAAGGAAATTCATCGGGACTTTTAACTTCTATATCAATTTTACATATATTAAAATTTTCTTGTTCGAACTCGATCTTTTCATCTAAATAAATCTTATTTAAAAACTTCAATTCACCAGGTAAATCAGCTTCACAACATTCTGCGCCACTATCTAAAACACTTTTTAATTTATTATATTCATCTGTAGTTTTTCTAATAACACTATTTCCATAAATATCTTTTATATTAGATTTTCCTGTTTTGTCAAAAATATAATATTCTATTTCTGGAGAAACTATCTCACTCTTTCTCTTACCTTCGTTATCAATATATTTGTGATAAACTTTATTATTAAAAAAATCGTAATTAATTGATAAATATAACATTTTTTGCCTTTTCTATTTATAAAAATAATAGATTTAATTTTAAAAACAAGATAAATTATTTTTTAAAAAATAACTCAACTAATTTATTAACATATTTAGCAGATTCTAAATACCAACCTTTTTCGTGCATCATTTTGTATTGATTTTCCAGAATTGTATTATACTCTTTCGGTTCACTCAATCTTTCAATACAATCTTCAATATCTTTAACTAAACAATTATGAGGTATAGTTACCATTCCTTCATCATAAGGAGAAGGAAAACCATTATTAAACGTACTTCCAATAAAAACTGACCCTGAAGCATACGACTCTTGCATTTTAATACAACTTTTAGAATAATTGAAATAATTTGGTACTAAAGGCCCAATTGCAAAATCTGCACCGTATTCTAAAACAGGTAAATGATATTTATAAGAAATAACCCATCCAATAGTATGAAAATTACTTCTGCCTTCTAATTCTTTAAAAAAGAAAGGCGCACTTTCACATCCCATTATAGCAAAATCTATTTTATTTTCTTTAACATTTTTGATGATATATTCACACCACGCATTATCCATGTCGCCTTTCAATTTTTTAACTTCGTGCCAGTGAGTTGGCGATGCCGTCCATATTATTTTAGGCTTTTTAATTCTTTCTTTTATGGGTTCTTTTCTTTTATTACCCCAAAAAAACATTGGAACAGTATTTTGAATAACTCTAATTTCATTTTTTATTTTGATTGTTTCTGTTATATATTTTTTTAAAAATTCTGATGAAACACAAATAATATCACAAAGACTCATTATCTGATTACATGCATTTCTTGCATTATCGTCAAATTTTTCTCCTCCAAAATTATAATCTGGAATATCTTCTCCTATATTATTTCCCTTCCAAATAAAATCATCAATATCATAAATCATTTTAAATTTTAATTTTTTCTGAATTTCTTTATAACGCATAACCATCGGTACGAGAATTGGATTCATTGTCCTTTGTAAAAATATTGATCTGGTTTTAACTAAAATATCTTCTTGCGTGCAGAAAAATGGCATAACAACTGTTTGTAATTTTTGTGATTTACCGAAAACTGAATTGAGATATCCTAATGGCCAGTGACATCTTATGAAACCGCAGCCGCTGTAGTCACTCGGCACCGCACAGATCAAATTCTTAGTTACTCTAACAATTTGTTGTTGAACTTGCGGAGTAAATTTTTTACCTTCTGTCAGTTGTTTTTTAAACTCTTCTAAATTGCTTGTCAGTGATCCGTAATTCATTATTTATCCTCTAATATTGTTTTGAGTTATTAACTGCTTGTTGAACCATATTACCAAGAGTACTTAAAAGTATTTTTCCTGCATGTTCGGCAAATAGTTCTTTCACGAAATCACTCGGTTTTAGAACATTTCCTTCCCAATCATTAGAAGAAATAGAATCAAGATATTGCTTTGCAATTTCCTTTGCTTTTTTCTCTAATTCGCCATAAACTACCTGTTTAAAATTAGACATCCGTTCATAATTTCTATAACCCTCGCGTTCTACAAAAAACGCATCAATCTCTTTCTTGACCATCTGTGACCATTGTTCTTCAGGTATCAATGATACATACGTTGCCCGTATCCTATCTCTCACCATTTCCATTAATTTCGACGGGTCATATTGTATAATTTGTTTTTCTTCAGACATATTATTTATCCTTTAATTTAAAATTTCTTGCCACCGTGTTTATACTCTCTACTTTTATTGAAATTTATTTTTTCCATTAAAGCTTCTGCTACTTTATATTTTCTCTGTGCTGCAAAATCCATAATTCTAATAATAACATCTGCTAATTCTTCTTCCACGATTGTAAAATTTAAAATATGATCAGATTGAGGATTATTGTGCCTCATTCCTTCCAAACACTCAGATAACTCTGAATGCATAAGTGCAATCAATTCGCCGTCATTTCTATCACCATTCCACCAACCTTTTTCTTTTGCGATATCATTTACTGCTTTTGCAATTTTATTAAATTCTTTTATAAAAACTTCATTTTTCATTTTACCGTACTCACTTTCACTTCTTCATATAATTCATGAATTATTCTTTCTATTTTCTCTTTATTATTAATATCCAATCCCATAATATATTGATCAATTAATGACAATATATCAGTTGTTTTGTATTCTTCTACATTTTTTATTTCATCGCCAGTTAAAAAATTATTAATTAATTTCGTACTCACACTAATAGGCGAAAAAGTTTCTATTTTTTGCAAATAATTTTGAAAATCTGCTTCATTATACTTATCATTATATTCAACTTGAACGTCTACTATATTATTTTTGATTAAATCTTTATTGATCTCTGTTGGGTATTTTATAAGAATAAACTTAATACTATTTTTATTATTTATAAATTCATAATTATCTTTTTCTAAATCTAATACACAAAATCCTTTTTCTTCATTAATATCATCTCGTGTAAAAGAATATGGTGTTCCAACATATATTATTTCTGTATTATTCTTGGTTTGACTACTTCTTAAATGATAATGGCCACTAAAAACTTTTTTAAATCTATGAAAAATTTTATCATTAAATCCCATATCGCAATTCTTAAATTTATTCATCTTAAAACCATTTATATCGAAATGGCCAAAACAATAATCTGCAGTTACATTATTCAGATATTTTGTAAAATCATTCTCGTCTATTTGCCACGAAGATAATAATATTTTTTTATCGTTTATCTCTATTATTTCTTTATCATCGATTAGTTTTATATTTTCAAATTTCTTTAAAAACTTCAACGAATGAATATCATTATTAGTTTTCAAATACATATCGTGATTGCCAATTAGAATATATAATTTACTAACTTTTGATAATTCATCGAATAAATGATATACTTCATTAATAATTTTTACATTAATTGAATTTCTATTATCAAAAATATCTCCTAAAATAAACACATCATTAATAGTATTATTTTTTAGATAAGGAATAAATTCGTCATTAAAATATTTTAATTGTGAATCTAAAAAAATATTGGAAGATTTATGAATACCGAAATGCAAATCTGCAATTAAACCAACTTTCACTTTCAACTCCTTCAGAATAAGGTAGCAGGGGGTGAGACTCGAACTCACTTAATTCAGCTTATGAGGCTGAGCTGGTACCTCATCCAGTCCACCCTGCTATGTTTTATAATAATGAGAAATATATTTTTTAATTTCATTTTCAACAAAGTCTTCATCAACTTTATACGTTTCATTATAATCTACATTAACCGAATCTGTTTCATTTAAATTATCCATAGAATTTAAAGAAATTGTGGTTCTATGTGTTTTATGGAACTTATTAATATTAGCTAATACGGCGTTCCACGCACATGTAGTAAAATATGAAAATGGATTTGAATATTGTTCACTATCAAAATTATCCATATATTTTACCATAAACCAACACGCATCAGAAACAATATTAGTTTTAATATTATCATCATAATTGATGAAACGGGGGCTATATAATAAATGATTAACTATTTCTAAAAAAATCTTTCCTATTTGTTCATAATTTTTTTTAGATTTAGTTCTACGATACTCTTTTATTAATAAATAAAAATCATCATTATTTACATATTCAGACATAATACCTCAATCACATAATGCTCTAAAATATTTTCTAAAATATTGCAATCCTTTTCTAACATTTCTTAATTTTACTGGATCGCAATAATAAAACTCTTCATTTAATAATTCTAATGCTAAAATCATTTTATCTAATATTTGTTTCCATTGTTTAAATCCCATTTCAGTCAATTCTTGTTCTTTTTTATCGTCTAATTTTAAATCTTTATACCTCATACTTATAGGTATTATTGTCGGATATCCATTAGTCATTTCTCTAAATCTTTTCAACCTCGGTAATAACCAATCAACTATACCATATTCTTGCCAAAGAAAATAGTTTGTTACTAATTCATTAATCCCTTTATCAATTTCTTTTTCTCTTTCTTCTAATAATCTTTTATAATCATCTATTCCTATATAATCTAAATAACTTTCATTTAATACTAAATTGAATGCTTTAAATGATTCCACAAATATAAATCTAAATTTAAAATCTTTATTATATAGTTTCAAAAACCATTTAGAAAATGAATAATCGATACTCCACAAATCACTATCATCCCATCCTCTAAATATTCTCTGAAATAATCTTTCTATTCTTCTAACAATATTTCTAAACATCATAATTCCTTTAAAAAATTATTTTTGAAAATCCTAATTCTTTTTCTACCTTAATTACATTGTCAAAAATTGAATCATCTTGCAGTTTATGGCTAATTAAATAAATAGCAATATCTTTTGAATTGACTGACATCTCCTTTAAATTATTTATAAGACTTTCTAACCCATCTGAATCAATACCTGAATCTAACACTTCGTCGAGAAAATAAATATTACACTGCCAATTAGATATTAATTTCATAGTATCGATAAAACTAAATAATATACTTAAATCTATTCTCTTTCTTTCTCCTGCAGAAAAACTAAAATAATTAATACTCGATTCTCTTCCGTCTAAAGTAGAAATTTTTTCTTCCATCTCTTCCGAAAAAACTATACATACTGGTAAATCAAATTTACCTAAATAACCATTAACTTTATGATTAAGGATTGGTATTAATTTCTTAAAGAAATATGCCTTAATTCCTTTTTCTGACAATAATTCTTTTGCTATATTGCAGTTATCTAAATGATCAGAATTACTCTTATATTTAGTATATAAATTTTTGTATTCATCACATTTAATTTCAAATTCTTTTTCTATTTCAACAATATTAACATCAAATTCTCTTTTTTCTTCATTAACTTTTTTAACTTTTAAACTTTCAATATTCAATAAATTATTTTCAATATTTTTCTCTTCTAATTGTATTTGAGAATCGACTTCTTTTTTCTTTACGTTTTGTTTTAATTTATCAATTTCGTGCCCATAATCTTTTACTTTAGAAGATAATTTTATATTTTGAATTTTATTCTCTAATGATTGGTTTAAAAATAATATCTTATCACTATATTCTTTTATTAATTTATCATATTTTTCAATATCATTTTTCTTTTTTGTTTCTTCAAATTTCACATTACTTTCTAAAACCTTCTTTTCATTAATAATTTTTATCTTATTTTCTAATATATCGACTTCTGCCCCAATATTTTTTATATTCTCCAAAATATCTTTTATTTGAGTATTTTTTTCTTCTATTTTAATATTCCTTTTTTCTTCACTTATTTTTTCTTCACATTCCGGACAAATATCATTATTCTTAAAAAAATCTACTTTCTTTCCTATTCTAATTTTGTCTTTTTCTAATGAATAACTTTCATTTTCCTTAACTTTTATTTGTTTTAAAATTTCTGATTCTTTGTTAATGTCTACCTTTTCATACTCAATTAAATTCTCTTTTAATTTTTCTATTTTTTCTGTTAATTCATTTTCTAAATTAAGTATTTCCCTTTTAACACTTTCTATTTTTTTATTATATTCAACAATTTCATTACTTATATTTTCTTCTACTTTTTTAGTTTGATCTTCAATTTTTTTCGTTTCTTCAATTATTTTTTGTTCATATTCTTTAATAGTTGTTTCATTCAATTCATTAATATTTTTTAATAATGTTTTTAATTCTTCGATTTTTTGTTTTGTTTTTTCTATACTTACTATTTTTCTATCAATATCATCTTCAATATCAACAATTTCTTCTTTCTTCTTCTTTTCAAAATTTTCTTTACTTTTCTTCAAATTTCCAATTCTTTTCTTCTCTTCTACTATATTATCTTCTTTTATTTTTACTGTATTTTTATCTATTTCAACATCAGTAGAAAGTATTGATATTTTCTTTTTTAATACTTTTAACATTTCGCCAAAAATATCTACATTAAAAATCAATTCAATAATCTCTCTCTTTTCCTGCTTTGATAATTCTAAGAACGGCTTATTATAGTTAATAGCAAGTGAAATAACATTTTTAAACATTTTATAATCTATGCCAAGAATTTTATCAATTTCTTCCTGCATTAATTTCTTTGACGATAACATATCCAATTCAGTATCGTTCTTCTTTATAATTAATTTATCGGGTTTCATCATTCGAATAATTTTATATACATCTTTATTAATTCTAAATTGCGATTCAGTATAAAGACATTTACGGTTTGTTCTATTAATAAGCTCTTCTAATTTAATTTTTCTGTATGGCTCGCCAAAAAGATTATATGATAAAGCGTCAATAACTGATGATTTTCCTTCGCCATTTTTTGCAGTCAGTAAACTAAATCCTTTTTTAAATTCGAATTTAGTTTCAGTTGCAGGATAACTTAGAAAATTTTTAAATGAAATATACTCGAAATGAATGTACATATTTGAAATCCTTATGCCCGTCTAAAGTCCCGTATTAATATTTCTTTTTCTTTCCATATTGGTTCAAATTCAGTTACTGTATTATACGAATTATAAAACGGTTCCGATTCTTGTTTTTCTGAAATAAATATTTCTACTAAATTGGCGTTATTTTTATTAATTTCATTCCTTAAATTAGTTAAATAAGTGATAACATTATCAATATTTTTTCTAAATTCCAAAAAGTTATCTTTCATTTCTTCCATATTTATTCCATCTCAATAAATGATTTAATTTTTGTATCTTGTGATATATTTTTTACTATACTCCACGAAGTAGGACCTTTATAATTTTTCTTAAAATAAACTGCTACTATAATTCTTGAACGGCTCCAAAAAATATACGATCCGACATCATACCATCTAATATGAGGTATACCGCCATATTCAAATATTTCGCGTAATAATAGTAACGGATTATAAACTAATTGAATCGGCAGCAAATAAACAATATTATTAGAAATACTAAAACTATGAGTAATCCATTCTCTAAAAATCGAATATGGTGGATTACCTATAATCCAATCAACATATTTATTATATTCAAAAAAATTAATACCTTCTTGAATTTCACAAAATGGAGAACCTATAGGCATATATTTATGAAAAACTGCATTAATACCTCGACATGGGTCTAAAATAATACCTGAAGGTTTAAAATATTCTATTATATCCTTCGCTATTAATTCTGGCGTTAAAACAATATCACTCTTTCTTGCAGTATTTCCAAAACTTTCTATTTTCATGTTTACCTCAAATTATACAAATATAACAACCCAGCCCATCCAGACGGCATGCATTCAGGCGCTTTTTCTAATTCTTTTCCATATTTAACAGCCATTTCAATAAAATATTTGCAATGAAAAAATGCTTCTAACATTGGTTTCGTTTCTTTTAACCAATGTTTATTAGTTGTATCTGAATTAAAACGTTTGCACACTCCCTCTATCACTATCTGTTTAAAAAAATCATTAAATTCACATTTTTCGTTAGGTTTTAACTTCTTTAATACTTCTAACATTTTTTCTGTCTCTGATTGAATATAAAAAACCTTAAATGAATAATGATAAAATCTATATATCAAATCTTCATAATGCCAGTGATCGCTTACTCTTTTTAAAGTTTCTTCTAATTCAGGCAAATTTTCTTTAACTTTTTTCAAAAAAGTATCATGAAGTTCAGCATAATTTTTCATATATTTTCCTTTTCTTATAATTAAAAAATAATTGATTTAATTTTAAAAACAAGAAAAATTAAAACTTTATTATATTATAATATATGCTCATTATTACTATTATATAAAATTATTTTCCTGTTTTCATAGAAATTATAAATAATTAAAATAGTATTGATTAAATCTATTATTTTATTAAATAAAAAGGATTTTTTATGACTACTAATTCAAAATGTGAAATTGATAATTGCCCAAGAAATGAATTGGGTGAGTGTGAATTAGCAAAATTAGATAAAAAACAAGATGAATATATAGAACCTTCCAAATGCTCACATAGATTGTGGAAGATTAAATTAGACGAAAAGAACAAAAAATAATAAATTTAAAATAAATCTTGTTTTTAAAATTAAATCAATTATTTTAAAAAGTAAAATTTAATTTTTAGTATGAATTTAAGATATTTTTACTATTTTTAAAAAATATTTTCGCTATATAAATCAATAAATTATAATGAAAATTATTACATGTAAAGTAAATTTTAATGATAAAAAAAAATTGTTATTATAAATAATTAAAAACGTCGGTTATAAATAATTAAAAAGTGAGGTAATTCTGAATGTCGACTTGTTCAAAAAACCAACTGAATGACAGTAAAGTTGGCTGTCCCTCAAAACTATTTATAAAAGAAATTTCGAATGACAGAAAAATATAAATTTTACTATAAAGAGCAAATAGATGAAGATAAAGAGCCATTACTCTTTAATCTCCCTATATTGTTCAATAAACTAAATCTACCAAATACTATATTAGATACGTATATACCGTGCATATTTTTAAAAAATAACATCGATCCAAAAAAAATCAAAATATTTCAACAACAAAAATTTAATTATCAACATTCAACACCAACTACTATATCACACTTAAAATTATTATCAAAATTTAATTTTATCGAAAAAAACAAATTTGAATATCAATTAAAATCACAAACAAAAACAATATTTGATCTAACTAAAAACTATAATATTAAAATTGGTTATCGTAACATATTTAATTTTTATGACTCAAAACTATATCTTTATGAAAATCATACATTTAATGAATTTAAAAAATTAAAATACAAAAATTTTAGAGACTTTATATTTACTGAATTAATAGCAAGATTATACTATAATACACCGGTAACAAAATATGAATTACGAAATGATTTAAATCTATCATATAATGATTGCACTAATATATCAAAATATTTTATTGGACAAAAATGTAAAAATTATTTTAAAAGTGATGAATTACCATTTAAAAAATACACAGAATATGAATTAAATATATGTACTGGAAACTATTATTATAAAAATTATTATGCGACTACAAGCAAATTAAATGAACATATTTTAAATAAATTAATATATAATGATTGTAATTATTTTTATGACGATAATGATAAGAAATTTTTAATAAATTATTGGGAAAAAATGGCCAATTTAGAACATGAACATAGTCTTCTACAAGATAAAAAAAATAAACAAATTAGTCTTGGAACTAGACATGTTGAATATGCATCAGATTGGCGTAAAAAACATATTTTTCCAAAATTAACTGAAAACTCTTATCTTAATACTTTAGCTAAAAAAATTAAATTATAAAAAATTTAATTTTAAAATTTTTACTTTATTGTAAGAATTTTAACCATTATAAAAATCTTATAACGGTATTAGACAAGTATTATAATAAACATTAAAATTATTTTTGTTGTTAGCAAAATAAAGAATATAGATAATTTGCAGAATAAGGAGTATAAACAATATGCAGAATAAAGAATATAGAATATAGAATAAACTTTTGCTTGCAAAAATAAATAGAAAGGTATAATTTTTGTTTACAAAAATAAATTGCTTGAGCATAGCGAAAGCAATTTAACTTAAAGACTTGATAAAAGTTTATTGTTGCAAAATAAAAGTTTGAAGTTACAAAATTTTAGTTAATATATTTATATATATTTTAAAAGGGGATACTATTTTCATTTTTGCTAAATCTATTGTTTTCACTATAAATTTAAATATTTTATTTGCAAAATTGTATATTTATAACTTCTACGCTACACTACGAAGTAAAATTAATTATTGCTTTCGCTACGCTCAAGCAATAATTAATTTTTAATTAATTTTTATCTTGACTTTTTTCTGCAAATAAGTTATATTAGTATTAACCAAAATCTTCAGAATATTCTTTAATAAAAAATAAAGGTAATAGTATTATGGATGAAAAAGAATTTCGAATATTACAAGAAAAAGTTAATGATGATGTTAATATAGATAAAAATAATGTTTTAAATAAATCATTAATAGTTCCAAAATTATACTCTTATTATAGTCAAATCTTTTCCGAACAATTGAAAATATTTCGGAATATGTCTTTAGAAAAAGAAAAGGTATATGGCCAACTTTACCATTATTATAAACATGAATATCAATTTAAATTAGATAAGAGAACAGATATAGAACCATATATATTTAAAGACGATAAGTGGTGTTCTTTAATGAAGAACTTTAACGACCAGGAGGTGATTGTCAAATATTTAGAAAAAGTATTAGATGCAGTGAAAAGTATGGGATTTTCTATTAAAAATTATGTTGATTATCGTAAATTTCTTGAAGGTGGTATATAGTTGATAAACATATACAAATATAATGAAATTTTTCTAAAATTGGATACTGATAATGATATAGAAAGAGAAATTAAGGATTATTTTTCTTGCTATATTGAAAATAGGTGGTTCAATCCTCTTGTTAAAATGAAAAAATGGGATGGAAAAGTATCGTTTTATGACATGAAAAATTCTTTGTTGCCGATAGGATTTTATAAAGAATTTCAAAGATTTTGTATTAAAAATGAATATCAATATGAAACCAAATTTGATATTAATGAAATAAGAAATGATATATCGATTTCAACATTAGATGAATTTTTACGAAGATTATTTGCAGATAGTAAATTTAAGTTAAGAGATTACCAGGATGAATCATTTAAAATAGCCGTAAAGAATAAACGTGGGGTGGTAGTAAGTGCTACGGGTTCAGGTAAAAGTCTAGTTCTTTTTGTTTTAATTAGATACCTTTTATTATTGCAAAAACAAGTTTTATTGGTAGTTCCTACTACCAATCTTACGCTTCAAATGTTATCAGACTTTAAAGATTATGGATGGGTTGATGCAGATAAATATGTCTGTACTCTATTTAGTGGACAAGAGTACGACGAACGAAAACCAGTTTTAATTTGTACATGGCAAACTCTGCAAAATAAAGAATCTGGATTTTTTCAAAGATTTGCAGGATTATTGATTGATGAGTGTTTTCATCCTGATTCTTCAGTTAGAATGGGCGATGATACCATTAAAAAAATAAAGAATGTCAAATTGGGTGATATAGTTCAATCATATAATTTTAAGACAAAACAAATAGAAAATAAAAAAGTAACTAAAATATTTAAAAATGTGATTAAAAATACAAAAAAGTTATATACGATTGAAGATAATTTTGGAAATATTTGTTTTCATGAAGGAATTACAAAAAATCATAATATTTTTACACCAAAAGGTAAGAAAAAAGTCGAAAAATTAAAAAAAGGCGATAAAATATTAATAAAAAATTATTAATATATAGATAGGAGTAAAATAATATGGGAATTTTATTGAGCGATATAGAAAAAATAATAAAAGAAGCAGAAAAATATTTAGAATATAAAGATAATTGGGATGGAGAAGGATCTAAAGAATATAAAAAAGAAACTTTAGATAGAGTGGAATCATTTTTAAAATTATTTGTTAATTTAGGAAATATATTATATACTCCAAAAATATTGCCGGGCCCAAATGGAAGTTTTGATTTATTGTGGGAAAGAAATAAATTACAATGTTTATTAAATATTCCAGAAGATTATAGAAGTATTATAACATTTTTTGGTAAAATGAACGGGAGTAAAATTTGAAAAATTTAGAAAAATTCATGAAAATGAATGATGAAGAAGTAAAAGTTATAAAAAAACAAGAAAATAATATAGAAACTAAAACTAATGATAATTTGCAAGAAAATATAGATAAAATTATTGATAAAAATAAAAAAATAACAAAAAAAGAAAAAGCAAGCACTGACGGAGTAATTTCCGATAGTGAGAAAAAAATAATAAAAGAATTTGTTAATGGAGCAAAAGATAATTATCAGAAATTATGTAGTTTTTATGATAAATATAAAGATTACAAATTAAAAAATGATCCATTTTTTGATTATTTGGAGGTTTACTGTACTGAAAAATCAGTAAGTGCAGAGAAATTTATGAGTATTAAAAGAGCAGTTAAAAGGGGATAATATGAATGAAAAAACAAAAGAACGTAGTAAAAAACTTCAAGAAATGGGTTTGATATTTGACGGATCATCCTTTATTTATGAAGATATTAATTTTCATTGGACTGATTTATTGTGTATGACAGACGAAGATTTTGAGAAGGCTCCTCAAGGAGCATTAAAACGTAAGAAAATTATTAATAAAAATAAAAATGATAATTGTAAAAATGATTTACATGATATTCAAATAAAGGCAGATGGAAGATGTCACTGGTGTGGTTCTCAAAATTCACGAATGAGTATAAATTTAGATTCATTATCTCTTTCTGTAAGTCATCGCCCCGATATTTTAAACCCAAATAAATGTAAAAATAGATATGAAATTCAACATTTTGATTATGAAGATGGCGGAAGAACTTGGCATGTATACGATACTGTAGAACGTTATCATATTCATACTGCAAGTCGCGAGCATCTAAAAGACGATAAGAGTGTACCGGATTCATGTAAAAAAATTTGCGACGCATTGAATAATTTTTAAAATAAATCTTGTTTTTAAATTTAAATCAATTATTTTTATAATATGAGTTGGATAAGCGTAAAAATATTACCAAATAGAAAAACTCCTTATGCCGGGAAATATGGAGTTCCAGTTTTAATTTTCGATACTAAAGAAGATGAAGAATGCGGAGATAAACCGAGGGAAGCACTTTTTGATTTTAGAAAAAAAATATTCAAAAATTATGCGTGTAATCATGCATGTGAGCGTAATGAATTTAAAAAATATGGAAATTGGTATGAAGAAAAAGCAACGCATTGGCAACCGTTACCAGAAAAACCTTTAATAATAAAAGATATAAGAATAAAATGAAAATAATAGAATGTTTTAAATCAATTCAGGGAGAAGGAATCAATCAAGGCACTAATTCATTATTTATTAGATTTCCTTCGTGCAATTTGTCTTGTGAAAATTGTGATTCTAATTATGCATTAAAAGGAAATATTAAAGATATATCAGATGTTAAATTGAAAAAGTTAATAAAAGATTCAGTTAATATAGTATTTACTGGCGGCGAGCCGTTACTTAAAAATAATTACCAAAAAATACTTGAAATTTTTTCGTGGTTTCCTTATGTAGAAAATTTAAATAAATTTTATGAGATAGAAACGAACGGCACTCAAATAATAGATTCAGTAACATTGAAAAATTTGAAGACATATAGAAATACGGTATTTAATATTTCGCCGAAAGGTAATTTTCAACAAGAGAAAATTCATAATACAGATCCAATATTTATTCAACAGTGTCATCAACAAGGTTTAAATTATATAGTTAAATTTTTGTTTTATGACGATAAAGATTTTAATTATGTGAGAGAATTACAAAAAAAATATTTTATTCCTGATGCATTAGTATATATGCAACCTGTTGGAGTAATGGGAGCCGAAATATTAGATAGATTAAGAGATCATTTTAAAATAATCATAAATAATGGCTGGAACATTTCTGGTAGATTGCACTGTTTATTATTTGATAATGAAAGGGGTGTATAATGAGAAACGTCGATGTAGATATTTCCACGACAGTAGATATAGATCCAATTGAAGTTTTAGAACAAATTGATAATGAAGAGATTTTTAAATATCTTGAAGGTAAAATGGAAATTGGTGAAATTTTATCTCTTTTTGATGAAGATGATTTAAAATTAGCATTAGACGAAATAGATTTATTTAGCAACGAAAAAGAAGAAGTTGATTATGATTTTCTTGTAGAATCTTTTTGGAATGGAAAATTTGATATTAATAAGTTAATTGAAAAAATGGGCATTATGGGAAAAGAAGAATTATTAAAAAGAATTGAAAAATAACTTGTTTTTTAAAAATAAATCAATTATTTTATATGTGGTGTTATTTGTTTTCTCCTTTTTGTTAGATAAAGTAGGCCATGATGAAACTTCCTTCTATAAATAATTTGGTATTAATAGTTTTATCTATTTCCTACTGAAAATAATAGAGGCCATAACAAATCTTCCTTCTCTACTATTATTATAACTTAGATTTGTTAATTTCCTCTTTTTTATAAACTTTAAAGGCTATGGTGGTTCTTCCTTCTAAATCTTAAGCGCTTCGGCGCTGCCACGAAATTAGAACTGCCAATTTCCTTATTTTTTATTTGTGAGGAGTTTGATATGAATGATTTAATTTTGTTGAGAAGAAAGAATAAAGTTATTGTTGAAAAAGGTAATTTCAAATTAACAAATCAATATTTAGCAACTATATTGAAAAATATCGAATCACTCGGTTATGTTTTTTCCAGAAAATTATTAAATAGAGTAAGAACACTTTCAACTTCTGAAGCAACAAATTTCTATAATAATTTAATTGCTAATTTAAGAAAAAATATTGGCGCAAATAAAAAATTCAATCCAATGTATTCTAATTTCCCAACACAAGTAATGGAAATGAGCGAAATAGAATTATATTTAAATGCATATATCCATTATATAACAACATGGTGTTCTGATATTACTGATGGAAAAATTCAATCAGTTCTTCCAAAATATAAGAAGGAAAAAAGAGAAGGATTGCGGGATGATATAGAATTGAAAGTTATTGATTTAGGAACAGAACAAGAATTTTTTCAAATTTGTATTAATTTGTTATCGTCAAAAACATCACTGTCTGAAACCGATAAAAATGATGTTGAATGGTTTATAAAAGAAAATAGCAAAAACATTAAAGATTTTTTGCCAGAAAGTATACCATTAAAAGAAAATGTTGCTCTGTTAGCCAATTTATTACTTAAATATGTGCAACACGGAGAATTATATTTATGTAAATATTTTAAAACAGCAACTGACGTATTAAGATTTGCAGTTTCATTGTCTGACGGTGATATTAGTTTAGCTAAAAATACTAAATTTAAGAAATTTAGCAGAAAAGAAAGAAGATTATTATTAACACTATTAGAAGGATGCAGAAATATTACTGAAGATATGCTACGATTTAAAACACAATGGATTAAATTAGGAGAATATTTGCATCCTGGTGATTATAAGAACAAATTTTTAGATGTATATGAATCTTTTGATATTTTGAGAAATAATAAGCCATTTGAAACATTTAATTCAAAAGTTGAAAAATTACTAAAAGATCATAATGTTAAAGAAGCCAGTAATATTTTGAAAAATAGACCCGGCGATTTTGCTCGTAAATTAGATCATTTATTGCGTTTAACCAGTAATAGAAGTTCAGTTCTCGAAAATTTTGAAGATATTGCGAACAAAATTTCAACGCCAGTTTTGCTTCAAGTTCATTCGCATTTTAAAAATAGAAATAAAAATACAGAACAAAGAATATTCTTCCCTAAAGGGAATGTTGCAAAAGGTCATTTAGAAGAAAATAATTTAAAGAAAATAAACGAAGAAACATGCAAAGATGTTGTTTCTATTTGTGAAAAAACATTAATTAAAAAATTTAGTAATTTATCTGAATTAGGAAATGTATATATTGATGAAAAATTGAAAGAATTTTTAGTGCCATTTTCACAAAGATCTGCAAGCAAAGCATTAAGAACTATTGTGAGAGGTAGTAAAATAAATATTCCAGAAGGGAATACGTTAAGATTTTTTCTTTGGTGGAAGAATATTAGCAAAAATGGTTATATTTGGCGCGGGTTTGATAGGGTAGATATTGATTTAACTGCAGCAACATTTAATGAGAATTGGAAAAGCAAAGAATTTATTAGTTGGACGAATTTGAAAAGTGCATCATTTAGAGGATATCATAGTGGCGATATAACTAATGCTCCAAATGGGGCTTGTGAATTTATTGATATTGATATAGTTTCTGCTATTGATTCTGATATACGTTATGTAATGGCAAATTTATATTGTTATACAAATCAACCGTATAATACTATACCTGAATGTTTTATGGGTTGGATGATAAGACAGAAGCCAAATTCAGGCGAAATATTTGAACCAAAAACCGTACAAGATAAAATTGATATATCTGCAGATACTACTATTTGCATACCATTTATATTTGATTTAGTTGAAAGAAAAATGATATGGACAGATTTAGCATTAAAAAAGAGTCCGAATTTTAATTGTTATGAAACGAATACAAAAGGTGCCGCATTAATGGGTAAAGCAATGGTTAATTTAGTTAAACCTAATTTGTATGATTTATTTAATATGCATGCAAAAGGTAGAGGAAAAATAGTTAATGATAAGGAAAAAGCAGATATTATTTTTTCTGTAGATAAAGGAATAACGCCTTTTGATATAGATAAAATTATGGCAGAATACCTTTAGATTATAAATAATTAAAAAATAACTCTTGTTTTTATTTTTAAATCTATTATTTTTATAATTGAACAAGTGAAAGGATTTTAGTTTGTCTATTCAAAAGATTTTCAAATCAGAAACTGCTCACATAGTAAGAAATTCATTTTCTACTAGATGTAAATTCAATATTCACGGTCATTCATATAAGTGGGTTATTGGTTTAGATGGTGATGTCGACCAATCAAACGGCATGTTAATTGATTTTAAATTATTAAAACCCATCAAAGATTTTGTTGATAAATTCGATCATTCTACTGTTTTATGGAGTAAAGAAGAAAATTCAGTTAAAGAATTCTTTAAAAATAATTTTAAACGTGTTATTATAATGGTAAGAAATCCAACTGCAGAGAATATGGCCCGAGCATTATTTAAAAAAGCAGATGATTGGCTAAAAACAGATTTTAAATATGATAAATCTAAAAGAACGATATTTGTTTCATATGCTGAAGTATGGGAAACTGAAAATTCTTCAGCGAGAACAAGTGAAGCAGACGCATTTGATGTTATTTCATTTGAGGAGAGTAAAATTGAAGAATAGATATTGTGTTACTTGGGATGAAGTAATTGATTGGGTTTATAAAATAGAAATTGAATACCGAGACTATTTAGTTTTTGGTATTCCAAAAGGCGGAATGATTCTTGCCAGTTGTTTTAAAAATCTTCCAACTATTTCCCATGATTTAGATTTATATTATAATCACGACGAAATCGATAAGATTTTGATCGTCGACGATATTGTTGACAGCGGCAATACAAAGAAAAAATGGGTAGAAAAATATCCTAATGCAAAATTTGAAGCTTTAATAGATAAACAAAATAATGAAGATCACAAAAAATATGGTTGGGTGGTGTTTCCGTGGGAAAATGAAAATATTGATATAGATGAAAATATTGATAGAATCGTTCAATATTATGACAAATGGAATAGCGTAAATAAAAAAGATTTTAAAAAATATATTACAAAATATTTTGAAGATTTTATGATTTAAAGGTGAATAATTATGAATAACGCAGAAGAACATATTATAAAATTATTAGAATATATTGGCGAAGACCCTAATAGAGAAGGTTTAGTTAAAACGCCATATAGAGTAATTAAATCATATAGCGAATTATTCTCGGGATATAAACAGAACCCAAAAGATATTTTAAGTACGAGATTTAATTCATCTAATGATGAAATGGTATTTTGTAATAATATTGATTTTTATTCAATGTGTGAACATCACATGTTACCTTTTTTTGGAAAATGTCATATTGGTTATTTACCACAAGGAAAAGTTGTTGGATTGTCAAAATTAGCACGATTAGTTGAAATTTTTGCAAGAAGATTACAGATACAAGAAAATATGACTACACAAATAGCAGAAGCTATAATGGATGAATTAAAACCATTAGGCGTTGGAGTAGTAGTTGAAGCACAACATTTATGTATGAAAATGCGCGGAGTTAGAAATCATAATTCGTATATGAAAACAAGTAAATTATTGGGAAATTTTCAAACTAATAATAATACAAGAGCAGAGTTTTTTAGTTTAATAAAAGAATAATTATGAAATCATATATTTGGGTAACCACTCAACAAAGTAACTTTCATTCTTGGAAAGACGCAAAAAATGATGTTGAATTTTTAAAATATAAACATCGTCATATATTTTATTTTAAAGTATATATAGAAGTATTTCATGATGATAGGGAAATAGAATTTTTTCAATTCAAAAATTTTATTGAGCATAAATTAGAACCAAAAAAATTGTGGGAAAATAAATCTTGTGAGATGATTGCTGATTGGCTATATAATATTATAAGAAAAAAGTTCACAGATAGAACAATTATAATAGAAGTTAGTGAAGATAATGAAAATGGATGCAGGAATGAATATTTGTAAGAAAAAAATATTAATTTGCGGATTGGGAATTGGAAAATTATATTATTCTTTACTAAAAAAAGATTATAATATTATTACAATAGATAGTGATAAAAATAAAAACGCAGATTTTTTGAATATAGAAGATTTTTTAAAAGAAAATTATAAAATTGATTTAAGTATAATATCTTTACCTAATTTTTTGCATGAAGAGTATATTTATAAATTGAGTAAAATATCTAATGTGATTTTAGTTGAAAAACCGGGATTGAAAAATATAGAAGATTGGAATGAAGCCTCAAAAAAATGTAAAAAATTGATAATGGTTAAAAATAATTTGTATAGGGATCAATTACAATATATTTATAAAATAATTTTTGAAAAAATAGATAGTATAAAATATATACATTTATATTGGTTAAATAAAAATAGAATTCCATACCCGGGCAGTTGGTTTACCAATAAAGAATTAGCTTTTGGCGGCGTCTCTTATGATTTAATGCCTCATTTATTGCATTTTTTATTTGGTATTATTGGAATAAATAATATAAATAAATTAAAAATCATTAAAAATCATAAATGTCATAATTTTTCATTAGAAGAAATTATACACACCGATTATGGAAATATTAATAAAGATGGTGTATATGATGTAGACGATTATAATATAATTTTAATGAAATATCTTAATATAAATATATCATTAATTAGTTGCTGGCAAAATAATATAGAAGATAAAAGAGAAATTGATATTGGATTTACTGACAATTCAAAATTTAAATATATTTTTGATTTGTGCCCCGATTATGTATATAAAATTATGATAGATGATATTATCTATCCTTCAAAATTAAAATATATCGATCACCAAAAAATTGATAAAAAAATATTGGAGATAATAGGTGGTTAAGACTGTAGGAATATTTTTTGATAGTAAATTTTTCTATCCTTGTGGTATAGGAGTATTTTTATTATCATGTGTAAAAATTTTTAAAGAATATAATTGGCGAATATGTTTAATAGTAAATTCGCCCTTTAAAAATTCAATAAAAGATTTAAATTTAGAAGATTTAAATATCTATTTTAATGAAAATCCAATTAAAATAACAGAACATAGACAAATTTTTCAATTTGAAGAAGGAATTCAATACGAAAATGTAATTAATTATAGAAAAAGTTTTACAGAATCTTTAAAGGAAAATATTTTTGATTTATTGATTTGTAATGATGTAGAATCTGTTCTATGCGTGCAAAATTTTGGTTTGCAAAAATATATTCATGTATTATATTATACTCATTGTCATTCAATTATTCAATATTCTGAAATACATAATTCTAATACAGATGTTTTTTCTAAACAATATATAGATTTTTTAAAAAATGTGAAATTATTACCTGGTATAAATTTTGCTACTCAAAGTGAATTGAATAATAAATTATTAGACGGAAATTGTATCGTACTTCCGATCCTTTATGAAGAAAAATATAACCCAAATATTTCAGAAAATGAAGGAATTTTATTTATAGGAAGGTGGGACGATAGAAAAAATATTTTATTCTTTTTCGATGTTATAAATAAATTAAAGAAAAAATATAATTGTGAATATAAAATAAAAATTATTACTAAAGAAAATAATAAGATTAAATTTAAAAATAAATTTAAAGAAATAAATTATAATAATTTTGAAATTTATGCTAATTTAAATGAACAAGAAAAAATTAATATTATATCTAATAGTAAGGTTTTATTTTATCCTTCAAAATTAGAAGCTTATTGCATTGTTATAAAAGAATGCATGCCATATATTCATTGTTTATTAATGAAAGAATATGGTTGGTGGAAAATGTGGGATGGTTTCGTAAATGTTACAGATAGAGAAGAAGTAGTAGATGATTTATTTAATCTTTATAATGAGCCAATAGATAGAAATACATTGTTAAATAATTCAATTAAGTTGAATAATATTGATAAAAATTATTGGGGGGAATATCTATTAAATTTAAGAAATAAAAATATAGAAAATATTGAAATAAATAATAAATCTGCGTTTTATAAATATTTATTAAATGGTGGGACGAAGTTAAAAGATTTCTTTACTCGATTAAATAGAGAACCTTATTTAAGTGATTTCTTGCAAATATATAAATTGAAAAATAGATTTTATATTAAAGAGAATATTACATTTAATTTTATAAAAGAAAATAAAAAAGAAATATTTATAGGAATTAAAGATGAAAATATTGCATAGTTTTGGTAAAAAAAATATAGATAGTTGGTATTATGAAGAAAGAAATGCCTATTCTAATGAAATAAAAATTCAAACCAAATATTGTGGTATTTGTAATTCAGATATTGCAGTATATGGTGGTTTTGAAACACCAATGTTTTTAGGTAAATTCGGGCATGAGGGGTTGGGTGTAGTAGTTAGTGTGGGAAAAGAAATAAAAAATGTAAAAGAAGGAGATTTTGTTTCAACTATTTCTGACCCAGCTTATTCTGAATTTTATTTTGCAAAAGAAAACGAGTTCGTTAAAGTCCCAGAATTAAATCAAAAATATATTATACAGCCCGTAGCATGTGCATTAAATATATTGCAAAAAACTTTAAATTATAATAAGAATAATAAAGATATTTTATTGGTGGGTTCTGGATTTATGTCTTTAATTATTGCGGAATACTGCACTAAAATTCTCAAAATAAAAATTGATATTTGTGGGAGCAGCAACAAAAAAAATTGGGGTAAATTAAATTTAAAATTAAATAATATAGAAGATATTGAAGAAAATAGTTATGATTATGTTATAGATTTGTCTTCTAAAGCGGAAAATTTTAAAAAAATAACAAACATTTGTAAAAATGAAGGTATTATTAATTATGCAAGTACACCTAAGGAAAATATTGTAACTAATTTTTTCGAAAATTGTTGGAAATGTCACACAATTTTAATGCCGAGTCCAAGAAATTCAGATTTTATTAAAAGTATGGAATTGTCGGTGGAGTTAATAAAAAATAATATTTTAAATACTGAAGAACTTTGGTCTAAAGGATTTAAAATGTTTAGTGAATATAAAGAAGGATTTGAAGCTGGGTTAAATAGAGATTTTAATTATATTAGAGGTTATTTTTATATATGATTTATTTAATTACTTTAGAACCCTCCGAAAAAAGATATACTTCTCAATGGAAAAAATGGGTGTTTGAATATTTTATTGAAAAAAGAACTGATATAATTGAAATTGACGGAATAACCTATGAAGAAACTAATAATAAAAATTTTTTAAATCCTAATGTTACTAATATTTGGAAGAGTGAACAAATTATAAAAATTAGTAATTTATTTAGATTGAATAAAATTCAAGAAAATGATAAATTTTTATTTTACGACGCGTGGCATTACGGAATTATAGCTCTTAAGTATATGAGCGATTTAAATAATATACCAGTTAGTATTTATGGAATTTGGCATGCAGGAAGTTATGATAGAAATGATTTATTAGGAAAATTTTATAAGAATTATAATTATTTTGAAAAAAGTATTTTTAATATATTAAAAAAATCATTTGTCGCAACTGAATATCATAAAGAGATGGTTTTAAAAGAATTTAATTACGAGTTCGAAAAAAAAGTTATTATAACTGGGTTGCCATTTAAATTTGAAGATTTAGATAAATATAAAAATATTAAAAAGGAAGATATTATAATTTTTCCACATAGAATGAGTAAAGAAAAACAACCAGAAATTTTAAAAGATTTAGAAAAAGAATTGAATGAAATAGGCATCAAATGTAATTTTTGTCAAGAAAAAAATTATAAAAAAGATGAATATTATAGAGAATTAGCTAAAAGTAAATTATTATTTTCTGCTAATTTACAAGAAACATGGGGAATAGGAACTTTTGAGGGATTATATTTAAATGTTTTGCCAATTTTACCTAATAGATTAAGTTATGAAGAAATGTATTATAGAATTTTTAGATATCCAAGTAATTGGACTACTGATTTTATAAGTTATTTAAAAAATAAGAAAAAATTATTAGATTTTATAAAAAAATTATTTTTAAATTATGATCAAAATTTATTGCAGATGATTTCTAATATAGAAATTATAAAAGAAAAATACTGTTTAATTGATAATATATATACTGAGGTAATTGATGAATAAAACTATTTATTTTCCCGCTTATTTTGTGCCACAATTAAAGATGTTCAAAGATAATTTATTTCATAAATATACAAATAAAAGTTTTAAAATTTATGAAAAAGATAGTGTTTTTAATTATAATTATTTGTTGATTTCTGCCGGGCATAATTATAAAAAAGAAACAAAAAAAGATTTAAATTATGATTTGAATAGAAATATTGTTTTGGGAGATAGCGGTGGGTTTCAATTAGCGACCGGCGTTTTAAAATATGAAAATGATATAGTAGGAAAAATATTTAATTGGTTAGAAAATAATACAAATTATGCAATAAATTTAGATTTCCCACCATATGTTTCAAATGAAAACTCGAAAAAAAATTTTAGCGAACACTTTAAAGAAAAAATAAAAATTAGTGTAAAAAATTTCGAGTACTTTCAGAATAAACAAACAGGCAAAACTAAATATTTAAATGTATTACATGGAAGAGATAAAGAAAAAATTAGTTTGTGGTATGATTCAGTTAAAGATTTTTCTTTTGCTGGTGGTTGGGCATTGGGTGGCTGTTCAGTTAATTTATTTTATATATTATATAGTTTTTTCTTTTTGTTTTCAAAAGGCGAAATTGAAAAGAATAATAATAAACAATGTTTAATACATATTTTAGGATATAGTAAATTATTTTCTTTACCTTATATATTTTATTTACAAAAGAAATTAAATGATTTGGGTTTGAATATTAATATTTCTTTTGATTCATCAATATTTACAATTTCTGCCGGTTTTGGGAGATATGGCCTATTGTGTAGTAGAGACGGAATAAAATATATGTGTATTTCTAACAAAATAAATAGAGAAAAGAGAAAAATTAATTTAGATGTTAATTTGCCTTGTCAGTGTCCAGTTTGTAAGGCGATGAAATTCTCTGATTTATTAGGATTTGTTGGTAAGAGAGGAACGGGATTAAATATAGATTTTTATAATTATGTTGCTATGCATAATTTATATAAATTTTTAGATTATAAAAATATTATGGAAAATACCATTAATGTAGATGAAAAAGAACTTTATGAATCAGTTTTTAATTCAAAAGATTTTATAATTTTTAATTTAATTGATAGAGCATTTGAAGAAAAGGACCCATTAAATTTTATTTTAAGAAACAGGGATGTTATATCAGAAATAGATAACAGTAAAGAAGAAGTAACAACTAATTTAAATAAGTTTGCACAATTTTAATGAAACCAATACTTTCAATATCTCACGATGATTTAGACGGAACAGTGTGCCAAATACTTCTCGGAAAAGTATTTCCTAATATTGAATATATTAGCTATAAATTTGGTATTCTTGATGATTTATTAAAGAAAATAGATTATAGTAAATATGAAAAAGTTTTTTTGACTGATATTCATCCAGAAAATAGAGATAATATTTATTTATCTGACAATATTATTTTAATAGATCATCACGAATCGATTATTGAATGGCACGATCCGAGTATAAATAAATTTGTAATAAAGAAATATTGTGGTGCAAAATTAACAAAATTATTTTTAGAGAAGAATTTTAAAGTTGATTTATCGAAATTTAATGAATTAGTTCATTTAACAAACGATTATGATATGTGGATTCATAATCATTTTAAATCAAAAGAATTGAATATTTTATTTTGGCATTATTTTCCTCAAAGATTTAGACAGGAATTTAAAGATGGTAGAGTTGAATGGAATGATTTTGAAAAAGAATTAATACAGAAAGAAAAGGCGAGTTTTCAAAAAGCATTAGATGAATTAGAAATTTTTCCAACAGAAATTATACTTGGTTTAATGTTTTATACTGATAAATTTTATAATGAATTAGCAGAATATTTTTTGAAACAGAGATATAAAATTATTTTTATAATAAGTCAAAGTCAAAATTCAGTTAGTATTCGTCATAATGTAGATAGTTTGAATATTGGAACATTAATAAAAAAATTACAATGGGGCGGCGGACATGCAAAGGCAGCAGGATTTAAATTTAGTAGTTTCGAAGATTTGAAAATAAAGATTAAGAAATTAGAGTTAATATTATATAAAAATTTTGAAGAATTGAGGAAATAATGACCACTTTTGTTAAATTGCCAATATTAAGAGGTTTTACGGAAATTAAAAAGTTGTATGAATTAATGAAAGATAAGAATGCATATATTTGCGGCGGCTATGCAAGATATTGTTGTTCTACTACTAAAAAAGTAGCTCAAACTGACGATGTTGATATTTATTGCAAAGATGAAGAAACATTTAATGAACTGAAAAATATTTTAACTTCAAATAAATTTGAAAATAAACACGAAAATGAAATATCAGTAGTATTTAAACCGTCAGTTTCTTTTTATCCGTGCCCGAAAGTTAATTTAATAAAACCTAAAGAAGAATTTCATGTTAAAACAAACGGTACAGTTGAAGAGATATTAGAAAATTTTGATTTTACAGTAACTCGTATTGCAATAATTAATGAAAACGAATGTATAGCAGACGAAGATTTTGCAGAACACGAAAAAATGCAATTTTTAGCAATTAAAAATATTCACTGTCCTGTTTCTTCAGCTTTAAGATTTTGTAAATATTATAAAAAAGGATATTGGACAAGACCATTACAGATAATGAAGTTGTTTATTGATTGGGATGAAAGAGGAAATGATTATAAAGACAGATTAGCAGATTTATTAGTTAAGATAGAAGAAGATAAAAAATTGACTAATAAAATGGGAATAGGCGATGGTTTAGATGCTGCAGAAATTACTAAAAAAACTGAAATTGAAAGTCAAATCCAAGAATTATACAAGATTATGATGATAGATTGAAAAACACGTTATTTCATACCTAGAATTGAGGATAATTTTTGTTGTACTTTGATATTACTTTTCTATTATCCTTAATTGTAGGGTGTATTTAAACGTTTAAATAGGGTATATTTCAAGTAAATAATAAACAATTAAAATAAGGAGTTTGTTTATGTCTGATTCTTTGAAGTTTAAGAAAGATTTTCTTAATTTGGTTAATGATCTTACAACTATTAACCCAAGTATCATTTTTGAGAAAAATGATTCGAAATCAGTTATTGTTAAAAGAACTGATCCGGCAGTAACTGTTGCGTATGTACTTTCAGCCACATCAGATTCGTTTGATTTTGGTGATGAAGCATTAGCAATTTATAATTATCCAGAATTTCATCAGTTGTTAAACGTTTTTGACGAACCGAGTATGGTAGTAGACGAAAACAAGATTTTGATTTGTTCTAAAAAATCAAAAGTAAAATATCTAGTGTCTGATGTTGAAAGTATTCAGAAAGGCCCTAAAGAGATAACATTCCCTCAAGAATTTGTAACATTGAAACTCGATAAAGATATTTTGAGAAATGTTAAGAAAATGATTGGTTTGATTAAAGCAGAAAAAGTATCATTTAAAATTGACAACGATAATGTTACTATAAGATGTTTTAACGATTCACATTCTAATTCATGGGAAGATGAATTTAAGTTGGAGAAAAGTATAGAAAAGAGATTTAATATAACCATTTCAAGTAAAGTTTTTACACTTATACCCGATTATGATTATTCTCTTAATATTGCATCTGACGGTATCGTTAGATTCGTCTATAATACTGAAAACGTAAATCTTGAAGTTTTTGTGGCATCATTAAATGAAGGTAGCGAAAAAGAAGAAAAAGACGAGTAAAAATGGTTGAAGATATTTTAAAAAGTATTTCAAATAAGTGTAAACAAGCTAAAAAAGATTTAAATGTTGTTTACACTTATTTGAATGAAAAACAAAAGAGATGGAAGAAATTTAAAAGAATTAAAGTAATAAAACCTTTATGGATGGTTCGTATATTGAAAAGGGATAAATAATGGAACAACAAGAAAATATTTTATTGAGTGCAACGCCAAATGATTTATATAAAGAACAGGTTATTTCTGCAAGTTCTGATAGTTTTGATGTTAAAGTGCCAGATTTAAATCAATTTCAAGACGAATACGAAGTACCCGAAGAACATGTAGAATATTTAGATCAAAATTCTAAAGAAATTGTTGATAAGAAAAATTTAAATCCATATCAAATAATAAAAGTAATAGCACAAAAAAATGGAATCAATATTAAAGAACCAAAAAAAGGTTGTAGAAAATGTGGGGGTAGGGGATGGTTGGGGAGGTCTGCAACTACAGGTGAACCATTTGCTTGTGGTTGCATTTTTCCTGATTCTGAAAAACAGAAACAGTATTTGCAGGGGTTAAATATTAATATGAACCGCAATCAGAGAAGATTTTATAAAAAGCAAATAAGAAAACAAATGAAACGCAAAGGAAAATAATATGAAAGAGTACGATTGTTTTTTGTGGGTTGAACATTTTCGTCCTAAAAATATAAAAAATATTATTTTGCCTCGAAAATTGAAAATATATTTTTCAAAAATGATCGAAGCAAGAGAAATTAAGAATATGATCTTCTTTTCGGTTTCGCCTGGAAGTGGTAAGACGACTACTGCTAAAGCAATTTGCAATGATATTGATTGCGATTTCATTTATATTAATGCTTCTGAAGAAACTGGTATTGATACTATACGAAATAAAGTTAAACAATTTGCGACTGTTAAAAGTTTGAATGGAAAACCGAAAGTAGTTATATTAGACGAAATTGATTCTACTTCTAATGTAGCTATGCAAAAAGCATTACGTGCATTTATAGAGGAATTTCATCAAACGTGTAGATTTATTTTAACATGTAATCAAATTACAAGAGTAATTGATCCTCTTCAATCAAGATGTGAATTAGTCGATTTCAATATGACAGATAAAAAAGTTGTAGATGAAATGAAACCTAAGATTTTGAAGAGATTAACTGAAATTCTTTCGTATAAAAAAGTAGAATATAAAGAAGAAGTTATCAATAAAATAATTGATAAAAATTATCCCGATATTCGTTCAATGATAAAACTATTACAGCAATTTTCCAGTATATATGATTGTATTAATGAACAAATATTGGATATGCAAGCAGTGAATGACGAATTTTACGATATGATTATGAATGTTGAGTATGCCAAAATAAGAAAATATCTATTAGAAAAGAGTATGAATTATAGTGAATTATATCGTTTAATATTTGATAATATTATTCCTCGATTGAAAGAGGATAAAAGAGCGCAAGCAATATCTATTATTGCAGAAGGTATGCGTTGGGATTCTATAGTTATTGACAAAGAAATTAATTTTTGTGCTACATTAATTGAATTTTTTCAGAAGTGTTTAAGGTAATCATGAAACAATTAAGTGAAGATCAAATTAATTATGGTATAACACAAACGAAACAATTTGCTTATAAATATAAAATTACTTACGAACAAGCAATTAAAATTATAGGTGAAGGAATTCATGACATAAAAATTTTCTATGATTGGGTTAATGCAAATATTTTTTTAGAAAAAGAATTATGTAAAAAGGATTGAATGAGAATATGATAAAATTTGTAATTGCAAGAAATAAAGACGATAAAGAAATATATGAAAAATATATTGGCAAATATTTTTCTAATAGAGAAACTGTTTCTTATGATGTTTTTGATAAAGAAGGCGAAACATTAACTTTAACAAAAAAATATAATGATGCAATCGAACATATTAAAGATTCTTTAAATGATAATGATATTGTTATTTTTGTACATAACGATGTTGAAATATTAGATAAGTGTTTTGAAGAAAAAGTTGAAATGGTTTTCAGTAATCCAAAAATTGGGTTATTGGGAGTTATTGGTTGTTTAGAATATAAAGAAAATTGTATGTGGTGGGCTAACGAGCCAGATAAATTAGTTGGCCATATAGTCCAAGAACATTCCAATAACGAAGAAACACATCTAATAAAGGGAAATATTGGTTATAGCGATAATGTAATATGTTGTGATGGATTAATGTTAATGATTAGAGGAAAAATATTAAAGGATGGAATGAGATTTGATGAACAATTTGATTTTAATTTTTATGATATTTCTTTTTGTTTAGATATGTTGATTAATACCGAATATAAAGTTGCAGTTGCCGATATATTAGTAAAGCATAAAAGCGAAGGATTAGGATCATTAACTGACGAGTGGAAAATAGGAAAAGAGAAATTAATACAGAAATATACTAAAAGAGGAATACTGTTTCCTTTTACTATTCAATTAATTGAAAATTTGAAGGTTAAATCATGAAAAAAGAAAAATCAGTATTTGTTAAACCAAATAAATGTTGTTATTTCGCTTCAGTTATTGTTAATCCTGGCTGGTCTGGTTTATGCAGATGTTGCGGTAGATATCATTATGATGAGGTTCATCGCCAATTGTCAGTAATAGAATCTAAAAAAACATTAGGATTAAATAATTGGTATGCTTTAATGAAAATAAAGCCAATTGGGGCAGAAAAAATACCTAAATTAGATAGAGAAAGATTACCATATTGTGGGCATTAATATTTTAATGACGAGAAATTATTATGAAAAAAAGTATATTTGCAGAAGCATTAGAATTAGTTTTAAAATTTGAAGGTGGTTATACAAATAATCCCAACGATTCTGGCGGTCCAACAAACTATGGAATTACTCAATCCGTTTTTGATTCATTTAGAAAAGAAAGAGGGCAATTACCATATTCTGTTAAAAAAATAACTAAATTAGAAGTTAGTGCAATATATTTTCAATTATATTGGTTAAAAGGCAAATGCGATAAAATGGAACCGGAAGTTGCAATATTCCATTTCGATACTTGTGTTAATTTAGGAGTTAGACAAGCTAATAAATTATTACAGAGATGTATTGGCGCTAAAGATGATGGATTGATTGGAGATATAACATTACAACAAATGAAACAATATCAAGAAGATGAAATTATTATAAAATATATAAAACTACGTAAAGAATTTTATGAAAAAATAGTTTTGAAAAATAGTAAACTGAATGTATTTTTAAATGGTTGGATGAATAGAGTTAATGAATTAGTATATTATTTAGATGATAGAAGCGAAAATTCGCCAATGGAAGATTAGCATGAATTTTAAAAAATGGTTATTCGAAAATAAAAGAAATAACATAGTAAATAATATTGAAAAAATTAAAAAAGTTTTCAATAAATTACAAATTGAATATATGTTTATTGGAAAAGGTGCAGCAATAATGCAAGGATTTCCAGATACATCACAAGATGTTGATATATATCCTCAAAAAAATTTAGAAAATAATAAAAAAATAGTAAAAGCATTAAAAAAACTTAATTTTGATATTAGTACTTTAACTGAACTTGATATAATTAGAGGTAAAGATTTTATTCAGTTCGAAAAACCATTTCAACTCGATATAGTTTTTGCTCCAGATGGGTTTAATAGTTATGACGATGCCAAAAGATATAAAATTATTGAAGATGGATACCCATTATTGAATTTAGAAGGTATTATTAAAAGTAAAAAGGCAGCAAATAGAAAAAAAGATATATTGAGTATAGATGAATTAGAGGATTTTTTAAGATATGTTGGACAAAGAAAAAATAAATAGATTCGAACTTTCATTACAGAGAAGTATGAAAGAAAGAATTCAAAGTGGGTATATAAAAACATATAGACCAGTTTTAGATGATTGTAATTTAAGAATATTCGACACTATGGTTGAATATAAAAAGTGGTGTAACGAAAAATTACCAAGATTTTTAGGGATGTATCAGTATAAGGATAAAATATGAAACCAGTTTTTAGAAAAGATATTTGGAATTATTATTTGAAAAATTGTTTAAATGAAAAATATAAAACTAAAGAATATCGTTTTTATGAAATACACGGATTAATTTATGCACCAAATTATGAAAAAAATAGAATAGTGTATTTTGAACATCAACGTAATTGGTTTGTGTATTATGAAAAATTATTGAATGATATAGAAGATAGATTTAATATTAAATTTCAAAAAGACAAAAATTGTGATATTGTATGCAGATGTGGCGAATCACAAAAATTTTCGTCGTATTATGGAGTGTATAAAATTATTTTAAAATGTAATGCGTGTGGAAATAAATTTGTTGCTTATTCAGGGTAAAATTAAAAAAATAGGAATTTTAATGGAAAATAAAATTAACATTTTTTCTTTTCTTAATGGCATGACCGAAACAAAAGAGATGTTTGATTTCGATAATGACGAAATTAGAAAAGAATATTCGCAGTTTATGATAAATCGTTTTGTTTCAATGACTGATATTTTTGTTCCAGTAGTAAATCAAATAAATAGGTTTCAAAATATACCAAATCATATTCATTATGAATTTTTTCGTTCATTTTTACCCAAAAGAAAACAGTTTTTTAAGTATATTAAAAAAGAAAAAGAAATTAATAACGAACAAAAAGAATGCATAAAGAAGTATTATGAAATTGGAGAAAAAGAATTACCAGGATATTTAGAAATTTTAACTAAAGAACAGATAGAAAAAATAGTTAAAAAGTATGAACACGGGAAAACGAGGTAAAAATGAAAAGAATATTTTTAATTGTATTTGGTTTATTTATTGCTTTATTTTTAATTTTTAGATTTTGTATAATAAATAAATATTCAAAAAATATATACTGTGAAGAAATGTTTATATAAAGGAGTTTTAGAATGGCTTTTCACGATTATTTGTGTCCTAAATGTGGTTTTAAAAAAGAATATAATAATAGTTTTTCATTACCAGAAGATTTCCATCCACCAAAAGATTTGAAATGTCCAAAATGTAATGAAGGAATATTAGAACGTGTCTGTTCCACTCAAAGACAATCATTCGATATTGTTGGATGGTGTTATATGAACGAATATGGTAAACATGCTTGGAAAAAAAATCTGCCATTAACAGAACAAGCGAGAGTCTTAACGAGAGAAAGAGACCCATATTAGAATGAAGGCTGAACAAAGAGCATTAGAATTAATTAATGCGCCAATATCAGATGTGCCTAATTTAGCATACGAATATGTTAAATATATACTATCAAGTTATGGTAGATGTGGTGAAATATTTATAAAAGCATTTTCTCATTATGCACAAGCAATAGAAAATTTATCATGCGAAGATATTAGAATGGAAATCGATGAAGAAGGTAAAAGATGGTTTAGAGATCGCGAGGATAAAAAATGATTATTGGAATTGACGTTGATGGAACCATGTTTGATAATTATATAATTGAATGTGTTTCAAAAGAACATGGTTACAATTATACTAAAAAAGATATTATTAAATGGGATTTAACTGGCGTGCCTGATGTTATTAGAGAAGAAGTATTTCGCAGATACAAAAATCCTATTTATATGTGCAACAAAAAATATACTAAACCAATTAAAAATCTTAAATCTAAATTAGAAGAGTGGAAGAAAAAAGGACATACATTAGTTGTTATTTCTGCAAGAGATTCGAGAGTTAGATTAGATACAAAAAGAATGCTGAATAATTATTTTGATAGATTTGATAAAATAATTTTTGTTAATCCAGACAGCCCAAAAAAATTTCAATTCATTAATGAAAAATTAGATATATGGATTGACGATAATCCTAAAGAGTGCAAATCTGCAGTTGATTTAGGTATTAAAACTTTTCTGATTTCTAATTCAAAAACACGTTATAATTATAATACCAGAAAATATAAAAATATTAATGTTGTTGATAATATTTGTAATGTAAAATTGTAGAAACACAATTAAAAATTTGGAGATAAAATTGAAAACACCAAAAAAAGTTCATGAAAGAAAACAAAAATCATATACGTGTATATATCCAAATTGTGGTAATACATTTACCTCGAAGCATACCGCAGCAAAATATTGTCCAAAACATAGAACAAAAGAATTCAAAAATGAAATTTATCATAAAATAGATTTAAATGGAATTAAAGAAAATATATTATTAAATAATCAAATTATTAAACATACATTTATTGATAATCAAATTTTGATTTATAATTGTGAATGTTGTAAAGAGCAATTTCTCATTAAGATTTTTCCTGGAACTTATATATATCCAAAATATTGCCCAAAACATAGAAATGAATTTAAAAGAAAAATATATAAAAAATAATCCTTGACTTTTTATGTTAATTAATATATTTTATAGTATAAAAATATAATGGGAGAAATAAATGCCAGATGTAGTTAAAAAAATAAAACCACTCACGAAGGTGCAAATTAATGGCGAAACATTTGAAATGGTTGTTTCGCCAAGAAAAGCAATAAAGTTGATGTGTTCAGATTGTATGCCTGATGCAAACCCAAAAGATTGTTCGTCGACTTTATGTCCATTGTTTTCTTTTAGAGGAAAAACGAACCCAAATAAAAAATATAAAATTAGTTAAAATTTTCAGTGTCAAGGTCGTCTATGTTTTCATCGTCTTTGTCAGTATTTTCTATTTCATTCATGAATTCCTCTAATCTATTTTCGCAGCTGCGAATTATGAATTGCATGAAACCAGAAAATTCCATTGCATTCATATCAGTATATAAATTAACAGAGATATTTTTAGTAATATCGTCAAGCGTGAAAAGTATAAAACTTTTAGATTTAACTAGATTAGTATTTGCGGCTAATTTTGATTTATTTTCGTCAGCACTAAAATTACTTTCCATATATTTTTCTCCTTTTAATTATTTATAAAAAGAGGTATAAATGAAATTATTTTCAAATTTTTCAGGTTGTATTAAATGTGGTGCTAATGATGCTTTTACGAGATATGATAGAAATTCAGAAAAAATGATAAGAAAATGCAAAAATTGTGGTTATGAATGGCAAGAAAATCCTTTAGATTTGGTTAATAAAATTGAAGAAGGCGGAGCAGAAGAAAATGATCTGTTAGTAGAATGATTTTAATATTTGAAATTATTTTGATAATTTTATTATTAATTATTTTGAAATTTTTAATTAATAATAGAAATGATTTATTAGTAAAAGGGAAAGATGCTAAAAAAATTATCGAAAGAATGAATAATCCAAAAATGGTATCTAAAGAAGAATATGAACAAGCAAAAATATTATTTGATAAAATGAATTAAATGGAGTTAATTTATGGATGTAATATTATTTGATAAAATTAATAATGGATTTGAAAATGCAGGAAAAAGTATAAGGCGAGTTGTTACCAAGGCAACAACGAAGGGTGGAATTTGGACGATTGGTATTATTTTAGCACTACTTTTCGGTGTTATTAGTTTTTTACGTGGTTGTTTTCAAAAGGATTAAAATGTTACGATTAATTTTATGCGGCTATAATTATAGTTCATACGTTCATAGAACCATAAATTCTATTTTAAACCAGAATTATGGCGATTGGAAAGCATATATTCGTGATGATTGTTCGAATGATGGAAGCCAATTGTATTTGCAAGATTTAATTAAAAATGATAAACGATTTAATTTAATCAGTAATACAAAAAAATTATATGTACCAGGCAATTATTATGAAACAATACAAAATCCTGAAATAAAAGATGATGATGTTTGTGTTTCTATTGATTTAGATGATTGGTTGCCAGAAAATGATAAAAGTGTTTTTGATAGAATAGTAAATTATTATAAAAATAATATTTTAATGACATTCGGGCAATTTTTAATATATAATAATAAGGATAGCATAATCAAAGGCTTTTCTAAAAAACCGCAACCATTTAATCAATTAAGAAAATTATCATGGTCGTCATCTCATTTAAGAACATTTAAAGCATTTCTTTTCAGAAAAATCGATAAACAAAAATTAATAGACCCAGTAACAAATTATTATTGGCGAATGGCTGGCGATGCTGCTATATATACTCCAATGATTGAAATGGCTGGAGAAGATAAAATTTTATATACTGAAGATATTAATTATATTTATAACTTGGAAACTAATTTAAATGACCATGATGTTAATGTATCGTTGCAACACGATTGTTTTAAAAGAATTATGGAATTGAAATAAATTAGAATTAGGAGGTTTTTAATGTCAGCAACTTATACTTGTGATCGTTGTGGAAGAAAAATGGAGAAAAATATATCGATTCTTTATCGCGGAATTAAAACATATCATATATGCGATAAATGTAATAAAGAATATGATACAATGATAAATTGGTGGTTATCCCAGATTAAAAATATGAAAATAAATATTGTTGATTTTACGATAAAAGTCCAGTAATAATATTAATTAAAGAAGTAGAATAAACATGAATGAAATAAGATTAAGAGATTCGTCTTTTGCACATACACATTCTATCAGTAATGGCAATTTAAAAGTTATTCCAAAAAACTTTATCTGGAATCGAACTGATACAAAACAAAAAATAACTTTTTTTACTGGCAATCATATTCATGAAATAGATACTATTAATAATAAAAGTGATATTAATATAGCAACTATTTTTGAGCCGATTTATATTAATAGAAGTGGTTATGATTTTTTGTTTAATAATAGTCAAAAATTTACCTATATTTTAACGTATAATAGAGATATTTTAAAGCGCGGAATGAATTTTAAATTTATTCCTTCTTCAGGCTGTTGGATTGAAGAAAAAGATCAGTTATTATATGAAAAATCTAAAAATTTATCTGTTATTTTTAGTAATAAAAAACATACTGACGGTCATATTTTGAGACATCAAATAATAGAAAAGTTTAAAGATAAAATTGATTTTATTGCCGGAAGAGGATATAAAGAGATTGAGTATAAGTTGGAAGCTTTGAAAGATTATCGTTATCAAATAGTAGTTGAAAATGGAAGTTTTGATTATTATTTTACTGAAAAAATTATTGATTGTTTTGTTACAGGAGTAATTCCTATTTATTGGGGTTGCCCAAGTATCGGTAAATTTTTTAATTTAGATGGTTTTTATCATTTTCGAACATTAGATGAATTAGATGTTATTTTAAAAAATATTAGCGAAAAAGATTATAATGAAAAATTAGAGTATGTTAAGGAAAATTTTGAAGAAGCAAAAAAATATACAGTACCAGAAAATTGGTTATGGGATAATCTGTTAAAAAAATTATGAAATTTTTATATGCTACAGATTTGCACGGCAAAGAAAAACATTATGAAAATGTTTTTAATTTTGCTATTGAAAATGAGATAAATTTAATTCATCTCGGTGCAGATATATTGCCAAAAGGAAATGATATATTTAATACTCAAAAGAAATTTATTAAAGGATTTTTAAAGAATTTTTATACAACATGCAAAAGAAATGATATAGAAATTCTTACATCTTTCGGTAATGATGATTTGTATGTTTGGAAAGAAAATTTCAGAAAATATGGTAAATTATTAGACGAAATGAAATATTTTAATTATGGCGAATACGATTTTAAATCGTATCCTTATGTATTAGATTACCCGTTCGGATTAAAAGCAGCATGCAAATTAGATTATTCTGGTTGGAAATGTAATGAACCATATATTGGAACGCCATGCGATTTTGATAAAAATGGTTATTATATAATAAACGACGTAGAAAAATATTTTAGAGAGAGAACAACTATAGAAGAAGATTTAGATAAAATAAATGTTGATAATAAAACTATAATGTCTATTCACCAGCCACCACATGGATTGGAATTAGATGTTTGTTCTAATGGCAAACGAGTCGGTTCGAAATCAATATATAAGTGGATAGAAAAAACTCAACCATTATTAGTATTATGTGGCCACATTCATGAATCTTATTCTATTACCGGCGTATGGAAAACTAATATTGGCAAAACAGTTATAATACAACCAGGACAGGCTAATTGGGTTGAAATGTCAACAACTATGGTTAAGATAGAAATTTTAAATGACGATATTATAGCGTCATTAATCCGAAAATAATTTATTTTTATCTTGACTTATTTCTTATTATAATATATATTATAAATATGATAAATAAAAAAACGACAACAATTATGTGGAATAGTAAATTAACTGAAACTTGTTGTTTAAATTCTAAAAAATTAGGTTGTAAAAAGTCTTGTGGTTCATTATCATATTTTTTAGAAAAAGCAGCAATTAAAATGTTAAAAGAAATGCATGTAAATGTTGATAATATATTGAGTTATAATGAAAAGAAGAAATAGATATACATATATAGTTATTACATACTTTGTATAGTTGGCTGCAATGCTGCGCTGATTATAGGTGCGGCGAGGAGTAAAAATGAAGACCAGAACGATGTCAATTGTTGAATTTAATGGGCAGCAGGTTTATAAGAGTGATTATACTTTTGCGGAATCTATTGCTCTTCTGGAAATTTGGAAAGCAAAACTGATACAAGAAAAGATCGCCGCACAAGAGCAGGTGGAAGCGCAGCACAGCGGGGGCGTAGCAGGTGGGCAGGGCACAGCCAACACGACAAAGAATAAAATTAAGCCTTGTAATAATAAGGAATGTTCCGAGTTTTTTGTTGGTGAAAAGGATGGTTTTAATTGTAAAGGGCATGGAGCTGTTATTTATTGTCCTATTTATAGGGCTTAACTTCATGCCTTTGCAATCCGTTGGCTGCAATGCTGCGCTGATTATAGGCCGGGCGAAAGAAAGGAACTTTATGCAAGTGTTTAAGCAGGAATATTTGGGGTATCCAGTAAATGATACGGTGGGGTTTCTTCACAGGCATCCGGGCATGGAGTTTAAGAAAAACTTACCAGAAGGCCACGTTATTGTTGACGAAAAAGATTGGAAGATCGCCCGGCAAGAAGGAAACATTGAAGCGCAGCACAGCGGGGGTGTAGCAGGTGGGCTGGGCACAGCCAACAACCGCAGCAACAAAATTGCTTTTATTGAACGGTGAATAATTTCTTTACAACAACAGTTGTCTGATAAATTAACATTAGCTCAATATGATGATTTTAATGCAGTTTTAGCGCAACTTCGCGCAGTGCGGTGAACGTTGTACGCAATAAAATTTTTTCTGGAGATTATATGACTAATAAAGATGCTTATGATATAATATTAAATTCAATACCTTTTCCACACTCAATAGAGGTTACAGAAGCATTAATACTTGTTGAAAAAAATTTTATATCGCACAACAGCGCTATGGATGCCATTTGTGCTCTCAATAGTGCGGAGTGTGAGCATTCAACAGGCAATGTTGGTGATAAACTGGCGTGTATTTACGTGGGCGAGTGTCCACACAAACAGCACCAGTAGCGAAGAACGTTGTACAAAATTAATTGGTGAGTCTTTATTATAGGCCGCCACAAAGAAAGGATCGGTTATGTCTCTATCGGTTTTGGAAGTTCTCGAAAATGCAAGGCACAATTTGACCGAAGCGCGTATTGGTTTCCAGTTGGCTATTGGCAAAGAGCAACTCTGTAACGCTATCAAGCAGCTTGAAAAAAATCCTGACGCTTCGGCGGAGTTCGTCGAAGATGTGGCGGCAGAAGAAAGCGGAGTCGCCAATTAACTTCGTACAACAAACAAATGGTGGGGAGTACCCGCAAATTTTTGAGTACAAAAACTTCACCATTTGTCGGACGTTGTGCAAAATTTGCGATGAGTATATATAAGTAGGCCACCGCAGGGAGGTATTATGCCATTTGTTTCTTTATGCCAAAAGTGCCCCATCCAAAAAATGTGTACGCTTCCATGTAAGATTTTTGAAGTTGATAAGTGCGATACATACGATTATGCGGTGGCTAAATTAAGGAATCATCGCAAACTTCGCACAACACAGCAAGGGATGCCAGAAACGCAGGATATTAATGATTAGATTTTATTATAGGCGTTTCCAGCACCCGTTGCTGAGAACGTTAGGCGCAATAGCCTTGACTTTTTAAGTTATATGCCGCGCCAAGAAAGGAACAGAAACATGGATTTACAAAGTTTAATTTCTCGTCTCGAACAAGAGGAAGCCGACCTTGTTGTTCCAAATGGGTTTAACTCGCCGCATTCATATCGTGGGTATTATGAGCAACTGGCTTTTGAGCCTGCTTCTAATATTACTATAGGTGAGATGCTTCAGTGTGCCAAAGAATCGCTCGGAAAAGTTTTGGCAATTTTACATTGGAGGCACGAATGAATGAATCTGTAATTTATACAAATATTGAACATGCCTGTTGTGTTATGGATAGTGTGTGTGATAGTCCGATGTTACCACCGAAACTGTATGGTTGGCAAACCGAAGCGTGGAAGTACATTCGTGCTTACATTAAGGAATGCCATAAACCATCCACCAACAAAACATGCCTAAAATTGCCGTTATTCAGCAAATATAAGGAAGAATTATCCGGTGGTTTGCGAAAAAATAATGATCCGCTGTTAGTACGATGGTATATGGCAGGCGCGAAAGCTATGTTAGATATTGTAAAGCGGCAACTTCAGGCATAGCCAGTCGTTGCGCGAAATAAGAGGTTGCTTTTATGATTATAGGCTGTGCGATAGACAGCATTAGGGTTGACGGCTGCCAGGGGTTGCTATATGCTCGAAGTCGGGAAGGCGTGCTGGCGTATGAATCCGGCCACCCTTATATAGCCGTAAGCCCCGCACCGCTGAAATTATGGAGGCAACCTCCTAAATCGCGCAACAAATGCAGGCTTTACCACGGCAAAAGATGCGAGTGATAGAGTTTTTGTTTGTTGGTTATATCGTCAGTATTTTGTATTTTATTTGGCATTCCAACCGCAACATCATAAAGGTAAAAAATAATGTTAAATTGTTTAATTTTTTCTAAAGATCGTGCATGCCAGCTCGATTTATTGCTGAGATCAATTTATGATAATTTTACAGAATTAAAAAATATAGGAATTTTATATAAATATTCTGATAATTATTTTAAAATTGGTTATGATAAAATTATATCTAAATATCCAAATTTAAATTGGATTAACGAAAATAATTTTGTTAATGATTTTAGAAATTATGTAAATAATATTAAAGAACAATATTCACTCATTTTAGTAGATGATGAAGTTATTATACGCAATTTTCCTATTTCTGGTTTTTTAGATTTTTTAAAATTTGATAAATTACATTGTATATCATTAAGAATGCATCCAACATTAAATTATTCATACCCTTCCAAAACACATTCAGATCCTCCAAGATATTTTGAAACATATCATTCAATTAATAGTAATCAACAGGCATATTCGTGGAATTGGAAACAATATTTAATAGATAGCAAAATTGAATATTCAGATTGGTCGTATCCTTCATGTATTAATACTCATATTTATACAACAATTTTATTGAAAAATATTTTAAAAAGAATATCTTTTAATAATCCAAATACATTAGAATCAGGTATGCATCAGTTAAAATGGAATTTTAATGAAAAAATATTGTTTTTTGAAAAAGCAAAAACACTATCAATACCAAATAATTTAACGCAAACAGTTTTTAAAAATGTATGTGGGAATAAAGAAGATTATTCATTAAAGTCATTAAACGAAAAGTTTATAAATAATTTTGTAATTAGTACGAAGAATCTGTATAATTTAGATGTTAATTCATGTCATTTTGAAGTAGATTATTTATTTGAAAATTATTAATTATGAAAAATAAATCCCTCGACGCTTTTTATAAAAAATTCTTTTTAGGCCATATTTTAATTGATATTTTAACAAATAATTGTAAAGTTATTTTTGAAAATAAAGAAAAAATTATTGTCGAAAACGGTATAAAATCTAGTGCTTGTTGGGATGACGACGCAAAAACTCTAACTATAGGAACTAGAAAACCAGTATTACGGTGGTATAAAAATTTTATTCATGAATATTGTCATTTTTTGCAATGGAAAGAAAAGAATAAAATTTGGAAGTATTATGATAAAATTTCGAGACAATATAATAGTGATGATTGGCTCGCTGGAAAGAATTTTACTAAAAAAGAAATTGATTTAATGATCGATACAGATATATTATTGGAATTGGATTGCGAGAAAAGAGTAATTGATTTAATAAAAAAATATAATTTGCCATTTAAAATAAATAAAGAAATACAAGAAATGAATGCATATCTATATTTTATTTCTTCAGTTAGAGAGTTAAGAAAATGGTATAAAAAAGCTCCATATGAAGTAAAAGAAATTGTTAGAGAAATGCCTGAAGTATTTCAAAAAAGTTATAAAAAATTGCCAGATAAATTTTTATATTTAGTTAAGAAATATTGTTTATGAAAGGAATGATACATGAAAGTTACATTTCATAACGGCGAATTAAATAAATTATTTGTAGAAAATTCGATAGAAATATACCCAGAAAATGAATTTGAACATTTTGTTTTAAGAAATTTTGGAGACGATTTAAAAACAGTAACAAAAGTTGATTTTCTTGGTCAGAAATTTTTTACAATTTTAAAAAATGTTTCTATTATCAAAAAACATGAAAAATTAGTTAATGAAAATGGATTAACCATAAAACAGTTAAAGGAATATGTAAAAAATTTACCTGAAATAGATGAAGATACAGGAAAAAGTTATGAAGTTTGGATAGATGGAACAAATTGCGAAACAGGACTTTCAAATGTTTGTAAAGAAATTTGGCCTCTCAATAAATGCGACATTTTATTAAAAATAAAATAATTGGAAAAATATATGTTAAATAAAATAGGTTTTAAAGATAAAAATGGAGTGGATTTATATGAAGGTGATATCGTTAAAGTATATAGTTATTGGTTTAAATTATTTGGAATTATTTTTAGAAAAAAATGGGTAGGAAAAATTGTCCAAGTCGATAAATCAAATATATCTAAATATCCATTTTTAAAAACTAATAGAATTTTATATGCTTTCAAATCTTCAAATATGATATCGTGGATTAATGATCAAAATTATGCGTCAAAATTGCAAAAAATAAAATAACATGATAAAATTGATAATTTTTGATTTAGACGGCGTGTTGGTTAAGAGCAAAGAAGCTCATTTTAATGCTTTAAACAAAGCATTAGAAAAAGTTAATAAAAAATATGTAATTTCTTATGCTGAACATCTTTCTATTTTTGACGGATTACCAACAAATAAAAAGTTGCAAATATTATCAAAAACAAAAAAATTACCTAAATCAAAATATCAACAAATTTGGAATGATAAGCAAAAATTTACTATTGATGAAATAAAAACATTAATTCATCCAAACAATGAAATAATTGAATTATTTAAAGAATTAAAAAGTAAAAATATAAAAATTTGGGTCGCGTCAAATTCTATTCGTGAAACAACTAAAATATATTTATTAAAATTGGGTTTAATTGAGTTTATAGATGATTATTTGAGTAATGAAGATGTAAAAACTCCTAAACCAAATTGTGAAATATATTTAAAATGTATGACTTCATGTTCTGTTTCGCCTGATGAAACTGTCATAATTGAAGATTCAAAAGTAGGAGTTAGTTCTGCAATGGCAAGCAAAGCAAATTTATTTATTGTAAAAAATATTGAAGAAACTAATAGAAAAAATATAATTGGATTTATAAATAAGTTAGAAAATTTGAAAAATAGAAAAAAATGGAAAGGTGATAATATGAATATTTTAATACCAATGGCAGGAGATGGGAAACGGTTTATCGATGCCAATTATACTTTTCCAAAACCATTGATAGACGTTTTAGGTAAACCAATGATACAAGTTGTCGTCGATAATTTAGATATTGACGCCAATTATATCTTTATTGTGAAAGAAGAACACTATAATAAATATAATTTGAATTATTTATTAAATATATTAGCCCCAAACTGTAAGATAATCACAGTTAAAGATACTACTGAAGGAGCTGCATGTACGACGTTATTAGCTAAAGAATATATTGATAATGATGAAAGTTTAATTGTTGCTAATTCAGATCAATTTATTGTTTGGGATAGTAGCGATTTTATGTATAATATGATAGAAAATAGAGTAGATGGCGGAATTTTAACATTCAAAAATGTTCATCCAAAATGGTCTTATGCTAAAGCTGATGAAAATGGAATAGTTAGTGAAGTTGCAGAGAAAAAACCAATAAGTGATAATGCAACAGTTGGTATTTATTATTGGAGTAGAGGAAAAGATTATGTAAAATATGCAGAAGAAATGATTAAAGAAAATATTAGAGTTAATAATGAATATTATGTTTGTCCAGTTTTTAATCAAGCGATAAAAGATGGAAAGAAAATTAAAATCTATTCAGTAGAAAAAATGTTTGGATTAGGTACTCCGGAAGATTTACAATCGTTTTTGAAAGTTGGGAAGGAGTGGATAAAATGAATATTTTAATTACTGGCGGAAAAGGTTTTATAGGTTCACATTTAGCCAAAAAATATATCAATAAAGGACATAATGTAACTATTATTACTCGAAAAAGTCCAAAAAATAATCTGCAAGGATTTGAAGATAAAATAAATGTAATAGAAAAAGATGTTAGAAATATTAAAAAATGCGATATAAAAGGAATTGATAAAATATTCCATTGCGCTTCTACGGTTGATAATTATAATATTTTTGATAAACCATATATAGACGTAAAAACAAATATTCTTGGTACTATAGCATTATTAGAAGCATGTAGAAATCATAATCCAGAAGCAGAAATAATATTTACGAGTACTTTTTTTGTTAATGGGAATCCTGAAATATTGCCAGTAACTGATAGAATCAAAGAAAATCCATTAGGTTTATATGGTGCAACTAAATTATGTGCAGAACATATTATTAATACATACGCAAGAGTATTTGGTTTAAAAACTAAAATTGCGAGATTATCAAATGTTTTCGGAATTGGGGAACAAAATACTAATAATAAAAAAGCAGCATTTAATAGAATGATATGGTTAGCAGTTAGTAATGATACAATAAAACTGTATGATAACGGTAAAATAAAAAGGGATTATATCTATATTGATGATGTGATTAGCGCATTAGAAATAATAGAACAAAAAGGTAGAAATTCATTAGATCAAATTTATTATGTTTCTTATGGCAGGTCTATTTCTTTAAGAAATTTAGTCGATATTATTTTGAAAGAATCAGGAAAAGGTAAAGTCGAAATAGTTGAATCACCAGATTTTCATAAAGCTGTTGGTATTGATGATTTTTATTGTGATATTTCACCTTTAATTGAACTTGGTTGGCAGCAAAAAATAACGATAACTGAAGGCATTAAAAAAGTTATTCGACAATATGAAATAGAAAAATGTAATGAAAGGTAATTATTATGAATTTCAAACAAGAATTAGAATGTTTAGAAATTGTTGCTGAATTAAATTGGTCGATACTAGAAGATGAACTAAAAGAAAATACATTAGAATTTTGTTCTAATGGTTTTTGTTGTCTTATAAAATTTTTAGATAATATTATTTGGAGTTCAGAAAACGAAGAAAGAGAATTTCTTGAAGATAAAGACGATTATGAACCATTAAAAGAATATGTTATAAAAAAATATAATGAAATGATTGATTTGCTTCAGAAACAAAAAATAAAATAATGAAAGGTAATATGAATATTTCCAAAATAGTAAAGGGTATATTGGCTGAAGTTCTTTATAAAGAAGTAAAAGAAATAAAGGAAAATATGTATTTAAATATTTTGAGTTTTGATTCTTATGCACAAAGAGATTTTATTTCAGATTTAGAGTATCAATATAATATTAAATTAGCTGAAGATATTTTTAGTTTAAATGCAATAGAAACAGTAAAAGATTTAATAGATTTAGTTAAAAAATATAAAATTGGTGAATGAAATTTTTTAATGAAAAGTAATTTTAATACATATTTAGAATTTGGGAATAATCCTTTTGCTTCACAGGCAAAAATGTTATTTCATTCAGACAGAGTTTCCCAATATATTTTATCCGGTGATACATTTCCAATTTTTATGGAGTTGAATCTAACTGATAGATGTAATTTAAAATGTTCGTGGTGTATTTCTGAAAATAGAAATAATAATATACAAGAATTAAAAATTAGAGAACTATTAAAATTTTTAACTGAATTTAAAATATTGGGTGGAAAAGCAGTTACATTTTCTGGTGGAGGCGAACCAACTTTACATCATTATTTTGAAAAAATAGTTGAACATTGTATTGATGTTGGATTAGAAATTGGATTAATGACTAATGGAGTTTTTAATGAGAGATTAATACCAATTATTGGAAATAATTTTAAATGGGTTAGAATATCATTAGATTTTATTGATAAGAAAAAATATAAAAAATATAAAGGGATTGATGCAGTCGATATAGTTTTAAAAAATATAAAATTGTTAAAAAAATATCCAATAAAATTAGGAATTAATTGTAATGTTAGCAATAAAACAAGCATTAAAGATATAGAAGATATTTTGTTATTGAAGAATGATTGTTCATATATTCAATTTAGACCAGTATTACCAAGATTTTTTAAGAATGAAAAAATTAGTTTAAATAATAAAGTATGGAATTATATTAAAAAAATAAGTGATAAAAAAATCAATTTAAGTTTAGATAAATTTACAGATTTAAAAGAAAAGAATTTATTTCCATTTAAAGTGTGTGACGGTCACTTTTTTGAACCTATTTTAAATGCTAACGGAGACGTTAAAGTGTGTATGTATCATCCAAATAATGAAAATTTCACTTTTGGTAATATATACGAAAATAGTTTAGAAGAAATATGGAAATCAATAAAAAGAAAGAAATCTATTGATTTTGTTAGAAAATTAAATTATTTTAAGTATTGCCAGGTATGTTGTAAATTATGTGAAATTAATAAATTTTTAGATTTTATTAAAAATCCAAAAGATGAAATGGATATTAATTTTTTATAGAGTGAGAATAATTATGGATTTTGTAGAATTTCCAAAAATATATAGAGTATCGAGACCGTGTGTTATTACTGAAAAAATTGATGGAACTAATGGTCAAATATGTATTACTGATGATGGGAGATTTTTAGTTGGTTCGAGGCAAAGATGGGTCACTTCCGAAGACGATAATTATGGGTTTGCCAAATGGGCTTATACAAATAAAGAAGAATTATTGAAACTTGGGGTCGGAAAACATTATGGGGAATGGTGGGGACAAGGCATACAAAGAAAATATAATTTAGAAGAAAAAAGGTTTTCATTATTTAATACAATAAGATGGTGTTTGCATAATCAGGAACCTCAAAGAATAGAAACTGTCGATCCAAGAATTGAGAAATATCAAGAAAGATTACCTGAATGTTGCAGTTTGGTTCCAGTTTTGTATAAAGGGATTTTTACTACTCAAGCAATAGAAGATAGTATAGAATTTTTAAGGAAAAATGGAAGTCAAGCATCTCCGGGGTTTATGCGTCCAGAAGGAGTTGTTTGTTTTCATATTCAAGGTAACTTTGGTCTGAAAAAAACTTTAGAAAAAGACGAAGAACATAAAGGAATGAGGAAATAATGGAAAATAAAATAAAGCCAGAAAATATAAAAGAAGAAAGACCAAATCTTCCACCAAAAATTTCGAATTATTTAAAAAATATTATTGAAAGAATAGATAATTGTATTGAAGAATCTAGTAGAATTAACATCTATAAAAATTATTATCGAGGGTTAATACTTGCAAGAAAAATAATAGAAGAAGAAACTGGTTTATGAAAAAATTATATGCAATATTTGATAAAGTTGGAAGAGGATTATTAAGAAAGAAAACAAAAAAAGAATTATGTGTTTCTGATATTAATACTATGAAAAAAATAGCAGAAACATTAAAATTAGGTATTGAAAATAAAGATTATCATTTTATTGAGGTAGTAAAAATATGGTAAAATTTAAAAAAATAGCAAATATCATTTCTTTGTGTATTATTTATTTAGCTATCATTATAATGTTACCGCCAGCAATTACAAATACTATTAAAAGAACTATTGAAGACCCAATTAGGAGTATTGTAATATTGGCAATAATTCTTTTTGTATATTATGGACTATCTTGGGAAAATAAAAAAATATGAAAATCTGTATAAACTATCTTCCATATCGCCGTTATCACTATAGTTCTTTTTTAGTTGATTTTTTAATTAAAATTAAAGAAGAAAACAAAAAAGAAATATTGTTTCGTTGTCATTTAGAAAAAAATGATACAGTTTTAAAATCTAATATGGATAAATTAAAAGAAAATGGTATTATAGTTGAATTGTTGTTCTATCCTTATGGATTTAATTATCAAAAAAAGTATGCCAATTTTTGTAATCACGAATGTGAATATTCCTGTAAATTAGACGAAGATATTTTTCTTAATAATTATTTATGGGATTATATTATTGAGAATATTAATGTTTTAGATAATGAAGATAATTTTTTAATTGCCCCAAGTTTATCTACTGGTATACCAACTATTGATTATTTTATCGAAGATCATTTTGATGAAAAGTATAAAAAAGAAATATTCGACTCTTTTCTTAAAACAAAATTTTTAGCTAATCATTGGGGAGTTAATTATTCGCCATTAAATAAATATACAACTGAAACTAATATATGGAATCAAGATAATTTTTATAAGGGCGTCGAAGAATTAAATTGTGCAAGAAAATATTTTAAAGGAATTCATCCTATCAGAATCAGTAGGGAATCCACAATAATAATGCATAATTTTTTATTAGATAATTGTGGCAAGTTTTTAGAGAAAAAAGAGTATAGTTTTTTTGAAATAAATATGCCATATCTTTGCAATTCATTTTTCTTTATTAAAACTGATTTATGGGAAGAAATGTTCAGAAGAAAAGATTTGTTTCTTGATATGTTTGATGAAGTTCCATTGAATTTATTGCGAGAAGAAAAGAAAACTAAAATGTTAGGGATTAAAAATTCATTTGCTATACATAACGTTTATAATACTATTTCAAGTGATTTTGATAATGTTGATCGTCAATTTTTTGATAATTATTATGGTAAAATGAAATGATTATTATTTTTCGTTTGCTATTATTCTTAATTGCATATCTTACTATTTTGTTAGTAATAACACCAATTATTTGCGGGTATAAAATATTTTGGAGAATAAAATGAAAAATTCATTCTTCTTTCATATAACAACTATGAATAGGTATAAAATTATAGTTGATGAAATAATAAAAAAAGCTAAAATTTTTTTGGATAATGATTGTTCGGAAAAATTTATTTGTGTTAATTGTATTGAAGGTTCTATCAACGATATAAGAATAATATTAGATAAAAATGAAATAAAAGAATATAATTTAATTGATAATAATGCTAATGACTATGAATACCCAACATTAGAAAAATTATATGATTTTGCACAAAAAAATGATAGAAATATTTGTTATGTTCATTCAAAAGGAATTAATTATAATATAAAACAAAAAAATGAGTGTTTAGAGGATTGGCGAAAATATATGCTTTATTTTTTGCTCGAAAAATATGAAACATGCATTGAAAAATTAAAACTTAATGATACATGCGGTGTCGACTTAAGAACAGAGCCAGTACTTCATTATTCTGGAGGTATGTGGTGGGCTAATAGTAATTATTTAAAAAAAATATGCCATCCAAGACAAGCACCAGACGCTATTGGTTCATATCGCCATAAAAACGAATTTTGGATTTGTTCTGAAAATGGCAATCATTTTAGTTTATATGATTCGGGGATACCAGTATATGAAAGACATTTACATAGATTTACAAAAGAAATGTATGAAAGGTAGGTAATTATGAAATGCAGGAAAAAACCAATAGTTGTTGAAGCTTTTCAGTGGTTTAAAAATGGAGATCATCCTAAAGATGATTGTTTTAGACCATTCGAAGATACAGGAAAAATTCCAGTAATTGCTCGCGAGGGTGAAGTAGTCAGATATTTTCGGCGGCCAGACGTTACCAACGACATATTATGTTCTAAATGTAATCATAAAATGTATGAACATGGCTGGATAGATACACTAGAAGACGGCCATAATGTATGTCCTGGTGATTGGATTATAACTGGCGTAAAGGGAGAGTATTATCCATGCAAACCAGACATTTTCGAACAAACATACGAAGAAGTAAAATAATATTATGAAAAACATCGTTAAATATTATACTGGAATTGGTTCAAGGCAAACTCCAGATAATATTTTAATTTTAATAAAAAATATCGCTAATTATTTGTGCAATAAAAATTATATTTTAAGAAGTGGCGGCGCAGACGGTGCGGATTTAGCATTTGAAAGTGGGGCAAACGATAAAAAGGAAATTTTTATTCCTTGGAAAGGATTTAATAATTCTAAAAGTGAATTATATAATATTCCTTATGAAGCTTTTAAAATAGCCGAGAAATTTCATCCAGTATGGAATAAATTAAGCGAACCAGTAAAATTATTGCATGCAAGAAATGTATTACAAATATTAGGAAAAGATTTAAAAACATTAAGTTCTTTTGTAATTTGTTGGACTAAAAATGGTGGGTTAGCTGGGGGGACTGCGCAAGCTTTAAGAATAGCAAAATATTATAAATTGCCAATTTTTAATTTATATTTTGAACATATAAGAAAAGATTTTGAAGAAAGAATGGGTATATAAAAACTGGAGGTAATCAGGTGTTAATAATAAATTTATTGAAATATATTCGAAATCGTAAAATAGAAATAGAAAATCGTATTGCAGAAGAAGAAATAACAGGTAATGGGTATAAACAAAACTGTGAAAAAGCAAAATTAACCGAATTAAATAATATTGTAGAATTTTTGGAAAAAAATAATGAATAAAATAGAATTTATTAAAAGAGAATTCGGTAATTATTTTAAAGACATTTCAAATGTTCCCGAAGGAAATGTTCAAAATAATAATTCTATGTATAATAATAGGCGTAATCATACACGTTCATGCATGTATACATTGGTTAAAATGTTAAAACCAACATATATATTAGAGATTGGAAGTATGCATTATGATTCAGCTAATATTATGGCTCAAGCATTAGACGAATTGAATATTGATGGATATGTTGATAGTTTTGATATTATTAGAGGAGGGTATGACGAACAAGGAAAATACCCAACAAATAAAAAAGTTCATGCTCATTTTTGGTATCCTCATCATACAGATTATGATATATGGAAATATACCAATAAAAATATTGTTCATTCTGATTTTAAAGATTTAACTAACGAAAAAATACAATTTCATAATTCAACCATATTAGATTTCATTAAACCAAAGAATGATTATGATTTGATTTTAATAGATGGCGACCACAGTTATAAAGGAGTTGGATTTGATTGGCAATATAGTAAAATATCATCTCACGACGATACTATAATTATATTTGATGATTTATACGATTCAAGACATTGGCAAGTAAAGAAATTTTTCGATGAATTAAATACAACAAAATGGGATTTTAAAGAATGGAACGATTATACCGATTACCCATTAATGAGCACGGGAGTTAGTTACAATAGAAAGATAAATTATGAGTAAATGTGATTCTTGTAGAGAAAGAATATTATGGTTCATGGATAGAATATCTTTTACGGCAAAAGCAGAATGTAAAAGACCCGATATAGCTAATTTTTCGGAGTGTTTAGATTATAAAAAATTTTGTTCGAAAGATATATTAGAAAATGAGACGTATATGACTAGCGCATTTTTCATACCTCAAAAAACATTATTTAATACTAAAAAAAATACTAAAAACCCCAACAAAAAGAAAGGATAAAGAATGCTTTTAAGAGTTAGACAGTATCTGGATTTTAATAAAACAAAATATCATGAAAAAATAATAGATACTGAAGAAATTAAAAATTTAAATGAATCGCTAAAAATATTTGATGTTGAAATTAGTCATATTAATTTAAAAGAAAAAGAAACAAAATTAGAAAAATGTACTCAATAATAATTTCGACTTATTTTCCACATTTTTATAGAGTAAAAAAATTTATCGAATCTTGTAATAAATTTGTTCAAGATATAGATAAATTGAATATAATTTGTGTAACTTCATCAAATAAAGAATGTCTCGAATTGATAGATTATTTAGATGATGTTAAATGGAATATTAAAATAGTTTCTATTGATAATATAATAAAATCATTATTTAATGTTGATATTTCCGGTGATGAATTATATAGAAGATTGTACGATAATATTTCACAAGGAAAATGGTCATTTCAAGCAGTAAAAAAATTATTGGGTTTATATTATAGTGAAAATAGATTTAATTTAGTTGTTGATTCTGAATCGTTGTTTATCAGGCAATGTAAGATTGAAGATATTTTTACTAACTTTTTTGAAAAAGAAAAATATTATTTTTATACTAATAATGATGATAATGCTGAATATCCTAAAATGTCGTATGCAACATTAATGGAAAATTGTAATATTATTTTAAGAACAAATTATAAACCATACTATTTTTGGGAAGTTGGTAATTGGTTTTTCGATAAAAATATTCTAAATGATATGAAAGATCATATTGAAAAAATTAATAATAAATCATTATTAGATGTTTTATTGCAAATTAAACCCATTTTTGAATTTCCATTATATGAGTGGTTCATATATCATTTTAATGAAAAATATAATTATAATTTTATTTGTGTTAATGAAGAAATTAAAAAATATTTGAAAAATAATACATTTTATGATAAACAAAGAGAAAGATTATGGGATAGAAGAATTGGATTTGAAAATACGTTGAATATTGTTGATAATGAATGGATGAAAAATTGTTTTAGAGATTTATTCACTAAATTCAATATAAGTATTCTAATGTTCGGCATTCCAAATTTGAGCTATACGAGTTATCATACAGAATTAATAGAAGAAACGGAATGTATTAAAATGCTCGGAACTATAGATTCTATTAAAGGTTTAACTACCCAAAATAGAAGATTTGAGAAGTTGGATTTAACAATTAATTAAAAGGTTAAAAACTATGTAAAATAGGGTAGATTTTAACACTACAATTGAAGATAATTGGAAAGTAATATCAAAGTACATTAAAAATTATCCTCAATTCTAGGTATGAAATAACGTATATTTTACCTATATTATAATGAAATCGATAAAGGAGTGATTATGTTATTCATATCACATAGAGGAAATATAGAAGGACCAAATCCATCATTAGAAAATTATCCCGGATATATTGAAAAAACTCTTAAAATGGGATTTGATGTTGAAATTGATGTTTGGGTAGATAATATTAATATATATCTCGGTCATGATTCTCCTAAATATAAAATAGATTTAAATTATTTAAAAAATGATCGTTTTTGGTGCCACGCAAAATCATTAGAAACTTTAACGTTTTTATTAGAAAATAATATTCGATGTTTCTGGCATGAAAGAGATTCATACACATTAACTTCAGATGGTTGGATATGGACGTTTCCATCAGAAAATATTAACAGAAAATGTATTTTAGTGATGCCCGAATTATCGAGATATGGTAATTCTTTATTGGTAGGTTGTGGCGGTATTTGTAGCAATTTTATTGAAAAATATTCAAAACAATTGAGATAATTATGCAATTCACATTTGGAATAATTACTAATGGTAAAAATGATAGCAGAATTGAACAGATTCTTAATTCAATAGAACGATTAAATATAAACGATAGTGATTATGAGATTATTATAGTTGGCAATTCTAATCTTGATAGAAAAAATATGAGTGTTATCAGTTTCGATGAAAATACCAAATCTTTATGGATAACTAGAAAAAAGAATATTATAACTGAAGAAGCTAATTTTGATAATATAGTTTATTTGCATGACTATATTATTTTTGATGAAAATTGGTATAAAAATTTTGTTATCTTCGGTAATAATTTTGATATTTGTATGAATCAAATATTGAATACAACGGAAGATAGATATCGCGATTGGACTTTATGGGCTGAAGATGCTAATAAATTAGGAATTAGTAATTATCTTTTACCATATGAAGAAACAAGATTAAGCAAATTTATGTATATTTCCGGCGCATATTGGGTTGCCAAAAAAAGAATTATGGAAGAATTTCCTTTAAATGAAAATTTAATATGGGGGTATGGCGAAGATGTAGAATGGAGTAAAAGAGTACGAGAAAAGTATAATTTTTCAATAAATAAAAATTCTATAGTTAAATTAATAAAATTTAAAGAAAGAATTTTTAATTTTATTACAAATAACGAATATGAAAATTTAAAAAATAAACTAAATCTAAAATAATGGAGTAATTATGAATCAAATGTTTTTTAAGGTAGTTTTAAAGGACGGAATCACGCAGAAAGTTGAAAATAAAATGTATGAGATGGGAAAATATTATCTTGTTTCTAATGATTTTGCTTTGAAATATAAAGATATATTTAAAGTTATTGGACAACAAATGATAGAAATACCTGATATTAAAAAAGAAATTACTGATATTTCAGAAATAAAAAATAATGAAAAAACAGCATTAATAGTATTAAATAATGAAAATTCTATAAAAACATTAGAAGAATATGGCATTCATAATATACCCGAAAATGTTGATACTTTTTTGATGAAAGAATTTGACGATTATTGTCAAAAATCTAATTGGCAGCCAACATATTATTGTAGTTTTTTCGAAAACGAAACTGAAGACAGTAAAAATGATACTAATGATAAAACTATTATACTTGATTTGTCAAAACCTTTCAGTATAAATTATCTTAATAATGAATGCTCTAATAATGAAACTAATACTGTTAAAATGGCAATTGAATTAGGGTATAAAAAAATTATCATTATAGGTATAGAATCGAATCTTTCAGAAGCAAAAAAAGGTTTTTGGAAAACATTAGAAAAGCAGATTGAAGGAAAAAATATTAAAATAGTAATTTGTGGTAATAAGAAAAATAATTTAAATTGTTTTGAATATACTTCATTAATTGAAGAATTTGGAGAGAAAAATAAAAAAATATTAACATTTTATATGATTAAAAAAGAAAAAAATGATATTGAAATAGTAAAAAAAATGATCAAAAAAACATTTAAAGATTTAGGAATATTTGATTTAATTTTAATTGATGAGAATGTTGAAAGTAATTTAGATTTAGAAAAGTATAAAAATTTCATTAAATATTTTAAAATAGACGAAGTTTCAAAAGAAATTAATTCTGAATTTTTTAATGAAATAAAAACACCATATATTATGTTATTGAATAATACATTTAATCCTTCAACTAAATTATTTGGTAATATAATACAAACATTAAATAATTTTAGTTTAGAAAAAAATTATTTGACAATAATAGATAATTACATTGAAATTGGATATATATTTAAAATTGATTATTTTAAAGATAATGCCGAATTTATTTATGACGAAAACAGTTCAATGTTTACAGGAAAAAATGAGATTTTAAAAGAAAAGAAAATTTGGTTTAATGATGTTGAAGAAGAAAAAGAAAAGAAGGAAAAATCACAATCTTTAAAATTTACTATGGAGGAAATTTAAATATGAATAAACAAGAAGGTTGTATTTGTGGTTGCATTACTTTAGAAAAACCATATACAGTAGAAGAAGAATTAGAAGATGGTTATGAAAAATTTGTGATTAAATATAAAAACCAATTTATTTGTTCTCTTAAAGGTGGGATATATAAAGATAAATATGGGTCAAATGATACGTTTATTAAATTTATGAATGATTTATTAAATGAGACATATCAAAAAGGGTTTCAAAATTGTGGTAGAGAATTAATGGAACAAACAATTAAACAAGATAATTTAATATACCACAATCCCGATATTGATAATAAAGATTTTATAGCTATATAATATATCAAAAATAATTTAAAATACTTATTGACTTATTTCTTTTTATAATATATATTATAACATGAAAAGAAATTGAACAAGTTAAACAGGAGATTGATATGACTTTAATAGAAAAAGCAAATGAAGAGTGTATGAAACTTCGTGTGGAAAAAAATCCATATAAAGCTCCGGAATTATTTCCAGATCCTCCAATTCAATCTAATCAAATGCTCGGATCGTTATATGTAATTCAAGAAGAGTTTAAAAAACTTAAAAAGAGAATAACTGATTTAGAAAAAATTGTTTTAAAAAAGAACAAGAAAAAGAAAATATCATGAAAGAAATTTTTGTTAATGAACATTCAAAATTTTTTTCTATTTTTAGAACAGTAATTAAAAAAGTTGCATATCCAACAGAAGAAATAAAAATAAAATATAATAATACAATATACATTTTCAAATTTCAATGGCAAGACGAAAATATTTGTGGAATTGATGTTTATGAGGATTGAATGATAGAAATTAAAGATGTCGATAATTGGTCAGTAATTTGTGGTAACGAATCTTTATATACATTAAAATATGAAGAAATTCCGCATACATTTAAAACAAAAAATAATAAATGGAATAAATTTGTTTCTTTATGGATAAAGGAAAAATTAACAAGAGATCATATAGATATTTTAATACCTGAATTTGAAGATAAGAAAAAAATAATGAGATATTTAAGAGCTTTATTAACTTCAAATATCGAAAATGAATATAAAATAGCTTTTACTGCATATATTATGTCGCAGCATTTTAAAGATTTTGATGTTACAATACTATAAGATGAGGATAAAATCATGGCATTACCAAAAACGTTGTCAATCGAAAACGCTTTAAGATTAACAGAACCAGAAAAAATCAAAGAAGAAATTAAAGCGCGAACGGAACTAAAAAGTATGATGGTCGGTTCTCTATATCCCAACGTTATAGCCAACCAAATCGATTTGTTACGTAAATTATATACTAAATTAACTGGAAAATTCGATTACTAAATCTTGAACTAATGTGATAAAGGAATGACATTATGAGTAATGGATATGTGAATGATTTTTTAGATAATGATTTATATAAATTTACAATGCAAAATGCAGTATGCAAATTATATCCAGATAAAGTAGTAAGATATGAATTTTTTAATAGGGATAATAGATCATTTCCTAATGGTTTTGCAGACGAATTAAAACGAATAGTTGAAACTTTCAGAGGAATTAAATTAACAAAAGAAGAAAAGAAGTTTTTAAGACAGAAATGTTATTATTTAAATCCATTTTATTTAGATTTTCTCGATGGTTATGAATATGATCCGAGCGAAGTAATAATCGAACAAGTTGGTTCAGAATTAAAAATTCATATCGAAGGTTACTGGTATAGAACTATTCTTTGGGAAGTGCCTTTAATGGCAACTATATCTCAACTTTATTTTGAAAAAACTGCAGGAACACAAAAATCTGCAGAAGATTTGAGATTATATAATAAGAGAAAAGCAAAAGAATTAAATAAACTTGATGTTGTTATTACAGATTTTGGTACTAGAAGAAGATTTTCTTATAATAATCATTTTAATGTTGTTAGAGATTTTATTGAGCATGGAAATTTTTTATTTGGGTCGAGCAATTTAAGTATCGCAAAAGAATTTGATATATTACCTATAGGAACTCAAGCACATGAATGGACTCAATTTCATGCAGCACGCTTCGGGTTCCAGTGGGCAAATCGAATGGCGATGAAAAATTGGGTAGATGTTTATAAAGGAAATTTAGGTATTGCTTTACCTGATACTTTTACTACTAATAATTTTTTAAATAGTTTTGATTCATTATATGCAAGAATTTTTGATGGAGTTAGACAAGATAGCGGCGATCCGATAGAATTTGCTAGAAAAATAATTTCGAAGTATCATAATTTGAGTATTGATTCGCAGACGAAACAAATAGTTTTTTCAGATAATTTAAAAAGTGTTTCACAAATTTCTGTAATTCATAAAGCATGTAATGGTTTTATAAACGATTTTTATGGAGTTGGTACATGGTTTACCAATGATGTGGGAGCAAAACCACTAAATATTGTTATTAAATTAACTGAATGTGTGGTTGATGGTTTATGGGTAAAATCAGTTAAATTATCAGACGACCCCAATAAAAATACTGGCGATATTGAAACAATAAAACTATGTAAACAAATTTTGAAAATATTTTAATAAAAACTTTTAAAGGAGTTGATATGAATAAAAAGGTTTGTTTGTTGGTAATCGACCCACAATTTGATTTCTGCAATCCAAAAGGTAATTTGTTTGTGCCTGGTGCAGATGAAGACATGAAGAGATTGGCAACCATGATTAAAAAATATGGAGACGATATTGAAGAAATTCAAATTACGATGGATAGTCATTATAAGGTTCACATTGCACATGCAAGATGTTGGGTAAATAATTCTGGTAAGCATCCACTGCCAATCTTTTTAAATTCAGGCAGCACAGTTCCTACTTTCTTAACTTATGAAATGGCTGAAAAAGGTGATTGGAGAGCATATAATCCAGATTTTCAAGCAAGATATCTCAAATATTTGAAAGCTCTGGACGACAATAAGCGTTATAAACTGATGATTTGGCCTGAACATTGTATAATTGGCTCACCAGGACAATGTTTGGAATCTGTTTTTCTACAAGCAGTAGATCAATGGGAAGATAGATTTCATGCTGTTGCGCCAAGAACAACAAAAGGATCAAATCCTTTTACAGAACATTATAGCGCAGTGAAAGCCGATGTCGAAGATCCTAATGACCCATTGACAAGATTAAATACCCCTTTTATTAATATATTGAAAAAATATGATGTTATTCTCGGTGCAGGCGAAGCATTATCTCACTGTTTTGCAAATACAATGCGCGATGTTTTTTCTGAATTTTCTGCAGACCAGATTAAGAAATTTGTGTTGCTTAAAGATGCGACGTCGAATGTTCCTGGTTGTGAGTTTATGGGAGAAAGTTTCATCGATGAGTACAAACAAAAAGGAATGCAGATTTCCACGACGACATCATTCTTTTAAATTGAAAAGTAAATTTTAATAACATTTAAAAATTAATTGGAGGAAATTTTATGCCAAAATTAATGGGAGTTGATGCAACCGAAGTTAGCCAGACCCTTCAAGGTTTTGGTTATACTACTATTTCTGTTGATAAACTCGGCGCAACAGAATACACTTTTGTCACTAATGTCGTTGATAAAACCGGTTCGGTTGAACCGTTTAAAGATTTGTTGGAACAGATGTTAATAGCTTGTATGGAATCTTGCAAAAGATCTCCGAGATCTTTAAATCTTCTTGCAAGAACAACCGCATTTAGTGCAAATTCAGGCAGACGCAATAGCGATATTGAAGAAATACATGGATTTACATTGTTGAGTACAATAGATACAGTAAATTTTAAAAATACTATTCAGCCAAGTGGGAGTACTCCGCTGTATGATGCAACTCTCGAAGCAATTGACACGACAAGAGATTATGCAAAAAAATTGTATGACGGAGAAAATGTTTTTAATGCCAATGCCATTATTTTTGTTATTACTGACGGCGACGACAATGCGTCAAAATCTTTTACTTCAGACGTGAAAGAAGCAATTAATGCAATAAAAAAAGAAGAGGTGATGGAGTCAATTAAGGTCATTTTAATTGGTGTTAATGATACCGATCCTCATTTTAAAAAGTGTTTAGAAACTTTTAAAAATGATGCTGGAATAGATGAATATATTTCAGTCGGCGAAGTTTCCGAAAAGAAATTGGCTAAATTAGCACAATTTATTTCACAAAGTGTTTCTTCGACGTCTCAAGCACTCGGAACTGGCGGAGCATCCCAGCCAATAGATTTTAAATTTTAGTACGAAATTTATATGGGTTTTTATAGGAATATAAAGACCTATATTTAGGAGAAAATATGATTGATTCATATTCTGAAATTGGCAATTCACATTTAGTTTGCCAAGATTATGTATTGCATGGAACTGTAGATAAAATGACATACGGAATTATTTCTGATGGGTGTTCGTCAGCAGAATATTCTGAAATTGGGGCTCAAATTTTATGCCATGCAGCAAAATGCTGTTTAATACTTTATTATAAAGCCGGTTTGTTTAAAGAGTGTTCAGAACAAACATTATCTAGATTATTGGGTAATAGTATTTTAAAAAGAGCAGACGTTTTACATAAATTATATTCAGTTTCTTCATTATCATTACAAGCTACATTGCTTATTTCACTACAAATAGAAAATGATATTTATGTTTTTGCTTGGGGAGACGGGCTGGTAATTTTAAAAGATAAAAATAATAATATTAAAATAACAAAAATAGATTATCCAAATAATATGCCATTTTATTTGTCAACAAATAAAGATGATTATTCAGACGCACTAATTAATCGATCAATCGTTCCAAAAGTTAATTATGAAATAACGCATATTTCGGGTTTTGATTCAAAAATAGAAAAAGAATATGAAGAATTTGAATTTTTCACGCCATATATTTTTCATTCAAAATACGCGGAAGATTTTGTTTCTTTAACAATTTGTTCTGATGGTGTTTGTTCATATAGAGATTTAAATAAAAATTCAATAGAAATTTCTAAAATTGTTCCTCAAATTATAAATTTTAAATCAACAACGGGCGAGTTTATTAAAAAACGAATGTCATTTTTTAAAAAATCAATAGAGAATTTGTGGACACATTATGACGATGTTTCAATTTCTACAATTTTTAACAAACAAGTATTTACTAAATCATGAATAAAACAACATACAAAGTCACCGATAAAAAAAATATCATAACTCTTACTGAAAAAGAATATAAAGCAGCAGGTGGGCAGGGAGTTGTTTTTTGTAAGGGAGATTTAGCGTATAAAATATACCACGACCCACAAAAAATGATACCAGAAGCTAAAATTCAAGAATTAAGTGAATTGAAACGCGATAATATTTTAGGTCCAATATCTACATTATATGATTATACGACAAATAAACCTATAGGATTTACTATGAAATTTGTCAAAGATATTGAATTTCTTTGTCAAATTTTTACAAAAAATTTCAAAGACAGTAAAGGAATAAATCAGACAAATATTGTTTCATTAATAACAGAAATGCAAAAAACGTTACAGTATATTCATGATAATAAAATTTTAGTAGTTGATTATAATGAAATGAATTTTCTTCTTGATAAGATGATAACAACAGTTTTTCATATTGATGTTGATTCGTGGCAGACAAAAAATTTTAAAGTTAATGCAATTATGGAATCAATACGAGACAGAACGACAGATAAATTTACAGAATTATCTGATTGGTTTGCATGGGCTGTTGTTACGTTTCAGATGTATACTGGAATCCATCCTTATAAAGGTAAACACCCAAAATTTAAGCCCGACGAATGGAGTAAAAGGATGGATTTAGGAATTTCAGTTTTTGATAAAGATGTAATTCTTCCTAAAATATGCCAGGATTTTTCAGTTATTCCTAAAGCACAATTAGATTGGTATAAATTAGTATTTCAAAAAAATGAAAGATCAATACCTCCATTCGCAGACGATACTGTTTCTGGAATTATAACTAGAAAGATTGGAAGTTCTGATGATTTTATCATAAAAGAAATTGTTGAAATGGAAAAACAGATAAGAAGTATTTTTTATTTAAATAATAAACGTTATATTTTAACATCAGAAGGAATTTATGATAATAATAAAAATGTTTTTGCAATAAAAAAATCTGCAAAATCATTTTTGACTGGAATGTGCGAAGTTTTTAATGACAAACCTCTTGTAGTTCAATTAATAGATAATTTAGCAACATTTTATGATTTAAATGGTAGTAATATTAGTTCAATACAAGCAGAAGATATGATGGGGTATAATAATATTCTTTATACAATAAATAATAATCATCTCATAGAAAATACTTTTGAACGTATTGGTAAAATCGTTCATATGACAAAGAATATTTGCAATATTGGTTCATCATATAAAATGTTTAAAGGAGTAGTCGTTCAGGATGATTTTATGGTTTGTCATTTAGCAATTCCATTTGAAAAAGATAAATGTGTAAATATTCATGTTAAAGAATTGGATGGATACAGAATTGTAGACGCTAAATATGATAAAAGAATTTGTATTGTAATTGCGGAAAAACTAAATAAATATTTAAGATTTTTTATTTGTTTTAATGCAGATCATTCAAAGTATACAATAAGGGTAGAAGATATTTTAAATTTTCATTTATCGAATTTTATTGTTTTACCAAATAATTATTGTATTTCTATTGACGATGAAAAATTGATAATATTTATTGACAATATAAAAAGAAAAGAAATAACAAATTGTCCTTTTGATGCATCAGTAAGATTATATAACGAACAAATGCAAGTACTGTTTGTTGATGATAAAAAATTATATTATGTAACAATGAAATGAGTTAAATTATGAATGTTTTTATTGATATGCAAAAATTAACATTCAATATTAGAAAAGAATTAATAAATTATATTGAACAGCATCATATTAAATGTTTGGTTATTGGAGTTAGTGGCGGAATTGATAGTGCATTATGTTGTGCAATAGCAAAACCAGTTTGCGATAAATTGAATATTCCTTTAATAGGGAGAAGTATACCAATTGAAACTAATAAAGATGATGAAATTAAAAGAGCAAGATTGGTAGGTTATGAATTATGCACAAGTTTTGCAGAAGCAGATTTAACAAATTTATATTTAGAAGAAAAGAGAGTTTTTGAAGTTTCAGAATATGTTATAATGTCAAAAATAGCCCAAGGAAATTTAAAGGCTAGAATAAGAATGAAATATTTATATTGGATTGCAGGCGATAAAAAAGGTCTTGTTCTTTCTACCGATAATTATACAGAATATTTGCTTGGATTTTGGACTTTGCATGGCGATGTGGGTGATTTGGGTATGATTCAATCACTTTGGAAAACTGAAGTTTATACTTTATCAGAATATTTATATTCTATTAATCATTCAGAAGGATTAAAAGATTGCATTGATGCAATTCCCACTGACGGATTAGGTATAACAAATTCTGATTTAGACCAAATAATGCCAAACTGGAATAAAAAGTTTCAAAATTGTAGAAATGCATATGAAGAAGTTGATAAAATTTTGCAAAATTATATTGAAACAGATAGTTTTTTTCTTCCAGATGCGGTAGTTGAACGACATTTTAATTCAGAATTTAAAAGAAAAAATCCATATAATTTTTCGAGAGAAAATATTTTTTCATGGGATGGTGAATGATGATAGGAATATTAGGAATTTCTGCAAATCCTCCACATATAGGTCACGAAGCATTAATATCAAATTTAATGGACGACGAAGTATTCGAAAAAATTATTTTAATTTTATCAGGAGAAAGAAATGATAAAAAATATGTTTGTCCTGATCATAGAGTAAATATGTCTGAATTAGCATTCGGAAAATTTAGAGATTTTAATTATAAAACTGAATTTATTATTCGTTACAATAATGTTTATTCAACAAATACTTTTTCGATTCTAATGTTAAGACAATTAAAAGAAGAATTTCATCAGACTAAATTGAAATTTATAATTGGATCTGATTTAATATTTCAGAAAAACGGGAAGTGTGAAATAGAATCGAAATGGTACGAAGGTGTTCGATTGATGAAGGAATTTGATTTTTTAGTTATACGAAGGGATCAGTATCATATTAATAGAGAATTATCTTCTAATTTTGAAGTATATAAAAAAATAATTTTCAATATTTCTAGTACAAAAATAAGAGAAAATATTAAACATAATATTGAGTTCGAAGAATTAGTATCAAAGAATGTAGCTAATTATATTAATAAACATAATTTGTACAAATAAAAAGGAGACGATATGAAAGAAATTATTTTTCATGGAAGAGATGGCAATTCAGTACCTAAATATACTGTTATGTTTCAAAAGCACGATAATAATTTATTGATGGCGTATGCTAAACCATTTTTAAAAGCTGATATTTTTTCGAAAAAAGAAGCACTAAAAATAGTAAGAAAAAGAATTGATAATTTGCTTTTTCGTTTAACTGATAAAAAATTTGAAAATAGAGTTACTTATAAATTATTTTCAAAAAACCAATTAGAGCAATTGCTTCCTTATGATATAGCGAAGGATATATCTTATTATATCGTTGAAGCTGAAGATAAAACAAAATTAAAAATAGAAAAAATGATATTTCGTTCTGATAAAAGAACAAATATGATATGTGAAATGAATTTAAATTTACTTAATATATAATAGTTCTTGACTTTTATTGAAATTTAATATATATTATAATAAGAAAGAAAATAAACATAATAGGAGAAAAAATAATGAACGTAAATGAAATCAGGAATACTCTTATAGCAGCTGATAATGCATATTATAATTTATCAAATTCTACAATGAGTGATAAAGAATATGATATACATAAAGATATTTTAAGAAAAATAAACCCGGAGGATCCTTATCTTAAACAAATTGGCGCAAATGTTGAAATGACAGAATGGAAAAAATATAAACACACTATTCCTATGTATTCGCTCAATAAAGTAAATTCTGTTGAAGAATTTACTAAGTGGGCAAATGAAATTAATGACGAATATTATATGGTTATGGATAAATTAGATGGGGCTTCGCTTTCTTTAGATTATAAAAATGGGAATCTGGTAGCAGCAACAACAAGAGGAGATGGTATAGAAGGTGAAATGATTTTATCTAATGTTCTGAAAATGAAAAATGTGAAAAAGAATATTCCAAATTTTACAGGTTCATTAAGGGCAGAAATATTTCTTTTAAGAGAGGATTTTGAAGAAATAAATAGAATCAAAAGAGAAAATGAAGAAAAAGAATTTTCCAATCCTCGCAATGCAGCAAATGGTATTGCAAAAAGATTTGACAGAAACTGGTCGGAATACTTGTCAGTGCTTCATTACGATATTATTGGCATTGATGTCGATTCGGAAAGTGAAAAGTTTTTGTTTTTTGATAAAAATGAAATTAAAATCTGTTTTCATGAATTAGCTAAAAAAGAACATGTTATAGAAATCTTTCATAATTTTGAAAATTATTTGAGAGCAAAGACAAAATATGACATCGACGGTTTAGTCATAAAATGTAATAATATTAAGTTACAAGAAAAACATGGGTTTCTTGGAGCTAATTTAAAAGCAGCAATTGCATGGAAATTTGAAGCTATGAGCGCCGAAACTACGTTGTTAGATGTTGAATGGAGTTTAGGAAATTCTGGAAGAATAACACCTGTTGCAATTGTAGAAAAAGTTCCTTGCGGCGGAGTAAATATTACTCATGTAACATTACATAATGTGAACACATTTCTAGTTCATAATTTGAGATATAATGATAAAGTCCAAATAAAACGAGCCAATGATGTAATTCCATACTTCGAAAAAGTAATATTTTCAGACGAAAAAAGTAAAAAAATTGAATTTCCTATATATTGTCCAATATGTAATGATAAAACAACCATTGAAGGAGAATATTTAGTTTGCAAAAACCCGAAATGTGACGGATTGATGCTGGGCAATATTAATAAATGGATTAACAGTATTGAAATTATGGATGTTGGCGATAAAATTATAGAACAATTATATAAACATTCTTTAATTAAAGATCCTGCAGATTTATATACTTTGAAAAAAGAAGATATTCTAAAACTTGAAAGAATGGGTGAAAGATCAACCAATAAACTTCTCGAAAATATTAATTCGAAAAAAGAAATCACAATTCCGCAATTTATTTCTGGTTTGAATATGCCAAATTTTTCGGGCAAAACTGCCGAATCTATTATTAAATCTGGTTATGATACTATTGATAAAATACAAAATTTATCAAAAGAAGAATTAGTAAAAATATCAGGAATTGGCGAAAAAACTGCAGATCAGATTATAAATGGATTGAATGATAAAAAAATTATTATTGAAAAATTATTGAAAGTTATTACCATTAAACAAATAGAAAGAAAAAAGGCTATGAATAATAATTTAGAAGGAAAATCCTTTTGTTTTACTGGTGCAATACAGCGATGCGAAGACGGAAAAAGATTAACCCGTGAAAATATGTGGGATATTGTTTTAGAAAACGGCGGCGTGGTTGAAGTATCAGTTAAAAAAGGATTAAGTTATTTGGTTGTGGCAGATCCTAATTCAGTAAGTTCTAAAACCCAAAAAGCTAAAAAATTGGGAGTGGAAATATTAAGTGAAAGTGATTTTTTTAAGATGATTAATATGTAAATGAATTAAATATTGAAGAAATTTTTTAAAATAAAGGAGTTATATGCAACGCAAATACCCGTGGGAAGATATAGTCAATGGCAGGCCATTTGACTGCCCATTTGATTTATCAAACCAAAAAATTATACATAAAAAAAGATGCAGCATTAGAAATTCTGCTGCAGCTAAAAAAATAGCAGTAAATATTCATGCTAATCATGATAAAAAATGTTTAACAATTTCTTTTGCTGGATGGCAAAATGTGGTTAATAAAAGCAACGAAAAATTCTCAATTGCTCAAAACTAACTTCTGGACAAAAAGATATAAAAGAATGTTGGTTGATAGCATGTTAAGAAAACAATTTCAAAATTCTTATAAAAAAATGTTAGAAAAATATAATATAGATTGTTTAATTAATATTGCTATTATTAATATTGAAAATTGTATCAATATTTTAAATAATATTGTGAAAATTGATAGTTATCCGGGCAGGAAATTAAATAGTCTCGAAGTCGAGTATTGTTATAAACAAATTTTAAAGAATAAAATAGAAGATAAATACTATTATCTTTTAAAAGATTTTTTTAAAATTTGTTCAAAAAATAAATTAGGTATTGAATTTTGTATGTAACAAAGGAGTTTGTATGAATGCATTTCAGATTTATTGTTTGTTGAAATTGGATGCTCTTTCACATTTATTTGGTGTTTTAGGAACTTTAATGTTATTATATGCCGCAGGTGTGATGTTATTTTGTGGAATTTCTGCCAGCGAAAATATGATTGATTATAGTGAATATTATAACACGCATGCTAAAAAAACGAAACCAGTTCTTATTGGAATATTAGGAAGTATTATTCTATTAATTGGCATTCTTATGCCATCAACAAAAGAAATGTCTGCAATTATTATTGTACCAAAAATTGTTAATAACGAAGAGATTCAAAAAATACCAAACAAAATAATTGGTATAGCCAATGAATGGTTAGATGAATTAAAGCCAAATAAAGCAGAAAAAGTCGAAAAAGAATAGTCATTTTCTCTCCTGTTTATGACTGTTCTAAAGGGTAGAATATCATTTTTGGTATTCTACTCAATTAAAAAATAAAATATTAATTTAGGAGTTCATTTATATGTCTATATTTTTATTGATATTAAATATTTTCGTGTTACTTTCTTCAATATATAAAATATGTATTGCAGAAGAAAAATTGGGTTGGTTTTGTTCTATTTGTGGTTGGACAGGCGCTTTAGTTTTACTTTGCGGTACATCATTTTCTTAAAATTATGAAAGAATTAATAAAAATAATTATTGAAACGGCATATAATGCTAAAGAAGGGCACATTCCATCTTCATTATCAGTACTTGATATATTAGATGTTCTTTATTCAAATTGCAATATAAATCCATTAAATATTAATAATGATAATAGAGATAGAATTATTTTGAGTAAAGGACATGCTGCATTAGCTCATTATGCTATATTAGCCAAAAATCATTTTTTTAAAATAAGCGAATTAGAAAATTTTGGGAAATATGATAGTATATTTGGCGGTCATGCCGATAAAAATAAAGTACCCGGAATTGAATGTTCTACTGGCTCATTAGGGCATGGATTTCCTATGGCAGTTGGAATTGCTTTAGCTTTGAAAATTAAAAAATCTAATGCTAAAGTATATGTGATAATTGGTGACGGCGAATGTAATGAAGGAACTATCTGGGAAAGTGCTTTAATAGCTGCACAACATAAATTAAATAATTTGTATTGTATTGTAGATTATAATCACTCTAATGATAGAGCAATAGAAATTGATAATTTAGTCGATAAATTTAATTCATTTGGGTGGTTTAGTTTTGAAATAAATGGCCATAATCATAAAGAAATAAAAGATGCTATAAATTGTTTTGAAAATTTTACTAAAAAAGATACTTTGCCTGTTGCAATTATAGCAAATACAATTAAGGGACATAGATGTAAAATGATGGAAAATAATCCTGAATGGCATCATAAAATACCAAGTAAAGAAGAATATGAAATGATAATGAGTCAACTACCCCGACCACGAGGGTCGGGGTTTTCTCTCGCGGAGGATCATAAAAATGGAACGTATTAAAAGGAATTTTTATGGAAAATAAACCAGTATATACTCTTAATTGCGAAATATGTAATAAAGTTATCTATCGAAATGACGCATTCGATACTCGGTGTGATGAACATAATAAAAAAGAATACCTTGCCCTCACAGGTAAAACTATTGGCATTAATACTACCACAACAAAATTACTGGACAATATCGAAATGGAAATTAATAAAATTGATGCACGACATTATATTGTACCGACAACTGTACTTGAAGCAAGAATAGTTATTACTGATTGTATTTCACAACTTCGAGAAAATGATTGCTCGGGCCAACATACCACAGAACCCGATGGAGAATATGATAATATTTTAACTAAAGGAAAATTATGCAAATTATTAGAAAATTGTTTAAATGATTATAGAAAACAGGGAGTATTGAAATCAATAAAGCAAAATAAACATATGAATAATTATAATGGCGAAAGAATTTCTCAAAATACTATCGATGCTATATTAGTTGATTTTATTAATTATATAGCACAAGAACAGGGTTTAGATTTAGGATTATACACAAAACATTTGGAATAGTTGTTAAGGAGGAGAGTATATGGCATCTACATCACCCGAAGATTTTCGTGATTATTGTTTGTTTTCCCAAGGTCGAGAACCGGAAGCAACAGAATATTGGAATGCTGCTTGCGAATATATGTTAGAAAGATTTACTTATGCAAATTACACACAACCCGCAATTTGTGCTTGGCTTAAAGCTCACGATTTATGTTCTTTGTGGGGTAGTTTTAAATCTGATGTTTGTACTATTTGCGAAAATGCTCAGAAAAAGATCGCGCCACAGACCGCAGATGCGCTGAAGACTAAAATGAAATAGGATAAAATGGGTATAGAACTTATTTGTGATAGATGTAAAAAGAAATGGCAAATTCCGTCCATTCGAGGCGATGGTTTGTGCGAAAAACATGGTAGATATTGGGCTGGTTGGGTTAATCAGCCATGTCCTTCTTGCGCTAAAGAAAATAGTCTTTGTAAAAGATGTGGAAAAAAACTGACAAACATATCGGAAAAATAATGCGTAAACAATTTATTAAAACAGTCGAATCATTAATGAAAGAAGACAAAAAAATAGTTCTTCTTTTGGGTGATATTGGCGTCTTTGGATTTAGAAATTGTTTTAAAGATTATCCTAATAGAACATATAATATTGGTATACTCGAACAATCTATGGTTTCTGTTGCTGCAGGTCTATCTTTAACTAATTTCATTCCAATAGTTCATACAATAACTCCATTTATGATTGATAGGGCATTTGAACAATTGAAATTAGATTTTTGTTACCAAAAATTAAATGGTAATTTTGTTGGGGTTGGTTCTTCTTACGATTATGCTTCATTAGGCTCCACTCATCATTGTCCTGAAGATGTTGGCATATTAATGAATTTGCCAAATATGCAAATTGTAGTTCCTGGAACCAGTAAAGAATTTGATACACTTTTTCACCAAAGTTATAATAATGGTTTCCCAACATTTTTTAGATTGAGTGATTACAAAAATAGTTTTGATAATATTGTTAATTTTGGCGAAGCTAATTTAATTAAAAATACTGGAGATGTGAGTATTATAGTAACTGGTAATATTTTAGATATGGTAATAGAAGCAACAAAAGATTTATCAGTAAAAATAATATATTATACTACATTAAAACCTTTTGATTTTGAAATATTACATTCTTTAAATTCTAATAAATTTTTAATTTGTGAGCCATTTTATGAAGGATCATTATCAACTAAAATAATGAAAGCAGTTTATCCAAAACCAATAGTAATTGATTATATTGGAATGCCGTTAATATTTTCAAATAAATATGGTACTAAAGAAGAACATGATAAAGAATATGGATTTACAGTTCAAAATATTAAAGAAAAGATAGAAAAACTAATCAAATTATAGGAGTGAAATATGTTAATACCTATACTACAAATCCTTGGAGTATTTTTATTTGTTTTTTATGGGTTCGCCAATATTTTTGTATTACTTAATAAATTATCATTTTCTTTAAAAGATGTTGTATTAATGTCAATAGGTGTATGTCTGATAATTGGAAAGTATTTTTTCTAATGTATAAACACGATATTTTTTATAAAACAAATAATTTATCATTAAAGAAAAAAATTGCTATTATTAATGATGCTAAAAAAGTATCCGTGAATTGGTGGGTAGATATATTAGATTGTTCTAAAAGTTCTATGAGACAAAGAATTGAAATGTCTTATGAAGATATAATGAAAAAATTTAATAATTCTTGTCACTTTGTTATTATACATAGAATGCATAATTTTTTTGGAATAAATGGAGACGAAGAAATTGGAGAAATTTGTTTCTCTACTTCAAAAATTATCGATTATTTTTTATGGATAAATATATCTATTGAAAATTTGCAAAAAATTATTAAAAAATATAAATTGATAGAAAATAAATAATAAGAAAGGAGATTTAAAATGAAAACTACAATGGAATTTGTATCTGAAATTTTTGATTCGACAGTAGGTATGACGGACGAAGAATACATCGATTTTTTAGTAGAAATTATAGATTCTTTAAATGATGCGATTGAAATGAGAAGAAGTGAAATAGATACTCTATTTTCAGAAGATGAGTAATATGAATATATTGAGTAAAATGATTTATGCTGAAGCAGAAAAGATAGTTGATAATAATGTTGATTTGTTTGTTAATAATATTAATGAAAAATCAATATTAATAACTGGCGCAAGTGGTTTAATTGGCGTTAATTTAATTGCGTGTTTACATGTTTTAAACAAGAAATATAATTGTAATTTTATTGTAAGAGCGATTAATAGAAACGAACAATTGAAAGATTTGTATAATTTTAGCTCATGTAATGTTAGTTCTTTTGATTTAACTATTGAAAAATGTAACTCACATTATGATATTATTATACATGCAGCCACTTATGGGCAACCAGGAAAATTTCTTGCTGATCCAATAAAAACATTGAAATTGAATACTTCAGTTCTTTTCAATCTTTTTGAAAATTTAAAAAGTAATGGAAAATTTCTTTTCTTAAGTTCGAGTGAAGTGTATAGTGGACTTTTATATACAAATCCTGAAGAAAAGAATATTGGAAAAAGCGACCCATATCATCCGAGGGCATGTTACATTGAAGGTAAAAGATGCGGTGAAACAATAGTAGATAATTATAAAGATAATTTTGATGTAAAAAGTATTCGACTTGCTTTAGCGTATGGTATGGGGACTCGTAAAAATGACGAGAGAGTATTAAATACATTTATTAGAAATGCAATACTCAAGAAAAAAATTCAATTATTAGATTTAGGATTAGCAAAAAGAACATACATATATATTTCTGATGCGATTGAATTATTGTGGAAAATATTATTTGAAGGAAAAGAAAGACTTTATAATGTTGGCGGGAATGAAAAAATCTCGATTCTTGACTTGGCAAATAATATAGGAAATATATTAAATGCACCAGTTAAATTAAATACTAATTTATCGTTGGACGGATCGCCTTCAGAAGTGGGTTTGAATATTGATAAAATAAAAAATGAATTTAATCCAACATTTACAAAATTAAATGATGGGTTAAAGAAAACCATAAAATGGCAAAAATTATTATATAATAAAAAGGATTAAAAATGGGTAAATTATTAATAACAGGAGCAGATGGGTTGGTTGGCCATGCTATGAAAGAATTACATTTTTATGACACTTGTTATCTTTCCCATAAATATGTTGATTTAAGAAATTTTGAAGAAACGAAAACAATTTTTAATTATATCAAACCTACTCATATCATTCATCTTGCTGCTAAGGTTGGCGGGGTTGGAATTAATAGTGAATGCCCAGGAAAATTTTATGCTGATAATACTATGATTAATTTTAATGTTTTAGAATGTGCGAGATTAGCAGGAGTAAAAAAATTAGTTTCATTTATGTCTACTTGTGTATTTCCTGATAAATGTAATTATCCATTAAATGAAAAGGATTTGCATAATGGGCCGCCACATCCATCAAATTTCGCTTATGCGTATGCTAAAAGAATGTTAGAAGTACAGAGTTTAGCATATAGAAAAGAATATGGATGTAATTTTATTACAGTAATTCCAACTAATATATATGGCCCTAATGATAATTTCAGTTTAACAGACGGTCATGTAATACCATCATTAATTCATAAATGTTATTTAGCAAAAATGAACAATACAGATTTTGTAATATGGGGTAGTGGAGAACCATTAAGAGAATTTATATACTCTTTTGATATAGCTCGTTTATCTATGTGGGCATTAAATTATTACAACGAAGAAAGTCCGATAATATTTTCGAATGGTAATGAAATAAGTATTGCAAAAATAGTAGAAATGATAGCAGAAAAAATGAATTTTAGAGGCAATATAATTTTTGATAAAACAAAACCAGATGGGCAAAAAAGAAAACCGTCAGACGTTTCAAAATTAAATTCTTTATACCCATCATTCTCTTTTACACCTTTGCCGCAAGGATTAGATAAAACAATTGATTGGTTTGAAGATAATTATCCTAATATAAGGTGTTAATATGAAAAATAGAATATTAGTTAATGACAAAAAAGTAAAAGAATTAAATAAACCATTTAAGTGGGAATTTGAAAGTAAATGTCCAGATAAATGGGTTCATATTGATTGCGAAGATTCTTCCATATATGTTAAAAATAGTAAATCTTCTGGTTTGTTCGATTATTGGAAACGCGCAACTTTAGATCAATTAGAAGCTGCATTAGAATGTGTGAGATGGGAGATAAATTTGAGAAAAGAAAATGAAAGAATATAAAACAAGAAAGGTTAATTTATGAAATTATATAGAGTTTATTTGCGAGGCATGCAATCAAAAATTAGCAGTGTTGCTCATGGCCGTCCTTTTGTAGTTGCAGAAAATCCACAAGAAGCGCTAAAAAAAGTACAACAATATCTAAATGAAAAAGATTGTGGGTTTGTTTTTGAACGAGAAATGGATAAAATAGAACTTTTAGCTGAAGAAGGCGATTATCCCGATTGTAAAATTCAATTATTTTTATAAATAAATATATACCTTTATAAATAATTAAAAGAGTATGTTCTCTTTTAAACGTATAAAGGTATATTATGTTCAACAAAGAAGAATATACATTTCAAATTACTTATTATTTAAATACTAAAAGTATTATCCATTCTAAAAAAGTCACAGTAGAAGCCGACTGTGAATCTGAAGCAAGAGAAATTGTTTATGATCGCTATAACGTTCTTTCTATAACCAGAATTGAAAATTGAAATGAATACCTATTATTGCAAGTTTTGTAATAAAAAAATCAAAAGAAAATCTAACAAAAAATGGATTTATTCTTATTGTGACAAAACTGGCAAAATCGTTAGAATACAAAAAATAAAATAATTAAAAATATTCCTTGACTTATTTTGCATTATAATATATATTATAATTATGAAAAATAAAGCATTGGCAATAATAAAAAAGTTAAATGAAAATAATTTTCAAGCCGTGTTTGCTGGTGGTTGTGTTCGTGATATGATTCTCGGAATAGAATCAAATGATATAGATATTGCCACTAATGCAACGCCCGACCAAGTCGAAAAACTTTTCGATAAGACTATTCCAGTTGGAAAATCTTTTGGTGTTATTATAGTAGTAATCGATAATACAGAATTTGAAGTTGCAACTTTTAGAAATGATGGAAATTATACTGATAATAGAAGACCGGATTCTGTTTCTTTCAGCTCAATGAAAGAAGATTCTTTGAGAAGAGATTTGTCTATCAACGGAATGTTCTTTGATCCTATTGAAGATAAGATAATAGATTTCGTTGGTGGTCAATACGATTTGAACAATAAAATAATTCGTTTTATTGGCGATCCAGAAAAACGAATACAGGAAGACAAATTGAGAATTTTACGTGCAATTAGATTTGCAGTAAAATTTGATTTTGAAATCGAAACAAATACTTTTTATTCAATAAAAAATCATGCAGAAGAAATAGTAAATATATCAGTTGAAAGAATTTCAGAAGAATTATTAAAAATGTTGAGGCTCCATAAACCAAGAAAAATATTCAATCTCCTTTATGAAACTAATATTCTAAAATATATATTGCCCGAAGTTCATAATTTAAAAAATATTCAACAACCAATACAATTTCATCCTGAGGGAGATGTTTTTGAACATACTATTCAAGCGTTAGAAAATCTTCCCATTAATGTTTCCGATGAATTATTAATGGGTACGTTATTACATGATATAGGAAAACCAAATACTTTTTATATAGATACGAGAATCAGATTTAATTCACACGACGAAGTTGGAGCAAAATTGGCAAATGAAATGTTAAAAAGAATGAAATTTTCAAATTCTTTTATTGAAAGAGTTGTTTCATTAATTGAAAATCACATGAAATTTAGATTCGTACAAAATATGAGAATGGCAAAATTGAAAAGATTTATTAGAATTCCTAATTTTGACGAACATTTAATTTTGCATTATTGCGATTGTTCGGCTTCAAATAAAAATCTTGATAATTATAATTTCATAATTAAAAAAATGGATGAAATTCCTCCTGAACAAATAAAACCAACTCGTCTAATAACTGGTTTTGATTTATTAAGTTTGGGTTTTATACAAGGAAAGATATTTAAAGTTATATTTTCCGATATAGAAGATAAACAACTGGAAGAAATTATTAATTCAAAAGAAGAAGCAATAAAATATATACAAGAAAATTATAGTTGGCTGCGTTATGAATAGGGAGTAAATATGTTTCAAGAAATAGTTCAATTTATTGGATTTTTTTTGTTTATTTGGTTTTTTACGATTAATACTTTGCTCATTATTCATAAACGAGCAATCCCAGGTATTAATATATTTTTAATGGCTATGGGATTGACATTGACATTATTTAAATATCTTTAAAAGCCCAAGTGGTGGAATTGGCATACACAAGGGACTTAAAATCCCTCGGTACTTAGTACCGTACCGGTTCAAGTCCGGTCTTGGGCACCAAATTTATATAGGTATATTTATGTATAATATTAAAGAAAAAATAATAAGATATTTTGATGATATTTTGATAGATTTGAGAACAGACCAGAGGCTATGTATCTGTGGATTATGGTATGTATAATTATCTATATAGTTGCTGGAGTTTATTCATATTTTTTATTTATAAAATAATTCTTAAATTTAAATGGGAGAACAGTATGAAGAAATCAATTCAATTACTTAAAGAATCTATTGATATTTGGAAAGCTGCACATGAAAAACTAATTGCAGTAAAAGGCAAAATGGGCCTTTTTAATGGAGCGTTTTTATCTATAAATGATAATGAAATATACTGCCACGGATATTTAAATTGTCCATTATGCAAAAATTATTTTGATAACGATTGTAACGGATGTCCAATAAAAGAATATACTGGAAGAGAATCATGTGTTAACACACCATATTGTGTTGTTAATAAAAGAGAATATAAAACAAGAGAAATTACAAACAATGACATCAAAAACCATTTAAAAATGATTAGATGGATGGAAAAACTATATAAAGAATTAACTGAAACTAATGAATAGTATGAAAAGAGAAAACTAAAATAATTCTTAAATTTAAATGGGAGAACAGTATGAAGCAGTTAATGTTGAATCTTTTAAAAAATACTTCCAGTCGAATACAAAAGAAAGTGAACGATTTATTTAATAATTATAAAGACAATTCAACACTACGAATTAAACATCTTGAAATTGCAGTAAAAGAAGTTGACGATTATGTTAATAACGGCACGATTTTGAACACAACAAATATCCTTAATGGTTTGAATGTATTATCACATTTAATAGCCGATTTAAATTATGAAGTAAAACACTATGAAAAAATAGAATATATTTTGAGTTTATTTTTTAATTTAACAAATTCTTCGCCATCTTCGTCGTCATCTTCCTCCTCGCCTTCCCAGCCTAATCAGAAAATTATAGTATATCCTGATCCCAAACTGTTGAAAAAATTAAAACAACTTATAGATGAAGCTAAAACAAAATCTGATACACCCGGTCAATGTAATACTAAATGTAGTTTAAATATTGATAATAAATGTCGTGCATATACTGATATCACAAAATGCAATAGAAGATCATAGAGGTGTATTATGGAAAAAAAGATGTTGAAAAGTTTTGACGAAAAAAACAATATTGCAATTTTTGAATGGGGAAGAAATGTCGTGCATTGCAATGTAGAGAATGCAGTAGCACATTTTTACAAACCACCAATAACAGATATTCCAGATGTTTCAATTTATTTAGGATTTGAAAATTGGAATGAAGTTAGAGAAATGGTTGGCATGAAAAAAGTAGAAAGTATTATAAAAGAAAAGCAAGTAGAAAAGAAACTGAATACTCCTGATTGGGCTAAAAATGCTCCAGAATGGGCTAAATTTGAGGATAAGAATTTAATTTCATGTCCTCCCGCCACTCACGGTTTAGATGTAGATGTGGCGCAAACGAAAATGCTATTAAAGATATTTGGTGTAACAACTCTATAAAATAATTTAATTTATATCTTGACTTTTATTCTACTATAATATATATTATAATAGTAATAGAAATTATAAACAATTTAAACAGGAGAGAGATATGTCAGATCAAATTACATTAAGCCTGGAAGAGTTGTCCTTAATAAAAGCTAAAAGGGAAAAAGAAGAAGCCGAGAAGAAAGTGAAAGCAGCAGAAGTAGAAATAAAAAGGGCGAAAGAAATTGTGGATAAGGAAGCAGAAATTGCAAAATTTCTCGTCGAGCAAGATATAATCAATAAGTCTTATGAAACATTCTTTGCAGAGTTCGATAAGAATTACTACGAATTAAAAAAAACCATTAAAACAAAAATATATGTAATTTCTGAATATGACGGCACGAAAAGAAATATTACTTGGACGAAGGAGATTACTTATCTTGAATCAATCATTGTTCGTAATAATTCTAACATAAAAGTATTGGTACGAGAACATAAAGTATATAATGGTAATAGATGGCATTATCATAGTAATTCAAAAGGTCTCAAAATGTTCATCGAAGGAATTAGTTACGATAAAGAAAATAAAGCATATTCAAAAGTATCAACAGTAATGGAAAAGATTGATGAATATTTGAAACAAAAGGAAACAAAAGAAAAAAATGAAATATATTCGAACAATCTTTTTGATAATGCATTAAAAGAATTATCTGAAAGATACCCAAAAGCAAAGTGTGAGAAAAATGAAAAATTGTTGCATTGCGCAGGGTATAAGAATACTTATACTACATATAAAACGATAAAAGTAACTTTCGAAAACGGCATTGTAATCAATTTTACGTTTAACTTAATTGGAGAAAAAATAAAGTTTCATATATACTCCACGGATTATACTGCAGAAATTGATATATTAAAGGTATCAGATTTATTGCAAGAGTTTTAAAAAGAAATTTTATCAGATATCTTTAAAGTTTATAGAATAAATGAGGAGTAAATTATGGGTTCGTCTGCAAATGCTAATATTTGTTATGGAATAAAAATACGCCGAGATTCTCTTCCTTGGAAAGATCGATATATTAAAGATTGGTGGATATGGGATATTTGTAAATATGTGCCGACGTTTAAAATTTATGACGATACTGGTAATTATATAAATGGTATCAAGCCAGAAAAATCAAAAATAGATTTATATTATAAAATTAAGAAAGAGTTTGAAAAATTGCATCCCATACCTGTCGAAATAGTATGTTATGGTTCCCTTATGTATGATGATGGAACTGAATATATTATAGCAGTTAAAGATACGAGAAATTATGCTGACTGGAGTAACGTAACAGAAATACCTTCATTAATAGCTAATGAAAACAATGTTCAACTATTCAAAGAGTTTTGCAAAACATATCTTAATATTGATGCAGAACCAAAATGGTTATTGTCTGCATGTTATGGATAAAATTATAACAGGAGATAAAATATGAATAATGAAATAAAAGTAAGATGTCATACTAATTTAGATTTGAAATTTCATCCTACTTTTCCTGATGTTTTTTCGTGTCGTCCAATGATAGGAGATATGGTACAATTATCAGATGGTACTTATTTAAAAATATGTATGATAACTCATTGCGTAGATAAAAGAGGACAATATCCTTATCTTGATATAGAATTAACAAAAGCATTTTAAATATGTTCAATACAAAATTCAATACTGATCTTTATATTAATATCAGAAAAATAAGAAAAATTTCTGATAATACCATCAGAGAATGATAAGTCTAATGGAAAGGATATTAGAATGGACGATATAGATAAAATATATATAAAATTAAGGTTGTATTTTGTGTGGTGTTTTGCTACATTGTTTACAGTAATTTTATTCTTTATTGGGTTACGTTGTGATTATCTTGTTATATCTGAAAAAACAATGTTTTTTTATGTTTTAATAGGATTAATTGGTGGAATATTGTCACACAAAGCTGTTGTTAAGAATATCGAGAGCGATCCGATTTGCCGGTGTGAATTATTTACATACCATATATTATGTTGGCCTGTATATATTTTATTTGGGGTGGTATTTTTTTATATTATATTTATTCCAAAGGTGTTAAATAAATGGGCAGTATAAAATTACATTTAGGTTGCGGCAAGGTGGACTTGGGGTGTGATTGGGTTCGTGTTGACCATGTATGCGACATTGCAAAACTTCCCTTGCCATGAAAGTATAATTTTAAATCGTATTGAAGATAATAAACATATATTTCAAGTAATTGAATAATTTTAATGGAGAAACAAAGTGGAAATAAATTTTAATGAATTTCGTAAAAAGATAATTAGGGAGTATAACAATATTGTTAAAAAATTAAATAATTCTATATGCGAAGATACTGATATGGATAGAGTAATTATTCCAGTTGAAGATTTAAGAAGAAATATAGATAATTTTCGTAATTATTTAATAATTCTAGGGTGTCTTCAAGAAGAGGGAAAAAGTGATTGCCAATGTATTTTATCAGATACCTTTAAAGTTGATTTATTTGATGCCGAGGTAATATAAATGTTTTTAATTGAGGTATAATATGTCTATTAATTCAAGTAATACAATGAAAATGGATACAAATTTCAAAATGTCATTAGAAGAATATATAGCTGCATTCAAAGAAGCAGGATTCAATGAGATATATAAAGAAGAATTTATAAATAAATTTCAAAAGCGAGATAGTTTCAATTTCTATTTTAATTATGAAAGGGGGCTGTTATTAGCATTTGATACATTCAATTATACATCAAAGATTAGCTTAAATAGTGTACATATTTACTTTAATTGGCAATTTTTAAACCATCAAAGAAATACATTACCAATAAGTGGGAGATATAACCAAGAAGGAAAATTTACAATAGTTTCTGGTTATTTTGATGCACGAGAAAAGATGAATTATTTCATCGATCATATAATCAGCGAAGGAATTCTCTTAAAACCTTGGAAATATTGCCCATTTCCTTTTCTCTGCCATTGGATGGATCATAATAATGTATGTTTAAATAAAGAAGATTTTCAGATATTATATAATAAAACAAAAGAAAGAATAAATAAATTTCCTGAAGAAGTAAAAAAATTAATATGTGCATATAAAAGGTAAATAATATGAAAACAAAAACTATATATGAATGTGAAATATGTGGCAAAATATCGGTAAATAAAGATAGTATACAACGGTGTGAAAATAAAGGCAGATTTAATATTGAATCTGCACCAAAATATGTAATGATACAACAAGATTTTTATAAAAATATAACGTTTTGTGTTATAACTTATGAAAAATTTAATAACCACTTCGGTGAGCCAATTTTATGGGCATGTAGAGATAATGGCTATGGCGATTCACTAGGAAAAGAAAAATGTTATAGACAACATTTAATTAAAAATTCAGAATATTTTTCAGAATATGATGCAGTAAAAGATTTCAAATCAGATCATTTCAAACGTATGGTTAAATATCTACGAGAAAATAATTTGCCAGTACAATATTGGGATGGAAAAGAAATAAAATTATATAACGAATTAACTGTATCACAATGATAAACTTTTAAATACTTCTTGACTTTTATTGTTACTATAATATATATTATAATAGAAAAATGAAAAAAATTAATATGGATGATTTTCAAAAGGCATTCGTAACAGATATGGTTGAATGGGGAATACCACATGATATAGCTATACAAATTGCAGGTATAACACATGAAGTTCGTAAAAGAGCATTTATGGCGGGTTATGATAGAGGATATAATGCAGCCAAACAAAAAAATAAAGATTTAATTTGTCCATTAATAAAGGAGAACGGGAGAAATGTATGCTGAACAATAATCAGATAAAGAAATTGATGAAAAAAGAAGGTAAGAAAGTCGAAGAAAGAATACAGAAAAACGAACAAGAAAGAAAAGCATTACAACTTAAAAATTTTATTGAGATACGTTATAATATACAACAAATAGAAAAAGAATTTCCTAATCGCGGTGCATGTGTTTGTATATGGGATAATATTGGTTACGCAGTTAAAAACAATATGACAATACCAGTTCCTTTGCCTGCACATGAAGTTAAATCGATAATGGAATATATTAAAACAATAGAAAATAAAAGCTATTATATATTCAACGAAAATTTATATAAAGAACATAAAAAATTATTGGACTGGTTGGCTGAACATTATGCTAATATAAAAATAGCTCTGGTTGCCCAAACAAATAATCAATGTACAGCAAAAGATAGATTGTATAATCTTTTTTCTCTAGGAAATATTTGGGTAGAATTTCAGAAAGAATTTCCCGGCAAAGATATTTTTTATCTTAAAGAAGGTATTGCAGCATATGACGAAATGTTAAGAAATCTTCATTAAATTATAAACATTCTAAACGTAAAAAGGAGTAAATCATGAAGGGTAAATCAAGACTGAAACTTGCTGCAGAAAAATCTGCAAGAAAAAAATCAGAAGCTGCTCATCCTTCTGGAATGAGCAAGTATGGAAGAAAGAGTACTTATTGCGAGAAAAAGGCAGTATATGGATTTCAAGTACCTGAACCCAAGCCGTGGAGATAAAAGAAAGGAAATAATATGATCAAGTTTATTTTAACAGTAATTTTATCGGTATTCATTATTAGCTGCACAAATGAATCATCTGCAAGAAAAATACTTGCAAATCAAGGTTATACAAATATTAGAATAACTGGATATGATTGGTTTGCATGCGGCAGAGACGATATTTATGCTACTGGATTTATTGCAACATCCCAAGCAGGAAAAGAAGTTGAAGGATGTATTTGTGAAGGATTTTTCAAAAATGCTACTATAAGATTTAAATAGATTTTTATTGTTTCTCCCGTAACGATAAAAAAATTATGAGTGATTCTTGCAAAGGTTAAAATCTTGCCCAAGTAACTCTGAAGAATCGAATCTGGAATTACTTTCGATGACTAGGGTCACTCATTTTTTATACAGAAAAAAGATAAACAATTATTAAAAGGAAAATAGTATGTTTTGCAAACATGATTGGGTTGTTCTCGATAAAGAAACGTTTCCAGCACCCATCGATAAACTTGTTAATGTGAAGGTTTCCGCTGTTGACTCATATCGTTGGCTGTTTACGTCTAAAACCGTTACTATTTGCAAATGTAATAAATGTGGGAAGTTAAAACGTTTTGTAACCGAGATACCTTGAAATTGTTATAACGAAAAAACTGTTTTTATTATTTCTTCAAATTGAATTGAACCAAAGGAATAAAATATGAATAGTATAGCAAAAAAACTATTAATTAAATCGATAAATAAATGGAAAACTGCACATAAAAGATTAGTGAAAGTGTATGGGAAAAAAATAACTATCATTCGCGGCTATCATATATTATATGTAGAAGGAAAGAAAATTTTCGAGCACGACTCGGAGAATTGTCCTTTATGTTTAAAATATAATATAATCGAGCTAGAAAAAGATATTTGGAATGAATGTGAAGGTTGCCCAATAAAAGAATATACAAAAAAATATTCATGTAATAATACTCCATATAGAACATTATCAAATTATATGAAGTATGCCAAACCCAAAACAGTAACTAAAAAATTGATTCTCTATCATCAGAGAATGATAAATTTGATGGAAAAGATATTGATTCACTTTCAAAAAGACATATAGATATAAAATACTTTTCTCGTTTCTCCTGTTTAGAACCCTATTAGGAATTCTTCTAATAGGGTTTTTTAGCTATATTTAGAGTCTAGAATTGAGGATAATTTTCGATGTATCAAAGTATTACTTTCCAATTATCCTTAATTGTAGGGTGAAAATAACGTATATGTATACGGAATTTCGAGCTTGTAGTAATAGATTAAAAAATAGTTAAAATACTTCTTGACTTTTATTGTTATTATAATATATATTATAATAGTAATAGAAAATAAACATTAAACAGGAGAGAAATATGTGTGATCAAGTTAAAGTTGTTAAAGATGCAATGATACCTTTTTCTCACAATGTACATACAGAATCATTATGTACAAATGGTTTATGGCTTATGTTTAAATATTCAGATTCTGACAAAGACCCTTGGAAGTGGCCAAAAGTTATAACATATCAGAATAGATATTTTCAGTGGATGTCATATAATTCTGATGGATATTATATAAATTATAAAGAAATTTCTAAAGATGAATTGGCCATGCCTTTTAAAAAATAATTCTTGACTTATTTTGCGTTATAATATATATTATAATAGTAATAGAAAATAAACAATAAACAGGAGTTGATTATGAAAAGAAGAATAGTGAGAAGGAAAAAAAGTTTTTTACAACGCATACGCTTATGGTATATGCGCCGTTTTGTCTGGTGGCCGAGAATAGCAAAGTGGCAACCAGCATGCGATACGACTGGTTGTGAATGCTGTGCTACCCGTTGCGATGAATAAAGAATAAATTTTTAATCCTTAAACATAAACAATTTAAACAGGAGTTGATTATGAAAGTATACATAGTAACAGAAACAGGAAAAGTTGTGGGAGAGATTAAAGACTGCAAAACAATCAAAGGAGCAAAAGGTAAAATAGCAAAATCAAGTATTGCAATACCATCAGGCTGGATAATACGTATCGAAGAAGTAATAAAATAATTTTCTCGTTTCTCCTGTTTAAAACCTTATTAGAATCACTCTAATAAGGTTTTTTATTCTATACCCAATATAACATCATTCCTATTATCCTACAACATAGCTTTTCTAATAGTATTTAAAAGAATTATAACTCATTGATTCACTTTTCAATATTTTTGAAATTATCCCCGGGATAAAAAAATCAACCACATTGATTTTATTGTAGTTAAAGAAAACACCATTTCAGCCAGCTCTAAATTGATTTACTAATGTAATACTTTAAATGAAGTCAATAAAGTATTGAATTCTATTTTATTCCAAGCTTTTTACTTAATGAACTACTATGCAATGAATTAAAATATAACTCTTTAATTTTTGTAGTTTCCACTCTATTAAATTTTAAAACATCATCGTCATCCAAATAGAAAAACTCTTTAGAAGTTAAACAATCAGTACATACAACACTTATTACTGGCCAAAACAAATCTTTCACAATTCTTATTTGAACTATATGAGAAGTATAACGGAAACATATATCACATTTAAAATCGCCACAAATCAATTTCATAAAACTCCTTTAATACGTATATATTATTTTAACCCTAGAATTGAAGATAATTTTCGACGTATCAAAGTATTACTTTTCGTTTATCCTTAATTGTAGGCAGTATTTGGACTATTGTATTAAAGATTTATAGCTTTCTCCCACATCTTGGACAATTATTAAATATTCCTAATGCAATTAATCTTTTATACCCGTCTAATTCTCCACAACAAGGGCAATTATTCTCATCTATTTTTTTAATACTTTCCTTACAGCAACCATATTTTGAACACTTAACATTATATGGGTTATAAGATATTGGATTAGAAGGCGTTGGCGGACCCCATCGTGAAATTGTTGAAAAAATTGCATTTGATTCTGCTCGACTTAATGTATCATCAATACTTTTTACAGCCCTTAAGAAATCTCCAATAGAAATATATGAAGTTGTTACACTTCCACAACCACAATTTAATTTAACTTCTAATACTCCTTTAGAATTACCAATATCTAAAGGCTCACTAATGCTGAAAGAACCTGAATTAAAAAGATATTTCATAAAACTCCTTATATTTGATTAATATTAAAATAACTTATTTGCCAGGAAAAGTCAAATCTAATAATTAAATGATTTACAAATAATATTTTTGTGCAAGATTTTTTCATGAGAATTTTATGAAGACAATTTTGTGCAAGATTTTTTCGAGAATTTTTTCATGATGACGTGGGTGATATTGTTACTTATATCATGAAGCTTCATGCAAATTCTCAAAACATCCTGAAAAACTTGCAATTCTCATGCAACTTCTCAAAACATCATGCGCCATCATGAAATTTTCTCCAATATTCTCATGCCATCATCCTCATTAACTCATTCTCATTCAAACACTTCTGTATAAACACAAATCTGCTCAAATTCATAAAATATCTCATAAAACATCAAAATAAATTTGTTAATATAATCAATATTCAAATTATAAACGGTCAAATCTGTTCAAAAAACTTCCTTTAATTTATAATTGTATATTATAATAGATTAAGTATATTATAATAAATTAAATCATAACAGTGTACAAAAAATGTACATTATAATATACAAAAAATGTACACACATACAATTTAATCATCCTTTTTATATTTTTTACAGATATAAACTATTACAACTATTGCACATAAAAGACCTAAATTCACTAAAGCACCCGGCCAGCTCATATCATTCATTTTAAACCTCCTCATGTGATATTGTACAAAAAATGTACACTCATTATATTAAGGGAATAATGCTACTGGCACGCTAATGCCTTTTCCAATACCGCTATTACTCGATATAGCGATGATTAACGAGTGAATTGGTGTAACATTACTCCTTTTATTAGAATTCTACTAACCATTTAATTTTCTAATCCGCGTAAATCCGCCCAATCTATAGATTCTTTTTTATTATGTTCTCTTTCTAATTTAATTCTATCAACAAATTCTAAAATAGCCTTCATGAATGAAGAAGAATGTATCAAATGCTTGAAAAAGTCTTTTAACTCGGAAATACTTCTAATACTTATATTTTTATTATCAAATGTGGTTGTTATTGGGTATCCTTCTTCACTAAAATGAAAATATAATACAATACGTTTTAATCCTGATCTAATAAATAATGAATATGCAAAATTATTATTGCCTTTTTCAATGTAGTTAGTAGAATCTTTTATAAAGAATATTTTTACTCCAAATTTATCATGAGTGAAGGCTGCAAGTGCGGCACTAAAATTATCTATCTCATCAGAAATCTCTTTTAAATAATTTTTGTTATTACCTTTAAAACTTTCAATTAATTCTGCATAATAATTCATTTTACTATAATTCATTTTACTATAATTCATTTTACTTCTCCTTCTACTTTATCTGATAATATAAAAATTAATGAATCGTTATATACTTCTTTAATATCATTTCTTCCCCAACCAGTTTTAGCAAGTAATCTTTTAAAGAATTCGTCTCTTATTTCATAGATTAGTTTTTTAACATTAGAATTATTATCCATTAGTTATATCCTTTTTATTTAATATTGTTCTATTTAATTCTTTGTCTCAAAGAAACGATAATCTCGTTTACGCTACGACCTTTGTAACAGAGAGATTCTTCTAATTCTTTGCTAACCAACTCAATAACCTTTTCCAATTCTTCAATCTTTTCTTGTAATTCAAGAATAATCTTATTATACCAATTTATTTCACCTTCAGTTATTTGGTTTGGTATTGGTAGAAAGTACGGATTATTATTTTTTAAATTAATAACTTTATATTCCATATTTTGTTCCTTTAATCTTTATTTTTTATATGATAGTAAATGGGCATGTTCCATTATTACATAACCATGCACTACAATTATCTTTAATTCTTGGCAAATTATATTTAGCAATTTTTTCTGGACTCATATCATCAATATGCGGGTTCCAAAGTTTGCATTCTAAACAGTAATTTTTTTCTTCAATAACATCAACCCGAGCAATTTTAGGTATATTACTATCGAAAAAGTTTAATTTAAGTAATTCTCTCGCTTCTTTTCTTGCTGTTTTTTCATCTATAGAATTTATAATATAATAATCACTTGGAGAAAGTTCTTTTTCACCTTTTCTTTTAAAAACAACATAATAATTTTTCATAAGTTTCCACTCCAATCTTCTTTTTCTTCTTGCTCTTGTTGCAAATATGGTTTATCAGTCATATTGATAGATATATAGAATATCAGGGATATCCATATCACTCATCTTTCCAATTAATTTATTGATCATTTCTGTTGTAATATTCTTAACTATATCTGAATGAGGAATATTGCTACCTTTAAAATTAGTAGATAGATTTGTATCTAAAGCATAATTATAAGATACTGATTTAAATTGCATGATTATCTTAATATCCTTCCATTTTTAGTACAAATATATAAACGTTCTTCTCTTGGTATCTTTCTAACTCGGGAATAATCAAATGCTCCATTTTGAAAATTAGAAAAACATCTTTCACATAAACCTACTTTTTCATCTCGATATTCTACATAATGAATGGGTTCATCCGGACAATGTTGCCTTTTGTTATCACATACTGCACATTGAGCTATCCATTTTCCTAAATACATTGTTTCAAAATTGTTTTGCTTTTTATCTTTCATATATTAATAAGTTTTTCTGTTCTATTTTTACTCTTACATTTTATACAGATATAGTAATAACCAAGTCTATTATCATATATTCCATACACTATTCTTGCATAATAATGATTTGTAATAGTTTCTAATTCATATTCTTTGTATTCTTTTTTACTTTGTACTTTTTATATTTCTGTTGGATATCATATTTTTTATTAATTATATCTAAACACATAAAATTCCTTTTTATCTGTTATTATTTTCCATATTTTTCTGCTGGCATAATGAATAATTCATATTCTTTTATAGGAGAATATATTAGTCTTTTATCAGTTATAGTACCATTACCGTGATGTTCGATAAGCCATATATTATGTAATGTATCAACAGCAATAGATTGAAATTCATTTAATATAGTATAACTGATAAATTCATTATGTTTTGCGAGTTCAATATCGTTCATTTCTTTATAATAATTACTACACCCTATAAATAATAAAATTATTAACAATATTTTCATGATATTTAACCTCATTTTAATATTTTATCTTAAATATACAATTTCCAGAGTGTATCTTTTAATATCTTTTTCATTAAATCTATCATTTCTTGATGGATTCGAATTAGTTTTTTAGTTACTGTTTTGGGTTTAGTTTTAATCATATAATATGTTAATGTTCTATATGGAGTGTTATCACAATGATTATAACCAGTATGTTCTTTTATTGGGCATCCGCTACAATCATTGTCTCTATGGTATTCTATACATAATGGACATTGATAAATACCATGTTTCATAATTATTTTTTCATTTATATATACCGTTGACGGAGCTATGAAATTATTTCTATCAATCTTCTCTCCTTCTACTTCTAATAGACTTTCATGAGTTTTTTGCCATATACTTATTGCTTTAATTAATAGTTTTTTTGCTGTAGTTTCCATTGTAAAATTCCTTTTTATGTTTCATTTAATTGGAAAATCTCTGATTTTGATACAGATTTTGATGTACTCTTTAACATTTAAATTATTATCTGAATCAATAAGTTTAAAATACAAACCATTTAGACATTGTCTTTCTGAGTCATATTCAAATAAAGCTTTTTTATATTTTATCTTAAATAGGCAATCTTTACAATAACATTCATTATCTTCAATTGATATTTTTGACCAATGACATCCAAAACATTGGGATCTAATTCCTTCTTCTATATTAAATATCTCTTTAAATGCTTCATATTTATATTCATAAATAACAGAAGAATATATTAGAGTATTATTGTCAGGAAAATCTCTTTTAATATATTCAATAATTTTATTCCATACCTTTTTATGATAGTATTGGAAATGCTTTTTGTCACGTTTAATAACATTTATTTGTCTCACAATTACTCCCTTTATTTTTATACTATATTTTATAAAATACTCGTCCGCAATCACAACGATATTTTTCTTGAACCAGTATAACTTTGCCGCCGCAAGCACATTCCGGTTTATCTAAATTCCACTGTGATACTGATACTTTTGTCTCTGCTATGCATATATTTGATTTATTTGTATTACATGCTTTATCAATAACAGCATTTATCCAATTAATGAAATCTTCTGCTTCGCTACGATTATTGCCAATTACAAGACCATCAAAACCATTTCCTTTTATTGATGGATGAGCATCTTCACTATAATGTTTAACCACAAAATGTTCCATATTTTTAATTCTTTGTTGTATCACTCATAATTATTTCTAAATTTCTTTTACTTTCTATTTTGATTTGATAATCACTATAATCATCAAAATAAAATGTGATAAATATAACTGAACAAATTGTCAAAAGCATTAAAAATGGAATAATAACTATGTAAAGATTTTTCATAATAATTTTTCCTGTTATAATATATATTATAACACAATAAAAGTCAATAAGTATTTTTAATTATTTTTCTATTAAAATATGAACATGTTCTGGCGTTTCATCTTCTATCCATACTACACTTTTAATTTTATATATTACATTTTTAAATCTTATTTCATCTCCAATTCTTGGAATTATATCTCTAGTACGACCAGCAAATTCTTCTTTATCAATAAAATATTGTATATGCATTTTATTAATCCTTTTTATGAATTAAATTATTAAATTGTTTATCTTTTCTATTACTATTATAATATATATTAAAGTAAGAAATAAGTCAAGAAGTATTTAAATTATTTTTAATATGGCATAAGCGAAGAGACTCGAACTCTTAACTGCTGGTTTTGGAGACCAGTATTCTACCAATTGAATTACGCTTATGTAAAGAATGGCTGGGATGGAAGGATTCGAACCTTCAAATACTGGATTCAAAGTCCAGTGCCTTAACCGTTTGGCGACATCCCAATAATTTAGAGCGTCTCACTCATGTTATCTTTAATAAACAAGTTTGCAAAGAGTTTGAAAACAGATTCCTTATCTTTACTGGGTTAAACAAGAACCCACTATTGATTATCTTATTTGCATAAGAATTACCAACTACTTTTCTCATTATATTCAAAGCTCCATTAACATCTGCATTAATTAATTTTCTTGACGAACTTTGAAATAATCCTCTTTTTATTCTTTTTCCTAAATATACTTCATGTTTTTCTATAGTTTCATTAGCTAAAGAATCACATTTAGATGTATAACTCTCTTCAACTTCTTGCACCTTAATACCACAAAGTTCAGATTTATATGTTAAATAATTAATTAATTGTGAATGAGGAATAGTAACAAAAGCCTGGTTATTTTTATGCCCTATATTAATGGAGTCTTTCCATTGTTTATTGTGACCTATAACTAAATTACCAATCTTATTCTTAATTAAATAATTAATCATTAATCTTGAAACTTTGTGTAAATAATCTTTGACGTAATTATTTCTATTCTTTTCTAACTCATATAGTCTCCTTGTGTAATGTTTATTCTTCATTTTATCTTTAACTGAATATAATTTAGCTTTTTGTTTATTGTATAATTGATTATATGATTTAAGTATATTTCCATTAATTAATATTGGTTTGTTTTCGGAAACTAAAGACACCAAATTATTTAATCCTAAATCAATAGAAGAATACTTATCATAATTCAGATTTTCATTCTTTATGTCTTGATTATAAATTATCTCTACTTCAAATTGATTTTTGATATATGTAGGTAATACTCTTATCTGTTGAAATTTACTAAAATCTTTATACTTAGGTATATCTATAGTAAAATCTTTAGAAAGATAAATTTTATTATCTTTTATTTTAGAAACTTGATTAGTATATATTAATAAATTCTTATCTTTTTTAAGATAATAAGGTGATTTGGGCATACCCTTATAATTATCTTTATTTGCTTTCCAACATTTAATTGACATAAAAAAAGACGACCAATTTTTATCTAATAACTTTAAACATTGTTGAGCAACATGAGATTTAAGTAATCTATAATTAATATTACTTTCAAGATTTTTAGTTACTTTCATTATTTTATCTAAATCATTATAACGTAACCACTTTTTATTAGTATTTAATTCTTGTTTAATCAAATAATTGGCCTGATTATATAAATTCTTTGAAATAATACAAAGATTATTCAAATAATCTGAAGTATCAGTAAAGTTGAATTTATAAACCAATCTCATATTATTTTTCTTTCCATGTTTTTAAAACTAATTCTACTTTTTGAAAAAATCCTTCGGGAATCTTCTGGTAACCGTTAATAATTCTAATAAAACTGTTATAATCCATATCTAATTCTTTAGTTAATTCTTTTAATGTTTTATCACACAAACAAACTTTACTTTTAATTTGATTTAATTGATTGAGCATGTATATCTTTCCTTTTTTAATTATTTATAAAAATAATAATTATTATTTCGATTTAATTTATTTTGTTAAAAATTATAATATTATCCTTATTTCTCTAGCCAACAAATAGAAATGTGATTTCATTAAAATATGGTACTCCCGCCCGGAGTTGAACCGAGATTCTCTGGTTGAAAACCAGACGTGCTAACCACTGCACTACGGGAGCTTATTTTTCATGAAATTACTCTTCTAATTCTATTCTCCAGTAAATATAATCTAACCATGTTTCATGTGGTATTTCCATTGCTATTCTACTTACTAAATGTTCTGGTGCTGCTTTCGTTAAATGTGGTACATATGGTTTTTTTATAAGTTTCTTTGAAAATTTATGTAATGGAATTCTATCCTTTTGATTATTGCATTTTACACAACTCACCACAACATTTTCCCAACAGCTTTTTCCTCCATCAGCCCTTGGTATAACATGATCAAAAGTAAAATTACTTATGGATACTTTTTTACCACAATAACAACAAGTTCCACTATCTCTTATATACACATTCATGCGATTAAATGGTAAAATATTTGTATATCTTTTTGGCATGAAATCAGAATCAATAAATCGTATGACTGATGGAATAGGAATTGATATTAATGAATTCTTTCCTTTTACTAAATTCAAATCCATGCATATATAATCCGATGAATGATAAACTTTATCATAATTTGCTAAAGCAATAGCTCTTTTATTACATACTGCTATTAATGCTCTTTTAGCAGATATAATTCCAACAGGAACTGATGCTTTATTTAATTCCAGTGTCTGTAACATACGTCCTTCTTTTATAATGGTACTCCTGGCAGGATTCAAACCTGCAACCTCGACGTTAGAAGCGTCTTACTCTATTCATTTGAGCTACAGGAGCAATAATTTATATAGCCCGAGAGAGATTTGAACTCTCAATCTTTTCAGAACAAGTTTCTAAGACTTGCGTGTATGCCAATTCCACCATCAGGCTAAAAACTTTATGGGCAAGAAGAGATTCGAACTCTTATTTGTATAGTTTTTGAAACTATCGCGGATACCAATTTCGCCACTTGCCCAATAATTTTATACCCCCAGTCAGATTCGAACTGACGACTTATTCATTAAAAGTGAATTACTCTAAACCATCTGAGTTATGGGGGCAATTTTCAAAGAACTTATGGGCAGAGAAGGAGTTGAACCTTCCACGTTCTATTACAGAATCCAGATTTACAGTCTGGTGCAGCCAACCGATATCTGACCTCCTGCCCGATAATTTTTATAAAAGCAGCAAACCGGGCTTGAACCGGCAACCTCCACCTTGGCAAAGTGGCTATCTACCAATTGATATATTGCTGCATAAACTTGGCGGGGACGCAGGGATTTGAACCCTGAAATCTTTTCAGACGCAGGTTTAGCAAACCTGTTGTTTACCATTAACATACGTCTCCATGATTTGGCGCGACGAATGGGATTTGAACCCACGATCACTGGATTGACAATCCAGAGACTTAACCAACTAATCGACCGTCGCGTGGTACGTCTGGAAGGATTCAAACCCTCACAAGTCCTCAGTTCGTGGCTGAGAAGTCCTTGGTTCGTGACCAAGCGCTCTATTCGTTGAGCTACAGACGTATATTAAAATTAATATGATTAACAGGAGTTGAACCTGTATATATTGGTGCGGATAGCCGGATTCAAACCGGCAGTCACCTGCTTGGAAGGCAGAGGTCTTATCAACTAAACGATATCCGCTTAATTTGGTGGATCATATGGGAGTTCCACCCATCAAAATTTCCTTGCAAAGGAAACTCGCCCGTCCGACTGTTATGACCCATGTAATTTGGAGCTGATGAAGTGATTCGAACACTTAACTTGTAGTTTACAAAACTACTACTCTACCAATTGAGTTACACCAGCAAAATTTGGTAGCGCTGAACGGAGTTGAACCGTTGTATACCACCTTATCAGAGTGGCGCCTTAACCACTTGGCGACAGCGCTATATTTTGGGTTGGAAGACGGGATTTGAACCCGCAACTATTGGAACCACAATCCAATGTTCTACCTTTGAACTACCTCCAACATATAATTTGGCGGAGGACAAGGGACTCGAACCCTCAAATCATTTCTGACGACAGTTTTCAAGACTGTTGGATTACCAATTATCCTAATCCTCCGAAAAGACCGAGACAGGATTTGAACCTGTGAATAATAGTTTTGCAGACTACCGTGTTAACCGGACTTCACCACTCAGTCGAAATTTAGCAGAGATGGGATTTGAACCCATATAAAGAAGCTTATGAGGCTCCTCAGTTACCAATACTGTACTCTGCAATATAATTTAGCTGACGAGAGAGGATTCGAACCTCCAAACAGATTATTCTGCGGCAGGTTAACAGCCTGCTGTCTTGCCATTAGACTACTCGTCAATATGGTCGGGACAGAGGGATTTGAACCCTCACTTTCCTGATCCCAAGTCAGGAGTGTTACCAGATTACAATACGCCCCGAAAAAATGTACTTGGCGAAATTGTATAAATGTCAAAGAACTAATAAAAAAGCCTTTAAAAAATCTCTTCTTTAAAGGCTTTATATGAAATTTTATAAGTTTTTTACTTATTTCATATAAAGCATTCTGGGTTGATTTGCTTTATCATTATGATAAAACAATACACCTTCGAGCCATGATATGGTTAAACATGGTTTCGAGGTAATTGTAATTCGTCTTGTACTTTTTATCATAATATCTTCTCTTTTTAATTATTTATCATTACTGTATTAAATCATAAGTGTTATTGAATATACACCCATATTAGATGCTCTTTCTTTAGCTTTTTTTACTGCTTCTGAATAACTACCACTAAAAGAAAATTCTTTCCCATTAATTTTAAATGCCCATCCGGCTATTCCTTTTGGTTTCTTTCCATATTCATTTTCGAATGCGTTTGTATCTACTGATACATATTTTGTACTCTCATTTAAATACTCTAATACTGACTTCATATTTCCATCCTTTTTAATTATTTATAATATCAACATTAAATATAATATATTTTTCTAATAAAAACAAGATTTATTTTAATTATTTATAACCCTGTGATTTTCTAGTCTTTATTCCGCGCATAATTTTTAATTGGCAAAAAATTGAAATAACATCAGTTATTAACTCAAATCCTAATTGAGATAATTCGTCGTCACTTAAATTATATGGTTCAATTACTTTTTCGACTCTATCGTGCATATTACCATTAGAATTTAGAATCTTTTTTGAAATTTCTATTATTTTAGTGTTAATTGGCATACCACATATTCCTTTTTATTTATCTTCTATTTTATTTTGAACTTGTTCTTTTAAAGAATTTAATAATTCAGTAATTTCCCAAAATTTATTATCTACGAATTCTTTTGCTGCTTCATTAATCATTCTGGTAATTTGGGGTTGTCAATGTTCAATAAATTTTTCTAATAAAAACAAGATTTATTTTAATTATTTATAATGATTGTGTTTTGTGATGGTAAAAATAATATCGTAAATAATTGCCCATGTTATTCCCATAAAAAATCCTAACGTTATTAGACTTCTTGCTTCTGTTATTAATTTATGGGATATAATATAATCTGTTAATGAAGCATACGATAAAGCAAATACAAAAATGAATATTAATTTTATGAAAAGACCTTTCACTTTCAACTCCTTTGTTTTAATTATATATATAGGGTATAGAAGTAATTCATTTCAAATCTTTATTTTCTTTACATTACATAAAGCTTTAAATAGTTGTAAATCATTAAGTTTTGGTTTACCTGGTTTCCAAATTTTTTGATTTTGATTAAAGAAAAAATCCCTTTCAAAACCTGTTTTAAATGGACAATTGTGCCCTTTTGCCCATTTATTCATTTTTTCAACTCCACAAATTATTGCGTCTCTACGCATTAGTTCGAGAGTTAATTCTTTAGTTAATTCGCCCCAACATATTCCATGTAATAAATTTGATATTTGATACTGACTTCTCAGAAGATCTGCACGGGAAAGATATGCACCCCGCAGATTAGCACCCCGCAGATCAGCATCCTGCAGATTAGCATTCCACAGATCAGCACCCTGCAGATCAGCATCCTGCAGATTAGCATTCCACAGATCAGCACCCTGCAGATTAGCACCCCGCAGATTAGCACCTTGCAGATCAGGAATTACACTATGATTTTCTTTTCTCCACTCATTCCATTCTGCAACACCAGATTTAAGAATTTCTACATGTTCATTATTCATATCACATACTCCTTATTCTTACATTTTTCATTATTTCATCGAATGTAACTGGTTCAAAATTCCACATATCTACTCCAACATTTATCATTAATTTACTTTCATTATTTAAACTTTTACATATTTTAAACAGCCATTTTTCATGTACATGCCCACAAAATATAATATCACATTGAGGATATGAAATATCTTCATATTTTTCAAAAGGTTTATGCCGTAATAATATTTTCTTTCCTTTAAATTTTACTACTGCGAAATCAGGCCATTTTTTAGCATCATGATTACCTTTTATGAATTGAATATAACCATTTAATTTAGCTATTGAAAAATTATAAAAAGAAAAATCTCCTAAATGATATACTATATCATACATCGATACTTTTCTATTCCAATTTTCAATTAATGCGTTATCCATTTCTATTATATCTTTAAATGGCCTTTTACAATAATCAATAATTCCTGTTCCTCTTTTATTTAAATGACCAAAATGTGTATCAGATGTAAAAAATATATTAGCCATTTTTATTCCACGAAAAAATGATATATTAAATCTTCAAATTTATATGTAATTGTTATTGAATCTATATAACTACCAGCAAAATCATATTTTATATTATTGCGGTATGCTACTATTTTTAATGTTTCCATTTTTTTAGAATCGGTTGTTAATATATAAAAATACAATTGGTTATTCTCGTTATCGGCTTTTAGAATTATTGAACCTTTAGGTACTTCTATATAAGTTACTTCTATGTTGTTTTCTATTTTGAATGCTAAATTATACTTACTAATTATTCCATTCATTATGATTAATTCTCTTTATTAAAATTGTTATTAAATACCACAATACAATAAATATAATAAATAATATTGTTGCTATACTAAATCCTGCTATATGAGAATATAAAAATAGTGTTTTAAATTCCACCATGTTAAAACAGATGCTAATCATCTTCCATTAATGAAATCAATTGCAAACCACCACAAAATCTTTATTTGCCATCTGATTTTATTAATTATATTCTTTATTTTCCACCACAACATTTTTTATATTTCCTTCCACTATTACAAGGGCATAATTCATTTCTACCTATTTTTAATATATTATCAACAATTTCACCAACTATTTTGCCATTAATTGTTTTAAATACTTTATCATTAAAAACAATTGCAGGTAACTCTTTATTCGCTACCTGTTTAATTAAAGTAGCAAATTCCGGATCTATTTCTTCTATTGGTAATATATTATTTGTTTGCATTAGTTAAAAAATTAATTTTTTTGTTCAAATACCATTGTGCTTTCTTTAAATCTTCTAATTCTTTACCTTTGTGTTTGCTTCTTGCAATATATTTGCAAACATTTCCCAAACAATAATCATCAGTAAACCATGCCATTATAAAATCTATTACTTCGATACCGCCTTTATTATAATGCGATGGATAATTGACTGCATCCGAATCGTCAGTAAATTCTACATTTTTAATATTTATTTCGGAAAGATCTGGATTTACGCCTTTCAAATCTGGCGTAATAAAATCGTCGGTATTATTTGATTTTGTTTCTAATTCTTTTTTTATATCTTCTAATGCTGGGCCTGTTCTTTTAAAACCTAATTTGTATGATTTATTATTCATAAAATCTCCATTTCTTTTAACCATCCCTCAATTATTTTATCTGTATTCCAAATATCTATTTTTTCCGTTGTTTTATTGCCATAAAATTCAGTTCCAGTTTTAATACATTCCGCTCGAATATATCCCCAACTTTCCATTTCACTATCTTGATATACTCTACTTATCGAATCATACATTTTTTGCTTATCATTACAAAAACCTTTCATTTCAATATTACCATATTTTTTAATAATAGGTTGAATTTCTTCCATAAAATATTTTTGATCAGTAACCATACCATAAATAAGTATTTTTTTAGCCCCATCATTAATAGCTCTTTCAATACTTTTATGAACATTTTTATTTCTATCAATACTACCAATAATACCAAATATTTTATCTGGTTTATTTGATATTTTTAAATTTTCAACAATATTAGGAATTATAAAATATGGATGATCAATATTATGGTATTCCTTTTGCCATTGACTGACATAATGAATTTTATCACATATTTTATAATTTATATTCGATATTGGAAATATATTTTGTTCGTGCGAACTAAATATATATTTTTTACAAATTATGGTTTGTGGTTTTAAAAAATGAATTATTATTCTATCTTCATTGTTAATTTTTAAACATGCTAAAAAATTACTTTTACACTTATCAATATGATAATTATGAGGGCCATATAAACAAGTCGGATAACCTACTCTATTTAATTCATTAGTTAGGTTAATCCAACTTGTTGTACTCCCTCCGGGATTGCTCCAGCCTGAAAGTATTTTAATCATAATACCAAAAAATTAATCTTGAACGTTACGCGATTCTTCGAGAAAGTGGTCATATTCTTGCACTTTTCCAACCTCGAAGTCATCCATTTCTTCAATAGTGATGGGGTTGTGTTCTTCATGAACTATTGTGGCTGGTTCGTCGAGATGAAATTCGCGTGAACCGCTACTTTCATCTAAATAAACATCAACATCTGCATCAATAACGTGTGCGTGGCCTGTAACTTCGCCTTCAGCCAATACAGGTTTATTCAACTTTTTTAAATTAGACATAAAACTCCTTTGAAAATATATCTATTAAATATATATTATTTTGAGTCTAAAAACAAGGATAATTTTTAATATACTTTGATATTACTTTCCAATTATCCTCAATTCTAGGTATAAAATCTATACTATTTTATCGGTTTTTGGATATAATTTTAAGTACTTAAACACTTTACCCATATCATCAATAAAACATTGTTCGAATTCACTTAATTTGTTTTCATTAAAGATTGGATTTTGTCTAATCATAGCTGCTGGATGATATGTTGGCACTATAATGTAATCTTTATACTTATATATATTACCGTGACAATTTTTCATAGTACCTTTAATATTTAATAATAATTCTTTAGAATTATTTCCAAGAGGAATTATTACTGAAAGACCAAATTCTCTTAAATTTTGTATATCTTTATAAAGATGAATTTTACAATGGTCGTATTCTTCTTTTGTAGGAACTCTATTATTTTCCGGATTATTACGAATAGTATTAGAAAGGGCAAAACCAAAATGGTGATATGTTTCTTTACACAAGTTTAAAAGATCGTGGAGTCGTTTTCCTGCATCACCAACAAAAGGTAATCGTTGTTTTCTTTCTTCGCTACCGCCGCCTTGGCCAACAAATAAAAATGTAATTTCATTAAAATAAGGGAATAATGAAGTTGGAAGAAAACAACATTCACTATAACAAGGACAAGAAAAATCTGAACAAACCAAATTCAAATTCATAAGAAGGATAAACCTTTATTAATTGAGTATAAGCATCAATCCAAACTCTTTTATTTTTATAATTATTTAGAACCTTCCGGTGTTTGCTGTCGTCTTGTTGTATATTGAGTCCAGTGTAGATAATTAAAATGTTGTTGAACTCTTGGATATAATTTAAAATAATCACTATTAGAATCATATTTTATCATATAGCCTAAATTTTCAACAAAATCGTTGTCTTTTTTATTGTAATCATAATTAACTAATTTAATATGATTCTTTAAAATTTTAAATTTTATTTTATTTTTCTCTAAATATTCTAAAATTTGTTCTTCGTTAGTATTACTTTTATGTATATCATTTACCGTTTCATTCAAATAATCTACAACTTTCTTATTCATGTTATTGTCCTTTATAAAAAATTATTAAATATGTTGTATAAAAGAAAATTATATTTGTAAAAATCGGACTTTTCTTTTATGCGACTACTTCCCAAAACTTATAGTCTTTTTCGAAAAGAACTGCCGAATCTGACCCACTTCCAAATGAACTACAAACATCACCATTAGGAAGTGGTTGGTCGTTGTAATTAAACTTTTTTGTTCCCCATTCTGGATGCTGTATGTTTCTAATAACCTTTGCTGTCTTTGCCGTTTTTATTGTTAATAGTTTTCCTTTAGTTTTCTTTTTATTCGCTGCCTCATTTAAATAATCTGCAACTTTCTTATTCATAACTCCATACTCCTTAAGAAAAGAATCTATTTTTTTAAATAATCTATTATATTACCACTTTCTATTCTTTTTTTAGCACTTTCAATAACTTCATCTCTTGTTAAACGATTACAAAAAATCTTTTTACTATCATTAATAGTATAATTAAAACCAACTGGATTACCCATATGAGATTTATTTTTAATTTTTAATGTATATTCTTTATCTCCAATAATAATCTTATGAGATGTTTCTTTAACTTTATTGGTGTATACTCCCGGCAATCCGACTCTGTTACTACCTAATGACATATTATTGTCCTTTATAAAAAATTATTAAATAATCAAAGTAAAAGAAAACTACAATAAATCCTATTACAACTTTGTTTAATAGAATAAAAGATTTCCAAATATTAGATAATAATTTCATATGAATTTAAATTATTCATTTATTTTTATTTCTACATACCAATGGGACTGTTTGGCTATGGGCGCACCGCCTTTAAAAGATCTCCATACATTTCCTTTATCAACTATTGTGTATTTAATATTCATAGAATCTAAAATTGGAGTAATTCTGGAAGCTAATTTTTCTTCGCTACCCCCGCTCGAATAAAAATATCCTTTTCTTACTAATATATTACCGTTTTTTGTGGTTATCTGATCGCCGACATTTTCTTCTTCCAACTTTTTTCTGACATCGGATAATTTTATTGTTTTCTTTACATCCTCATTCAGATAATCTACAACTTTCTTATTCATATATTTTCTCCTTTTAATTGTTTATTTTCTTTCTTATTATAATATATATTATAACGCAATAAAAGTCAAGGAATATTTTATCTGTACTTAATCTTATGTTCTATTTTCCATTCTCTTTTTTCTTTATGCTGCAATACAAATACTTTTTCACTATGGGGCTCAATTAAATTTTCATCGACATTAATCAACCCCCAATTTTTTAAATTCCATATTACAGCATTTCTTCTTTCAATATCTTTTTCACTTACATTATTATAGCTATTTTCTTTAGTTAATAAAAACAATTCTTTAAAATGAACTATAAAATGTTCTTCATTTTCAGTATACAAATAACAGCTTGGCCATAATGTTTTTAAACCTATATTTGCTATACCAATTCTTTCTAATGTTTCAATAATTACATTAGCATCTTTCAACAATTCAACTTTCACAATATTCATTTGTTACCTCTTTATGCTTGTGGATCTTTAATTTTCATCTCTTGAAAGAAGAATGAAGCAGTAAACGTCACTTCTATTTCTTCACCATATAGTAAATTTAAACTACTAATTGAACTCAAATAAACATTCGTAAAATAAATTATTTTCTTATCTCTATTTTGATTATCTAATATTACAATACTAATATTTTTTATAACATTATCTACTATTACATCTTCAGGTAAATCTTCGCCATATTTTAAATACTGAATATATTGAAACAGATTAGTATAATTTTCTAAATCTTCAGAACATTTAAATTCAATATCCAAATTACCTAAATTTTCATTAACTTTTGTAATAGGCCTTTTATAAATAACTGTACCATAATTACTGTAATCATTATCTAATGCAAATTCTGGTATTGTACAATTTCTTACATAATCATTATACAATTTCATATTGTTTAAATTAGTAATAGTTGGAATATTAGAAAATTCCAACCTCCATTTTGTAGTATTAAAAAAATTAGGCGTGCCCATTTATATCCTTTTATGATAATTCATAAGTTAAAGTACATGCGGCATAATATCTTGCTGCACTATTCCATGCTGCAGAAGAAGATTTTTGTATTGAAAATAAAAATCCATTTCTCTGATCAAAACCACTCTCAGCAGAATTAAAAAATTTAACCATTAAAATTAATACTGGATCGGATGTTTGTGGATTAACAATAGTAAAACAATGATTATTACTGCTTGTAGCGATACCTGCAGCTTTATCAGAAACTATAGAATTTAATAAATCTCCTTCATTAGAACCTGTTAAAATTGCAGTTCTGCATATATTAGCAGTTCTTCCAGTCAAACTATTTGAACTTTTATCTAATTGAAATGTAAATTTTATAAATAATGTTTTTCCAATAACACTAAATTTCCAATTCCAAATATCAACATAATCCCATTGTGATTCATTGTACAAACTACTATATGATTTATCGAAACCTGTTGGAACAGCATTCCAGAAAGATCCATTATTCGGATACCAAGTATGATTACCTAAAAAATACCACTCACCAGTTTTAAAATTATTTTTTTTCGATAAATATAAATCTTTAATATACGCAGCACTATATGCATGACTTGAATCACCCAATCCACAACGTTCATCAGTCACCGGAATTATTGTTTCTGCAATTTTAATTGTACTATTAGGATTAGATAAAGTATCAGCAAATAAATATTTCCAAATTCTGCTACTCGAACCTAAACTGGCATATGATACAGCATTAGTGTTCGGACAATAATAATCAGAATATGATGCGCTACTTTCTAAAATATTAAAATAACCATTTTCCCAACGACTGGTCGAAGTGCCTAAATTATAAGCATTATGCGTGAGTGGCACTACATTTTTATTTACCTTAATACTACCAGCACCGGAATCATCCAAATAATCAAAATTAGCTGATGTTGCATAAACTTTTCTATATTCCAAAGCACTGGTTCCTAAATCGATAGAATCGGTTGTTTTTGGTTGAATCGCTTTATTACTTGATAATGTAATTTCTAAATTGCCTGCCGACGTAGTATGAAATGTTGCTGAAGTTAATGCCGAAGTTCCTATTCCATAATCCAATCTTAATTGTGGCTTTGTGGCATCAGACTCTTTAATATGTAATTTATTTTGCATTTCTTCATAGCCGTCATCAAAAACACCAATACCAACTTTTTCAGAATAATAAACTCCACCTACTGTTCTACTCCAATAATCTGCGCTTGTTGCATAAAAAACATCACTGAAATTTGTAGTAACTGACCCAATTTGAATCTGAACATCAATAACAATATCTTCAAAACCCGAAGTTCCATAATTTGTTTTTGTAATAGGCGAATCTATTACAGCTTCTGCAAATAATGCAGGCGAAGAAGTTTCCACACCATTATTATCTACCTGGACAACATATAATGCTATTTTGTTAAATTTAACAGTACCTAATTTTTTATTTAATCTACATTTAAAACTACCCTTTAGAACACTACCGTCAGAAACTGGATAATAATCAACAACTTGAAAATATCTATTTGAACCTGCTGAAGTTTCTGCAGGAACATCATTATTTCCGACAACTAAAGCACCATCATAAATTTCCCAAGCATTAGAAGTGGCTGAAGCATCAACATCACTTCCAGAAACATAATTACTTAAAGGTACACCATTATATAAATTGATTTTTTGTTCTTTTGAAATTACTGCATCAGTTAATATCCAAGGATCGCCGCTGTCATCTAATGTTTCTCCGCCTGCACTTGTTACAAAATCGTCAGTATCAGATAAAGTATATGCATTATCTGTTGATATATTCCATATTTTTTCTCCTGATGGAGTTGTGTCTGTAGCTGAAACAGAAGCAGATAAAGCAATAACTGAAGTTTCCGAGCCGTCATGCACAAATTGGTCGATTCGATAGTCATAGCATGGCAAAAAATATTTTATTGCAATTAATGGACCGCCGTTATATGCGCTAGTAATATAGTTCAGCCCACTTTCAGTCACGATATTGAAATTTAGCAAAGACATTTATTTTCTCCTTTAAATATAATCATTTTAATTATTTATTATTCTTCCCCTGACGGGCTTGCAGATTCCGATAAACTTCCAGAAGCAGATTCACTTAAACTTGGACTTGCAGAACCGCTTGCAGATTCTGACAATGATCCAGAAGCAGATTCAGATTTGCTTGGACTTTTCGATTCACTTGCAGATTCTGAAAGTGATCCAGAAGCAGATTCTGAAAGACTTGCAGACTTACTTTCAGAAGCAGATTCTGACATAGATTCAGATGCTGAACCAAACCAATGATCGGAATCGCCGTATACGTCATCTACTGGTAATTTTATATAAATACTATGAAAACGAACTGCAATCGAACAATAGAGATTAATTGGAATTTTAGTATAGCCACCCAATTTTCTAAAAACGGTATTGGCTGGTTTGACAGATTCTATTGCATTTACTATTTCATTTTTCTTCTCATATTGCCACGACAAATTATTGGTGCTGAGGTCAAGGTTCACCCACACAATAAAATGTGGCGTCGGATAAAAATTACTTGGGATTCCACTTAATGAATAACTTAGATGATTAATATCTTCTGTTACCCATCTTCCTCCTTCAGATTCAGGCAAATAATTATCAGTATAATATTGAGAAATATCGCCAATTAATCCAAAAGAATACAGCATTATTTTAACTGCATTATGAGTTGTTTTTATACGATACCAGAATGGTAGATTTCTAATAGCAAAACGCAAATATTTTTCAGTTTCAATATCAGGACATGTAGCACTCGTCACATATTCTGCTAAATTCCCTAATTCCCCCCTATTAATATTTACATTATACCCTAAATTATTAGCAAAATATTGCAAGTGCTCCACATCCATTAAATCAGGATCTTGTAAATCATTTAATCGATGAATTTTCTCTAATATGGATATACCACTCGTTGCAAAATCTGGCGAAATATAAACTATTTTTTTAGTATTCACTTATAAATCCTCTTCACTGTATTCGTAACTTTTATTTCCTTCATACATTGTATTTAAATAATCTTCAAACATTTTTATAAAATTATAAATATCAGTTTCTTGATGATAATCAGATAAATAACCTTTCAAATCAATCAATCTATCAGTACCAAATCTAACTGGTTGTTGCATTCCACAAAGAGTTATATAATTAGATTTATATTTACTTCTTGTAATTGTAGCAGATGTTGATTTGCTTGTAAGAACAACATCTAAATTAATAGAAAATGTTTTACCTGAATATCCGCTAAATGTATGGCTGGTGGTTGGAATATCTGTTGTTGCAGAAGTAGCGGCAGAAATATCATAATCAAAATACCATTTATAACTTGTTATATTATAATTCTGTAATGTTTCTGAAAGCAAATTAACTGTTGCCGTAAAATCTACGTCTAATGGACTCGAACCTTTAAGTGGCGAGCCGACAAAATCAACAACCACATCTTCATAAGAATAAATTGTTGGATCTAATAATTCTAAAAATATATTTAATGGTTCGGGAGTAACTGTTATAACATCGCCAATTATAATAGTTGGTTCTAATAATTCTAAAGTTATTTCTAATGGTTCCGGAGTAACATGAGCTCCACTAATAGGACCAAAATAAAATGCCCCGATATGACCCGTTAAATTAAAAAACCATGCTCCAGGTCCTAATCTACTATCTCGATAAAATCCAGTATTAATATCATTAGTAACCCAGCTCGAAGCTCTATCTACGCTAGTGGAACTTAAACCATATTCACTAAATCTAATACTTTCTTTATCTATATTAGCAAATGTAGGAAAAACTTTACTATCTTGATCCCAACTAAAATCATTATTTAAATATGTTATTGAATCGGTAGCAGAAACGCCAGCAGAAAAAACTGTCTGTGAATCTGTAACTGCACAATAATTAAATTCAATACTAGATATATCTATACCGTCGAGTGGTGAAGTAACAGCACCCAAATCATATGGTTTGCTATCTATAAAAGCACAGTCATTATGTCTAATAATTATTGACATTTATCATCCTTTTTAACCCAACAATTGATACCCATAATAGTTATTATCCCCGCTGGTTCTTGTACAGCCATTAAAATCTAAAATGCTACCATCTAATATTGATAAATTTAAATTATCATAAAATATGCAATTTTTAAAAATAAAATATTCACTATTATTATCCATATTTATATACGGTTTATTTATGATCCCATCTTCTATTATTAAATCAATATCTGCGCTATTTGTCGAAAAATTAGACGGTTCATATTGAGAAATCATAGTGCAACCACTTATTCCCGTAGCACTTATATGATAAACAGACCAAGGACTTCTATCTTGCCATGAAGTAATTGTTACTTTTGTATTTATATTTTCAAATAATTGTAAATTACTTCCAGTACTTTTAATACAATCACCTTTTATTCTAATAGTATCTGCACTTGTAACATAACCATCAAATGCCGAAGTTCCACTCAAAAATAATTCCAATTGTGATTCATTAAATGGGCTTGCACTTGTTCCAGTTCCAGTATCAGAATAAGAATTATTTATATCAGAATAAAATGTACTATCCCAATCATATGAAAAACTTTTTATTCTACCATAAGGATCATTATCACTATAAACATCATTAGTGAATATTAATTTTTTTACATTATCAATTACTATATATCTATTATCAGATGAACCAGGTATATAATCTAACATTTTTAATTCGCCATTACAATTATAACTATAAATATATCCCGTTCCGACACCATTACAATTGATAACTAATTGCCTATTTTGATCTATAATTACGCCATACCCTGCACCGCCCGGCGAATTTGAAAATGCAGATGTTGTTATGTTCGCATTATTGTATAATACTGAAATCAAACCGCCATTGATATTCCTTGTAATAAAAATTAAATCTCTAATATTATCTATAGCAATATTATTTGTATTATCATCTAATACTAATGAATCCATATAAACAAAATTATTGCCTGAAGTATCATAATATACCATTACAACAGCTCCCGCACTCAAAAGAAATAATTTAGTTATTTCTTTATCTAAATCTATTTTTCCTGCACTTGTACCATATTCTTCAGCGCTGGTCATATTACCTGAAGTATCATATGAAAATGATAAAGCTGCAAATTGATCACTGCTCGCAAAAAGTAATGAATTTGTATTGTCGACACATAACCCATTTATATTAGTAGCTGAACTTAATCCTTCAAAACAATCGGCGCTTGTCATATTACCTGAAGTATCATAAATATAAGAATAAATTTTAGTATCATAATCTACAAAAAGTAATTTATTAATAGTATCTATTTCAATGTTTTCGATTGCTACACTTCCAATTATATCTTTGTCTGCTGAAGTAACAATACCACTGTCATCATACGAAAATGATCTCAAACCATAATCGCCGTTATCTGCACTAAATGTTGTAAATAATAGTGAATTATTAATATCAATATTTATATTAGTTTGATATTCGTTCAAAGTGGCAGCACTTGTAATATATGTTACTTGTCCTCTCATCTCACATAATCCTTTCTACTATAACCAAATAAACCAGTTTCATAATTTTTATATATGTCGTAATTTTTACCTGGATTTGGCGGCGTAGTAATGCCACTAAATGGAACTAATATTTCTTTATTCATTAATAACCAAGATAGTGTTTGATTATAACCACTATCGCCTTTTAGAAAAGGATAATCAGTAGGTAATGACCATCCAAATTGACAATTTTCGTTAGCACTTAATATAAAATAAGAATCGATATAAGCCGAAGTTTCTCTAAAAGTATCATTATAGAGATAACAATTTGCGCTCAAAAAACTTGATGTGCTTGCCGAACTTGTAAATCCAGTAATAACAGAATCAGTAATTTTAAAATTATAAGCACTAAAAGTATTTAAATCACTAAATCCATTTTCGGAATAAATTGTACATCCTTCAACGTCAACGCCACTAACTGAAATATTTGGATATACTTTAATAGTACTATTTAATCCTTGTTGAACTAAATACATATTATAAGCATATGATAAATAATATGTACCACCATAATCAGTATTATTTAAATTAAATGGCTTGTTATAGATAATGCCATTTTTTAGAATTGATGATTTAAAAGAAACTATAGTACTATCATAAACTGAATAATCATTTATTATTAATAACCAAGGGCCATAAGCAGAAAGATCCCAAGATTCAATAGTTATTTTTTTATCGGAATCTGTTTCTATAGCAGTCCAAGGAGATGTTGCACTCGTTGGTTTTGTTAACTCTCTATATCCACGTAATTTGAAAATATCTGTAGCGCTTGCACTCCCATCAGTTTTAATATAATCATAGAATTCTAAATAATTAAACGGATCTGCGCTGGTACCAATATTAGAAGTATTTGTATCGTATGTTTCACTAATATCAACATAATATGTTGTGCTGGGTAATTCAGACACAATAAATGCTGCCGAAACAGAAAACGTATCTGGTGAATCATATAATTTTAATGTTATATTTTTTGTTCCTGGCGTTTTAAATTTATAAGGATAATAAATTAGACTATCAATTACATTTTGACTTTCATAATTATCATCTATAAAATTAATATCATACAAATTTGGACTACCACCTAATATATCTCCTGACAAAAATAAATCCTGATATGTATTAGCACTTGTAATAACTGCTGACGTTGATAAATTGTGAATATTATATGAAGCTGATAACGTACCACTATATGATGTTATTTTTGTTGCTGAAGTTATTAACTTATACCATTCATTTTTTGTTTCTATTTCTGCCGTTGCACTAAAAGTACCAACTGAATTATAAGTATGTGTTATTAATAAATTAGTTGTGGCAGAAGTATTGCCATCACCAAAATCATAGGTTATTTCATTATTATTGGTGTTAGCAGAAGTGGCACTAACTGAAAATGAAATATCAAAAGGAATAGTACCTGAGGATCCTGATGCAGATAAAACATTATCAGGCTTTTCAAAATAGAATGAACCGATTCCATCTCTCTGCCCAGAAAACCATTCTAATCCATCAGTTTTATAATCTGTATCACCAGAAACAGTTATACCTAAATTACTTTTGAGATAATTAAAATCGCTGTATGCACTCGCTGTTGGCGTGGAATATACTGGCGAAATCCAACTTTCTTGTATAGTACCTGTTTCATATTCTAAAGAATCAACAGCTAAAAAAGGACTGTGAGATGTTTTTAAAATAGCTAATGTCGTGCTCAATGTTACATTATTCAACGAAACATTGACAGATTTACTGAAAACATTATATTTCAGTATATGTTCAGCATAAATAACAGAATTTATAATATCAACAGTAACATCTTGTTGATCATTAAAAAATGATATAAGATCGTCAGCATAAAATTCATTAACACTAAAAATATTGCTGTTAATTATATTTACATTTTTAAAACCGTTTATCTGAATCATAATTTCCTTTTATGACGGCGAAGGTATTCTATCATTAATCCACATATTATTAGTATTTAATATTTTATTTTGAGGATTATCATACGCTACAATTTCAAACCCGTACGCGTCTTCTAATATTCCTCCACTGAAATATAAATTTGGAGTAAATCCATTTCTTCCAGTTTTTATTTTTAACAAATTATCAGTAGTTATTTTCCAAGGTGTTGTTTGCCAATTCACTGCGCTAATACTCATATTTTCATAACGCATATTAATATCTATTTCTAATGCTCCAGTTGTTGTTCGGGTGCCGCTCAAAACAAATACAGTATCGACTTCAACTCCAAAACCATTTGATCCACTATTTACATAATTAAACCAATCGATATATCCATACGGATATTCTACTGTACCGTAGCCTGATGCACTTGTGCTTAAATCGACATATTTATAATCTGCCATAAATTACCTATACTGTTTTGTATGTTGCTACCAAAGCAATATTAATTTTAGCCACCTCATTTGGCATGCTATAATTAACAATATTACCATTACTATCAATCATATTAGATTTTATTCTTGATAAAAATATTTTATGAATATCTGAAACAAGTGTAATAAAATCTTCAGTATCCCTAAATGGTGTATGATTATTATTACTGCTCGTTAAACTATCATATAAATCTTTAGTATAATTAAAAAATGTTCTTTCTGTCAATGTCAAATCGACATTTAAGATATTATAATAATTATCAAATTCAGTTTTTAAATTGGTTTCGTCTGCGTATAATGTTTTATTTAAAATTGTATTTGACGTCGAATCATATGCAGTATATGAAACTGTAGATGCGGAAAATTCTATATTAGAATAAACCACATTAGGAAATTCTTCTATAATATCAGTAATATTAGATAAATAAATAGAAGTATCAAAATCAGCATTCTTATCTAACCATTTATAAATATCATTTTTAATACTCGTTAAAAGATCTGTTTTATCTGCTAATTGATTTACATATATTGTACCATTTAAATTAAAATTTTGTATGATTGGTGATATATATACGTTTTTAACAGTCACCTGTGAACGTAAATCTAATTTATCAATAACGCTTGTTATCTTATCACTAATAAGTGAATTATCGTTTATTATTAATGTTGCTTTATTGCTTGATTTGGCATAAAATCCTAATGCATTAGTAAATGCATAATTGGATGCTGTTAATTCTGGAGAAAGAGAAGCGATATAACAAGAATCATACGGACTACCCGAAACAATAAATCTATCATTAACTGAATCATAATTACAAGAAATTGCTGAAAAAGCGTAATTACCATAATTATCATTAATTGCTGACGACCCTCTTTGGTCAGTAACTAATCTCAATTCAGTTTGTATTTCAGAAGCAATTTCCGATAATGTACTAACAGCCGATATATTTATTTCATCTGTTTGTTGATTTATAACTGAATAACCAGATAAGTATAAATCCGATGTATATGTAATACTTAATTTTTGTGTATCATATTTAGTTTTAAAATCGTCTAAATCTATTCCTAAATTATCGTTACCATAAAGTATATAATATGATCCTGAAGTATTATATGTTTCTAATTGATCAACAATATTTTGTTTCACGTAAATATTAAAATAATTTTCATTTTTCAAATCATCCTCTTGACAATCTAAATCTAATACTGCTGTTTCTAAATTATTATCTTCAGTTTTAACTGAATAAGCAGTACCAGTTAAATTATATAACGAACCCAAACAAGAAAATAATACCACATTAAATAATTTTCTAATAGGCTCATTAGTTGAATCTTCCATCTCGTCCTGTTCACCCCATACCACTGCATTTTTAATTATAATTGGCGATGTTAAACTTTTTAAATATGCTATATAATCTCTTTTTGTTACTACTCTATCTAAAGAATAATAAACTGAAGGTGCATTTAATTTTATGGAATCAATATCTTCAATATCAGCACCGCCAATAAGATTTGAATAAAATAAAAATTCTATATTGCCTGTTATATCAGCTCCACCTGCTAATACTGTTGAATCAGTATTTAAACTTTCATCAATAATTCCGGTTTTATTTGCTTTAGAGCCTTTCGTTGCTAAATATGTAATATAAATATTATCATAATTTGTAATAGGGCCATTAGCACTTACATTAGCTCCTATTGCTGCATATTGAGCGTCACCAAATAAAATTTCTACATTTTCATCAACAGCAGTTCTAACAACACAAACCTTTTTTTCATCTCCCTGAACAAAATTTTCTATTGATTCTAAATTAATTAACGATCTTCTATCAATAGAATAATCTACTGCAGCAGCCGATGTTTGACCAACTTCAACAGTAGTAATATTAATATCATAATCTTGATCGCCATATTTATTAGAAAATTCACTATCTTCTAATTTATATATCTGGAAATTCTGTCCTACCTGATCATTCGTTTCGCCTTCAATTATTTTTTGTTTTCTTTCTCCTTGCAAAACATAAAAATATTCATCGTCGTCGCCTATAGTAATTTCTTTTTCATAATCTTCGCCAGTAGCACTTATTGATGCAACATCGGCAGATGTAAATGTATAACTAATCGTATTTTTTAACAAATAATTATTAGAATCATAAGTAAAATCTGTATAAATTGGAACTTGTAAAATATCGCCAGTTTTAATATTTTTACTTGTTAAATCGCCAGTAATTTTCATTTTTATTTTAGCTTCTGCAGGTATTGGTCTTGTTACTACATACCCTAATTGTTTTGCTAATAAAATAGCAGACGATCTTAATTTACAAGTATCAAAATAATTTTCTTCAGCTCTTCTTTCTAAATTATAATTACATAAATCGCCAACAGCAGCAAATATTTCATACGTTAATTGAGCAATAGCAGATTCTTTAAAATTTTCAAATCTACTATCATTCTCAATTTTATTCTTAATTCCGGTTAATATTTCTTCGTATGTTAAATTCGTGTATTTTAAAAAATTTCCCATTTTCTATCCTTTTAAAAAATAATCTTCTTATCGTATGAGCTCACAATATTTAATTTTTTTATTATATATGGTATTTTCAATGTAATTGCATGTGAATCATAACTTATTATCATTTTTACACTATTTTCTAATATAGTAATTCTATCTTCCCATCTCTTTATAGCTTTAATAATAGAATCTAATAATCTTTCTGCTGTTTGCTGACTTATTGTTTCTGAAATAAAAGAATATAAAGGAGAACCAAAAAAAGGATTAAATACTCTTTCACCATAAGAAGTGGTTAATATAGTTTCAATACTTTGCTTAATTGCAACGTCATCCCATACTTCGCCTTTAGTATTGATATTTTTAGCTATATCATAAGCCCAATTATCTCTAGTTGAGAGAATCATTTTATTCTTCTTTATTTATTTCTTTCTATGAGATCATATAATCCTAATTGTATAAAAGCATACTCTGATATTTCAAGATGAATATCATCTTCTTTTATTTTAGGTATTTTTTCTAATTCTATTTCAACTTTTTCTTTCAATAATTCTTTTGATTTATTTTTTATTTCATCTGTTAATTTATCAAATTCTGGTTGTTGACCTCTTACTAATCCTGTATACATTTCTATTTGATTACCATTTCGGTCAATAGATTTAATAATTATAGGTTTATTTTCTGAATCTTTTGTGCAATATTTTAATCTTAAATTAGTAATATCTTCATTCATTATATCGATTTTTTCTTTATATTCGGCCGATTTTCCTTTAATCAATTTCATAATTTCAACTAATAAAAAACCGAATTTCCACGTTCCTGCGGACTTTAATTTTTTTAATTCTTCACACATATTAACAGCACTATGCAGATTTAACAACCCTTCAACATCTAATTTCATAACAACTCCTTTTAAATGATTATTATTTTAATTATTTATAAAACTTAATTTTCGCCGAATTTGTTATTTTTCTTTAGTTATTGGTTTTTCTTCTATAGTTTTTATACCGAGTCTTGCCTTAATCTTTAATATTTTATCTTTATAAAACACTTCATAATCTTCGTTTTTTATTTTTTCAATCATTTCTTTTTCTACTAATTCTTTATCTAATTTAACTTGTAATCTTTCTATTGCTTCATAAATACGAGTTATTGATTCATCAATTCCTACCATGTGTTCCTTTTTGGCTATTTCTACATAATCAAAATCTGCCATTGTTTTCTCCTTTTTGTTTTCTACTCACCGAGTAGTGTATAACCCATCGGTCAAGTCCCACCTGTTCTATTTTCAAAATATATTTTTCCGTCAGTATGTACACTTACATTAAAAGTTCCATCGCCTCCAGTTGTTCCAGACAGTGCGCCTGTAGTTACTGCAAACGTCGTACCACTTTGCGCTGTAATTGCTATTGATACTGAACCATCTACATCGTATGCAATTATAGCACTAGTACAAGAGGTCTGGCAGTGGATACAAAGCATTCCATGCGATCTGCCAGGCGTAAAACTCGTGGCAGTATCGTCGTCGAGATTAACGTTTCCGGCAGATATGTTTTTATTGGTACTCGACAAATTGTGGTCAAACACGATTCCGTGAGTATTTGTTTTTTCTGATATGTGATCTACATATATAGTTGGGGCTACTAAATGAGCCGCTGTCACCAATTCATTCGTAACATACACGCCGCCTCCATGATCTTCTATGTACATAGCCAGCGTGCCATTGGTCAAAAACCTCATTGATTCCGAACCACCATTGGGCGAATACCACCGCGATTCTATTCGTCCTATTGTTTCTATTACCGGACTTGGTGTTGCATCAACATACCCAATAAAATCTATACAACCGATCACGTCTGCATTTGATAAAATATTACCGTTTCTGTCATGGTATATTTGCAATGAATATCCAACGGCATCAACTGTCTTTGTTGTATATCGAGAAACTGCCGATGTAGCTGACATATAGTAATTATAACTTTTTATACTTCCGTCCGCATTAATTGGTCGCATATAGAAATCGCCGGTTTCAGAATAACCGTTGTCTTGACCTATTATAAACATTTCATTGTCACCACCAATAGAAGTATTACAGAAAATAATACTGTTAGCTGAATTTCGAAGCCCGTCACTCATTGCAGACCCGCCCTCAAGAATTAATCTGGCATTATACCCAGAAGTTGCTTTAATATGTAAACCGAGACTCGTTGAATCAAAATCACCAGTAGAACCTCCCACGTCCACAAGCGGTGCCGTCGTCCCGATGCCGACGTTGCCGGTCGGTGTTAAAGCTAAATTTGGACTGGCGTTCCAGTTTGTTCCGTTGTGATACCACGCCTCAAAATTATTACCTGCCGAATGTAAACGATGTGACCAGATCCATGCCTCCCCACTGGTATTGTCAAACCATGTTAAATCTTTTACGGCAGTTGCAGCGCCTGTGATGGTAAGCAAATTCGTGGAACCTGCAATAGTTAATTTTGATACAACACCATCGACAGTTGCAGGTGTCGTCCCGATGCCGACGTTGCCTACATCTGTAATTCGCATCCGTTCAGCCAGCGGATATGTTAAATTATCTCCTGTCAAAAAGCACAAACTGGTGGCTAAAGATGTGTCGGACCCCACATTCCTCGCTGTATATTTGGCCCCTATAGCTGCCGTAACTGGCACGTTTCCCATACCGTCGTAAGAACGAAAAAGAATTGCAGACCACGTATTAGCAACTTGGGTTAAATTGGTAAGATTAATTGACGATGTAATCGGTGGTGTTGTTCCCACGGTACCGTCAGCGTGTAAAACTTCAAATTTCGTATACGGTGTCACCGCCCCGATTCCTATGTAGCCAATCTTATCTATTGTCATTGCTATCCCATCAGCAATGCCGCCCTGATGATAATAAAATTGAGTAGTATAATCATTTGCCGTATTGCCAGGATTTCTTACGGAAGACACAGACATTCCAGCAAAGGTTGTTACTGTAGTACCATTATAAAGACCATATAACATAGAAGACGGAACATTACTTGCTGATGCTGGTGTTGCAAACGTTTTACCAACCAGATATGTTCCTGCCGTGTCATATCCTAATACAACATTTCCAGCAACTACTAATTTTTCAGTAGGCGCGACCGTCCCGATGCCGACGTTGCAATCATCAAAAGTAATCGTATCCGTCGCTGCATCGGTAAATGTCATGCCGCCTTTTCCAGCGCCCAAACCAAATCTTTTTGTACTACCAATAACAACATCACTTGCAGTTTCACTTAACAGGCTATCAACCAGTCCCACTCCTAAAGCGCCAAATTTAGCATGTACTCCAGCCGTACCGAGTAAACCTAAATCCGCCGCTACTATTGCGCTGGATGTCAGTAATCCCGCTGCGGAACTGTGGATAATACCAAGCCCGTAAGTATTAAACGTCACCGCACCTGCACCCGTTACATTCCAAAGAGCAGCACCTCCTTTTGCAGCACATCGAATATTATAATCGCTTGCACTACTACCCGCATTAATCCACAAACCATTATTACGATCTGCGGTTGATTCATCATTGGATATATATGCCACATACGTATTATCCGATACACCATCTGCCGCATGTAAATGAAATAAATATAAGGGGTCAATTACTCCGACACCTACACGCCCATTCGCATTATTATTCACGTTGAAAACAATATTATTATGACCGGATACTCCCCACTCAAGACCTGATAACGCACCATGAGCAGTAGCAATAAATGTTCCCGCAGGTAAATTACTTATTGTACGCAAATCCTGTGTTTCAATATAATAGTTCGGTGCTGCATTTCGTAATATTACTCTGTAAAGTAATTTCATCTCCTGAAATGGTAAATTACCCAATGCCAAACTTTCGTACTTATTATTTGCGCGAGCATCGGCAATATTTACATCAGTACGTTGTCCCATCAGTGCAACTATTGGCTTTACAATAGAATTTGTTGCAAAAATCCACATTGCCATGTACTGATTTGCACCAACATCTGCTAAAGCATTGCCATTATTATACCGTAAATTACCTGCATTTAGTTTATAGTATGCTGTCTGGTTTAAATCCCATTCAAAATCAGCCGCACCATTTTTATACAGCACATCACATGTAGTTTGTGCTGTAATGAGAATCTTATTGTCTTCATCGTAAATTGCACCAGCACCAATTGAAAATGTTGTGTTTGTGAATGCTCCTGTAAGCGCCCCTGTACTATCAACAGCATACAACACACCCACCGTATTATGCAATAAATTATGGGTTTTCCAATCCATTGTAATACCATGTCGTTCTCCACCCAGAAGTCCTTTATCAAAGCCCGGAGTCGTATTGTAATATACTGTCGCAATAAATACATTTCCATCACCGAAACCCGGAACTGATGTCGTTTCTGATAATGTTCCTGCTGAATTGTAGTATATCCAATGTGTTCCCGTGACATCACTCAACGTAATTGATGCAGTAGATTTTGTTGACTTAATTCCTTGTATATAAATTTCGTGATTTCCTGTAATCGTAAATATGCGAGTATTGTCAACAAATGATAGTGTAGTTGCTGCAACTCCCGCAGCGGTAAACCCTGTTGGTTCGTGTCTGTCAGTTGCTATTGTCACCGAATCTAATATTGTTTTATAACTTGGCCTTAACTCTCCATATAGTATTCCAGGAACATTAATTATGCTTGCATATCCTGGGATGCTCCTTGCCAGTTTACTCCATTTCGGCGTTGCGTTTCCTATAATAATATCACCGTCAACAGGAGACGCTGCGCCTGTAGTGTCTCCATGAATAGTCGAAAAAAGGTCGTGCGCTGTAGCTGGCCACGTTGCCGGTGAAGCATGTTGATGATCCCGGTGAGCAGCAATAATAGCAGTTCCTGCCGATGCAGAATCACTTATACCTATAGTTGTCGGATTTGTATTATCAAATATCGCTTTATACCCTGGTTCAACATCCCCATTAACAACACCAAAAACATTCATTAAATTTGCACCGGGAACAGATATAGCATATCTTGTCCATGTTGCTGATACGCCTTGACCCGTAATTATATCACCTCTGCTAACATCTGCTACTGTTGTATCTGTATGTCTAGTAGATAATAATTTATGTGGTGCATTACTGTCAACATACGTTTTAACTGCTTTTTCTGTCGGTAGAGCTAAATCGCTATTACCGCCTAATGTGCCATCAATAGAAAATTCATTAATACTTGTACCATATTTTATTTTAATTAATCCATTTACATCTTCATATATATTAGTTTTTGCCCATCCACCAATACCATCACTTTTAGGTACATAATTTAAAGGAATTTTATGACTTGATACATTATTACCAGATAAATTAATTCCACTTACTGAAGTATTAATCCAATCAATTCCATCATAAATTAATAAATCATTTTTAGCTAAATTATTATATTCTACATCAGAAAAATCGTCTAATGTTCCACTCGTTTTAAATGCATTAATAATTCCATTATCAATAGCCGATAAAATCAATTCTAATGCTGGTTCTTCATACTGTTTTAAAATTATTATTTCATTATTACTATTTAATTTTGCTCTGCCATCGTCTTCTTGATCATATTTTATATGATCTGGCATTTTTTCAAAATCAAATAAACCTCCAGCAGAAGTTTGCAGTATTCCTATAGTTTCGTTTTTTATTGTAGTTATATCTAGCATAATTTTCTCTTACGGTATGTTTATTTTCATTCCTGGTATTAATGTATTTGTTGCTAATGGCGCACCAGTTATATAACAAGTTAAAGCGTCAGGACAAGGCCGTATAGCATTTTTGCCAATATTAATCCGCCCCGCTGCTCCTGGTTCTATTGTTATTGTTGATAATGGATTTTTTTCTCCTGAAAATAATTTTACATTACCTGAAACATCAATTTCAAATATTGGGCCTGTTTGATGTTCTAATTTAAAACTACCATTACTTTCCATTGTAATTTTTATTCCTGCTCGTTGTTCATAAATAGTTTGCCCTGTTTTTCTATTGAGAATAAATTTATCGCCCTCATCTGTTTGAAAAAAAACCATCATATTCGGATAATCAGTATTTTTATCGTCAGGTAAACTATTTTTTTTGATAATTTTCGAGGTATATATTGGCCTATATACATCTCCTTGATCAAAACGCACATTTACTATGCATTCATTTGGTGGAACTATAAACGAACCCTTCAAACTACCCACAAAATTAAAATCAGGCAATGCCCAAGGTAAATCATTATCTATAATTTCTTTGCCATAAATACCATAAACTCGAATTTGACAACGTCCCAACTTTTTGGGATCGTTATTATTTTTCACGATACCGGCATAATAATTCCCATAAACTTCGTCTGCTTTTTGATCAAAAAAAGTTTGCAAAATATTCACTAAATCTTTATTATATTCTTGCCTTATATTTTCGCTCATAATTGAAAATTGGAATTATTATTTCCATCCCTTGAAAGAACTATTTGTTTTCTAAAAACTTTACTTTTTCCTGCTCCATATATTATGCCTGCGGTTAAATATTTTCCACTCATTATATCATTAACTGCATGAATACTTCCATACGTTGGCATTGATGGTACAATCAGATTTATTTTATCAAATAATTTTACATTACTCAAACTATTAATATTAAGAGTCATAACATACGAAAAGAAATTATCTATATAGAATTTATTCTGTGAAATAGCTTTTGAATAAAACTTGTGAACATTATTTTCAATACCATTATATGTACTATCAACTAAATAATTATCTTCTTTAAACGTTCTCTGTGCTAATATACTCTCATTATTATTTATATTCTTTTCTATATTACCATTAGTTATATCCCAATAATTGTATCTTATTCCATAATTATTTATTTTATTTTTTGTACCATTGAGATTGATATGGTCATAATAGTTATACCAAATAGTTTTTGCATCATCAATATTATCAAAATCAAATTTAGTATAATTTTCTTGATCATATATTGCTGTTTTTTCTTGAGCTTTTTCACATTCGTATTTTATACTGGTTGCTTTTAAATTCTTATAAATATCAGTATATATTAAAATTCCATCATTTTCTTTATATGCCCTATTTTTTATATGTTTTAAAAATAAAAAATTAGGTTGATTAATTTGTAACCAATTCATGTTATCATTAGTTTTAAATCCGAGAGGAATTTCAAATTTCAATCCACATTCACTTGCAATAGAATCTAAAACATTTAAAGAATTTTTATTCTTAAAACACCTTGTTCTAATTGGAAAATATAATTCTTTCGAATATAATAAACCAGTAAATGAAACTATTGAATTTTGATTGTCTCCAACTAAATTAAATTTAAAATCTTGTAATAAAAACTCAGTTCTAATTGGATTTTCATCATTAGGGTGTTTGCCTAACATTAATGTAATTTTAGCATTATCATTAATATTAAAAACTTCGGAAAGCATTCCATCATCATTTAGAATACAATATAATCTTGGAACAACATCTAATACCCATTCCCTAATTGTTATAGTAATAATATTTTCAGGTATTATTTCTATATCATCTATCTTCATTTCGCATAAAAATAGCTGATTAAAAGATGTGTCTATATCGTTCTGCAGTCTGTTACTACTCATTGTTATTTCTTTGCTAAAATATACCCTATTTAAACGTTTAAATACACCCTACAATTGAAGATAAACGAAAAGTAATATCAAAGTACGTTGAAAATTATCCTCAATTCTAGCCTATTATTTCTTTGTATTTAGATACCATTCAGTTATATCACGAACATTAGGAACTTTTATAATTAATCCAACAGTTAAATCGTTCCAAACATCATGAATATTATTTACGTACATTAATAGATACCAATAATCTTGATTATTATATATTTTATATGACAATAAATCAGGTCTCTGAATATCTTCTTCTCTTATTGTATAAAAAGTAGTTGGTCTTTTTATTTCAAAATCACTAATATCAGACAGTAAAAAATCGCACTCATCATTGCCATTGATATTATTTTGATTATAAAATTTTACTCGGTTAAATTTGCTCATTATCTAACTCCTGTTGTATTTAATTCTTTTCCTTGAATTTCTACTCTTTTTTTCTTAAGTGTTAAACCCGTACTGTATTTATCTTTACCTGCTATTAAAGGCATAGATTTAGAAGAAAAAGAAACTTTAAAATTAGCAAACATAGGGCCCGTTTTTGTCATTTGTTTTGATAAATCACAGGAAATATTTTCAATTATCATTTCAGGATGATCAAAATAATTACCTATTTTTACCTGTACTGCGGGAGGAGAATTGGTAAGCATAAATTCACCTACAGAAATTCTTTTTAACCCTTCATCGACAGATCCTCTAAGATCTGCAGGCAACTTTCCTTTTAAAGCACCAACTACTTTTTCTGATGTAGTTATAACTCCCCCAAGAAATTTTGATAAATTAGCAACAATATCACCTAATACACCCAAATTTTTTAAAACTTCTATTTCATCAGCATTCATATTATTTAATACTTCTAATAAATTATCAACAACTTCACCATATTCTATTGAATATCTCGATTTTTGTGGCGTGCATAAATTTAATAATAATGTCGATGCTCTTAATGGTTGTCCATCGTCATCCCAATTAACTACTTTAAAATTTACATCAATTTTAATGTAACTTCCTTTAACAAAGAATTTTTCAGTACTCAAACCCGCATTAGTTAAACTAACTCCTGCCGCTGCCATTGGAGCCACTGCCATATTAAATAAACTTTCAATTTTTGGAAAATTACTAACTATACTGGCTAAATTTAATACATCCCATTCGGGGTCCATGCTTATAGAAATTGGTTCTTGAATAACACCAATAATAGGAATTTCTGTTCTGGAGGAATTTAAAATAGGTATTATTTCTATTCTATATAAACCATCATCTTTTCTAACAGCTTGACTATAAGATGATTTAGTAAAAAGACTTTTATCCAAAGAACTCATTAATGTTTGTCCAAAATTAGCCATTTTTATCCCCCATACGCCGTGTCAGTTATTGATAAATTAGGCTTCAACATATTCGATTTTATTTTTTCGTTTTCTTTTCTCATATCTTCAGGCAATTTTTTAAGAATTTTATTTGTTTCATTTAATATTTCAATAAGATCATTATTTTTTTTCTCATCTATATCAGGTATATTTATTGGTTTATTCCTTAAAGATGACGTTTCTACTACTTTTTTTACAAAATGATTAAAAAAACTTGTATCCTCTTCGCCTACTGGCATTATTGATTTTTTTAAAATATCGCCGAAAGAATATTGACCAGTTCTAATTTTTTCTGTTTTATCTATTTTCTTTTTTTCAATAACTTGTTTTAAATAATCTTCAAAATCTTTAATCTTTCTATCTTGTTTTTCCTGCATATTTTGAATATCTTGTTGCTCATGTTCAAAAGACATAAGTTTATCTAATTTATTAGTAAAATAATTAGTCTTATCCCATATATTTTTTAAATTATTAACAAATGAATTTGGATTTTTAGGATCTATTGTTTTATTAATATCATCTGTTACACCTTCCAATATTTTTAAATTTTTACTAATAGAAATAATATAATCAGCTGTTTCCATTGGCAAACTCATTAAACCTTTTTTCTCAACATTATCAGGCCCCCAATTATATCCTGCTAAAATTTCCTTTATATTCCCGCCAAATTGATCAGATAATTGTTTAAGATATTTTGTTCCTCCAAAAATATTTTGTTTTGGATCATAAACATCAGTTACACCCATATCTTTAGCAGTGCCTGGCATTAATTGCATCAAACCTTTAGCGCCCATCGGAGAAACTGCATTCTTTTTACCGTGGGATTCTTGCCAAATTACTGCTTTTATTAAATCTTCAGATATTTTAAATGTTTTACTTGCATCTTTAATAATATCTTCATACTCGTCTAATTTATGTTCTTTTATTTTTCTATAACTTTTAGGAGTATATTCCTTTTCTTCTTTATCTGTTAAAAAATCTTTTATAGTATCTTTTAAAGTCTGAAATGGTTTTTTAACTGCGTCACCAATTTTATTTTTAAAATCATTTAAAGGTTTTTTTAAAAATGTAGAAGCAGCAACAATAGCAGCAACTCCGCCAATAGCAGTCAAAACATAAGGATTTTTTAATGCAGATAAAACTTTTGTTAAAAGACTTTTTTCTGTTTCTTTTTTGGGTTGACCAATCTCTTTAATACCTTTTAAAATTTCGTTAGTTTTATCTACTTTATCGGCAACTATTTCAATTGGGTCTTTTTTCTTTGTAAAACGACCTCTTTCATCTCTAAAAAACTCTCTTTGTTTTCTAGCTTCTTTTTTAATATCGTCTAAACCTTTTTTTAGATCATCTATTGTTGCTGTCATAATTCTCCTAAATCAAATTCTGCAAAGGTATTTCTTGCAGATTATTTTCTTTTTCTTTTTTTAACTGCGCACATAATCTTTCATATTTCCACATAAATTCAAAAAAACTCATATTTTCAAAATTACTTATTTTTAAATAATAATTCATTAAAAATTCCATTTCATATATTCTACTTAAACTGATATCTGGGAATAAAGAATTCGGTACAAAACGTAATTCCCATAGGAATATTACCTCCGCACGAAGAACATGTAGTATTAATAAATTCTTTAAACCCAAACTCGTTCTTTTTAATAAAATCTTTTAATTTAACATATTGTTCTGGATTTAAAACATTCCGTATAAAATTATATTTTTCTAATAATGAAAAATCTTTTTTATTTATTTTCAAATTAGCTGCTAATTCTAAATCTGATATATCAATTTTTTTGTTATCATCTTTTTCATTTTCATTTAATTTTTTTATTTCATCTACTTCTTTTTGTGATTTTATAGATTGATAAACCACTTCTATTATATTATTTCCAAATGTCATCAAACCATTAAAATTTTCCGGTAAATAAATAATTTCTAATTTATCCAAATCAAATTCGTATTCAATTTTATTTTTACATTTTGCACACTCATAATCAATAATATATCCCGGTTCTTTATATGTATTAGCTCTTAACCAAAGTATTATATATAATTTATCGAAATATCTTATTTCATTTAATTCTATGCCTTTAATTGTTTGTTCTAATACTGAATCAATAACAAAATCAAAATTTTCACTATTTATTTCTGCTAATTTTTTTACTTCTGGAACAGTCAATCTACGTCCTAATATCTTAGTTCCTTTTGGATAGAATTTAAAACGAGACGGTAAATCTTTAATTTCAAAAAATTGAACATTATTCTCTTTTTTTGTTTCTTCAATTTCAATTACTTTCATATATTATCCTTTCGAGGCTGCTTTCATATGCATTTTAATCAACCCCAGTTTTGTATCTATTACATCAATTCTTTTTTCTATATCCCACATTCTTAAATCTATTTTTTTAACCATTTCTTTATATTCCGGCTTTCCTGTTGTTTTTGCCTTTTCAGTCATCGATTTCTTTTTTTCTTGCCAGCTTTTCATCTCATTTTCTAATAAATCTCTATTTTGTCTTAACTGCGTTGTTCTTGCTGCCCCTGCCTGTTTCTCCGTCATTGGCTTTTCCTCTTTTTTTACTTCGGGTTTAACAGCAGATTTTCCTTTTACTTCTTTTTCTTTTATTGGTTTTCCAACTTCTTTCTTCTCTTTTGGCTTAATACCTTTTTCTGTCTTTTTCTTCTCTCTATATTTTTTAGCAACATCACGTGCACGTTTTCTTTTTTCAAACTCCCTTTGCACTTCTTTTTCTTTTTCTACTGCTAATCTATCTATATTTTGTTGCATCTTTGCTGCTTGAGATTCTAATAATTTAATCTGTTTTGAATAATTTTGCTTCTCTATTTGATTTTCTATTTTACTTTTTTTACTTCTTAACTCTTCAATTTTTGTGACTAATTTCTTATGGGCTTCGCGCAAAGTACTCAACTTATGTATCATATTTTTTAGTGTTGTTCCAATTGCTTCTGCTCCAGACTTTATTCCAGAAACAATATCGCCAGCCAATTCACCGGCTTGTGAAAAATCACCAATTGCTTCATTCATATATTCTTCTAAATAATTTTTAAACTTACCCATTATCAATCCTTCCAATTTATTTTTTAAAAAAATTAGCACTCTTTTTAAAATAAGCTGCATCTTTAATATTTTCAGTTATTGGCGAAACAGCCTCAGATACTATAGTTTTGGCTGCATTAATTAAAGCCCTTTTTGGATATAAAACTGAATAATAATCACAATTAAAAGTTAAATCATATTTAATTGAATCGTTACTTCCATAATTAAATTCTATATCACTTGCCTGTAAAAGAAAACACTCATGAAAAGTAAAATGATTTACAACTATACCAAATCTATCTTCTACTGTAACCATTATTCGATCAATATATACTTTATTGGGTGCATTATAGGTTCCATCAGTATTTAAAACTCTTTTTTGTAATGAATGTATAAAATCACTAATAGTTCCAAATTCATCTTCCTCTAAATTCATTTTTAATTCTAACCCGTCATATTCTAAATATGGAAAACTTTTAGGAACCGGCCCATACATTAAACTTTCTTTCTTCCAATCATAATTTGGTAATGTTACTGATAATACATGCCAGTGCTGAATCACTGGGAGCGTCGTGAACATCGATTTATCGTATATAGTAACGAAAAATCTAAAATTTTGCAGAATAGTTTTTGAAAACATTCTTTTAGAAAAATATCCTGCAAGCTCGAAGGCATTTGCACCTAACATACCAATTCCTCATACAATATTTTTAATTGAGATATATAATTCCCTCCATTGCAGAAGGAATATAAACACGATAAGAATCAAAGAAATGTTTATTTCCCGCTATCCTCTAACTGCCACCAATCATAAGCAAGAGTCAAATTATATTTAACTGAATCTTGTGCAGTATAATCTAAATTAACTTCATCAATATTACTAATCCATGCATTCTTAACACGAACATATTTATCTAACTCTTCATTCTCAAATTGCTTATACATACGCAATAATACGTCAACTGCATATTGTGTTTTACTGCCCAATGAAGCATTGCCGGGATGACCTGATTTTAAATCAGTACTATAAATATTTTCTTGCCATTCATATAATGCTTTCAATAACTTCTGATCTTCAAATTCTTCAAGAGTTATAGACATAGTATTTGTGAATACTGGCCGTCCAGGAAATACCTGTTTCATACCATAAAAATAAGATTCTATCGGATCATTACCTCTTGAAGGCAAAGATACACTTCTTGCTCTTAAAATAAAATTATCAGCATCAATTTTAGTATTTGTAACTTTAGATATATCTGGAATAAAAACTTTCCAAGTATATGTACGCTGAACATCACCTAATTTTTTAAGATCATTAATATGAAAACCCATTAGTTACTCCTTTTCTTCTTTTGCTTTTTCGTCTTTTATCTTCTTAAAAATATCTTTTACTCTATTTTTCTTTTCGTCTTTAGACTTCATTTTGCCTGGTTTCATTGCATCGCCTTTAATGCATTCATCTAATATTTTTTTATATGAATAATTAGATTTAAAAAATTCAATGTCATTCTTATTTGGTGGTCGTTTAATCATTTTTTCTACAACTTCAAAATCAGTATCTGCTCGAATTTTTTGTTCTTTTCCTGACTTTTTATTTTTAACAAGAAAAAAACTATTTTTATTATTTTCATTTAAACTTTCTTCTAAATACTCTTTAATACTTCTCATTGTTATTTTCCTTTTTTATTTAATCTGCTTTTCTTGTTCCGTGAACTTCGGCGTCGTTTTTCTCGGCCCATTTATTCATAGCTTCAACACTTTTAAATACTCTTCTCCATTTTGTACTATTCAATCCCTTTACTCCATAACCTTCTATCTGTTCGTCCTTGTTTTCTTTTTTTAGTGTCTCATTCAAATATTCTTTAATACTTCTCATACTGTAATTCTCCTTTAATTCTTTTTTTATTTTATTTTCCATATCTATTAAGTAATCATAATAATTTTTGAATTCCACTAAATGATCCATAGAAATCTTTAAAGCAATCTTTAAATCTTTTGTATGTTCCTGCTCTATTTTAACACCCTTTATAAGTTGTTCTATAGGGAAATCAGAAGGATTTTTATTATCTGCAAATCCTCCTGATATTGGATTTTTCCAATTTTTAGAAATTTCTTTTATAGTTTCTTTTGTAATGTTCATATTCTTATCTTATAACTTCAGAAAACGAAACTCCAGTCCTTGTGACTACAAACCCGAGCTCTATAAATTCAATTACCCGTACCGGCTTCACATAGCAGTCAACGGCTAATTTGTTAGAATCAATAATTAAACTGGTATTATTACTAGTGTCGCAGACGATTTGATATCCAATTCCATTACTGTCATCAAAAGCTCCCTGTCCTGCAACTTCTGCAAAAAAACTATCCAATATATTATATACCCTTAATCTGGTTTCATTATTATTTAATTCACCAATGAAAGGTAAAAGTGCGGCTTCTGTACTATTTTCTAAAAATAATAACAATCTTCTTACATTTATCCTGTCAAGAGCTGATGTTTTCATTTGACTCGTTTTCTGCCCCCACATTGTATCGCCAGTTCCTCTTAAATTTTTCGAACAGTTGATATTCACATCATACAACTGACCAATTTCAGTCGATTTAAATGTTTTGTATTGCCCGCTCGAATTAATTATTCCTCTCGTCACACCCATAGGAGCGTCCCAAGTATTTGCTATTCTATCAACTCTTGCCATTATAGCTGCACCATAAATACATTTCGGCAACCATACATATTTATCATTATATTTATCATAAAATTTATCCCAGCCCGCATACAGCGCAACATACGAAGGCGTGCCGTAGCCGTAAGTTTCTGCTGTTTTAATTTGAGCAACAGTCGTATGAGTTCTCTGGCCACTTTGACCAACAGCAATACAATCTTTTCTCAAAGCTGCAATCCTTGCCGCTTCAATTTTAACTGTCATATTATAAGTTGGTGCCATTAAAATATTGATTGAAGTTTCTTCCTTACTTTCAAAATAACTTAACCCATCAGTGGTTGTTAAATTAGTTCCATATACTAAATCTCCACCAGAAAGAGGAACAACTGCAGAAGGTGCACTATTAAAAGCTGTTGCGCCAAAATCGGCAGTACCTGGAACCACATAAATATATTGTGAATTTCCATTTACTACATCACTAATTCTTAACTGATTTTTAGCTGCATCTTGCAAACTTGCTCTGCTTCCATACCATGTTTCTACTGGAGTTGCAGAAATATTAGCGTATGATAAATTCGCCCATGCTTCACTATCTGTTTTTCTGAAAACATTAATTTTAAAAACATCTGCGGCGATTGAATGAGCACTTAAATCAGTAGCCGAAGTATAATCATCATAACTATTAAACCAATCGCAAGCAGAATGACAAGTTTCAATTGTTACTGCTGTATTGTTACCGTCTAATCCTGGGCCTAATGCGCCAACTAATAAAGCATTACCAGTTATTGAAGCATTTTCTAACGCATATATATAATTCAATTTATCGGCATTATCTGCATCTGCGGCTGCTGCAATACCTGAATTAGTATAAGTTCCGCTCGTATCAAAAACTATAGCAGCAAATTTATCACCAGTATCAAAATCTCTAACTACATATAACGAATCTGATTCAGTTAAAAATACTAATGCTGCATATTGACCATAACCCATTTCGGGAGTATCTGTATCAGATGCTGTAGTTCCAGAAGTAAATACTGGATCGCCAAAAATATCTGTATATTCTTGATCTGATTGAACAAAAACTGGTCTTGCTATAGGACCTTTTTTCGATCTTACGACTACTGCACCGGTTGAAGTTCCGGCAGGAAGCATGATATTAGAGATATCTCTCTCTGTTAAATAAACTCCCGGTACACTACGTTTCTTTATTACTGGCATGTTTTTCTCCTTATTTAAAAATTATTTATCATTACTGTATTAAATCATAAGTGTTATTGAATATACACCCATATTAGATGCTCTTTCTTTAGCTTTTTTTACTGCTTCTGAATAACTACCACTAAAAGAAAATTCTTTCCCATTAATTTTAAATGCCCATCCGGCTATTCCTTTTGGTTTCTTTCCATATTCATTTTCGAATGCGTTTGTATCTACTGATACATATTTTGTACTCTCATTTAAATACTCTAATACTGACTTCATATTTCCATCCTTTTTAATTATTTATAATATTACAGAATTATCGATCCATCTTTAACAGTTTCATCCCATCTTTTGAAACTTTTCTTATTTCTTGGCGCTTTTTCTCTGTGCTTTTTATAATCGTCACTTTCCATTATTTTTTCATAATCAAATTCTTTTAACTCTTTGTTTTCAAATACTCTATCGTTCATAATTACTTTCTTTCATATAAAACTGTATATGGTTTACTTACCATTTCTATTTTCTTAAAATCCATTATGTTGCTCATTCTATCTAATATTTTTTTACTTAATTTTTTAAAGTGTTCGCCCTTCTCGCCAGTTGAAAGATATAATATATCTCTACCTTTCGTATATTCAAATTTAACCATAAATTTTAAATTGAATAATTTTTCTATTTCTGCATGCAAAACATCTTCAACCCATGCATATAATACATTTTTATTATCAACACCTAAACGAACACCATTATCATAAGCAATCTTATAAAGATCGTCTAATTCGGAAGATGTTGGATTTCTAAATATTTCAATATAACCATCTGTTTTTGGAAGATAATCAAATTTCTTTTTAGATTTCCAAAATTCTTCTTTAATATAATCTTTGAAACGCATTACTCTTCACTTCCAAATTCGTCGTCCATTAAATCATTTATCATATCATTTTTAGTTTTACCTTTTAAATCTGCATTACCATAACTCTTCTTATACAGCCTTTTAATCTGTTCTAAAGACATAGTATTTAATTGATTATACCTTTTGGATACTTCTTTAGAACCTTCTATTGCTTCATTTAAATACTCTTTAATACTTTTCATAATTTATCGTCCTCTTCTCGGATCGTGTTTTTTATTATTTGGGTCATATAACATTCCACATTGAGTACATTCATACAATCCCGTATGAGTTAGAGATTTTTTACCTTTTCCTGCACAATCTGGGCATAGACTCCCCTGTTTTTGATTGGTTGCTTCATTTAAATACTCAGTTATTGGTTTCATCGTATCTCCTTATTTAATATTAATATCGTTTGACTTTTCTAATATCTTATCAATCAACACTTTTCTTTCAAAATTAAAATTCTTATCATTATATAAATGCCGATAAACCTTTTTTAATTCATTAGTTGTAATTTCATTGAAAAAATTGATCAAATTAATTTTCTTACTTGTTTCTTTAATATCTTTTCTACCTAAAAAATTAATTAAATAATGACCAAAATCTTGTTTCATATAATATCCTTTTAATTATTTATAATTTCATTATAAATACGATTTAATGAGTGCAAAAAGATGCTTGCATAGGAACTTAGTAAAATTCGGGTTCGTCTCGTAAGTCGGCTCCTGATTGTGCTCAAAAGGTTCTTTTTTCTTAAATTTTTTATCCAAATCCCACGTTGCTAAATCATCTTTAGCATAAGGATAACGAAGTCTGAATGCCCAATCTTTACATGAACAAAATAATTTTTTAATATCTTTAGTTTTTGAATCATAATCTATATATCCATAATGACTTTTACCTTCTACGGACTTGCTTGGAGGTGACATTTTAAACTTATAAGACATTCTTTCTAATCCATTATCTAAAGTTTCAACCTTTGGCGGTCTAACTCTCATTTCTTTAGATAATTTTATTCTTTTTTTATCAGTATTCTTCATTAATACTGATTTTTTAATTTCTGTTAATAAGTATTCTTTAAATTTGCCCATTTTTTTATCCTTTAAATATATCTCATCTTTTTCTTTTATAATTTATTTCTATTGGAATATTATAATTTTTAATTTTTTCAATTATCATTTTTCCGTCGTCGACCCAACTATGTTTATAACCAATCATATTTGGAAAAAGTATTATTTTTTTAATATATTTTCTAATATCTTTTATTTCTTTAGTAATAACTCTCTCTTCGTTTTCGTCGTCTTCATAAGTTTCAATATAATTAGTACCAATTGGAAAAATTTTATATTTGTTACTTATTTTATTCCCGTCAATAACTAAACAAACCGGTGAACCAAGTTTAAGATTTTTATTTCTTGTAAATGATACACCTTCTTTACCTGTATATTGTTTATCATAAGAAGTACTATGCATTTTATTATTCTTTAAAATACTTTCCAAAGAACTATAATATGTAAAATGATATAAATCTCCTACATTTTTTCCTTCAATTAAATACTCTTTAAATTTGCCCATGTCTATAATTCCTTTTCTTGAATTCATACATCCTAATCATTTTATCTTTTTTATAAAAATAAACAACTTTCTTCCCATCTTTTGTAGCAAATTCATATCTATCTGCTTTATATATATCTTTCAAATTATCTGCAATTATTTTTTCATTTTTAGCTTTACTTTCTTCAGTAACTGCTTCATTTAAATAATCTTTAAATTTGCTCATAATTACTCTTTTCCTAATATTTCTTTTAACTTATTAATAGTATTTTTTGCTGATGTATGTAAAATGCCAATACCTTCATTTTCTTCCCACTCTTGTATATTTCCTTTATCGTCATCGATTAAAATAGAATTCTTATTTGCATAACTTTTCTTATTCTTTTTCCAAGTTACTATTAAATTAACATTACCTAATTCTCTTTTAACCCAAATTTCTTTACCTTTTTTACATAATGGCGACTTTGTTTTTGCTGATAATATTGTAACATTCTTATCTTTAATGTAATTCCACAATTCGTGTCCATCTGATAACCATTGCATATCAGTCCAAAATTTTATTCCTTTTTCTTCTACTTTTTGAAAAAATAATTCTTTATCTTTATCATACAAATTATCTGGAATACCAGCATCTTTTACTTGTTTAAGAAAATTTACTATAACGCCGTCGAGATCACAATAAATTTTATATTGTTTTTGTTCTAAAAAATATTGTTTAAATTTCATTTATATTCTTCGCCTTTAGATGTTAAAATGTATTTAAATCTTTTTCGACCAAATTCCAAAACTTCTTCTTCATTAGCTTTTTTTAAATATCCTTTATTTAATAACATTTTTATTACATACATATCAACCTTTTTTTCTTGTTCTCCTCTTTTAATATATGCCGTTCTATATACTCTACTACCGCCTTTAATAGAAATAGATTGTTTAATAAATGATTCTCTCGCAAATATTTCAAATCCAGATCGAACTTTAAATAAAAGTTCTTCTTCTTCAGTACTTAAAACACCTTTATCCCTATTTTTTTCTATATCTAAACCTGCGATATTTTTATTCCAATATCCATAAGCAAAAGTATAACCGCCGCCCATTGTTACAATAATATTTTCAATTTTATTTAATTTTGCTTCCATCGTATTTGGAATTTTATATTTTATTCTTTTTAACAATCTAATTGCATCGTCCCTATTTCTATTTAAAATTCTATACAATGTATAATCTTTGTCTTTTCTAAATTCTGGGTCGCCATCGCCAAAAAAATTGAAATCTTCTAATTTTTCGTTGGGTATTAAATCTAAATCTTCATAAAATAGCCACATTAAAAAATAATTCCAAGAAACTGATTTTCTATTATTAATAAAAACATCAATTTTTAAATCTTCTAATCTTTTTGAACTTCCAACTGTTTTCTTAATATCGTTAATAAAATCAAAAACAATTTCGTCGGCTTCTCTCCACTCATCCTCTTCAATGTCTAATTTTAAATCTACATCATTCCCACTTTCAAATTTAGATAAACTGCCTACATATTGAACATTTTTTATTTTAGGATATTTTTTTAATTTTTCTTTTATAATACTAGTTATAAAAGTTTTATTTACTGGTTTAATTTCTTTAACTATTTCTTTTTTTAACATCTTCTTTAAATGCGCATTCCAGACATATATATTATTACTATTATCTTTATAATGACCCCAGCCAATATAATCAAGATTCATTCTCTTCATTGCTTCTCTTGATTCTTTTGATTCTATAAGATATTGTTTAAATTTCATTATTATCTCCCTAAAAATAATCCAACTGGCATTCCAGTATCTTCCATTCCCTGTCTAATCTGTTTATTAAATTTCCTTCTATTTTTCAACTCATTTTTTCTCTTAACATCTAACCCTTCTTTTTTATATGCTTTTGTTGCTTCGTCGTATAATTTCTTATATTCGTCTGTCGTATAAAAATCTTTATTCTTTTCTTTCTTCTTCTTAACTATACTCATTATATCAGAATAATTTCTTTCTTCCCGTAAATAATCTTTATAAGTTCTACCCATAATTAATCCTTCTTTATTTGATTCCTAATTTTATTAATTTTACTTTCTGCTTCTTGAAAATCTTTAGCAGTGAATGTATTTTGACTTACTGGATCGGTGAATGTTAATTTATCCATTTCTTTCCAATATCCATTAAAAATTAATTTTAATTTTTTGGCAATGTCTTTACCAATTTCATTCTCTTTCCCTTCATTAATTAAATCCACTTTCAACCAACCCCTCTCATAAAATCTTTCTTTTGAAAATTCCTCGAACCCCATAACACTCCTTTTAAATATTTATAAAACTAAAAAATCACTATCAAATTGATTGCTGTTAGCGTTATATATATCCGTATATAATTCATCAGTCTTATTATAACTAATATTATTATTATTTGCCCCTTCATCGAAAAACATTACTGGCTCTTGTTCTTCATTATCTTGTAATTTAAACTTATCTTGTATTCTTTTATTGCCAATATCTTTATCGTCAAAATATGATGTCTTTAAAAAATATAAAGCCCAGAATAATGCAGTAACTAAATCATCAAACCCATTAGGCGATTCTGTATGAAATACATTAGGTTTAACTTCTACGTATTTAGATAATTCATAAATTGTTTCACTATCACAAACAAATAGCCATTCTTTCTCCATATACTCTTTTAACAATAAATGGGCTTCTAATCTATTTCCCCTATTTGCATATATACCTAAACCCTTTTTATCTATATTACAAAGTTTATCATATTCATGTTCATACCAAATAGTACTTACTAATCCTTTTCCTTCACCATTCGATTCAATCATCATGTAAGCGCCATTATAGAATTTAGAAACTGAAATACAAACTTCAGCAAAATCATACGTTCCTATTTTATCATTTTTATATACTGCTACCTGTTTAATATCAAATTTATCTGCGATTTTTAAAACTTGAATGGTTGATCTATCTTTACCAATACCTTTACCAGTATCAACTCCCATTATATATAAAGTATTTGGCTCTGGCGGTTCGTATATTAATAATTTTCCATCCCATTTATCTTCCACTGCTGTTTTGATTTCTAATGATTCTAAAATTTCTGAATCAATTAATGTAGCAGAAGAACCTAAAAATTTTCCGCCAAATTCTTGTGAAAATTTTAATCTACCAATATCACGTATTATTTTTTCTTTCCATGCTTTATCTCTACCTGGAACTTCTTGCCATTTAACTTTAACTGGATAAAAATTATTCTTACGCTTTATTGCTGCATCCCAAAAATCATGGTAATGATTTAAACCTAACGGAGTTGATGTAATAATAATTTTCGAAGATTTTCCGCTCGATATAACTGGGTATGTTGCTGTAATAAATGCATCTGCTAAATGATGAGGCAGCTTCGAGAATTCATCCAAATATAAAACTGACACGGTCTCCCCGGATATACTTGACATAGAAGAAGCTGATGCTGTTATTTTACTGCCATTTTCTAAAATTAATGATTTAGCATTCCATCCCTCTGGTAATACACCTTGTTGTAACCATAATGGTAAACACTGATAAGCAAATTTTATTCTACCTAAAATTTCTGTTTTTGCAGTTTTTTCTCTGTGCGCTAATACTGCAATATTTTTATCTGCATTAAATAAAGCATAATGCATTAAATAACCATTCATAATTTCTGTCTTACCACATTGACGTGGAATGTTACAGATCAAATGTGGCAAATGAATTGGCGGTTGAACTAAAAGTTTAACTATTTTCTTTTGATAATCACGAAGTTTAAATAATTGTTTGCCTTCATCAATAGTAATAATGTAATAATAATTTTCTAAAAAATAAATAGGATCTTGTGCGCATTTAAACCACTCCTCTTTTAATTCAGGAGTCATTTCAATACGTTCGCCGGCAGATCGTAAACTAGAATTATTACGAAACATATATACCTTAATTGTTTTTTGCTAATATAACATAAGCGGCAGTAAATTCTACAGATTCTTGAATAGATCTTCTTACGAATTCTCTGAAATTACCAGACACCAAAAATTTAAACCACGATTTTTTAAAAGAATTACTATATAAATTTTTCATATTCACAATAGATATTTCTAATTGTTTCATTATTTCATTTTTATCATTATATATTTTAATATATGGTTTATACTTATCTTTATTAATTACAAATTCTGCATAAAAATCTATTTTTGAATCTGAATTTTTTTCATATTCTTGGCTAAATGATTGAGTAAATGCAAAATGATCAATAATAAAATGAGCAATTAATCTTACATCCCTACTTATATCTTTTCCTTCTTTTAGTTTCGCCTTTATACTTTCAAAATGAATGTTAATTCTATTTTTCCAATTATCATGTTCTTTCGTTAAATCAGGTTCTAATACATTAATTAAATTTCCTGCATCAATATTAATACCTTGAGTTGATAATAATTTCTTAACTTGTTTCATAACTGAAAGATGTACTATAGGTCCCATTTATTCGTCTTTTTTAATCTATTATTTTTATAAAAATTTCTAAATATTTCTCTTATTTTATTTTGTTCTTTTTCGGGTAAAGAATAAAACAATACTTGATTATCTGTTTCGGGGTTTTTAAATCTTTTATTTTTTATATAATTAAAAAATAAATTTTCAGTATTTATATTCTTTTTTATATCTTCTTTTTTATTCAAATAATGATAACAATATTTTAAAAAATCTTTAAATGGTTTTTCATTAATATCAAAATAATCTGTATATCTATAAAAAATATGTGATTCTTCTTTTGAAGGATATATATTTTTATCTAATGGTTTTCTAATTCTATTTAAAATTTGTTTGTCGGTATATCCTATATCTCTAAATTCTTCGATGGCCTCTTTTGCAAAACTCATTAATTCCATTTTTCGTGAAAGATATTTTCTTGCTTCGCCTGAAGTTATTGTTAATCTTTCATCGTCGCCGAGTTTTCTTAATATTTCTCCGCTTTGTTCTTTATTTTTTGCTTTTATTCTGCTTATTTGCCCTTTATGCACGAGTTCGTGTGAAACTATTCTTTTTAATACTTTAATAAAATTATTCCACTCTCCTTCATAATCAAATACTTTATAAAATTCATCTTCAACGAATATTGTTACTATTCCTCTTTCATTAGTTCCTGCCCCTCTAATCCATGATTTCGCGTATTCCGAATTATCAGAAACACTGAAACCTTCTTGTCTAAAAACTAAACCATATTTTCTTAATTTATCATTAAATATTTCACATATTTCATACGTTCCTAAATTTTTTTCTAATACTTTATTTTTAACTAAATTTAATTCGTCAATAAATTTTGTATCAGTATGAATAATAGATTCATTCAACAAATACTCTTTAAATTTACCCATTTATTCATCCTTGTCGTCTTTATCATCTTTTATTACAAATTCTGCATCTACTGCATTCATACTCGATTCTTCTTTAATCTTTTTAAATAATTCGAGCATTTCTTTACCGGTCATTTTAATATTAACATTCACTTTAGCTTTATCTTCTGGTTCTTCATTATTAAATATTTCCATATCGGAAATCATTTTATTTAATTCTCTTAATTCTCTAATTTGATTTACAATGGTATCACCTAATTTTGCAAATACTTCATAATCTCTTGCTGATGACCCAATTTTTATATCGTCTTTTAAATTAGTTAAAACCTTTAATGACATTTCAATTAATGTTTTTGTCTTTTCTTCTAAATAATCTTTATCTTTTAAAGTGATTAATTTTTTATTTGCAACATTTTCAATACTTCTTTTTTCATTAGTAATTACTTGTAATGTATTTTCAATTGCTGATAATGAAGTATCTTTTATGAATTCACTATTAAACACATTAGCAATACCGTCAAAATATTCTTTTTCGCCATTCATTTATGAACTCCTATATAAAATTCACTTTCAAATTATTTTATTTTCTAAAGTATTCTTTATCCCATACTTGGTATACTGGAATACGTGTAATTCCTAACATCTTTAATGCTATAGCTCGATGCTGACCATCATGAAAAGCTGATTTATGTTTATCGCCGCCTGCGCCCCAAATTATTATTAAAGCCGGTAATGCTTTCGTTCCTAAAGTACTTTTTATTTTATCAAGTTTTGCTTGATCAACTAAATATCGAGAAGCATCAGTTTTATCTAAAAATTCATCTGGACTCATATAAGATAACTTAATAACAAAATCGTCTTTATTAGATAAAATTTCTTTATCCCAATCATTTCGACCTATTGTAGATAAATCAAACTTAATTTGATAATTTTTTCTATGTTTAATTTTCTGTTGTTCATTTAATAAATATTCTTTAAATTTACCCATTTATAGCATCCCATCTGCTGAAGTAAAATAATACATATCATTATCGTCGCTAAATGCTGAAAAATCATATTGCCCTTCGCCAGGTACTCCAGATAAATCGCCTGCCGAATTAACAAAAAATCCACTTGTTCTAAATTGATTTACTTCATAAGCACTGGCAGAAGTTATATTAGTTGCAGAAATTTCATCAACCCAATATCTCGATTGAATAATCTTAATTGGTATATTAGTTGATTCGTATGGTTTATATAAATAACCATAAACAGTAAAACTCAAAACACTTTTTATCTCTCTTCTACTTTGTTCGTCTTGTTCATTCAATAAATCTAAATTAATACTTGGATTCATTATTACCTTTAAATCTCTTTCAAGATTTAAAAATGAAAATTCTTTCACTCTTAAAAATTGAGAGGGATTAAAATACGGTAATATTTGTTCTATAATTTGAGTATAATCCTCCATTTTTTCTGCTCTAATTTCTAAATTATATTCGAAATTATATGGAGATGGAATAATATCAGTAAAGAAATTACTCAAATCACTCAAGCTAACATTCTCATCCCAAAACTTTCTCTGTGTAGTCGGTGATAATGCTCTTTCAGAATCGTAACTTAAAGAAACTAAAGAAAATGACATTCTCGGTAATTGCAAATTATATTTTATCTTTTCTTCTTGTTCTTTACGTATATCCCAAAATTTATCTCTATTACCAAAAGCTAATGGAACTTTAACATTTTCAACAACTGTCCTCGCTTTGTTATACTTTCGTATAACTATATCATTGAACAAATCTGAAAATGCTACTGAAATATTATAAGTAGTTCGAGGGTAATAAAATGTTTTCATTTATTTTATTTCTTCTAATGTGTGAGTATGATCTTTACATTTTTCAATTTTATTTTTTATAATCTTATGAACATGATCGGGATATGCATTATCTTTAGAAAGTGTGTTAATAGTCTCGCCGTAATCGTCTAATCTAATTTGATAAATATGCTTATGCCCATCATTCTCACTTGTGTAATATACTGATGCTTCGCTTAAATACTCTTTAAATTTGCCCATTATTTACTCCTTTTATTTTGATTTTTTATTATATTCTTCTTTCATTTTCTGTAATCTTTTCTTTAAATCACTAATTAAAACTGTTTTCTTTATAGGATGAATTTTATTATTCTTTTCTGTTTCTCTTATTTTTTGTTCGATTTTTAAAATACTAAGTCTTTTTAAAGAATTATCTGTAAATTCGTCTTCATTCAATACCCCATTTAAATATTCTTTAATACTTCTCATATCTTCTCCTTCATGGTAACATATTTGTTGAACAATTTCTTTCGCTTAATTCTTCGTGCAACTTATCTCTTATTTCTTGCACTTCTTTATCTACTTCGCCAGTTAAATTTCCATGTTTTAATCTACTTCTTAAATGTTGGTCTAATTCATAAATAACATCATACAATTCCAATGCTTTTATATATACATTAAATTTCTGTTCTTCAAAATTATCACAATTATCAAAATCAAATTCTAATTTTGCTTTCACTTTTTAACCTCCTCAATTAACTTTCTAATTTTACTCTCAAACTCTTTTTCATTATTAACTAATTCATTTTCTAATTGCTTTATCTTTTCTATTGCTTCATTTTTTATTTTTTTAGCATATATAACAGATTCGAAAATAATATCTTCAAATTCTGGCGCATAATCTTCCATAAACTTTAAGACATCATCTATAGAAATAAACATGTGGCCATTCGGTGGGTATAATTGAATCATAGTTTGTTTAAATAATGAATATATACTCTGCGAAAAATTCTTCACATAATTAGTAAATTCAAAACCACTTATTTCATAATAACCATTACTTTTGAACCTTTTTCTAATATCGTCTCGTATCCTTAAATAAATAGAGTCTCGAATTAAAGAATAAAACAGTTTATTTTGAATAAGCAATGGAATTATATTAGTATCTGTTGTTCTTTTTTTATGAATTAATGAATTATAAAAATCAATAAACGACGACTCTATTTCTGCTAATTTTTGTTCCGCATAATCCATTTGATTTTTTAATATTTTATCTTCAACTTTTTCTTGGTCTTTAGATATTTTATTTTGTTTTGCATAATATATTTTTTCTTCACCAAATATTATACTTAAACAATCTATACAACTTCTTTTTCCTTTAATTTTTAATAGAGATTTAATTTTATCAGAATAAACTACTAAAATTATGAAAGATATCAAAACTAAAAATATTAACGATTGCCACCAATTCAAATTTAAAGAACTTAACCATGCGCCCATACCACTAAAAAATTCGCCCATCTTAAACTCTCCCTTCTTATCCGATGATAAAATCTACTGGTTCTGATTCTTTCTTTATATTTTCTAATACTTTTTCTAATTCATCTTTTCCATCATTTTTAATTTCTCCGCCATTAGTTGTTCCACCGCCTGGCAATTCTACGCTATATTTACCTAAAATAGTACCCCATAAAATTTTTGCTTTTGCAACTGAATATTGGCGTGTAAATAAATGATTGTATAAATTTACTGCATCTGATTTTTTCCATACCATTAAAATTCCTGAAAGTGCTTCGTCTGGAGTTGGTGAAAGTTTTAAAATTTCTCTTTGCGGCCACCAATCAACACAATATGTTTTACCAAATGCGCGAATTACATCTTCTAAATACATCATATCAATCTGATAACTGGTCAAATTTAATCCTCTACCTGCTCCGGGATAATTGCCCTTAACTACCCAGTCCTGATATAATAATGTATGAACTGGAGTAAATAATGTATGAATACCATTAGTTCCTGTTGAAAATTCAAAATCGTATATATCTACTATATTATTTCCCGATAAAGAATATTCGTCAACTCCTGCCGAAGTAGTAAAAACTACATAATCATTATATACTGCTTCGCCATATAAATATCTATTCATCACATCTATTGTTTCTTGAATTATATCGTCGAGTTGTTCCGGTGTCATTTCTACGTTAATAACAGGATATCCAAGTTGCCTTAAAATGTACTCTTTCATATCGCTTAAATTTGTAATTGTTGCCATTTTTATTCCTTTTTAATTATTTATACTTTTTCAAAACGTTCTATTTTCCAACCTTGATATAATTTTCCATCTTCAACATGCTTGTATAAATGTGGTTGTACCCAATAATTTGTTCTGCACCATTCCTTAATGTTCACATTTTCAAATCTTTTACCATCAGGAGAAATAAAATTCCATGTCCAAATTCTTTTTTTAGTATGTTTTCTATTTCCCATAATAATTGGTTTATACCTCAATTCATTTCTCACACCTTTACCATGTAATATTTTTGCAACAAATTTAGCTCTTTTTTCTAATATTGCTTTTTTTTCTGTAGAAATTGGCGGAGTAACTATAATGAAAAAATCTTTATATGCATTATAACAAGAATCGTCAATTATGTACGGTTTTTTATCGTATGGAATAATACGATTAATACCATTTTCTTTGATAGAAACAGGCACTCCAACGCGATTTATCACTTTCATTATATACCCTTCTTTTAATTATTTATAATTCTGTTAAAATAGTATAAGAAAACGTATAGATTTGAGGCCTAGAATTGAGGATAATTAAAAAGTAATAGTATATTACTATTTTTATTTGAATGTGTTTTAGAGTTAAAATAACGCTTATTTTAGTAGTTTTTAAAGATAGTAAAAATAATTTAAAATACTTCTTGACTTATTTTGCGTTATAATATATATTATAATAAGAAAGAAAATTAAACAGGAGTTAAAATATGCAACTTAAATTCAACAATAACATTTTTTACTGCGAAAGTACATTTCAAGAAAAAGATATTCCAAAATCTGCAGGATTTAGATGGAATCCCGAAACTAAAAAATGGTGGACAAACGACCCAATTAAAGCAAACAAAATTTTCATTTATGCAGACGAATCAGCAAAAATAGAATTAAATAAAATTTCTTATAAAATTGATGAATCAAAGGCAGCTTCAGCCAACATTGAAATTCCGCATAATGAAAATTTAGATTATCTACCATTTCAAAAAGCTGGAATAAAATACGGAAAAGATAAAAATGGAATTTTAATCGCTGACGAAATGGGTTTAGGAAAAACAATACAGGCTATAGGATTGATTAATATCGACGAAACAATAAAAAGAATTTTAATTGTTTGCCCAAATTCATTAAAAATTAACTGGAAAAGAGAATGTGAAAAATGGTTGGTTAAAAAATTCTCAATTACAGTTATTGATACAAAAATTAAAACTTTCCCTGAATCGGATATCATTATAATCAATTACAACATACTTAAAAAATTCCCTCAAATTAAAGAAATAAATTGGGATTGTTTAATTCTCGACGAATCTCATTATATTAAAAATTACAAAGCTCAAAGAACTCGCGAAATAATAGGATATAAAGATAAAGAAAATAAAAAACCGGAAATAAAAGGAATTGCAGCAAAGAAGAAAATACTTTTAACTGGCACTCCTATATTAAATAAACCAATAGAATTATTTTCCAGTTTGCATTATATTGACCCAATTAATTGGGGTTCGTGGTGGGGATTTGCGAATAGATATTGTGATCTGCAACAAACAAAATATGGAATTGATGTTTCAGGATCAAATAATTTAGATGAATTACAAGATAAACTAAGATCGACAGTAATGGTAAGAAGGTTAAAAAAAGATGTTTTAACTGAATTACCAGAAAAAACGAGACAAGTAATTGAAATTCCTGCTAATGGTTGTTCTACTATAATAGATAAAGAAAAATCTTCATGGGAAAGTTATAAAAGAGAATTACAATCATTAAAAATAAAAGTTGAATTAGCAAAAACGGGAACTGATGAGGAATACAATGAAGCAATAAAAAATCTTAAAGAAAGTGCTTCAGTAGCTTTTACAGAAATGGCAAAAATAAGACATGAAACAGCAGTAGCAAAAATTCCTTTCGTAATTGAACATTTAACTGAACTATTAGAAAATGGTCAAAAAATAGTAGTTTTTGCTCATCATCACGATGTTATAAATGCATTATATGAAAATTTTAAAAATATTTCAGTAAAATTGACTGGAGAAAATACAGTAGAAGAAAGACAAGAAGCAATAGATAAATTTCAAATAAGAGAAAATATAAAATTATTCATTGGTTCGATAAAAGCAGCAGGAGTTGGAATTACATTAACTGAAAGTTCATTGGTAGTTTTTGCTGAACTTGATTGGGTGCCTGGTAATATAACTCAAGCAGAAGATAGAGTTCATAGAATTGGCCAAAAAAATGCAGTATTAATACAACATTTAGTATTGGAAGAAAGCATAGATGCAAATATAGCAAAAACATTAGTTGAAAAACAAAATATTATTGATAAAGCATTAGATATAATTGAAAGAAATATTCCAATCCTCCCAAAATTAGAAGGCGCAAGTTCAAATACAAGCAAGAAAAAAATAATAGATATATCTGAAAAATTAACAAATAATGACATATTAAAAATACATGAATCATTAAAATTATTAGCACAAATATGTGACGGCGCTATAGAATTGGACGGTAACGGATTCAATAAAATCGATGCTGGAATCGGACATGCTTTAGCAATAAACGAAACATTAACTAAAAAACAAGCAGCTCTGGGATATTCGATAGTTAAAAAATATTATAAAAATCAAATACCTGCAAATCTTCATATAAAGTTGGAGTAAAAATAAATGAACAAAACAGAAGAATTATTCAACATTAAATACGAAGTTGATCACAAAAACAAACTCAATAGAGCTTCAGATATGATCATTCCGTTAGAATTGATTGATTCAATCGAAAAAGAAGGAATGACTTCAGAAAATTTAGATAAAATCGAATTTCCTATTTTTAAATATCATACCCAAATAACTATGCACGGAATACCCGAAAGAAGAATAACCGAAAGAATACTCGGTTATAAGTATATTATCAACAATAAAAACAAATCTATTGGCATTAAATATGATGCAATAGATAGAGCAAAAAAGAATTATATTGCCAAAATAATAAGAAATAGCGAACCAAGATATTTTTCTTTTGATAAAAATGTCATATATAAAAACACACTAACTGATTCTTTAGAGAAAACTGTCAGTATAGTTAAAGAGTATAAAGAAAAAATTGAAACAATTAAAAATGCATGTCAATTTTATGGCAATTTCAACTGCTTTATATCAAATAGTTTTATGGGTACATTTGTCTGCCTCGAAATTAATATTAATGCAATTTATCAATCTGAAGTATGGAAACTGCTTCCAGTTATAACAAATTTCAAAAATGAAGATGAATGGAATACATATATAACAGAAAAAGAAAGATTAGAAAAAATCGAAAATGAAAAATTAGCAAAAGAGTGGGAAGAAGAAAGAATTAAAAGAATTGAAGATTCAAAACCAATATATGAAAACGCAATAAATAACGACAAAAATCCAATAATAAATCTCGATACAATTAAAAAGGATTTCATTGGTTATTACTATGTAATAGATAAAGATTATTCAACTAAATCATTAATAGCAATCAAAAAATATATACATGGATATTTCGATAAAACCGGAAAACTAATAATTCAAAGAGATACTGATTTAGAAAAAATAAACAAAAGAATGAAAAAACATAGATTAATAATAGAAAAATTAAAAACAAGAAAAATATTTTTAATAAAGGAATTTTAAATTATCTTATTTTTATCTTGACTTTTCCTGCATTATAATATATATTATAATAGAAGAGTAAATTTAAACAAAGGAGTCTAAAATGTACTACAAATCACTTTTAACAGTTCTAATTATCTGTATCACGGCATTTTGCCAATTATCCGATTCAGAAGCAATGTTGTTTGAAAATTTTGAAAAGGAGAAAAAAGAATTAGCAGAAAAGAAAATTCAAGATTCAATTTTGTCGGATTCTTTAAGAATTGGCGAAATTGAATTAGCAAATATGAAAAAGGATGAGATACAAAAGTTAATCTACGTAGAAAATCAAAAAATAGATTCACTTACAAAAGACACTGCCAATCTTAATAAAGTTCTTTATAAAGATAAGCTTTTCAAACGTATGAGGGAATCAGGTATGGATATGAGAAATAAAAAAGCTTACGGAAATTTTTTACTTGAAAATCACCAAAAAGATACTGCATCAGTTATAAATTGGTTTAAAGATTATTATAAAGTAGTTGAACTTGAATATCAAATTCTTTATACATTAATGAATCTTAAAGAAGGAAACACGAAAGCAAATATTTATTTACATACAAGACCAATTCAAAATAAAATGGCAGAAATTGCTACAATAATAAGAGAATTTGAATTAGATAAAAAACCAACAATTAAAAGATAATCCTTGACTTTTTATTTTACTTTAATATATATTATAATAAAGAAAATAAACAGGAGGGCAGTATGAATCAAAAAATATCTTCAACGTTAATTCCTATAGTAGTTAAAGAATGGGTATTTTCGATACTCAAAAAATCGTCCAGAAAATACACACTAAATGATTCAGGCATCTGTGATATTGGTGATGGCATTCCTTGGCATGAAGCAGACAGAGAATACTTTAAAATGTTCAAACTTGAAAACGATAATGCAGCACCGACAGAATTTTCTTGGCAAAATTCTGGAATGAATCATCATTTAGCTGTTGAAGCGCATGGGAAATGTGAAATTCCTATCGGACATATATTAGTTAAAGTTGGAATTTATCCGCCGAGAGTAACAATTTATAAACACAACAAACCCACATCTAATTCATTGACCCAAAAGGAAGATGAAAAATTAAATAAATACATTGACCATATAACCAATCAAACGAATGAGGAGTAGTTTATGCCATCAAAAAAATATGTCGTTTTTCATGAAACGAAAGGTTTTCTTTCGATTTCAAAAGACCCGAATAAAAAGGATCTGATGTTTGTATGGACAAAAGAACGTCATGAAGCAAAAGAATTTTCTACTTTTTTTGAAGCCGATGCCAACATTCTTCCTCAAGCCGGAGAAAAGGTATTGAAGGTATGAAAAAGATTCAACCAAAATTTTATAGCATAAAAAAAATAATATGCAAAATTTTCGGGCATAATATGATTTATTACCGTCCCTGGTTTGATGGCGAATATTTCGAATGTAAAAGATGTTGGAAAAATATAACTATTAAAAAGGAAAAATATGAACGAAAAAATATTTAACACTGGCGATCCCGTGTATCATAAAAACTTACAATTATATGGTATATTTGAAAAATATGAAACTAACAGCGAAGCGTATGTCGATTTTGGTGATTGTGACTTTGGTAATGACGGCAGAAGAAAAATTTCAACTTCACTTTTATTAAAATGTAATGCACCAAAAGAAATACTTGATATGATTCACGAAAAAACTGAATATCGACCATCGAATAATGACGGAAATTTTAATTACGTTCATCAATTAAATGTTTTCGAGATTGCTAAAACTGCTTATGAAATGGGTAGAAAATTAAATCAAAAATAATTTAAAATAATCCTTGACTTTTATTGTTACTATAATATATATTATAATAAGAAAGAAAATAAACAATAAACAGGAGAACAGTATGAGAAAGATTTTAAGATTTATCGGGACAAGCCCGTCGAATGGGGAATTAAACGAAGAAACTATCACATTCACTGAAGATTTCGATTCGCCGGCAGATGAATGGTGTGTTCCTGGGCATACAGTATACTGCGATCAACTTATTGAAATGGAAATTCCTGCATGTTTCCCGATGGAAACAACATTCAGAAAAGAATAAAAATGAAATTCGATTTATTAGAAACACTACCAGTAGGAACAATGCTCGATTTAATTCGTTGTCGAGTATGTTATAAAAAGTTTCAAGGAAATAAATGTGTTTCTCTAAAATCTGCGATCTCTTTATCAAAAAGAGATTTAATAAAAAAGAATAACAAAAATATCTGGATTCCAACTACTTTAGGAATTCAAATGATTGGAGAAATAAATTAACATGGCAACAAATAAAGAATATACTGACAGATTAAACAAAATAAATAATACTAATAAAACAATATTGGAATCAATTGACAGACCTATAAGACCTCTCGTAATTGAATTAAATAGAATAGGTCTAAAAACAAAATTTTCTTGCTGTGGTTTTCCTTATGATAATGAAGACGAAGAAGAACCAAAAAGTCACACACTAAATCAAGCATACGTACATTTTTTTACTCCAACAGATGAAATTGGAATACAAAATTTTTTCTTATTATCAACATTTGCAATAGAAAATTGCTGGAGATTAAACGCAATAAATCATTCGTGTTGGCATTTATTTTGCAATAATCCAATAGCAAATTTATATGAAAAAAATGATAAAATAGAAATGGCCGCTCACGATTATGAATTTATGGTTATTGCAATTCATCTATTAACAAAACAATTAAAATCATTACCGTCTACATCAGATAAAATTATTATTGAAGATGGAAACAAAAAATATACGGATATCGTAGAATGGCAAATTAAACCTAAAAAAGATTACACAGAAATATTAAAATAAAAGGAATGAAAGATGAATAAACCAAAATGCAAATTGATTGGCAAAGATGGTAATGTTTTTAACATTATTGGCATAGTATCAAAAACTCTCAAAAAGGAAGGCATGACAAAAGAAGCATCTGAATTCACTGCAAAAGCTTTCAATTCAGAAAGTTATGACACTGTTTTATGCTTATGTTCAAATTACGTTGAAATAGAATAATCAAAACAATAATAAATCATTATTGTAATTTTTCATAAACAATTTTTAAAGGAGTTTCTGTATGTCTACACTATTAGTTGCATTGTCGAAGAAGAAGGACGGAATTAAAGTTACTTTGATTAAGAAAGGTAACGTGAGAGAAGTATGGGATAAGAGATATGCTACATTTGAAGATGCTGGTACTGCAGTTTCTTCGTGGATGGGCGAGCACAATGAAGAGTTGGAAAAATCTGCAGAAAGAAAGAAGAAGGCAAAGAAAGAACAGATCCCAGATGCTGCAAAAGAAGAAAAAGCAAAGCCGAAGAATAAGAAAAGGTAAAAACTGCAGAATAAGAAGTGAAAAAGGACTCGAAATCATTTTTGAGTCCTTTTTTATTAAAATAACCCAATTAAACGCTATTACATTGCCTACAATTAAGAATAAACGAAAAGTAATATCAAAGTATACTAAAAATTATCCTCAATTCTAATGCCTTTAAAGGGTGATTAAATCAAGGTAAAAACAAAAAAAGAACTTAAAATTTCTTCCAAGTTCTTTTTCTTTATTTAAAGAATTTCAATTATCAATTATATAGTTGCACCCGGTACGATCTGACCAATATTCGAGAAATGCAACAGTCTGTAGTAACGACCGCTGCCAAGCATATTATCAACAATCGCATACCGCATAATGGTTCCAATTCTCGGACTGAAATCACTCGGATCAATTGCTCTCTGTGTCAATCCAAGTAAATAAGGACAATATATAACTCCAGCTTCTTTAGGAGTTGGACCTTTATATCCAACCAACGCATAAGAAACTCTCGCATAAGAATCCCTATAAATCTTTATTGAATTTCCATTAATACTACCAATATCAGCAATACCTGCTTTTTGCACATCAACATCAGATGTATTCTTATTGAACCACTGAGTTGGGGCACCCTGTAAAACAGTAGCTATCGCAGGAGACACAATTGCAAAGTTTCCAGCACCTTGACGAGTCAAAGTAGCAATTCTATTAGATTGCTGTATAATAGCATTAATTATATTGCTAAACTTCTCTTGTGACCAACGTCCGTCTAATGCAGTTCCTGAACAGTCAATACTCGAAAGTACCTCTCCACCAAGACTTGCAGTAGTCGCTGCCTTTTTAATCCTGTATACTAACTCTCTGTCTAACTCAGCAACAAGCTCATACTGAATAAAATCTACCATTTCTCTTTCAATCTCAACACCAAGCATCGCTTTTAAATCTTGTGCGGACTCAAGCGAATAACTTGTTGCTAATTTTCTTGAAACAGCCTCGATAGTTTTCTTATCGATCTTAATCTTCAACTGTGGCCAAGTTCCTGAAGGTCCAATAGTCCAAGTTTCTGCGGATGTTGCAGCAATACCAGCAGCAGATGTATCATAAATACCGCTCTGTTCCTGAGAAAGAACACCAGATGTTTGAGACTGATTACCAGTATATCCACCAAAATAATCGGGCGCTTCCCATCCTGCCTCATTCTCTTCTGTATTACCGGAAGTATAAATCTTCCTAATTGCATACGCCAAACCAACGGGCGCATTCATTGACTGCACACCAACAACTTTATGAGCAAACAATTCAGGCATAGCCCTACGAACAAGTGCTAATACTATCGGCTGCCATTTATAAGCCGCCGCATCTGCACTGCCATCAATTTTTCCGCCAACGTTCGATAAAGTTGTATCTGCCTGAGAAGCCTCAAGCAACATATTTATATCTTCTTCAATCAAACCATAATCGGTCATTGTGTTTTCAAGTAGTTGAGCTACATTACCTTTCACGTAGTGATCTTTAATATCAGCTACGGAAAAAGGAGAAAGATTGCCGTTTTTATCTTTCAACTCTGACCACTTCTTAATAAGTTCGGCTCTCGGTCTTGCTATCATATACACTATCCTCCTTCATTTCTTTTTTGCATATAAACCTCTTTCAAATCAAATTATAAAATTTAGTTAATTAAAAATACCTCATTGCTTTATCTAATACTTTTGCGTCGCCAGTCAGCACAATTTCTTTCGCCTTATCTGGAGATACATTTTCATCAGATTCGAGCTTTTTAGATTCGTTTAATGGCTTATCTTCGCTACCAACTTTATTTTCCTTATTAGTCTTCTCTTCGACAATCATTTCAATATAATTGTCAATTTTTGCATCTACATCAGCAAAAGACTTTTCAGAAAAATTTAGTTTTACCTGTTCTACTAACTCGTCATCTAATCCATCACAAACTTCATTAATACGAAGTTTTACGGCAGCTTTTTCAGAAATATTTTCCAATTCAATATTCTTGCTAATGCTTTCATTAAGATCAGAAGTTAATTTCTCAACTTTTTCACTTAATTCTTTTACTTTAGCAGAACCGTCAGCATTAAGTTCAATATGATTTTCCTCATATAATTTCTTAATACCTTCGACAATTGGAAGAGCTACTTCATTAATTGCAATCTTATCTAATGCTTCATCAGAAATATTCTTTTCTATTTCCGCATCAATAAAACCGTCAAGCTGATCAGTTATTTCTTTCTCATAATCCTCTTGCCATTTTTCGGAAGCTTCGACTAATTGAGTTTTAATTTCCTCAACTTTTTCTTCGACTTCTTTTTCTAATGTCTCAGATAACAGAGTATCATAAGAAGTTTTTAACTCTTCTTCTTTCAAAAGAACACGTTCATCAATAAGAGCCTGAATGGACTCTTCAATCAACTTTTGGTCTTCAGGTTTAAGACCTAACTTGGTTAATATATCACTTATCTTCATAATACCTCCACTTCTTTATTTTTAATTATTTATAAAAGATATTGCTAAAAATTCTCATTTAATTTATTACTATAAAAATTAAAGAGTTATTTAATTCCTTTTGCAGTCACGAAGATTTGCATAAGAAAGATCTGAAATTACTTCAGGATTCTTTTCTCTCCAGCATATCCATACCTCCCAGCGCCTGCGTTTCTCCATTCATCCCAATCTGCAACACTTTTCTTTTGTTCTTCTTTTTTAAGTATAGATTTTTTTAATGGTTTATCTTCTTTCTTCGAACCTTTATATTTATCAATAAATTTATCACCCAATTTAACTTTAGTATCTAAAGTTAATTTCTTCATCTTCTTCAGATTAGAATCATACTCAAACTTGTTACCCTGTTTGTCTTTATATACTCCATATCCTGCATAAGTAAGATTCTGCTTCTTCATTAGTTCTCTTGATTCTTTTGTCTCATTCAATACGCTTTCTAAATACTCTTTATATTTAGCCATTTTTAAATCCTTTTTATTTAATATTCTTTCTTACTTCCTTTAAAAATTCTTGAAAATATAAACACTTCAAAAAAGAATCATTATAATTATCATCAACTTTCTTCTGTAAATTTTCTATAGCTGTTTCAACAACTTGATTATCATCTCCAATAATAAATTCAACATTTTCTAAAATACCTTCTACTAATTTTCCATAGCTTCCAGGAGTTGAACCATCGGATACGATATCGACCGTAATCAAATTCCAATTCTCTTTAACATTACCATCAGATAATACTTTACCTAAACCTCTACTGGACATCATAACCTGTCCAGCTTCTATACAAGTAGAAGCTATTCTGCCCATCGGTGTATCTAATATTTCAGATAAACCGACAGCATCTTTATCATACATTTTCAATTCTCTAATAATATGAGATGCATCTTTTAAAGAAACAACTGGAGATGGTGGATGATCTAAATTCCCCCAACACCTATTTTCCTCAATTTTTTCTTTATTCAATTTAGATACTTCACGCTCAACTATCATTTTACCATACGTTCTACCATTCTTATTTTTAATTTCAGAACGAATATATGGCCCTTTAATTTTATAGACTTTTTTCTTTTCTTGAGTTACTTCAGTAATAATTTCTAAATCTTTGAAGTCTATATCTTCGAAGATTAAATTGACTCTATTATCCATGTTATGATTCCTTTTTATTTAATTCCTTTTGCATTCTGCAGATTAGCATTCTGCAGATTAACATCCTGCAGATTAGCATTCTGCAGATCAGCATTCAGCAGATCAGCATTCCGCAGATCGGCATACCGCAGATCGACATACCGCAGATCGACATACCGCAGATTAGCACGCTGCAGATTAGCATTCTGCAGATTAGCATTCCGCAGATCAGCATCCCGCAGATTAGCACCCCGCAGATTAGCACCCCGCAGATTAGCACCCTGCAGATTAGCACTCTGCAGATAAGCATCTCGCAGATTAGCACCCTGCAGATTAGCACCCTGCAGTTTAGCATACAGCAGATAAGCATCTCGCAGATAAGCACCCTGCAGATTAGCACCCTGCAGATTAGCACCCCGCAGATCGGGAATTATACTAATATTTTCTTTTCTCCATTCATTCCACTTTTCAACACTTCTCTTCAGTAGTGCTATTTGTTCTTCTTTTTTAAGTATAGATTTTTTTAATGGTTTATCTTCTTTCTTCGAACCTTTATATTTATCAATAAATTTATCACCCAATTTAACTTTAGTATCTAAAGTTAATTTCTTCATCTTCTT